>ERZ773055.187-NODE-187-length-41983-cov-6.666595_pt1 | contig 41983 bp, 51 predicted proteins | sample MGYA00580515_ERZ773055 | MGnify/ENA primary metagenome ERZ773055 (study PRJEB29015, sample SAMEA2737993) | human oral metagenome | biome: human oral; feature: human-associated habitat; material: dental | place: China | collected 2064 ...
CTGCCATCCGTCATATCGCTCATAATATTCAGCCCAGATCACTTAGCCGCACCTCCTCTGCTGACATTATAATCTATCAGACTGAGATGTTACAAATTCACTTAACAACTACACCTTCAAATCCTTCCCAAAGGAGCGCTCTGCCATGTCAGTGCTACCGAGGAGTATTGTGGTCGATATCAGCACCTGCAGAAAAAAATGAGTTTGCACCACAGCTGTTCCGGATGTTTTACGGAGAATATAAAGACATGTCATTTGACAGTCAATTGTATGCTTTTGGTTGCAATCGTGTTTCTGAAAGCCCGATCATGTTCCACAAAAATCATGGTGGGACAAAACTCCTTGATTAGTTTTTCAATTTGCATTCGTGAATAAATGTCAATGTAGTTAAGTGGTTCATCCCATACATACAGATGTGCTTGCTCACAAAGACTTTTTGCTATTAACACCTTTTTCTTTTGTCCTTCTGAAAAATCCTCTATTTTTTTCTCAAACTGTACTCGCGAAAAATCCATTTTTCGTAAAATTGCTTTAAATAGACTTTCATCAATTTCGTTGGTTTCTATGAACAAAGATAAAGAGCCGTTCAGCGTAGAAGTATCTTGCGGCACATAGGACAGTTTGAGCCCGGAACCAACCGAAATCACACCCTGATATTCTATTTGTTGCCCCAGTATCAACTTTAGTAGACTTGTTTTTCCGGAACCATTATTTCCGTCAAAAACAATGCGCTCTCCCTGTTTTACTTCAAAAGAGATTGGTTGGCAGACTTCTTTACCGTCGAAAATCGGTACAACATCAGAAAAAGTCACCAAGGTATTCGCAAAATAGAAAAGCGGATTGATTTTCAAAGTTTCAACTGTTTCCGAGTTTTTAAGAAGTCTCGACTTTTCCTCAATTGCCCGCTGCTGTCGTACTTCAATCGACTTTGAGCGCTTCATCATTTTTGCGGACTTGTGACCGATATATCCCCGATCAACCGGACCGTTTCCATATTTTGACACTTCAATCCGCTCTGACCAAACCGAAGTTCTTTGAGCAGCCTTTTGCATCGCATCAATGTTTTTTTTCAATTTTACATTTTGATTGCGTTCAAATTCCTGTTGGCGCTGAAAGTTAGCAAACCAAGTAGAAAAATTTCCGCTTTGCACTTCAATGTTTGATCGGTTAATGGATAAAATATGGTCAACGCATCCATCTAAAAAGCAACGATCATGAGAGGCTAAAATAAATCCCTTTTTCCGTTTCAAGTAGTCCGAAACAATTCCTCTGGCTTTCATATCTAAATGGTTTGTCGGTTCATCAATCAGCAAAAAGTGTCCGCTGTTCAGAAATAGCGCTGCAAGCAGCACCTTGGTCTGCTCGCCATTGGAAAGCGTAACAAAAGGCCTCCAAAGCACATCTTCACGGACTTCCAGATAAGATAATTCTCTCAACAGCTCCCATTCTTCCGCAAACGGGCAAACTTCCGAGAGAATATCCGTGGTTAATCTATTTTTGTCGCTAACAGCATATGGAAAATAATCAAATTGCACAGAGGCTTGTATTTTCCCGCGGTATTCATACTTTCCAAGTAAGAGATTTAGAAAAGTTGTTTTTCCTCTGCCGTTTCTTCCAATAAACCCAAGCTTCCAATCTGTATCAATTTGAAAATCTACATTTTCAAAAATAGTATCATAACTGCTCGGATAGGAAAAACTAAGATTCTCGACTCGAATCATTGACATATTGTATTTCTCCTTTATTCCGTGAGTGAAGACATAAAATAAGAGCTGCAAGAAAGTTAATTCCTGCAGCTCGGCATAGCATAACAGTATCACTCTCATTAAGAGCGATACAACTATAATATCTCGAGTGAATAGACTTTTAACTTTCTTGCAATGGGAACAACGGCACAAAAAAGTTACTCATCTCTTCAATTCACCTCCAATATTTACTTTATAGTATAATAAGCACACGAATAAGTCAAGCAGAAGAGCAAAGTAAACAGAAAAATCTTGATATATCATAGATTTGAAGCGCTTTTTACCAACTCTTTTTGTCCACCCTTCATCTTGTTTCAAAGAAGATAAAAGCCCCGCAACGCTTGATTCTACTAGCGTTGTGGGTTTTTCTACCAACTCTTTTTGTCCTATAACTCGAGATTTCCTTTCTATTTTCCTTGCTGTAATTCAACAAGGTGTGCATACAGACCGCCCTTTTTCATCAGTTCGGCAGGTGTACCCATCTCACTGACCTTGCCGTCGTCCAGAACTACGATCTTATCAGCATTTGCCACTGTCCTCATGCGATGGGCAATCACCATGACCGTCTTATCCTTCAGCAACACCGACAAGGCATCCTGCACCAGTGTTTCACTCTCGGCATCCATAGAGGCGGTTGCCTCATCAAGCAGAACAATGGGAGCATTTTTCAGCAAAGCGCGGGCAATCGAAATGCGCTGACGCTCGCCGCCGGACAGGGCGCTGCCGTTTTCCCCGATATTCGTTTGATACCCTTGGGGCAGGCGCTGGATAAATTCCTCGCATTGGGCAGCTCTGGCCGCAGCCATAACTTCCTCATCGGTGGCATCGCCCCGTCCCAGCCGGATATTCTCCATGACAGTCTCATCAAAGAGCATGACATCCTGGAACACAATGGCATAGTTCTTGAACAGCGTTTCCGGTTCTACTGTTCTGACATCCACGCCGCCCAGGGTAATGGTCCCGGAGTCCGCATCCCAAAAACGGGCCGCCAGTTTAGAGGCGGTGGACTTACCGCTGCCGGACGGACCTACCAGTGCCGTGACCTCACCTTGTTTTGCCACAAAGGACACGCCCTTCAAAACCGGCTCCTCATTGTAGGAGAACACTACATTCTTAAACTCAATGTCGCAGCCCTTGTTATTGCAGACATTGGTGCCGGTCTGCTCCGGGGTCGCATCGATCTGCTTCATCCGCTTGACGCTGACAAGGGCTGAGAACACCTCTGCCATCAGCATGAAGCAACTGGTGAAGGGGTCGTAAATGCGTCCGGCAAAAAGCAGGAACAGAATGAACATGGGGATGGACAACGAGCCGGCCGTCACCAGAATACCGCCCACCAGCATGACCGCCACAAGGCCAAACCGAAGGATAAATTGAGCTGTGGTCGTAGCAGCACCGGGAGCAATCTCGTTGCGGAAGGAACACTTCACCACATTATCCAACTTCTTTTCCAGCCCCTCCAGGTATTCTTCTTCACGGGAGCAGGATTTCAGCTCCCGGATGGTATCAAGGTATTCCTGCACGCCGTCATAGGCAGCTCTCTTGGCATCCATGTTGGCGCTCTCGGCATTGGACTGGGCTTTCTTTGCCGCAAAGACTATCAAGGCTGCCACAGGCACCAGCACTACGATGCAAAGGCCCATCCGCCAGTCAAGCACCAGCAGGACGATAGCCGTTATCATGAACATGAAAATCGTTCCAAAGAGCTGCGGGATCGCATTGGAAAATACGCGCTCCAGAGCCGTACAGTCCCCCATAATGGTGGTAGTCAGATCAGAAAGATCGCGCTGTCCAAAGAAGGACAGCGGAAGTTTCCGAAGCTTCTCTGCCAGGACAATCCGGCGATTGGCGCTTTCCTCATACGCCACGGTATAAGTTTTGTTGTACTGGAGCCACTGGGTCAAAAATACAATGATAAACATGGTTACTGTACCGCAAATAAATAAGGCTGCATGATCCCGCATACTGCTTTCCTGCCCGGAAAGCACATTCAGCAGTTCCCATATCACCATGACCAGCAGGCTGACCGGAGCAATCAAGCACAGAGTGCTGAGGGTAGTGGCCGCAATTCCTTTGTTCAAATCTCTTGATCCCCGATCGCTCAGGGCAAACATTCGTTTCAGCATACTTTCACCTCATTTCCAATGTGCCATTTGGTCGTCTTTGTATAGTTGTTCCACATCTTGGCGTATTCGCTGCCCTGTTTCACCAGCGCGCCGTGGGTTCCGCTTTCCACCAATTCACCCTGCTTCATTACCAGAATGAGATCAGCGGCTTGAATGGCGGAGAGCCGGTGTGCAATCATAATGACCGTCTTGCCCTTGACCAGCCCCTCAAAGGCTTTCCGGATCTGCTGCTCGTTCTCCGGGTCAGCGTAGGCGGTGGCCTCATCTAACACCACAATGGGGGCGTCTTTCAAAATGGCGCGAGCAATCGCAATGCGCTGTGTTTCACCGCCGGAAAGATAGACGCCTTTACCGCCCACCACGGTATCGAGGCCATCCGGGAACTTCTCCGGAATATCATCACACTGGGCCAGATGCGCCGCCTGCAAGACCTCCTCCCGTGTGGCGGAAGGTCTGCCCGCCCGGATATTTTCCAGAAGGGTGTCCTTGAACAATTTGGGGTCCTGGAATACAAAGGCAACCATCTTCATCAAGTCAGCATGAGGAATTTCCCGAATGTCCACACCGCCGATCTTGACTGTCCCCTGCTGCACATCGTAGAAACGGGGGATCAGGCTGGCCGTTGTGCTTTTGCCGGAGCCGGAATGCCCGACCAATGCGGTAGTTGTTCCGGCCTTGGCTGTAAAGCTCAAATGGGATACCGCCGGATGATCCGTATTTTCGTATGCGAAGGTCACATCCTCAAAGGAGACATCGTAAGTCTTTGGATGTTTTGGTACAGAAGTCTCAGCCTGCGGTTCGGCAGTCAAGATCATGTCGATGCGGCGCATGGACTCCTCAGCCTGCATCTTGTAGCTGGTCATATACATGATCTTATTAAGCATAACTGCACAGGCAGGAGAGAAAATCACATAGAACAGAAAACTTTGCATAAAGCCAATCAGGTCGTTGGAAACGAACCCGATAATAAGCGCCGTAGGCACCAGCACCAGGAAGCCGGAATTGATGACTGCGTTAAACGCCACCATTCCCTTTTTGCAGGACATCGTGTAATCCAGAGCAAACTTCCGGTAGGATTTGATGGCGTCGTTAAACTTGGTGATAGAGTGCACTGTCTGTCCGAACACCTTGACTACCGAAATGCCCCGGATGTACTCCACCGCCTCATGGTTCATCGTTTCCAAAGAATCCTGGTAGGTCTGCATGAATTTCATGCTGTCCTTCCCCATGAGGGACCCCTGCAAGAAGAAACCGATGCCAAAGAGTAGCAGGAGAGGGATACCTACACGCCAGTCAAAGACCAGCATCAGCACCAAACTCACAATCATCGTGACCTGCGCTCCCACCAAGTCGGGGAGCTGGTGAGCGATGAAAGTCTCAGTCTGAAAACTGTTGTCGTCAATAATCTTCCGAAGTTTTCCGCTGGGATTGGCGTCAAAGTACCCCATCGGCATCTTCGCCAAATGTTTTAACGCTGCCATCTTTAGGTTTTTCTCCGTGTGAAATGCCACTACATGAGAGCAGAGCAGCGCCGAAAAGTAAAGGACCAGACCGATTAATTCCAAACCCAGGGCAAGCAGGCCCCAGCGGACAAGGCTGTTCGTGTCTAAAGGTGTCCCGGCAAATACGCCCACCAAGTCACGCGCCGCAAAGTAAACGCAGAGGAAAGGGCCAAGGATAAAGACTGAACTGATACCGGATAGAATGCGGGAAACGGTGAGTAGCCCACGATGCTTTCCTGTGAACTCCATCAATCGCTTAATCCCGCCGGATTTTTGTTTCATGGATACAAGACCTCCTTATCATTTTCAATTAGCAATCGCTAATCTTTTGATTTTAGTTTACTGCTTTAGGTCGCTTTCATCTACGACCTATAAGGTATATTATGCTCCAATCAGATCAAACAAAAGGAGCAAACCCGCAGCCCCTCGCCCAGCAGGTTGAAGCCTGCACAGCAGACGATGAGGCAGATGCCCGGATAAATCAGCCCTACGCCCGGGAAAGCAAAGCCGGACACCGACATGACAAGAATAAAATTGATGATGCGTATGGTCAAAAAAAGCAGCCGCGGTTCAGCGGCTGCTCCACAGCGTACTCACCATTGGCACATCAATAATGATAGCTGCTCCAATCAGATCAGCAGTATTTGTGTCGGTACGCCTGCGGCGTCACACCCATAACAGATTTGAAAGCGGCAGAAAACTTACTTTGATTTTCATATCCTGCCACACTTCCAATCTCTCCGATGCTCAAAGCCGACTCCGAAACCAACAGTTCGGCAGCGGCCTCCATGCGTTTCGTCTTGACAAAAGTGCCGATGGACGCTCCGGCGATAGACTTGAAGCATCTTTTTAAGCTGGACTCTGCCAGTCCGAACATACAGGCCAAATCCTGAATGGTATCTTTGGTAAAGGGATTTTCTATGATGTACTGGTAAACCTCCTGTGTCCGTTTAGAGATGTCTGCAGAAAACTGCTGCGGCCGGCAAACTGCGCTGCCATCCAGGAGACTTAAAAACAGCAGCAATTCGATGACCTTGATCCAAAAGTATGGAACCTGGATACGCTCATCTACCGAATACAGTTCGCTGAAAATATGGTCGATTTCGTGCTTAGATTTGATGATAAGGGAGCGACCATCCGTACACAATCGCTCTCTAATCTGTTCCAGACTGATGTGAGCTTGCTGAAATCCCTGATCTAAAGTTTGCTGTGCTATTTCCATTTCCAGCAATACAGTGATGCCTCGATATTTCTTTAGAGGAATTCGGGAACCAAGGAACACCTGTTTATCTTTGGAGAGGTAATCCACGCAAAGGTCGCCTTCTCCTAAAAAGCTGACTGAACCACCTTCCAGTTCACACTCATAGCAACCTTCCAGGCAATGATTGATTTGCAAGAAGTCTTTTTCAAATCGGATAGGACGAAAACAGGAGTCCATTTTCAAATCGTTATAGGTAATTTGAATGCCAGGCGCTACCTCAAAACGCCGCATCGTTCCTTCGCCTGACTCATTTCCTTCATGCAACACCGTTTGAATATTCTCGACATCATTTTTTGTTGTATATATGTTATGAAATGCAAAAGTACCGCTCATAAAAGACTCCTCTCTCGATTGTCTAAAACAATTATAATTTTCTTGGAGAGGAAAACAAATCCTTATATGCGAACTATAAAATGAAGATGAAGCACATATCACATCATTCCCAGTGCATCCTATGAACAATAGAATGTAATAGAGTGATGTGATATGCCGAATGTAAAAGATTGCCCTGGATTTGAAACCTTCGGAGCAGATGTTCAGCAGGCGCGTGAAGCTGTGAAAATGTCCCGCCGGGACCCGGCCGAAAAGGTCGGCATCGACCCGCGCTATCTTGCAAATATTGAGCTGTGCGGCACAATACCAAGCGTGCCGGTTGTGATGCAGCTCATCCGCATTTGCAAGCTGCCCGCAGAACGCTGCTTCAACCCGGAAAGCTGAATATTCGCAGGCATCAGTTCAACGCCTTCTGCATGGTGCGGAATACCTTCTCCTGGGCGTATAGGCTGATCCATCAGAATTTTGCCCATTGCATCCGACAGTGTAAACGGCAGCTTGTCCGGTTGCGGATTTCCCAAGCTGATTGTCAGGCTTCCTTGTGGGTCCCCGTCGATCAGAAGCACTTTCTTTCCGGCCTGTGCCAGACTTATTTCCAAGTTCGCACAGGTTGTTGTTTTGCCAACTCCGCCTTTCTGGTTAGCGATGGCGATGAAGTGACGGCCCTTTCTAATGCCGGAATCTCTGAAACAAAAAACGCATCCAGCTATTTGTTACTGAGTGCCTGTATTAGAATCGTATTTAATTGTTCAGATTTGGTCAGATTATGCCAAACTCTCCAGCGAAAAATCAGGTGTCTGAGAGTGCCAATATTCCGGCAAAATCGGAAGATCATCATACCTCCACTTGGCATACTTTTCATCATAGGCTTCTGGCTGGGAAAGTTCCACCAGATGCCCCACACACCAGCTGATAAGATAGCCATTGCCCTCCATATAAACATCCCCACACTGATTTGCCCCAATCACCTTTGAGAGGCTCATGGCAACCGAGGGCTTTTCCGCTAATACAAGCTTCATTCGATACTGCTCCTTTCGCAAAAAATTAGCAGCCATGCACCGAAGCGCATGACTGCTATGTAAGGAACGGTATTCTGTTTTTGGTCTTCAAACTGAAATTTGACTTGCCTATTTTCTTAAAATCTCATGTGGAGCTTCTATTTCATTTGCCAAGGTATGCTCTGTTAATTCTGACATCAATTTCAATTTTTTATTAATCAATGGTCGCATACAATTAGGAACATGTTCCTGATGCGCTCTGTGGATTGCTACACATTCCTTACAGTTTCCGTGATAACGACAGGCTTTCAGGCAAGGACAGTGATCTTTGTCTTTATACTCCTTACGAAATTCCGCTGCAAATTCTTCTTGCAGTCTCAGCCCCTCGACACGGTTTCCCTTATGAAATTCTACCATTGCATCCAGTTCTTTCTGGTTCCCTTCAATCTTCATGTTATTATAGCGCCTCCATTTCAACTATTCCTCATTTTCTGATAAATTCCGAGTTTTTACGTTGTTTTTATTTTCTATTTTATCAGATATCGCCTACAGATTCCATGGCTTCATAGCTCAAAATCGTTCATTCAAAAACCATTTGGCTATGTAAAGATGAACGCGGCGGTCGATGACCGTCTTTTCTACCGGCTGCAATCCTTCCTTGCCACCCACAATCAGCTCGCACTGAGACAGGATGAAATCTGCTTTCAAGGCAATCGGATTATCCTCTTCCGAATAATTCGCGTTGATGTCCATCGGGTTGATATACTGCGTGCCGGAAGGGCTAATTTTAATGACCTGCCCCTCAAATTTCCGCACCAGTGCCGTGTACTCGGCTTCCGGATCGCACACGATTACATCGTCATCCGTCAACAGGAACGCATTGGCAATTTCACGCTTGGCAGAGAAAGATTTATTGGAACCGGGGGTACCCAGAATCAGCCCATTGGGGTTCTTGAGCTTTTTCCGGTCAACCATAATCAGGTTGTTGGACAGCGCATTCAGCCCATAGTACAGAGCCTCTTTCCCTGTCTGAAACAGTTCCTGGGTGGTAAACGGCACGAAAATTGCTGTGCTGCCGTTCGTCATGCTGCGCTGAATCTCAATCAGGTTCTGTGCCAGCGGCAGGCAGCTCATCAGCCCCTGCTGAAACTCCAGACGGCACAGGTTGCAGTTGTACTTCTGTGCGATGCCGGAAGCCTGAAACACGTTGGTTTCCGGCTCCTGCTCCGTCTCACCAGTGTTCATCACCAGAAAGGTCAGCAGGAACATAAGCTCATTCTGGCTCTGCAATTCCTTCAACAGTGCCTTTGCGTCTTTACCGTAAGTTGCTAAATCTGACGGAATGATGTCCATATCGTATCCGGAACGGACAGCTTTCTTCTGCTCCTCAATCTTGGAACGATCCAGCTCCGTAATGGTGTGCTTAATGGACTTGATTGCTTTGTTCTGGTCTACCGACTGAATGTGCATGGTCACGATCCGGCTGGATTCCATATCCAGAAAGTCCTTCAGCAGTTGATCCGACAGGTCGGAAGCTGTGATCTAGAGATAGGACATGGAGCCATACATCCCGCTCTCCGGCAGCCACTTCCAATCGAAATTGAACCGGTCATGGTCACCCATGTGGAACATATCGTGCATCAGATGAAGCCGTTCCTTGCCGTTCAGCAGTTTTGCCCGGACACCCAAACGTTTGAAGTTGTTCATCAGGTCGATCTCGATGTGAATGTGCCTCGGCTTTGCCTGTTTCATGGATTCTGCTTCAATGCCAAACGTCAGATACTTCGTCTTGGTCAGGCCGTTGTTGCCCTGGGCAGGCTGGCGGCGCAGCATGGTGCTGTACTCCGTGCGCAACGGATTGAAATGATCCTTCTGGTACGGGATGCGTACCATCTTCTAAAAATTCGAGGCATCCGTAGCCATATTCATAAAGGAAAGCTCAAAGCGGATGCTGGAATCAAAGAGGGTCAGGAAGCTGCACCATTCCTCAAAGATAGTTGTCTGAATTTCAACGACCTGCTCTCCGGCATCCCCATACTGATTCACCTTCTGAACGACCCCCTCGCGTTTCGTTAGGGGGCCTCTGCAATGGCGTTTCACAGCAGCGTAGGGATTCACATATCCCAACGCTTTCGCTACGTCACTTGCACAGAAGAAGGTCTTGCCTGCCTCCTGTAACAACCGGATCGAACCAAACTCCTGGTTCTCAAACACCTCCATCATCTGCCTCGACTGTCCGCCATGACTGCCCACATCGGTGTCATGGGTCTTCTGATTGAAATCCGTCATACCTGTTACCTCCTACTCAAATTTGTCTCGCCGGATTTCGGGCGAAAAAAATAGAGCCTCGACCCATTCTCGTTTTCAAAGAATGAGCCAAGGCTCTATGTAAATCAGTCAAGTATGTGTTCGTCCGTCGATGGCAAAATTGGACTTCATTTGCTCCTATTGTCCACCAGTAATTTGGCCACTATAACCCATAATTTTCCATTCAAATTCATCAAAACCGAACAGTCGAACAGAATTTTGGGCATGAAAAAACCCCGGAAGCATGTGGCTTCCGGGGTTTTCGTGTATTTTGAAATCTCGATTATCTCTTGGAGATTTCAAACGTCTTTGTTGTGCTGTCTTTTTTCGTTGTGTGGGTTGGTGTAGATTGGTGTATTAAAGCCCTGTATAATCAACATTATCAATTTGTTCCCTATTTCGTTGGTTAGTGTAAGTTGTTGCACCTACCCAATGGGTTGTTTCATATCATTCTGAATAGGTGCATTGATTTCCTGTTGATTTTTTCGGTTCAGCACAGAACAAAGCAACACGAGCTAAAACAGCACCCCGGAGGGGGATATACCGCTGCTTTTTCAAAAGGGGTAAGGGGCTTGAGTACCCCGAAAAAAAGAAAAGGGTTTTCTAACCGTATTTACTGTCTTTTCTGTCTCTTTCATCGGACACCCCAACAGGATAGAGCCAAAGACGAATAGACGCAAAGACAATAAAGACAATACCCCCGTGAATAGACAGAGCAGACGCAAAAGACAGTAAAGACGCAAAAGACAGTAAAGACGCAAAAGATACAAAGCACAACATATAGTGATTTATAATAAGAATAATAAGTTCTTGGCACTATATATTGTAAATAATTTCGATATTTCTCTTGATAGAGGGTTCTCTGTGTGCTATACTATAATTGCAAACAAGAGTTGCATTAACTGAATACGCATGGTGACAAGCAGTGTTGTAAAAACTGAATGTAGTTGGAAATCGCGTGTCATACAGTTGAAAACTAATCTCAAGATTGAATCTGTATGAATCTCATTGTTTGATTGATAGCCATTGTGAGTTAGGTGTTCATATTAGCGAGCGTATGTATGCACTAACCGATTAAACCATTTTGGGTTTGTCGGTTAGTGCTTTTTTTGTTGCAAAATTTTAAGAAAGGAGCAAACGCGGTGTGAGTATGACGGAAAAGGAAAAAGAGGAATTTGAAAAAGAGATTAGACAGAAAGTTTTGATGGAACGCCGAGCCGCAAAAGCCGAGTGGAGACGAAAAAACAAAGAAAGCATACGAAGGTCTAATCAAAAGTATTATGCCAAGAAAAAGGCAGAAAAAAGAGGGGGTGCGAGCAAATGAAGACAGAAGCGATTAACATGGATCAGCCTGTTTTCCAACCAATTAAACAGGCAGTAAAGACAACCGGGTTGTCAGAATGGTATTTAAGACAAGCTTTAAAAAATGGCACTCTGCCCCATATCCGTACAGGGTCGAAAGTGCTTGTAAATATTCCCCGATTGCTCGCAGAGCTTGACGAACAATCGAGCCATAGCCGGATTAGTCTGTAAAGGGGGAAAGAGGAATGGAACAAGAAAAGAAGCTGAAAATCAAGAGCTTTTCCGATGTGCAGTATGAGCCGCCGGAATGGCTTTGCAAGCCCTATTTTCCTATCGGGAAATTAACATTGGTACAAGGAGATCCAGGCTGTGGTAAAACTGCTTTTCTTTGCAAAATGGCAGCACTCACTTCTAAAGGTGGGCAGTTGCTTGACAAGTCGGTTGCTCAAGGTAATGTGCTAATTTTATCCGTTGAGGACGATGAAAGCACCCTCCGAGGACGAATTGAAGCGTCCGGAGGTGATATTACAAAGTGCTTTTTTATCGAAGAAGCTTACGATGTCACCTTTTTCCACGAGGGATTGCAAGACGCTATTCAGCAAACACAGGCGAAATTAGTTGTTTTCGACCCGATACAATCATTTTTCGGTGCAGAAATCAACACGAATTTGAGCAATCAGACACGCCCCATTTTGGCATATCTTGCTCAAGTAGCCAAAGAAAACAGATGTGCTATCGTTCTATTGGCACACATGGCAAAAGCCAAAGAAGGGAAATCAAATGTTTTGCGAGCATTAGGAAGCGTAGACATTCCCGGAGCGGCACGAAGCGTTGTGCAGATTGGCAGAAGCCCCTCCGACAACAATCAAGTGGTTGTTTGCCATATAAAAAGCTCAAATGCACGTATGGGCGATTCTTTCACCTACACAATCGGAGACATGGGCGGTGTAACCATTGGCGAATACACACAGCTAACCGCAAATGACCTTGACACAGCAAGCGCAAGAGCGGCAAGCGGTATTCCGTATGAGGATGAGCCTGTTGTGAGGATCGCCAGGCAGCTTATGGAGGAAAATACCTCTATTGACTGCATTGGCTATAACACATTGACAGAGATTTCAGAGCGTTTGTTAGGTCAATCCCCCTATAACAACGGTAAAGGCTGGGTTTCCGCTTTTAAGCGTATGCGAAAGGAATTGTTCGCAAGAGACAAGATTTCTGTGGGGTTCGATGTAAAGAAAGCCGAAAGCGATTATGTGTTTTTAGACGAACGCAAGGAAAAGGGCGATAAGCAAATTAGAGGTATTTCCCTCCGAAAGCAAAGCCCGATTGACCTTGACGCACTTTTAGGAAATGGCGAGGAATAAATGGAAAAATCATTAACAGTAAGATCAATGGTGGACGCATTGACCGAGGACAAGCACAAAAACGGTTCAAAGTCAAAGGTTTATAAGGCTTTGGCTGACGAACACAAAAACGAGGAAATAAGCCTGTCTATCAGAAACAAGGCAACCGCATTGAAAGAAGCTATCAATGCCCCAAAAGTCAATCTGACAGACACAGAGCAAGTCAAAGAACGAGCTTTTATGTACCTTGAAGCCTGTGGGCTTGCGTCCTGTTTCCCCTCTGTAATGGGATTGAGCGGAGCTATGGGGTGTTCCCGGCAGAACCTAAACCAATGGTTGCTTGCACACCCCGGACACCCTACGACGGAATTTGTCGCCATGGTAAAGGATTTAATGGCTGATATTCTAACGGACGCAGCTTTGTATAACCACGCAAACGCAGTCCAGACAATTTTCACGCTGAAAAATCACTTTGACCATGCCGACAGAGTGGAGATTGCCCCGGTTGTTCATAATCCTCTGGGTGATAACGAATACGACATTGAGGAAATTCGTAAGCGTTACACGCCTGATGTATCGAAGGAGGACGAAAATGGGACTAATTGAAACACGCTGGTTTTATACCGAGCTGGTAGAACACTATTTGAGAATGGCAGTTCGCTATGAAACGGTATCAAAAGCAAGCTCACAATATTGGTTTGACATTACAAAGGATTGGATTGCAAATTTATCTGATAAAGACAAAGAGTTTATCCGATTTGTGTTTGATAAGCAATTTCTCAGTACCGCAGAGGGCTTGCGTTGCTATCAATGCAACGATGGTATGCGTGTCAAGTGTATTCGTTTGACAGAGCTTGAAAAGGATTTTGCCCTTAAATGTGGGCTGATAGGAAAAGACGATACAGGTGATACGCCTTATGATTATATCGATCAGAGAGTTGCAAAGGGTTTGAACAGTATCTCAATCGCTGCGAGCAAAGTAACCGTAAGCAACTAACAGGCAACAAAGAAAACGCCCCTGCCCGAATGTGGGCGAGGGCGTAATTCTTTACCTCTATTTGAGCTTGTATTGTTTACCGTTGATTTGTACGCCTGTTACAACAAAATCTCCATTGTCCTGTTGCTCATACCACACACGGCAATTTAACCAGTTAGATGTGAGCATACTACCATCCGTAGCTTGACATTGTACCATATATTGGTTGTCCTCACGAGCAAAGCCCCAAGCGTCATAATATCGACTGCTTGTGAAATATCCGTCTAAAACGGATTCTGTTTTGTTTTGCAATTCATCGGCAACCATTACGGATACGCTTGATTCAGGTATATGAACATCGTTGAAGTTTTTTAGATAGCCGCCTTTACTTTCATCGTATAAATCCTCTCCGTTGAGTGATACATAAAAGATTTTGCGGTTTTCGACTGTAAACCATATTGTCCTATCATCATCGAACTTGCCACGATACGACACCAAACCATCAACGGTTGCATTAGGGTCTGTGGGTTCGCAAACGCTGATAGTAGGAATACCACATTGTATGAGGATTTTGGCATTTTCTGTCGCTTCCTCCTCTGTGAACCCAAAAGATATGAGTTTTTCAACAAATGGGTTGGCATCTGCTGTGATTTCGGGCATTAGCTCGTTGATCGTTTCACCAACCATTTCATCATTAGCGGTGTTCTCGACTGTTCCCCCCTCTGTACCGTTTGCCGTGGAACTTGCCTTTTCCGTTTCAGAGCAACCGACAAGACAAAGTAACAACGACATTAAAAGTAAAACAACTATCGACTTTTTCATTTGTCTATCCCCTTTGCAACTTTTAGGTCGTTGCTATCAATAACGACTTTGTTTCCATCGGCAGATAGAAAACATAAAGCCGTGCCGCAATATTCAGCGACTTTAATAAGATCGGCCGCCGAAAAACTATCACGATAAAATTTGTTGCTTAACGCCTGTGTGCTGATACCCAAATGCGAAGCAAGCCCGGAATGTTCTTTACTCGACAGCGACAGAACCGCCTTTACTTTAGATGAAACAGACATTTTTCTCCTCCTCTCCTATATAGTATCTTCGATGTAGCATAACGCATTTGATTATTAATGTCAATATAAGCGAAATATCAATAATAGACAACATTATAAAAAGACCTTGACGGTCTAATCTGAATAGTGTATCATATAATCATAAACGAAATTCTAATACCCAAAATCGGAAAGAAAGAGGTTGACACAATGGCATCATATACAGCGAGAAAAAACAAAGCCGGGCAGATTGTCAGTTATCAAGTGAAAGTGTCGCGAGGGCGTGACAGGCTCACAGGCAAGCAATTAACCCCATTTACCACCACATACACGCCCCCGGAGGGTTGGAGCAAGAAAGCCGTTGAGCGTGATCTGATTCGCTTTATGGGCGAATTTGAAACCGCTTGCAAGCGTGGGGAAGTTCTCACGAAAGAACAGCAAAAGCAACAGGAGCTTGATCGCATAGAACAGGAAAGGCGAGAACAGGCAGAACAGGAACGAAAGCCCACATTTAACGCTTATGTGTCCCATTTCGTCAAAGAAAAATCCACCTCATACGCCCCCGGCACATTGGAAAATTACCGTATTGTACTACGAAAAGCCGCCGTTGTATTTGGTGATATGAAGTTGGAGGATATAGAGTTTTTAGCTGTAAAGGAGTATATCACAGAGCTGCAAGCAAGCGGAAAGAACGCTTTTAACGGCAAGCCCCTTGCACACAAAACGATATTGAAACACTATATTGTTTTACACGCATTTTTTGAAAATGCCGTTGAAAATCAAATAATAGCGGTTAGCCCTATGCAGAACATGAAACGCCCAAAGCCCCGAAAGGACGAAACACCAAAAGAAGCGGTTGTATATAATGAGGAGCAAGTACAGTATATTTATGAGTGCTTAGACAAAGAGCCGCTAAAGTGGAAAGCGTTGGTAATGTTCGCAATAGACAGCGGTTGCCGCCGTGGTGAAATTGTGGGCTTGAAATGGTCTGAAATTGATTTTAAGACAGGGAAAGTCAACATTTGCAGCAATGCTCAATATACAGCCGGGAAAGGTACTTATATCAGCACACCAAAGAACCGCAAAAACAGAGTGATTTATTTGAATCCCCCGGTGTTGGCAGTGTTGGCTGAATGGAAAAGGCAACAGGCACTTTTGCATTTCGGGCAAGGCATACCGTTAAATGGATTTTGTTTTACACAGGATAACGGCAAAATGATGAACCCACAAGCTCCAACAGCATATTTAGAGCGATTCGGAGAAAAGTACAATTTGCCTGGTATTCACCCCCACGCCCTCCGCCATACGATGGCAACACTTAGTATAGCCAACGGGGCGGACATTGTGAGTATAAGCGAAAAACTGGGACACGCTGAACCGTCCATAACGCTGAATGTTTACACTCATGCAAATGAAGAAGCCCAAAAGCGAGCCAATGAGGTATTAGCCGAAGCCCTTTACACCAACAAAAAACAGGCATAACAGGAGGAAAACACCATGAAAGAAAACATTGTGAATTATGAAGCTGAAGCCTTGAAGCTCAAGAGCCTTTTGATCGTTATCGCAGGAATTGACCCGGACAATACCGAAACATTGCCGGACGTGGTGGAGGTTGCAAAGATGGCAACGGAGATAGCCGAAACGCTGTATTGTGCTTTCGCTGATAGGAAAGTTGCAAAATGCTGATACCGTCTATATTGAGCCGCCCGGATTCGTCCGGGTGGTTTTCTTTTGCTCACGATAGAGCTGTTACTATCTATCTGTCTACCGCAGGCTCAACAGGGATTTACAGACGTTTATAATGGTTAGTGCTATTCGTGTATCGGCTGTAAAGCCGATAGAGGGCATTGTAGAGCCTTGAGAGTAGAACTTTTGACCGTCCTTTACACGAAAAAAGAATTTTTCTTGCAATGTTTTACTGTCTAACTGTCTTTATTGTCTTATTTGTCTTTTGTGTCTAAAATGTCTTTTCTGGATAGGGTTGTCTTTATTGTCTATTCGTCTATCTGTCTACTTGTTGAGCGTACAGGCAAAAAAGACAGTAAAAACGGATAGAATCATATATTTGCTTTTATCTCAACAAAGAGCCGGGGCAAATAGATAAATACGCTTGTTTACCCTCTGTGATGGTGATTTTTTACCCCCTGTTGATTTTCTGTTGATTTTTCGCCATTTTGAACATAAGAAAAAGCCTGTAAACAGGCGAAAAACCGCTTGAATACAGGCTTTTTTGATTGTGAGTAATTATCTCTTGGAGAACTGCGGTGCACGGCGAGCTGCCTTCAAGCCGTACTCACCTATCCTTGATCCAAAAAGTCCAGTATTCATGCGGGTTTTCGGGCTTCCCTCTCTTAGTAAACCCATAGGTAAACCCACGAAATCGAGGAATTTTTGGTGCAATTTAACGCAGCCCGAATGCAGCATTCACAACGCCGCTTAATTTCTCAAGTCTATTATACTTGACTTTCGCATAGATGTCCATAGTCGTTTTGCTGTTCTCATGGCCTGCCTGATACTGCACCGTCTTTGGATCAACACCCTTGTAAATCAGGTTGGTGATGTAGGTGTGTCGCAGCATGTGCGGAGTCACCTTGAAGTCCATCGTATACACCAGCTTGGGATTGTTCGGCTGATGCTCACCAAGTCTTGGCTTTATTCTATGCTTGATGGACTGCCCATTTACATAGGTATAATAACAGCGTTCTGCGGTAGAACGGACTGTTATGTATTTCCAGACTCTCACAAACTGTGTTTCCGTCAAAACAGTTCCCTTCGAATTCGAGATTACATATTCCGATTCTGATTTTCTCTTTCTTCCTTGAGACAGGCTACCAGGCATTTGGGAATCTGAACATCTCGTTTCGCTGCCGGTGTCTTCAAAAGTGTGTTGACTACCAGCTCACCGCTTTCCACATGCCATGCACGCCTTACCGAAATGTACGGCGTTTTTTCATCCAGGAATACGCAGTCCCATTTCAATCCAAGAATCTCTTCTCTACGCAATCCCGCGTACAAGCCGATCATTACGAAAACATACGGTGGAAGTTCACGAATGCTATCCAGCAAAATGGCAGTCTGTTCATCCGTCAAAGCCTCGCGCCGCTTCGCAGGCTTTCCGCCTCTTGCGCAAATCGTTTTGGACGGATTCTCTTTGATCACCTTGCTCTCTTCTGCCGAATTAAAAATGTTCTTAATCAGCATATTGAGCTGACCATACATTCCGGAAGAACCTTTTGATAACGGAACCATCAGCAGCCGCAGGTCATCTGTGGTCACCTCGTCCATATACATCTGTCCAATCGGACCCACGATGTACCGATTCACCATCCGTGCGTATCCTTCCAACGTATTGGTTCTTACCATTCCAGACCGCATCAGCAGCCATTTTTCGCAGTACTCTTCCACGGTCGGATTCTCTCTATGGAAAATCACTTCCGCGATTTTCTTCTGGGCATCTTCCACCCGGTCATACAATTCTTCTCGTGTCAGTCCATAAATCGCCACTCTCTTTCCGTCTGCATCTGTAATCCGGGTACGGTAATACTGTACCCCTTTCATCATCACTGTTCCGTATTCCGGAAGTTCAACCGGACGCTTTTTTCCTTTAGCCATGTGTTCTCCTCCTATCTATCTTCATACATTGCGTGTTGTTACTTTTATTATCATGGCGTACAGCACTTCCTTCAAGGATGTCGAATGTATGTAAAAAGGGCAGGGATTTTTGACCATCCCTGCCCTAAGTTTTTTCTGATTTACTCTTAATCCCACGATGCAAAAGCATCTTCCAGCACTCCTGCGAGCTGCTCTGGGCGATTATATTTCACCTTGGCGTAAATATCCATGGTGATCTTGCTGCTTTCATGACCGGCAAGATACTGAACTGTCTTCGGATCAACCGAAGCATGAATCAGATTCGTAATGTAGGTGTGCCGCAGCTGATGCGGAGTCACCTCAAAGTCCAGACTGTAAACCACATTTCCATTGTGTGCCGCCTTTTGCCCCAGAACCGGCTTCACCGTATGCTTTACCCTCTTGCCATCTTCATAGCGGTAATAGCACCGTTCCTTGGTGGTACGGGTTACGATATACTGCCATAATCTCTTGAACTGCGTATAGGACAAAGGGTCTCCATTCCGGTTTGCAACCACATAATCCGATGTTGATGTCTTCTTCGCCTCTTTCAGACATTCCAGAAGATTGTCCGGCAGAGGGACATTGCGATGCGCTGCCTTTGTTTTCAGCTCTGTCAGAATCACTGGACGATTATACTCCGTATGCCAGGCTCTCCGAACAGTAAGGTACGGAGCCTCGCAATCCAGATACACCGAATCCCATTGAAGTCCGAGGATTTCTTCTCTCCGCAATCCTGCGTACAGCCCCAGCATCACAAACACATACGGCGGCAAGCCGTAAATGGCATCCAGCAGCTTATCCACCTGCTCATCCGTAAGCGGGAGACGATCCCTCTGCGGAATCCCGCCCACATTCTTCTTCAGATAGATGGTCGGATTCTCATCAATGATCTTGCTCTCCATTGCTGCCGTGAAAATACACTTATTATAGAACATTCACGGATTTGTACACGGATGCCGACTTTTTCGATGCCGCCAGCAGTGCCAGGCGAATGTCATCTGCTGTTACATCTCCCATATGCATATCGCCCAAGGGCTTGATGATGTAGTTCTTCACTTTCGATGTATAGTCAATCAGCGTTGTCATCCTGATCTGTGCCGACTGCATCAGCAGCCATTTCTCGCAATACTCTTCCACCGTGGGTGTACTGCGGCGATACGTCTTGTTCTCAATCTGCTGGATCGCTTCCTGTTCCTTCTGGTACAGCTCCTCTCTCGTCCTTGCATATAAGGAAGCCCGCCGTCCCTGCTGATCTGTTACACGGGTTCGATAATATTGTGTTCCCCTCATGCTCACCGTACCATAATCGGGAAGCATCATTCTTCTTGCCGCCATATCATTACCTCCAATCCTGTTGTTGCTTTCATTATTGCGGATTCATCGTCCATACTCAACGATGTCGATTTTCACCGCCGAAAGCTTCGAGGTTTGCGATATGTCGCAGCACGTTCCATCGGTTTTGCACGGTGCGTACATTTTGCAATGTACTCCTGAATCCCCACTTCTGTGAAATAAACGCAGCCGTTTTCCACATACTGAACATAGGAGATCAAACCGTCTGTTCTTGCAGCATCCAGTGTCTTTACACTGATTCCCAGTATACTGGCTGCCTCTTTCCTTGTAATCAGTTTATCCATCGCCTTCTTCGCCATCCTTTCGGCATTTGCCCTGTCTTTTTTTCTCTGCCTGTTCCGGAATGTAATATCCAAGCTGAATCCTTACAGCTTCGTCAATCCCACACATCTGCCCCTTACTTACCCGCCCAAGATAGCGAATCACGCATATCTTGTCGCAGGTGTCGAGCTGTTCTGCCAATACCATAGACAGTTTTGCCAGTCCCTTTGCTTTACGGAGAAAGAAATGCGTTGGCTGCTTTCGCTTCTTCTCAATTTTCGATGTCAGCGGAGCAATCGTGATCGTCGGCGCATAATAATTGCCAACATCATTCTGAAGAACCACAACAGGACGAACACCGCCCTGCTTTGATCCGACCGGAACACCGAGATTGGCAAGATATAAATCACCTCGCCGATAAACCCAGTTTTCTTTCATTTGCTGTTGTCTCCAATCTCCATACACTGATATGGATAAAGCCTGCCAGGTATCACGCTGAAACAGCACCCGGCAGTGCTTTCTGAAAATATGGTTTCTCTGTACTTTTTCTTATCACCCCAGAGATATAGGATTTCTCACAGGCGGCAGTGTGCTTCACTGCTCCATTGGAATTTAACCATCCCGCCTTCCTTATGGCCGGACCGCGAATTACGGAAGTATCATTGTCCCTGTCTGGCTTTAACACCGCCGCCGGTTGCAATCCGGCATTTGCTTCTGCGAAACCGCTATCGCCCCGATGGGCTTCATGGCGTGCAGTCGAAGGCTCGACCAAACAGGAATGTACCTGAAGAATGAGTATTCAGTTTTCAAGGGACATCCGGACTTTCGTCCTTACAAAGTAAGTTTAACAAGAATCCTCCGGTTTCGCGTTGGCCTCGTAGGCGCACTTTGGTTGTCCTTGCAGGACTACCTACGGTTCGTTTTGACTTTTCAGTGTTCTATACAGCCGGATTGGGGCAAAAAAATACCCCGTTGGTTTCCCAACGAGGCATCAAAGATGATTCTATTCTGTTTTCTGTAAACTGATACCCGTTTATCTCCTGGTGACCATTTGAGTCACGGCTAATGTATCAAAAAAGCAAAGCTCATCTCAGCAAATCAGACAAGCTGTATTCTCCTTTGGGGATATTTGCTGTTCTGCGATACCCTTTTATGGCTTTCACCAAGAGCTGTGGGTTACTGAAATACTGCTTCACAAAATCATACGACTTCACATCATGCATCCGAAGATTTGTTTTACAAAATTCGCTTGGTTTTTTCCAGAACGCTTAAACTGATCATATGCTCCTTCCGCATGAATAATCAGCATTTCAATTTCTGGAGCAGTAATGACATTTACCACGTCAATTTTCTGCTCATATGCTTTACTCAATCGAAATTCCTCTCTGCGAGAATCCAAAATCCGTATCACAGAAATCTGCTCATCGAATCCTTTCCGTAAGTATCGCTCCTCGAATCGTTTAGCACTTCTGCAACGGATAAAACGTTCTTCCAACATTTCTTCTCTGTTGAAAATCAGAAGATCATTATCAACCAGTATGTCGATAATAGCTTCTTCGGCAGAGCCTTCACATATACACGCCTTGTATTTTGCTAATTTCATTCTGCCGCCTCCTTAATTGATCGAAGCAGCCAGGCTTTTCTTCAAGCGCATATACGCTTCATATGCTGGCGTTGTTCCCTCAAGGAAACCGCTCTGGTAGGCATCACTCTTTTTAATATCATTACGTTTCAATATATAGCTCAAATTTTCTGCTGTAATGCCATTACAGTTTCTTACAATACAAATTCCGTCATTTCGGTCATATTCATCCAGCAGTTCCGGATAATGCGTAGTGAAAATAAGCGTTCCGCCATTTTTGTTCAGTCGGCTGTCCATAAAGAAGCGCACTAAGGTCGTTACAATTTCCTTGTTGAAATGATTCTCTATTTCATCTACCAGAAGATAACCACCTGAATGAAGAACTTCCTTTACCATCGAGAATGTAATAATGCCCTTAATCGTACCAGAGGACAGATACTGCTCAAGGTCTGCCGCATTATTCAGGATAATCTCTTCTTCATCCTTAAACTTCAAGTGGATAAATGTTTTTCCCTCTGTCTGCTCAAAGCACAATTTCTCAATGGTCGGATCGAGAAATGCAATTACCTCCAATGGAATATCTTCGGTAAATGGAAGCATATTCACATTCGTATAGGAAAGCATACCTGAATTTCTGATTTTTGAAAAATTGGAAAACAGGCTCCTCTGGAAAACAATCGTTATTCAGAAGGGCCTGTTTGAGTTATCTGCTTTTGGGGAATTAGGGGGTCTATGGCGAGCGTTTTTGTGCTTTTGGAGGCATTTAACCGTAAAGGGGCTGCTGCACTTGGACTTTTTTCCTTGTACAACAGCCCCTTCATACATTCATTATAGCTTTTATCATCCATTTTATTTGCCCCAAACAGCCGCTGCATTCGACCTTACAAGCAGTTCTTCCACAGGCAGACCAATCGGACAAATATCATGACAAGATAACGACTTCCCGCATCCCTCAAAATATTTCTTCTTATATTCAGCAGAAATCTCATTCAAATGAGTGCTTTCCTGTTCTTCATTCAGAATCCGAAATGCGTTGACTGCAGCAACAGCGCCTGCAAAAGTCTCATTTGCAGAGAAGTTAGGACACACTTCAAGGCAGCAGCCACACATCAGACAGCGTGCCGACTGGTATCTCGGTTCATGTGTCCACGAACTCATATAAGCTTCACTTTCAAGCCAAAGGTTCAGTTTTTTCAAATTTTCAAACAGATTTGACCGGTCAACGATCAAATCTCTTACAAGCGGAAATTTGCTTAAAGGTTCCAAGGTAATTGTAGAACCTTTTAACGTATGTAGAAATGTAGAGCATGCCAGCCTCGGACGTTCGTTAATCAGCATGGCGCAAGCCCCACATTTTCGCACCATACAGCTACATTCCCAGCTGATGGGAGTAACTATATTCCCTGAGTTATCTTTCAAAGGGGTTCTACTGTTCAATTCCTTTAGAACAGTAGCAACAGAGCTGTTTCTGCTTCCGTCAAACTCAAATTCCTGCCAATAACTGTCTGCTTTCTGACTCTCCTGCCGCCTGATTCTTATTTTATATACCAAGTGAATCACCGCCTTTCTGGAACAGGTACAAAGGAAATCTGTATCTGCTTTCCATCAAATCTGGCTACCGTTGTTTTAAGGTAATCATCGTCATTGCTCTTCGGATAATCCTCCCGCCAGTGTGCACCACGGCTTTCTTTTCTTGCAAGAGCACTCTTTAGAACTGCCATGCCAAGCAATGGAAGATTTCCTGTCAGCGCTTGTACCGTTTGAATCCCATTTAACAACGTATTCTCATTTCTGACAACGCCCATAGTCTCCTGCATCACTTTGTTTAATTGCTTTATTTCTGAAATTTGGGACGCTGGTGGAAAATCTATCTGTGTCGCACAAGATAGATCTACTACATCTGCCTGTTCGCATGCTGATTTTGCCGCAACACGTCCTCCGTATAACGCTCCTAACAGAGAATTTCCACCAAGACGGTTGGCACCATGATATTGGGCACAGCATTCTCCGGCAGCGTAAAGATTCTGAATCGGCGTTCTGTGCTGCTCATCCACCAGAATGCCTCCCATAAAATAGTGAATTCCCGGTAAAACAGACACCGGTTCCTTTCGTATATCTTTATGCAGATAGGTCATACAATCGTCTGCCAGACCAGATAGCTTATTTGAAATAATCTCGTCCGATATTTCCGTCATGTCAAGAAATACCTCTGATTCATGGCTGACCTTCCATATCTCTCTGGCGGTAATATCTCGTGGCATCAGATTTCCAAGCTCCGGGTATTTTTCCTCCATGAAATACCATTGTTTTCCATCTTTCATGGCAAACAACCTGCCACCTTCCCCTCTGGCCGCCTCGCTGATGAGCATGCGTTTTCCACCACATTTCACAGTTGTCGGATGATACTGGATCATCTCGCCATTTGCCAGAGGAACACCAAGCCGGAACAATTCTGCGGTGACTTCTCCTGTATTGCTCAGCGAACCCGTTGTATTTCCAAACAATCCGTGCATACCACCGGTGGCAACAATAACCGCATCCCCCGGTAATTCCACAGTCTCCTGACTGTATTCATCCCTGATTACGCAGCCACAACAAATATTGTCACGCAGACGAAGTGTTAGGAAAGAATGATGGCTGAACCGTTCTACCATACCAGATGCTTCTTTCCTGCGAACAGCGTCTATCATAGCTGTCATGATCTGCTTCCCGGTATCGCTCTGCGCAAAAGCAGTCCTTTTCTTTTTCTGCCCGCCAAAATTCCGCAGATCCACATCATCATAGCCGCTCATGTTAAATTGAACTCCAAGTTTTAACAGCCAGTGCACCAGCTCCGGTGCTGCCTGTGTCATTCCCCAAACTGCATTTGGGTCTGCCAGACCGCAAGCCGCCTTTATTGTATCTGTGAAATGTTCTTCGGGACTGTCGTTTTCATCTTTTGTATTCAAAGCTGCGTTGATACCGCCCTCCGCCATAACAGACTGCGCCCGCTCTGATGGAAAGGAGGAAACCAGTTTTACATTGCATCCATTTTCCGCTGCCTGCAAAGCCGCTGAAAGTCCTGCCAGTCCAGCACCTATAATAATAATTGTCTTACTCATAGATATTGCCACCCAATATAATAGAAAATAACTGCGCTCGCTATAAACAGAAGGAGCACCGAAAGAATCAAATAAATATCACCCCTTCGTTCTTTATAACTGATGATTCCCAGCGATACGAGCAATGGGCGGATATTGATAAAAATATGAACAAAGATTGCCGCCACGAACAAAAGCTGAGTTACCATCTTTACCGTTGTAAAAGGGAACAAAATATATGTCCCATTCTGCACCTTTCCAAACAAGCCAATATGGAAGAACAGCAGGATCAGTATTGCCAGCCCACTGGCTCGTCTCGCCCAGAATATGGCGTTCTGTTTCAGATACATTTTTCCGGATTGCTTCGCTGTCTGTAAACTCTGAACTGTCAGGATGACACCAATCACCGTATGCACAACAAGAATACCAACACCAATCCATGCAAGAAGTTTCCCTGCGCTACTTCCAACTCCGTTCAGCATAAAGCTGCCCATGATTCCATGAATCATAAAAATGAGAAGCATTAAAACAGACAAAATCGTATTCCATTTTCTCATAAATTCCCGCTCACCTCATTTCTTCGCTGTCCATGATCATATAGTCCATCTGTGTTAGCGTTGTAACGTCAATAAAATCATCCGATGCCAGAAATACATCATACTTTCCACTTACCACTCTTGATAGCATCATTGTGTTACTGTACTCTTTCAGATCTACGGAGAAACCGGCCTGTTTCAACCTGTCACAGAGTTTCTTAGCATAACTGACAAGCGGATAATCCGTCTCAGATACATATAACCGAAAACTAATGTCCGTTTTCATGAGATCTGTTTCATTTGTTTCCGAATCGTCCAGTGCCAATTCTTTTAATTTATTCCGGGTGTTCTCGTTGTCGAGACCATCTGACATCATATTAATACCGAGAACATAAGAGCCTTCCAACTGTGCGGAGGCTTGAGCCGCCTTTTTTGACTTCGGTGTTGCTCCTGTGACTGCATCAATCATAGAAAGCGGTGAATGTAAAATGGCACCAAACCCTACAAGAAAAACAATCGTAACAACTAACAGAATCAGTTTTCGTTTCACATTCCCACCTCATTTCCTATTTTTTCAAAATTCTCATTGCGTTTAAAACAGCAATTATGGTAACGCCTACATCACCAAATACAGCTTCCCACATTCCCGCAATACCAAGAGCGCCAAGAATCAGGAACACACTCTTAATCCCAAGAGCAATCACTATATTCTGCATGACAATCTGTTTTGTCGCTTTTGCTACTTCAATCGCATCCACCAGCTTAGACGGTTCATCTGTCATCAGAACTACATCTGCTGCTTCAATGGCCGCATCCGAACCAAGCCCACCCATTGCAATACCAACATCTGCACGGGCAAGGACAGGAGCGTCATTGATACCATCACCAACAAAAGCCAATTTGCTTCCCGGTCTCTTTTTACTATCTAAAAGCTCAACCTTTTCCACTTTTTGGTCAGGAAGCAGCTGTGCATAATATTCATCCAACTGCAATTCTTCTGCAACGGACTTCCCAATTTTTTCATCATCACCGGTAAGCATGACTGTTTTTTCCACGCCGATATGTTTCAGGTCAGAAATTGCTTTTTTACTGTCCGGCTTCACTTCATCTGTTATCAAAATACATCCTGCATATTGACCATCTACAGCCAAATAAACTTTTGTACCTGCGTTTTCACAGGTTGTGTACTCTATACATTCTGTATCCATAAGTTTCGTATTGCCAGCAAAAACTTTCTTTTCCCCTGCCATTACACTGATTCCATATCCTGAAATTTCCTTATAATCAGAAATCACTGACTGATCAATTTCTTTTCCATAAGCAGCAAGAATGGATTTTGCAATAGGATGGTTAGAAAAACTCTCTGCATCTGCCGCATACTCCAGAACCTGTTCTTTTGAAAATCCTTTTGCAGGCAAAATATCCGTCACATTGAAAACACCTTTTGTAAGTGTTCCGGTTTTATCGAACACAATAACGCTGACATTATTAAGTGCCTCTAAATAATTGCTTCCTTTTACAAGAACACCTCGTTTAGATGCTGCACCAATGCCGCCGAAGAAAGTCAGCGGGATTGAAATAACCAATGCACATGGACAAGATACCACAAGGAAAACAAATCCTCTGCGAATCCACTCTGTCCAGCCTCCGCCAAGAATGATCGGTGGCAGAATCGCCAAAAAAGCTGCTAAGATTACAACCACAGGTGTATAATAACGTGCAAATGTAGTAATAAAATTTTCTGTTGGTGCTTTTCGGCTTGACGCATTTTCCACAAGATCAATAATCTTTGAAGCCGTAGATTCACCAAATGCTTTTGTTGTCTTAATCATTAAGACACCCGTCTGATTCATACAACCGGAAAGTGCTTCGTCTCCTTTATGAACACTTCTCGGAACTGATTCTCCTGTTAAGGCGCTTGTATCCAGCATAGAATCTCCATCCAATACCACACCGTCTAATGGAATTTTTTCACCAGGCTTTACAATAATAATCTCACCAATGGAGACATTTTCTGGAGATATGGTAATCAATTCCCCATTTCTTCTTACTGTAGCAGAATCTGGACGTATATCCATTAAGTCTGATATAGATTTTCTTGAACGCTTAACAGCCAATGACTGAAAAAATTCACCTACCTGATAGAATAGCATAACAGCAACTGCTTCTGGATATTCACCAATGACAAAAGCCCCAATCGTAGAAACACTCATCAAAAAATGTTCATCAAATACACGCCCCTTTGAAATGTTCCTCACAGCCTGCCATACAACATCTCCACCAAGAATAACATAAGAAACAATGAGAAAAGCTAACTCGATAGGCAGTGGCACTTTCGCAAAAACAGTCAATGCCATACCAATGGCATAGATTGCTGCACCAGTCGCTAAACGAACTGTCAACTTCTTATCCTCATTGTTATAGGATTCATTGGCCTCCTGCTTTTTTTCCGGTATATAAGATTCCTGTACAATTTCAGAAACTTCCACATCTGGCTCATGGCTATGAACAATCGTTTCAATCTGACTGGCTATCGTATCTGCGGCTGTCTGAGTAACATTGATTGTAAGCGTCTGCTTCATCAGATTTACCACTGAGGATTGCACTCCATCCAACTCTCCGACTTCTTTTTCAATTTTTGCGGAACAATTTGGACAGTCCAACCCTTTTAATAGAAATATGCGTTTCATGATAATCTCCTTATAATTTGTTTAATTGTTCAATTACTCAACTATAATGTTAAAAAATATTATTTCTGCCAAAGATGCTCAAATCCCTTGTCAATAATCTCTTTCACATGATCATCTGCCAGCGAGTAGTAAACTATCTGTGCTTCTTTACGGAATTTTACCAGATTCGCAAGGCGTAATGCCTTTAACTGATGCGAAATTGCAGATTTTGTTACCCCCAGTAGCACTGCAAGATCACATACACACATCTCACTCTGTTCTAGAGCGTGTAAGATTTGTACTCTAGTTCCATCTCCAAATAGCTTAAACAAAGAAGCCAACTGGATATAATCATCTTTTGGCTGCATCTTGGATTTCACATCATTCACAATATCCTCATGAATTACATCGCAATTACAAATATAAGACGTTTTTGGCATATATTCACCTCCAAATAATAATAGTTGAACAATTACTCAACTATTATTATACTTATTTTTAAATTCATGTCAATAAGCTGATGTTAGTTCCCCATAAATTTTACAATTAAAACCAGCTCTTTATTCTTTTCTTAATCTTTTTTCCCAGTATACCGTTTTGGCTTTCTTGTCACACTTCCATCTGCATGACGTTCCACATTATCTCTGCTTGTTCCGGAATGTAATATCCAAGCTGAATCCTTACAGCTTCATACAGTTTGCTGACGGTAGGGAAACAGTAAGGTATGTAGTGGTCAACCCTTTTTGTAACACCACTGCTTAATGTTACACTCCGATCTCTTTTCAAACGGAGTCAGATATCCGTTATACGAGTGTGGGCGTACCTGATTGTACCAATCGTAAGCAAACTCTGAAACGGCATAATCCGGTTCTGCTGCAGTTTCAAAATTATGCTGATAAATCAACTCGGTCTTTAAGGTGTTGTAATAGCATTCCATCGGCGCATTGTCATACGGACATCCCGCACGGCTCATGCTTTGAGAAATCCCGAGTTCCCAGCAATGTTGTACAAACTCTGCGGAAGTAAACTGACTTCCTTGATCCGAGTGCAAAATCAGGTTCTGTGAGATAGCCTTTGCACTTGACAACGCTTTTTCAAGCGTCCGCACGGCCAGGGAACTTGTGATAAAAGAGCTGTTTTCACCGGCAACAACACTTCTGTCGTATAAATCAATAATGGAACAGTTATAGCGCATGGTTCCATTTGTCAGTGTCATATATGTGAAGTCGGTACACCAAACACGATTCGGCTGCTTAGGAGAAAAATTCCGCTTTAATAGATTCGGAAAAATTTTATGAGCCAATCCCCGATGGTACGCGGGTCTCTTTCGGCGACAAATCGAGTACAGTTGCAGTTCACGATTCATGTATTTGTGGACTGTTGTTTTGCTCAATGAGATTCCTTCTCTTTGCAGAAATTCCCTCATTTGACGGTGTCCCATAACTCCATGAGACTCATGATAAAGTGCTTGAATCCGTTGACAATAATGAGATTTCTGAGCGTGATAACTCGCTTTCGTATTTCTGAGGTAGTTGTAATAAGCGTTTGGATGAATGTGCAGCTTCTTCAAAAGCCATCTTAATCCGAACTCCTGCTTATACTCATCAAGGAAACGATATGCCACTAATCGATTTCCTTCGCGAAGAATGCCGCTGCTTTTTTTAAGAAGCTGTTTTCCTTTTCCAATTCGGCTTTTTCACTCCGGAGACGACGAAGTTCTTCCATCATTTCCAACTGAGACTTCTCCTCATCATTATTTTGGCATTCTTCGCGATACGAGCGTACCCAGTTGGAAACAGTGGCTCTGGATATGCCGTACTCAGCCACAAGGCTGGCAATCGTGCGTCCATCCTGAATGTGCCACGAACAACCTTTCGTCTGGTTTCGTCTGAAATTCAAGTCATGTATTTTTCTCCTCTGCTGACATTATAATCTATCAGGCAGAGGTGTTACAAATTCACTGTACCACTACAGTATTCCGGTTCTGTCAAGAGAAGATCATTCTGAATTTCTTTTTGAACCAACTCCGAATAATGATTGTGTTCAAACAAAACATCCAAAAGAATGTAGAATGGCCTGTTATTGATCGGTGAATCATAGGTGAACTTAAAATGCCTTTTTTCGATATTGTTCTTTCCAATCCGCTTCTGTTCCTCAACATCCTTAAAAGGAAAAATCTCCGATGCACGATCTAAATACTTATCCAAATCTGTCCCTGGCTCGGCAATAATATCAATATCTGTGGATAACCGACGCGGATGTTCCATCAGCAACATAAGACAGGCACAGCCAATGATAAGTCCTATGATGCAACCCATGATAACTTATGAGGATGACACCCATCAAGATATCCACCAAGTTAGCCACCAAGATTCTACGCCGTCAGCAGTTAGGCATTCCATCCTTTCATCGGCGTTACGGAAAACGATGTGCTCATTTTGAGCACATCGTTTTTCTCCGCAACTGGGAAATCAACGTCCTGCCATTCTCCCCGCATGGCTTTCCTGCCCCCTTCCGGCGGCGTTTTCCGGCTCTCCTTCTCAGGGTCATCGCCTGGTATCCCATGCAGACGGTCATGCGGTTTTCAAGGTGCAACGGGCAAAACGGCAACAAAAAAGCCGTCACAAAACAGACCACCCCTGCCTTCGCTTTTTCTGGAAGGTCATGCTAGTCGGTTATGTAACGGCTGAAAGCCAAGATGTTCAGCCCCGCAGGGCCGGAACAACTATGTAAAAATATGTTATATTCAATTGTTGGGATAGATTACCACAAAAATCGAGCTATGTCAGCAAAAAGTTTTGAAAGCGTGTCATTTTCGGCAGCTTGCAAGAAAAATTGAGGGAAACTTTTGCAAAAAGAGAGAGGGCTGGACGGTGCCAGCCCTCTTGACAAGCAAATTTATATAGTTTGAAGGCGATTTTTCAATGCTATGATATTTTGATGGATCTGCATAATCACATCCTTAAACGCAGCATCATCTTTTCCAGTCGGGTCTTCCAATCCCCAGTTATCATCAAATGGTCTACCAATAAAAGGGCATTCTACATTGCATCCCATCGAGATTGCAAAATCCGGTTCAGGAATCGCAGAAATCATCTTAGAATACTGCGTCTGCTCCATGTCGATGCCATAAAGCTTCTTCATCAACCGCACGGCATCCTGATTGATTTGCGGCTTGGTTTCCGTTCCGGCAGAATAGCTTTCAAACACGTCGGACGCCAGCGCTTTGCCCAATGCCTCCGCAATCTGGCTGCGGCAGGAGTTATGGACACAGATAAATGCAACTTTTGGTTTGGTCATGCGGGAAACCTGCCTTTCGTTTTGTTTGCGATTTTTACGAGGAAAAGCATCACAGGCACTTCGGTCAATACACCAACCGTTGTGGCAAGTGCGGCAGGAGAAGTCGTTCCGAATAGAGCGACAGATACCGCAACCGCCAATTCAAAGAAGTTGGATGCACCAATCATTCCGGCAGGTGCGGCAATGCGGTGTGGCAGCTTAAGCAGCCAGCAGACACCATAGGCAATGCTGAAAATCAAAAAAGTCTGCAAAACCAACGGTATGGCAATCAACACGATGTGTAGGGGATTTTCCAAAATAACCTGCCCTTGGAAAGCGAAAATCAGTACAAGCGTCAGCAGAAGTCCAATGGTTGTAATGCCGTCAAACTTTTTGACAAAGGCGTTTTCGAAATACTCTGCGCCCTTTTTCTGGGTCACAAAATATCGCGTCAGCATACCACCCGCAAGGGGAATAACGACGAACAGCACCACGGACAATATCAGTGTATCCCACGGCACAAACACATTCGGAACGCCCAGTAGGAACTTCACAATGGGGACGAATGCCACAAGGATAATGAGGTCATTGGTCGCCACCTGCACCACCGTGTATGCCGAATCTCCCTTGGTCAGTGCGCTCCACACAAAGACCATTGCCGTGCAGGGCACAGCACCCAACAGTACTGCACCGGCAAGATATTCGGTAGCAAGCTCCGGTGTGATGAACGCCTTGAACACCACGAAGAAAAACAGACTTGCCATGCCGTACATGGTAAAAGGCTTGATGAGCCAGTTGACGATCCAAGTGACGAACAGCCCTTGGGGTTCTTGCCCACATTTTTGATGTTGCGGAAGTCTACCTTCATCATCATGGGATAGATCATCACCCAGATGAGGATCGCCATGGGAATCGACACCCGTGCATACTCGAACCGATTCAGAAACTCCGGAATCTGCGGCAGGAACTTGCCGATGCAGATTCCAACCGCCATACAGAGAATGACCCATACAGTCAGATATTTCTGAAAAAATCCAATGGAGATGTGTTATGTTCGTTCATGCTCTTACCTTCTTCAAAATAGAAATGACTTCATCCTTTTTCAGCACCTTGCCATAGGACACCACCTGACCATCTACCACCAGCGCAGGTGTTGTCATCACTCCATAGGCGGCGATTTTTTCAAAGTCCCGCACATGGTCGATGGTAGCATCCATGCCGAGTTCCCGCAGTGCTTCTTCGGTTTCCACTTCCAGTGCGTTGCACTTGGCACAACCTCCACCGAGAATTTTAATGCCGGATTCCTTCTTTTCAGCTTCTGCCGCCTGGATGGTTTCCGACGTACAGTTGCCTCCGCAGCAGTAAGACTGCTTTTGCTCTTCTTTTTTCTTTCCAAATCCGAAAATTGACATGATAGTCCCTCCAAATTATAAGATAATGCCCTGAAACAGGTTGAATAAATAGCCTACAACGATAATGCCCGCAGCGCAGATGGCGATAAAAACACCCAGCAGCTTTGGCTTGACTGCCTTGCGCAACATAATCATTGACGGCAAAGACAGCGTGGTAACCCCCATCATAAAGGCAAGCACCGTACCAAGCTGTGCGCCTTTTCCAAGCAAAGCCTCAGCAATGGGAATCGTGCCGAAAATATCAGCATACATGGGAATGCCGATGATGGTTGCTAATATTACGCCGAAGGGGTTATGGCTGCCGAGAACCGCCACAACCCAGCTTTCGGGAATCCAGTTGTGAATGACAGCCCCGATGCCTACGCCGATGAGAATATACGGAAAGACCTTCTTGAAGGTTTCCGCCACCTGATCCTTGGCATAAACCAGCCGTTCCTTCTGCGTCAGTGTTGGGGAGGCAATGTCCACGGCAGATGCCCTGCGGATAAATTCCTCCACCTGATTTTCCATGTGCAGCTTTTCAATCAACGTACCGCCAGCCACAGCAATCACAAGCCCCAGCACCACATAGAGAATCGCAACCTTTGCCCCGAAAATACTCATCAGAAGAACAAGACTCCCTAAGTCCACCATAGGCGATGAAATCAGGAACGAGAAGGTCACACCCAGCGGCAGTCCGGCACTGGTAAATCCGATAAACAGTGGAATGGACGAGCAGGAGCAGAACGGTGTTACCGTGCCGAGCAGAGCTGCGATGCAGTTTGCCCATATACCGTGAAACCGCCCCATAATTTTCTTACTGCGTTCCGGCGGAAAATAACTCTGAATGTAGGAGATCAGATAAATCAGCACACAGAGCAGCACGGTGATCTTAATCACATCATAGAGGAAGAACTGGATGCCCCCACCGATTCGGCTTGTCGCGTCCAGTCCCAATGTGCCGAGTAGATTTCCAATCAGCGTATTCAGCCACTTCATGCCGAGGATCTGATTGGTGATAAACTTGCCCATCAGGAGCAGCACCCACCTTCCTTATTAGAGCCGCAGCCATAGCAGGTCAGTCCTTCGATAAATTCTTTGAACTGGGTCAGGGTTTCGCAGTTCAGAGAGTAGTGCTGCCACTTTCCTTCCTTGCGGGCGTTCACCAGTCCACATTCCACCAAAATCTTCATGTGGTGCGAAAGCGTCGGCTGCGTAATTTCAAACCGTTCCAACAGCTTGCAGCCGCACTTTTCTCCATCCGACAGCATCTTCACAATTTCCAGCCGGTTCGCATCCCTCAAAGCCTTGCAGATCAAAGCCACATCTATAGCGTTCATGAAAACACCTCGCATTGATATTTGTCTATGTGAGTAGTATAGCAAATACATCGATAAGCGTCAATGCATTTGTGCAAATTTCTTCATAGGCTCCTCCTTAGATCAGGCGCAGTGCCGGAACCAACTCGCCGCCAATGGAAACCACCGTCAGGTTTTCGTTCACATAGTCGATGGTGCGTTCCAGCGTAAACAGATTGATGCTGCATTCGTTGCCGTTCTGGTCGATTTCCGAAACTTCCGCAGCTCCCAGCAGATAGCGGGTTCTGTCTGTCTCGATCACATCGCTCTTATCATAATGGAGAAGCAGCTCCCCATCTGCCACCAGATCAGCCTCCATCTCATCGTAAACATCCTCAAAGATGTCTCGACTGCCATCCTCGGTCAGGAGTTCACCGCCAGCCCCCGGCAGGATCACCATCACAATGCGCTCCTTCGGGTGATCTTCACGGATTGCCTCCAGCATCAGCCAGTTATGAAGCATCGCAATGGACTTCTCAAACATGGTATCATCCATCGGATTGGGCTGCGATGCACCGTGCGGGCAGTTCTTGCAATCCATGCTGCACACTGCGTTGTTCTGATTCTTCTTAAAGTTCATCATCATAAAAATCTCCTTCTCATCGTTCCATATCTCGTTGTTTACTTCGCTGCCATTTTTCCAGCAGCCGGATAATCGTGTCCTGCATCTGCTTCGGCGTATAGGATTTCGGGAAATACTTCCGAAGAACCTCGTTTTTAATCGTCACATGGTCAAGCTCATCCTTTTTGATTTCATTCATCACTTCACACATGGCATCCAACGTGCAGCCACCCTCCTGTGAGAGCTTCTTCAGCCGCTGTGCCTGCGACAGGGATGGAGATGCCTGTGCATAGTCCATTGCCTCCAGAAATTTCTTCTGTTCAGACGGTTTCAGGTAAGACAACTCCACCGCCGGATTAAAGGCGATTTTCTTCTCATCCACCATATCCAAAATTTCAGGAATCAGGTTGGTAAGGCGGATATAGCGTTTAACCGTATCCTTACTCATTCCAACAGCTTCACCAATAATCTCCGCAGACAACTTCGGTGCAAATTGCTCCGAAGTCAAATCTTTTCTCTGACCCTGATGTTTCATCGCCTCCAACTTCATCTTGTAGGAAAACGCTCTCTCGCTGGGAAGAATATTCTCCCGCTGCAAGTTGCTGTCCACCATAAAGATGATTGCTGCATCATCGTCCATTTCCTTGACGATGACCGGCACAGTCTCCAAACCTGCCAGCTGCGCCGCATGAAGTCTGCGGTGTCCTGAAAGAATTTCAAATCCGCCTTCCGGGTCAGGTCGGACAATCAGTGGTGATACCACACCGATCTGCTTGATGCTCTCCACAGTCTGTTCCATCAGCTCATCGTCCAGCACCTTAAAGGGATGTCCTTCAAAGGGATGCAGGTCAGAAAGCGGCATCTCCGTCCGCTGCTCCTTAGCCGCAGCGTCGGCAGCTGAGCCACTGCGGTTTTCTGTTGTAATACTGGTTTTTGCTTTTGCCATTCAGATTCTTAACCTCCTTCCAGCGGTGATAAATGTCATTCTTACCTGCGAAAAACGCCTTTTTTGCCTTGCACTTCATAGATCAAGTACCTCCTTAACGACCTGCTGTTTTTCTTTTCCAATGCTCTTTCTGCGGTCCTCTCCGCTGATTCGCACCGGCGTACACATTTCCAGAATCCTGCTGTAAATCCGGGCGTATGCCACATCCTGCGGATTGCGGATTTCTGCAATTTTCAGATTGGTTGTGATAATGACCGGAAGCCCGGACTTGTACCGCTCATCAATAACGGCGTAGACCTGTTCCAACGCATATTCGGTGCTGCGCTCAATCCCCAGATCATCCAGAATTAGCAAAGAATAATTGGAAAACGAAGCGATATACCGGTATCGTTCTTCCGAATACATGGCACCCATCTGGTTCAGGATTTTGGAGAAGTTCGTCATCAAAACCGGAATGCCCTGATCCAGCAGCGCATTTGCTATACATGCCGCCACAAAGGACTTTCCAGTTCCGACATCTCCCCATAACAAAAGGCCAAGGTTTTCAGTCTTGACCTTTTTCCACTGCTCCACATAGCGTTTTGCCATTTGGATATCCTTGTTGTCTTCTGCAACGGCAAAATTCCATTCCAGAAGATGCTTTTCCTGAATCCCCGTTGCTTTCAGCTGCCTGATTTTACGCTGCCGCTCCAGCAGCTCATCCTGGCGTTTCTTTTCCGCCATCGCTTCCTGCTGGCATCTGCAAAGGCAGGGAACAATCTTGTCTCTGCCCCAGAGCTTTACCCTGCATTGCACCGGCATGTGGCATTTCCGGCAATACAGCAGTCCGTCCTCGCCCTGGTATTCCTGCTCTCCGGGTTCTTTCGGCGTAAAGAGCGAATCCAACGCCGCATTCAAAACTTCAGGCACCATGTCGCTCATAGGCCGTCTCCTTCCTCAAATGTGTAGTCTGCCGGGTTATACTTCGGCTTTTCTCTCTTTGCCCAGCTCCGGATTGTTGCAAGGTGGTTTTTGTGGCTCCTGCCGGTGGAGGCCATATACTCAGAGAGCCGTTCCACCCGCATCTGATAATCTCCTGGGAACTCCTGCCGAAGCTTGCCGTATTCTGTGTCAGAGAGAAGAACATTTCCGTATGAGCCATACCGATGCTGGATTTCCTTCTTCTCTCTTTTATTGATTGTTTCAGTACTTGTTCTATTAGTACTTAATTGCGCAGGATTTTCCGTAACCGGTGTGTCCGTATCCGGATTTACCGTATACGGCTTTTCCGTACATGGTGATTCCGAACACGGCTTTTTCCTTGGCATCTCATAAATCACATACTCCGCTCTGCCCATCCGACCGTTACTCTCACGCTGCTGGTTCCTTTCCAGATACCCAAGACGCTCCAGCTCCTTCAAAGCCGTAAGCACTCCATCTACGCCGTCCGGCGTAATCGAAGATAATCCCCGTACCGAATAGTTCCATGTGTCAGGCAAACTGAGCAGCATGGAAAGAAGTCCTTTCCCTTTCAGGCTGAGACCATGATCCCGCAGGTGGTAATTGCACATCGTTGTGTAATTGCTGTTCTTCTCAACCCTGAATACCGGCATGGTGCTCACCATCCTTTTTCGCAGGCTCCGCTTTTTTCTTCGGATATTTGCGCGGACGATCTTCGCTGTCCTCCCGGCGATGGTATTTGCCGGTATCCTGCATCATGCGTTCAAACGCCTGAAGGCGTCCCTCTGTAAAAAGCGTCATTCGATCACACCCCATTTCTTAAACAACTTGAAGAGATGATTCTTTCCCTTGCAGGTCACTCTCGTCTGCTGCACCAGTTTTCCGCTTCTGCCGTAGCAATCCCGGACAATAAAATAGCCCCTTGCAGATTTGTCTGCAAAAGGCATCAGCCAGCCACTCGGACTGCGGTACAGATAGCGATGATCCAGTAATAGAGCCACTGCCGTCTTCTCCGGGATTCCGATTTCCTTACAGAAATTCCGGATGCAGGTACAATCCTCCGAGTTCACAAAGGTATCGAAGTAGTCTGCCTTGGGCTGTGCCGCATCCAGCTGTTTGCGGATACCCTCAAGCTGCTCCCTCTCGGCTACAAGCTCCTGTGCCAGGGTGTAGATGACCTCCGGATGCTGAATCACCTGATCCAAAATGGAATCGCTCATATACACACCATGCTTTCGGATGGACGGGAGAACTTCATCAAACACCCAGTGTTCAAATCGTTCTGCCGATGGCAGCTTGCTGTGAACGATCAGCCGGTAAACATCGCCTTCTGTGATAAAGGCGATTTCAACGACCTGCTCTTCAGCATCCCCATACTGATTCACCTTCTGAACGACCCCCTCGCGTTTCGTTAGGGGGTCTCTGCAATGGCGTTTCACAGCGGCGTAGGGATTTACATACCCCAACGCTTTCGCCACGTCACTTGCACAGAAGAATGTCTTGCCCGCCTCCTGCAACACGCGGATCGAACCAAACTCCTGGTTCTCGAACACCTCCGTCATCTGCCTCGACTGTCCGCCATGACTGCCCACATCGATGTCATGGGTCATCTGATTGAAATCCGTCATACCTGTTACCTCCTACTCAAATTTGTCTCGCCGGATTTCGGGCGAAAAAAATAGAGCCTCGACCCATTCTCGTTTTCAAAGAATGAGCCAAGGCTCTATGTAACAGGATACCTGATATTATTTTTTTGCAGAATTCGTCAGAACTCGCCAAACGATCCTGACTCTGTTTTTCATTTCATTTCAGCCAGATTTTTACCAAAAATCTGTCAAGGATATGGGGCTAATTTCCCCTCCAAAATGGCCTTCTGTAAACCCATTTTCCCACCCATTAGGCTCAAAAATAGGCCGTAAACCCATGGTAAACCCATCAAAATGGGCTAATTTGAAGTCAAATTTCCTCAAATTTTACCATCGGAATCAGGTGATTTTAGGCATAGAAAAAGCCCGGAAAATGGCGTATTTCCGGGCTTTTTTAGCATTATTAAGCTGTAGATTATCGCTTGCTGAACTGCGGTGCACGGCGAGCTGCCTTCAAGCCGTACTTCTTTCTCTCCTTCATTCTCGGGTCTCTCGTGAGGAAGCCTGCCTTCTTCAGCACCGGACGGTAGTCCTGATCTGCCTCAAGCAGTGCTCTCGAGATGCCGTGACGGATAGCGCCTGCCTGGCCGGCCATACCGCCGCCGATGACATTGACGCAGACATCAAACTTCTCGCTGGTCTCAGTCGCAACGAGCGGCTGACGAACCGTCATTCTCAAAACCTCAAGGCCAAGATAGTCCTCAATGTCTCTCTTGTTGATCGTAATCTTACCAGTTCCCGGCACCAGATAGACTCTGGCAACAGAAGTTTTTCTTCTTCCGGTTCCGTAATATCTCTCACTTGCCATTTTCTACACGCTCCTCTCAGCCTTTGATGGTCAGAACTTCCGGCTTCTGTGCCTGGTGGTTGTGATTCTCTCCTGCATAGACATGCAGCTTCTTGTACATCTGCGCGCCGAGCGGTCCCTTCGGGAGCATGCCCTTCACTGCGTTCTCAATCACCTTCTCCGGCTTCTTCGCCTTGAGCTCGCGAAGCGTGGTCTCCTTCATGCCGCCGACATAGAGGGAGTGGGAATAATAAACCTTCTGATCCAGCTTCTTGCCAGTGACCGCAATCTTATCTGCGTTAATGACAATGACATAGTCGCCGCAGTCAACATGCGGGGTGAAAATCGGCTTGTTCTTGCCTCTCAGCACAGCAGCAACCTCCGAAGCAAGACGTCCGAGGGTGGCTCCATCCGCATCGACCACATACCATTTTCTCTCAACGGTATCCGGATTCGCCATAAAACTCTTCATGATTATCCTCCTAGTAGGACACGGGAGCAAAGATCCGTGTCTCCTGACCTGATTATACGTGAAGTGCCACAGCCTACTTCTCCGGGGCTTGGTAAAAGCTTAGCCTAGGCGTCACAGCTTTATATTATAGGTACCTGTCCTTGTTTTGTCAACGCTGCGCGGCACTTTTTATTGTTCCGTTGCGGGTGCAATTTGGCTCTCTTTGCGCTTATGTCGCGCGCTCTCCGCCTCTGTTGCAAGGTAGGGGAAACTGTTCCTGCTCTCCGGATTCGTATTTTCCCGTATCTCGTAAAAACCGTAGCGCTGCCCTATCACAAGGCGAGCGCTGTCCTCCGAATCACGGAGCAGAATGCAGCGCGCCCCGTCCCGGTGACTCTCGTGGAGCAGCCGGGTTATGAGTCCCGCATAGTCGTCCGGGCGACAGTGTTCCACCGTGAGGCGGCTCACTCCGGTCGAAGCGAGATTCTCCTGCGAGAGTTCGTAGCGCCAGTCTTCATTGTCCGCGACATAGTGCTCCGGAACCGGCAGATAGCGGATTTCCCGCAGAATGAGCCCCGCCGCCGGGGCCACGGGGCCGGTATCGCGACGCGCACGGCTTCGCAGCGCTTTCCGAAATGCCGCCGCCTCCTTTTTGCCGCTCCCGATTTCGAGGAGTGTCCCGGCCAGAATGCGCACCATGTGATAGAGAAAACCGCTTCCCGTGATGCGGAATGTAATGAGTCCCGCAAAGCTGCCGCTCTCCTCGCACTCTGCCGTGAGTTCCGCGCGGTATATGCGCCGCACGGTGTGCGACGCCGCCGAACCGCTCGCGCAAAAGGCCGCAAAGTCGTGCTCGCCGAGGAGAGAAGGCAGCGCAGCGCGCATGGCCGCCAGATTCAGCGGCACATAGCAGTGTGCCGCGCTGTTTTGAAGCAGCGGGTTCATGATGCGGCCGTTCCAGATGCGATACTCATAGGTCTTTTCGCAGTGCTGTTTCCTCGGATGCCAGTTTCGCGCAACTTCATCGGCCGCCTGAATCCGGATGTCTGGCGGCAGGTAGGCATTCAGCGCGGTTGCAAAGCGCTCGGCCTGCATCGGGAAGTCGGTGTCGAACACAGCGACATTGCCGAGCGCGTGGACACCCGTATCCGTGCGACTCGCCAATATAAGTTGTGCAGGGGCTCTTGTGAGTCCCTGCACGGCTTCGGTGAGTTTTTGTTCGACGGTGACAGCCTTCGGCTGCATCTGGGAGCCGAAGTAGGCTGTTCCGTCGTAACTCACAATCAAACGAATTCTTCTCATAGCGCTCCTCAGAACAGAAGGCGGCAGGCAATCACCGCGGCCAGAAAGAGAAACTGAATCGCATAGGCAATCCGGTCCGCGCGGCGATAGTGCAGCGGCTTCATCTGGGTTCTGCCCTCGCCGCCGTGGTAGCAGCGCGCCTCCATGGCCATTGCGAGATCGGTCGCACGACGAAAAGCCGAGACAAAGAGCGGCACGAGGAGCGGCACCATGGCGCGCGCCTTCTGAATGATGTTGCCGCTCTCAAAATCCGCGCCCCGCGCCATCTGCGCTTTCATGATTTTATCGGTCTCTTCCATGAGAATCGGAATGAAGCGGAGCGCTATGCTCATCATCATCGCAATCTCATGCACCGGGACGCGGAACACTTTCAGAAAGCCGAGTCCCTTTTCCATGCCCTGGGTCAGCGCATTCGGCGTCGTGGTCAGTGTCATAATCGTGGAGCCGACGACGAGGTAGATGAGCCGGAGTGCCATAAACCCGGCGAGCACCAGCCCCTCTTCCGTAATTTTAATGAACTTCCACTGCCAGAGCACTTTGCCGTCCGTTAGAAACAGGTTAAAGCTGACACTGATCAGCAGAATAAAGAGTATGCCCTTTAAGCCCCGCAACATATAGGAGAGCGGCACGCGGGACAGGCCTATACTGACCGCGAGAAAGAGCGTTGCGAGCGCGTAACTCTGCCAGTTGTCGCAGCAGAACAGGGCCACAATGTAAATCAGGGTTCCCGCGAGTTTTGTTCTCGGATCCAGGCGGTGCAGCACGGAATCGACCGGATAGTACTGCCCGAGCGTCACATCTTTCAGCACGGCGCACCTCCTTTCAGAAGCAGAAGGAGCGCATCCCGCGCTTCGGCGACTGTCGTAATCTCATCGCTGAGCGGCATTCCCACCTTGCGGAGTTTTTGCACGAGATAGGTGACCTGCGGCGCCGAGAGGCCGAGTGCCTCCAGTTCCGCGTAGTGCTTAAAGACTTCCTTCGGTGTCCCGTCAAAGCGCTTTTCCCCGTCACTCATCACGAGCAGGCGGTCCGCATACTTGGCGACATCCTCCATGCTGTGGGACACGAGAATGACCGTGAGTCCCCAGCTGTGATTCAGTTCCTTCACGCGGTCCAGAATCTCGTCGCGGCCGCGCGGATCGAGGCCCGCGGTCGGCTCATCCAGAACAAGCACCTTCGGTCTCATCGCGAGGACACCCGCAATCGCGACGCGGCGCTTCTGTCCGCCCGATAGTTCAAACGGAGACTTCTTGTAAAAGCTCTCCG
>ERZ773055.194-NODE-194-length-41268-cov-38.807561_pt1 | contig 41268 bp, 53 predicted proteins | sample MGYA00580515_ERZ773055 | MGnify/ENA primary metagenome ERZ773055 (study PRJEB29015, sample SAMEA2737993) | human oral metagenome | biome: human oral; feature: human-associated habitat; material: dental | place: China | collected 2064 ...
ACCAGGTCCTAAGGGTGACACCGGTCCTCAAGGCCCGAAGGGCGAACCAGGTCCTAAGGGTGACACCGGTCCTCAAGGCCCGAAGGGCGAACCAGGTCCTAAGGGTGACACCGGTCCTCAAGGCCCGAAGGGCGAACCAGGTCCAGAACATCAGGTGACACAGCAAGAGTTGAATCAGTTGATTGCTAGTGTTCTCACTCATTTCACTGATGTCGGACAGAACGGAGCATGATAATGTCTGACCATGCGGTGATGCCGTATCAACATTACAAGGACGCTTGCGACGCCATCAGGGCCAAGGGCGCCGGGTCTTCTTCCATCAAGTCCGGTGACATGGCCGCTGCTATCAACTCCATTTCGAGCAACGCCGTTTCTTTGCCCGACATTTCGTTCACGCATCTTCATGATTGTCCATCACTGGACAAAAAGAATGACGACTATTTCGGGGAGAATGTCAGAGCATATTTGACAAACCAGTTGTCACAGCCGGGGGATTTATTGCTGATCGTTTTATCTTACGTTGGCGCGACAACCATGCGTTTGGATATTCCTACTGTCGCTAACTGGACGGTCAACGGGTATACAAATGGCGTTTCGATCCTTGCCGGGATTTCAACACCGGCAATGGTGCCGTTGTTCAATACCAAGTTAACACAAGATTTGAATTGGGAACTCGACAACGATTTGAACTTCTTCAGAATCCGCGGATGTCAGGTGTTTTCGTCGGTTGTTTCTGGCTCTGGTAGAATTAACGGCGGTAGTAGAATTCTTCTTAGTACCGTTAAGTACCGCGTGCCAAGGGCTGCGATTTTTGGTATTGCATTCAGTTATAACGCTACCGACATGTTGACCGATTCGGTGAACGTCGCCGACGACGTTTTTAAGCACATTTTTTCCACGTTTGAGTTTGATTCTCACGGTAAACACATGAAAAGCGCATTCTTCGGTACGATCAAACAATCGAAAACAGCAACGGACAACACGATGCGCTTGACGATTACGAATCCTGGGACTGGCGAATATTCTTACTTGAATACTGGTGTATTCTACTGATGGCCAGAGTGTACTTCGAGACAACAGGTTCATTCACGAAGACGCAGGAATATTTGTCACGTCTTTTGAAGTTCGACCCGATCAAGTATCTTGAGAAGTATGCTCAGCGTGGTGTTAATGCCCTTTCTGCGGCAACCCCGTATGAGACTGGTGCCACTGCCCGTGGTTGGGGATACGAAATACATAAGACGAAGACCGGTTGGGCCATTTATTGGACCAATTCCAATGTCAACCATGGTGTACCGATCGCGGTGTTGATCCAATACGGGCATGGAACGAGGAATGGTGGCTACGTGTCGGGTAGAGATTACATCAATCCGGCGTTGCGTCCTGTTTTCGACCAGATTGCAGCTGACGTTTGGAACGAGGTGACAAATGGCAACGATTGACGAGCAAATTGTCAAGCTGAAAATGGACAACGCAGATTTCAAATCCAAGGTTGCGTCGTCCATTGACTCTCTCGGTACTTTGAAGAGTTCATTGAACCTTGACGGAGCGACGAATTCGCTTCAGAAGCTGGCGAACACTGCGAAGACGGTCACATTCGACAAGGCTTCGGAGTCCGCCAACACTCTTCAGGCCAGATTCTCAACACTGTCGGTTGCTGCTGGAGCAGCTATTGGCACTCTCGCGTCGAGGGTCACTTCAGCTGGTATGAGCATGCTCAAAGCTTTGACCATCGATCCGATTCTCGATGGTTATCATGAGTATGAAACTCAGCTGAATGCTGTTCAGACGATTCTTGCCAATACCAAGTCCAAGGGTGAGAACATTCAGACTGTGAATGCCGCTCTGAATGAATTGAACACCTACGCGGACAAGACGATCTACAACTTCTCAGAGATGACGCACAACATCGGTATGTTCACCGCGGCTGGCGTCGGCCTGAAAGATTCTGTGTCGTCGATCAAGGGTATTGCAAATCTTGCAGCTTTGTCTGGATCCAATTCGCAGCAGGCGTCGACTGCGATGTACCAGTTGAGTCAGGCCATTTCTTCGGGAACGGTACGACTTATGGACTGGAACTCGGTTGTCAACGCCGGTATGGGTGGCGAAGCTTTCCAGGAAGCGCTGAAGCGTACAGCTCGTGCACATGGCGTTGCTGTTGATTCTATGATTCAGCAGGAGGGTTCGTTCCGAGAGTCTCTGTCCAAGGGATGGTTGTCGTCCCAGATCATGGTTGAGACCCTGTCTCAATTGGCCGGTGAGTACAACAAGGAACAGCTCATTTCCATGGGGTACACCGCGGAACAGGCTGATGCCATTGTTGATCTGGCGAAGACCGCCGAGGAATCTGCGACGAAAATCAAAACTTTCTCGCAGCTGATCGGGACGGTGAAGGAGGAACTCGGTTCAGGATGGGCTCAGACTTTCTCCATCCTGTTCGGTAACTTCGAAGAAGCCCAGGACCTGTTCACCACAGTCGGAAACGCTATCACCGGATTCGTCGGTCAGACTTCGCAGGCCAGGAACGCAATGCTCCAGACTTGGAAGGACATGGGGGGTCGCACGGCGATCATTGAGGGGCTGACCAATGTCGTCAAGGCGCTTGTTGCACCGTTGAAGGCCGTTGGTATTGCTTTCCAGCAGTCGTTCAATGGAAACCTCGGCAAGACACTCGCTGATATTTCAATAGGATTCCAGCACCTTACGGAGAAGCTGGTCCCGTCGGACAAGGCGATGGACAACTTGACCCGGACGTTCAAAGGTCTTTTCTCGGCCATCAAGATCGTCCTGTGGCCCGTCGGTCAGTTGCTCAAGTTGTTCGCGGCTCTTGTCAAACCAATCCTCGGCGCTGCGTTTGCGATCACCAAGTTCGTTCTTGGCGGTCTTCTGACGCTGACGGCTCACATAGGCGATGTCATCGTCGAGTTCGACCAGTGGATCAACGGATTCGATCCGATCGGCGAGCTTCTTGACTGGCTCGGCCAGAAGATCAGGAATCTTCTCGGTTGGTTCGACAAGTTGACTCACGGCAAGTTCAGCATGTCGAAGATCTTCGGCGACAGCGGTTCCTCGGCCATCGACAAGATGGATCAGGGACTGTCTTCGCTGCAGAATCACATGAACGGAATGGATTTCTCTGCAGTCAAGAAGGCTCTTGACTGGATCGGCGACAAGGCAGAGGCTGTTGGCAAGAAGGTCAAGGATGCGCTGTTCCGAAAGGGCGTCGGTGTTGGTGATCAGGAACGTCATCGTGTTGGCGATGCCCCCCCTGGTGGATTCCAGCTCGAAGCAAGGCCCGTTCCCAACGAGGCCATCACGTCAATGCAGAAGTTCAAGAATCTTCTGCATGATTTGAAGCTCATGTGGACCGGTGATGATGCCACTTTGTGGGGTCGTCTGTCTTACACATTCACTCGTGTTGGACAAGCGGCTCGTGACACAGCCGCTGGCGGTTTCATGGTCGCCAAGGCCAAGCTCCAAGATCTGTGGAAGACCGCGAGTCGAATTCGACTCGACGACTTCTACAATCTTCTCGTCGGCAAGGAGCAGAAGAACGCGTTGACTGATCTCATTGATCAGTTTGGACTGAATAAACTCGGTCCGGCGTTCAAGAACCTCGCAGGTCCGGTCAAGGAATTCGGCTTGCACATCCGCGAGGTTTACGGTCCAGACGTTCACACGGCTTGGGAAACTTTCAAGAGCCAACTTTCTTCCATCGGCGTCAAAATGAAAGAAGTTGGCAAACAGGTCTGGGATGTCTGCGGGCCATCGGTCGTCGCGGCATGGAACGCTCTCAAGGGGGCCGCTGTTTACCTCGGTGGGGCAGTCAAGGAGCTCGCCGGTTCTGCGTTGACCACGGTGAAGGACTTCTTCGTCGGAATCGACTGGGCTGGAATCGGTGAGAAGATCAAGCACGTTGCAGACAACATCAAGGATTTCGCCGAGGGCGTCAAGAATGGCGCTCATGACAATGCCGGAACGATGTTCGTCAAGCTTGGTGACAAGGCGCACGAAGCTGCGGGTAAGATCAAGGAACTCGGTTCGGCTATGGGCGGCAAGACCGCTGAGTTGTTCAAGAAGTGGGGCTCCGACATCAAAGAGGGTGCCAACGCTTGGGGTCTTCCCGAGAAGTTCGAGAAGATCAAGAAAGCGGTGCTTGACAACAGGGGTAAGATTGGCGACGCACTCGACTGGCTTGGCGAGAAGTTCAAGTGGCTCGGTGACAAGATCAAGGAAGGTGTCGACAAGGGCTATGAATCGCTGAAGGGTATGAACGCTTGGGACGCTCTAGTAAGCGTCATCAGCGGTATCTTCACCGGAATCATGGCCGGGTCGTTCGTGAACCTCGCTAGAAGTTTCAACAAGGTCGGCAGTCTTTTCAGCGAATTGGCCAAGACTGTCAAAGATGCCCGTGGACCGATTGTTGACACGATCAACGCGTACAAGGACTCCATGAAAGCCACCACGCATGATCTGAATGCAACGGCGATTCTCAAATTGGCGGCTGCGACTTTGGTTCTTGCCGTGGCGTTGGGGATTCTCGCGTTGATTCCTTCTGATCGTCTAATGGCGGCTGCAGTTGCGTTGGCTGTGATCTTCGGTGTCATCATTGGCGCTTGGTTCCTCTTCAACCGGAACGCCAAGACCGCCAAGGAAGACAGTGAGAATCTGATGTCCGGCGTGAAGAACGGTCTTTTGAAGAATCTTGAGAGCATCACGGGTGGACTCAAGAACATGTTCAAGGACATCGGAACGTCGTTCAAGATGGCTGGACTTCTTGCCATTGCGGCAGGTGTTCTCCTACTCGCGGGGGCCGTGTATCTTCTTTCGAAGCTCGACACGAAGGAACTCGTCAAGGGAATTGTTGCGATCACCGTCATTACCGCTGTGATGGTAACTGCCGCCAAGGTTCTTGAGCAGGGCGACAACGTCGCCAAAGGCGCTGGGCAGTTCATTCTCATGGCTGCGTCCATGATTCTGTTCTACTTCGCGGTCAAGGGATTCGGCGACATGGACACCAAACAGTTGGTGAAGGGCATTCTTGCCCTCGTCGCCATCGTTGGCGCCATGACGCTGTTCTCGATGTCCGGCGACAAGCTGAAGATCGGCAATGGTCTTGCCATTCTCGCCACCGCATATTCCATCAAGCAGATCGTTGACGTCATCGACGAGTTGTCCAAGCGTGACTGGAATTCTTATCTCAAGGGCTTCGCCATGCTCAGTATGGTCTTGGCGGAGCTCATGGGTCTGTTCCTCGTCATGCCCGACAACGGGTTCGGTGATGCTGCGGCAATGCTCGCCATGGTGATCGCCATTCAGGGCATGTGTCACATTATTGCCGAGTTCGCCGGCATGGATTGGGGTTCATATCTCAAGGGCGTCACCATGATGACGATCGTCCTTGCGGAGATTGTCGCTGCGATGATGATCATGAAGGGTGGTGGTGCAGCAGAGGGTGCGGGGGCACTGATCGCTGTTGCTGTAGCCATGATGATCCTTGCTGGAGTGTTGCAGGTTCTTGGTTCCATGTCGCTTGCTGAAATGGGTATCGCATTACTGGGACTTGCTGTTGGACTCGGTGTTCTGATCGCTGCTGCATATTTGGCGCAGGAAGTCGCTGTTCCGATGATGCTGCTGGCAGCAGCTATCGCGTTGATCGGCATTGCTGTCGGCGTGGCTGCAGCAGGCATTGCGTTGTTCGTGTTCGCCTTTGTTGCGTTGCTCACAGCCGTCACCACTGGCGGCGTTGCTCTGATTGCTCTGATTCCATTGCTGTGCACAGCCATCGCGCAGGGTTTCATCAACATTTGCAACATCATCGGTGGCAATGGTCCAGCTATTGAGGCAGCTCTCACGGCCATCATCACGGCATGTTTGAATGCTCTGCGCAACTCGCTGCCAAGTTTCTTCGACTTGGTTCGGGATGCCATCATCGGCATGTGCAACACGATCAATCAGGTTGCCCCTGTGCTGATCCAGACCGGTATTAATCTCATCAAAGATTTCCTTCGAGCAATCAGAGACAACATCGGTGAGATCACACAGATCGCCATTGACATCATTGTCAACTTCATCGACACGGTCAGCGCCAACATCGGTCGGATCATCGACTCCGGTGTGAATCTGTTGCTGAGTTTTCTTGACGGCATCAAGACCGCCATCGATCAGCACGCAGATGAAATCGGTGACAAGGCCATTGCGATTGGCGTGGCGCTTGTCAATGGCATCAAGCGAGGAATCGAACGGATCAAGGGCCAGCTGATGGACAGCATCCGTGGTTTGGCTGATAAGCTGCCCCAGTGGCTCAAGGAGAAGCTCGGCATTGCTTCTCCTTCGAAGGTGACAACCGAAATCGGCGAGTTCGTCGGTTTGGGCCTTGTCCGAGGTATCGACAACAGTGAGAAGTGGGTCAAGCGATCCTCTGAGAATCTTGCTGAAAGCACCGGCAAGAGCATCAATGAGAAGTTCCGTGAGATTGTCGACGGTCTGACTCTCGATCCAGACTTCAATCCTGTGATCACCCCAACCGTGGATGATTCGCAAGTGCGAAGTGCCGCATCGAGGCTCGGGGATCTGTTCAACAGTCAAAGCGCCAACGCAAGAGTATCTGTCGGTGTTAACGACGCCGTGAAGGCTCAAAATGGAAGTGCATCGAACCCGAATGGGGTCAACAATGTCACTTTCAACCAAACCATCAATAGTCCGACGGCTCCTACTCGCCGCGAAATCTACCGCGACACGAAGGAGCTCATCTCGAACATCAAGAGGTATTCACGATGATCAAGACGGTGTCTGTCGCCAACCAGTTCGGTGACGAGATCAGCACAAATTTCGTTGGGGTGTATGAAGCCCCTTACGTCATCACAAAGATCGAAGGTCACGGGCCGGTTGGGGCAGACATCAATCTGACTCAGTTCGCGACGAATGATGGTGCAATGTACAACTCGGCCAGGGTGGGGGAGCGTGCACTTTCTCTCACCCTGGCTGTAGTTGCTCAGCCCGGCAAGACGATCGAGCACGCCAGGCGGTGGATTTACAAGACTTATGCGGTGAAGAATCGTGTCAAGATGGTGTTCACGACTGACACCGGCACGTACCTCATGACGGGGTATGTCGAGAAGTGCGAACCCGACATTTTCGACAAGATCACCAAGGTCAAGATCACGATCGTCTGCCCGGACCCGTACTTCTATTCTCCTGCAAGAACTGTCACAAGTATTTCAAGCGTCAAGGGTGGTTTTGAATTCCCATTCGCCGACAACACAACCGAAATCAACAGTGATGTTCTGTTTTCATTCGGAGAGAATGGTCTGCGCTACTTTGTGAATGATCCGAACGTTGAAGCGGTGTGGATCAAATCTGACAAAACGGGTTTGAACCGACATGGGCAAGACATGTCGAGAATGGTCGAGAAGGTAGTTCCCCAGGCGGGCATGCGATATGAAATAGGTGACGACTGGCGTACGACATACATGAATTCGATGATCGATGACATGACAAAGTCTGCGGTTAACATCGGGGTCATGAGTGAACTGGACCGTGAACTCGGTGGTACTGCTTACTTCCTGTACGTCAACAATGTGAAAAGTGACGTCGTGAAGTGGCCCAGTCATGCGCTGAAGTTCGGGGAGATACAAAACAGCGCAAAACTTAACATGGAATATTCTGGATCGTTCGACAACGGTATCATCATCAGGTCGAAGCTCTACGGCAAGCGTGTTGACATTCCGAGGATTCGTTATTCTGACAGCGTCAACTCTGCTTCATATCTTGAAATCGACATGACGCGAGTCAAGAACACGATCGGTGAAGATTTCGAAAAGGGTGACTACATCGAAGTCGGAACCAAGAATGGCGACAAATATGTCCGCATCTGGCACAAGAATCATTGGACGAGTTGTCTTAACGCTGTCGGTACGAACCCGTACTGGCCAAGAATCCGACAAGGTCAGAACACGATTACGTGCCTGATCATGGGTGACAATGTGAACCAGTACGCGGCTGAACATGAAGTCGAGTACGACACCAAATACCAGGGGATCTGATGGCATACGATGTGCTTGTCTACGACGACCATTGGGAATTGCAAGCCGTGGTCGACAACTATGAATCACTTGTCTGGACGGACAAAGCCAAGGAGTGCGGCGATGTCGAGCTGTACATGTACTACGATCCTGATCTCTGGAAGATGATCAAGCTCGGTACATTTCTCAGAATTGCCGACTCCGAGCACACGATGATGATTGACAAACGCGACCTCAAGGACACGTTCGAAGACGCTCCGCGGATGATATTCACCGGGAAGTCGATGGAATACATACTTTCCAGACGTGTTGTATACAAGCAGATCGATGTCACGGCACCACCCGGCGACATCGTCAACAAACTTCTTGATGAGAACTGTATCGATGGCCCGTTTCTTCAACAGTTCGCGCCAGACCCGACAAATCCCAACAAGAAGTACCGCGGAATCACTGGAATGTACAGAGATGGATCGAATTGGCGGCAAGAACTTGGCGATTATCAAATCTCCAAGCAGTATCTCGGGCAGACCATTTATGATGCTGTTTTAGAACTTGTGAATACATATTCATCGCCGATGTGTCACATGTTCATGCATCACACAGATGACAACAAATGGCGATGGCGCCTTGGCACCGGCGTTGATCATAGTTGGAACCAGGACGCAAACGAATGGGTCACGTTTTCCAGTGATTTCAACAATTTGAAGTCCAGCGAATTTGTTCAGGACAATGACAAGTATGCAAACGCGTTTTACATCACTGGCGCTGATCCTGGAGACAAAAGACCTCGAATAACGGTTCCGATCGAACGTGTTGTCGACGACGTGCCGAGTCATGGTTTCAATTCTGGAATGAAAAGGATTGAAAAGTGGATCGACGGTTCGAACATCAAGTTGAAGGATGACCAAAACAACGACATCCCAATGCGGACTTACGTGGCTGAGCTCAAAGCATATGGGTACAATTCCATGCGAGAATACGTTACTGAGACGACTTTCACAGGAGACGTCGACCCAAATGTTCAGTGGGTCTACATGCGAGATTATCGCATTGGCGATGCGGTGAATGTCATCGATGACATGGGAAACGGTGCCATTTGCGTCATAGACGGAGTGACTATCACCGCTGACAAGAATGGAATCGTAATCGCTCCTGATTTCAAGGCGATACGAACTATCACAGGATGAGAAAATGAGCAAACCAACAATTTCCGAACTCGTTCCCCCTACGGGAGAGAGGTACAAGCAGGCCCGAGCGGCCAGAAAGGAGCTCGTGTCCGAGCCAACGAATTGGTTCATTCCTCGTGTTGAGGGTTGGATGGTTGACGCGGAACGTGAGTGCTTCCTTGTTCCGATCAACCACCGCAAGAAGTCTGGAGATTTCATTTTCTCTATTCTGTCCGTTCCATTCGAGTTCGCAGTGAACGCGATGATCACAGTGGAGGAATGACATGACTTTTAGAAGTGGATTCTGGAACAGTATTGACGGAGACCGTACATATTCTGCCGAGGACATGGCAATTCCGTTCGATGGGATCATCACCGAGGGCGTGTTCGCCAACTGGGGCGATACGTTCAAGGCGACAGTCGTCAACGGAAGCACCATCGCCATCGGATCAGGCAAGGCTTGGTTCGGAAAGAAGTGGATTTATAACGATTCTGTGTACCTGATGTCGATCAATGTGTCGGAGTACGCAAGTTCGACGGAGCCTCGTACTGCGGTGGTGAGCCTTGATCTGAAGGTGGAACCATATTACCGGTTTGCGAGATTCTGCACCGACGAGCAGCGTTATTACGGATCATTCGGGGAATTGCTCAACGCGATCACTGATCGTAACGCAGGGCGGAACACGCTGCCTCTGTTCGCCATCAATTTCGCGGCCGGTGATTCTTCGATTCAGCAGTCGAACATTACAAATCTCGTTGGGACATCATGGTGTCCGTACGTGACGGCGCCCGTTCAAACGGTCACCGTTGACGACATTCGCGGCAAGTGGGATGCTTCGTACAATGCTTTGATGAAAGACATCGTGAGCAACGCTCAGACGAAGGCGAACGAAGCCGAGAGCAATTTCGAAGCATCATTCAACACGTGGTTCCTCACGTTGAAGAACCAACTGAACGCCAATCAGGCCGCCAATCTGCAGAACCAGATCACGTCACTCACGAATCAGCTGAACAAACTTGTTACCACTGGCACCGTCGAGAACACGGTTCAGTTCTACAGCGGTGGCAATCTTGTCGATTTCACCACGAGTACTGGCGTTAAGATCACTGCAATAACCAAATTCGTAAACAACTCATAAAGGATTTCGCAATGACTCGAATCACTGATCTCACGGAAGCAACTTCGCTTGCGCAAACCGACGCAGTTGCCGTTGACGGCGCTTCTGGTACTCGTAAGCTCAGCATGACTCAAGCCTTTGGACGACTTGCTGATACTTTCGCGCAGAACGCATATTTCCACAGGAACATTTACCGTGGACAGAATCTCGGCAACTCGTTCACCTCTGACCAGAAGAATGCCATTCGTTCTGGCACGTTCGACAATCTCTACATCGGTGATTACTGGTCCGATGGCGGGACTGACTGGATCATCACCGACATGGACTATTGGTACGGAATTGGTAGGGACAGTGCAAGTCTTGTCAAGACGCATCATGTGAACATCATTCCTCGCCTTTCGATGGGCACCGCTGTCATGAACACCACCGCTACGAATACGGGTGGCTACATCGGCGCGAACATCCGTACCAAGTTCGCGGGTATCGTGTCGCAGGTTAACAATTTCTTCGGCGGTAGCTCGCTTCTCAATGCTCCTCGTCCATTCTCGTCGCAGACTGACAGTGGCATGGCGACAGCCACCACGTGGCTGAACGTTTGCACGTGCGAACTGATGTCCGAGCGGATGGTCTACGGTTCTCCCGTGTTCGAAATTCAAAACGGCAAGCCTGCCAGCGCATCGAACCAGAACTCGGCCTTCGCTTGGAATCACACCACAGACATGACTCAGTTGGCTCTGTTCCGTCTTGCCCCGAGATTCCGAATGGCGTCCGGCGATGGGCAGGTCGACGGTGGTTGGTGGCTCAACACTCTTGCCAAGTGGGATCATTTCTGCGTGTGCAAGAACGGTATGGCCGACTGTCTCCCCGCCAACACAGCTCTTGGTATTCGTCCGATCATGGGGATTACGGGCTGATGCATTTGTTCGGTGGCCCAACGTGGGTAGACGTACTGGTCACCGTATTTGTGACAGTACTTGCTAGTAATGGGTTCTGGGCGCTACTTCAAAAGAAGTTAGACCGAAATTCAACAGAGAAGAAGTTACTCGTCGGCCTCGCACATGATCGCATCATTTATGTCGGGGAAGGGTTCATCGCTCGTGGTTGGATAACATACGATGAATATGAGGATTTCATGAAATATTTGTACGAACCTTATACGAAATATGGTGGAAATGGTATCGCTGAGCGCATTTCGGACGAAGTGAAGAAACTTCCATTGAAAACCAGTAAAAGTCGACGAGAACATCGAGTAAAAAAGGTGAACAACAATGAACACACGTAACAAATCGCTGTTATGCGCAATATGCATCGCACTCGTTATCATCAGCATCATCACTGACGTCATCGATTTCGACTTCGCGAATGTGGTGCAGACACTTTGCGGTGTTGTTGTACTGCTGTGCCTACTTGTGTTGTTCGTGTTCGTCGACTCGTCAGACAACGGGGAAAGGCATGGCTCGTTGATCGTGAACGACGCTGATGAAGTGTATCTGGTGCTGGACAAGAATATTTCGGAACTTCGGAAGAAGTCGCATGTCGATCTCTCGGTTTATCTTTCACACAGCTCTTAATGAGAGACTAGAAAGGAATTATTATGAAGGATAATCTCTCCGAGCACTTCGATGCTGTTATCGAGGATCACCTCCAAAAAATGGATGACTATGAACCCGGAACAGAAGAAACCCGAAAGACTGTAGACGAGTTGAAAGTTCTTATGGACGCGAAAGCGGCTTGCTATTCGCAGAAGAAGAACTGGAAGGACTACGTCATGCCGATTATCGGTACCGTTGTTCCGATTCTGACTATTCTCATATATGAAGAGAAGGACGCGATCACGTCGAAAGCGTTCGGATTCGTCCCGAAGAAATAACCAATATAGTTTAACAAAAGTAATGTGTGGTACAATTCACACTGCACATTACTTTTTTGCACATTCTTTTATGAGAAACACTACTTTTAGGAGAAAGAATGTTCACGCGCATCTGCAAAACCATCGGAGCTGTCGTGTTCGCCGCATTCATCCTTGGTGTTTCCGTGACATCGCTGTTTTACGGAAACCCGCTGATGATCATGCTGGTCATCACGACGATCATGCTGCTGGTTGCACTCGCGGATAATGATAACAAGAACTCTGAAAGGATGTGACACAAAAAGCGCAAGTCTTAACCGGCTTGTGCTTTTTGCGCATCTTCTTATGAGAATACTTCTACATAAGGAGATACCATCGTGTACGCTATCATGTTCGTCGCCAAGATTCTCGTCTGCCTTGTGGACCTGTTTGTGATCTGCGTGTCCGTAATCATCGTGGCACCCATCACGCTCGTCCTGGCAGTCATCGTCCTGGCGGTTATGCTTGATTCCGTGGCAAAAGACATCAAACACAAGGAGTAACATCGAAGCTGCAGACCCTGACACGGCCTGTAGCTTTTGCTTTGGAGTAATCATGGCAAAACGCGGCTTGGGTGTGGAAGACCAGCGGTCTTGGGACTTGTGGGCCGAACGGAACTATGACGCCGATGCATACTTTCTGTTCATCATTCCGGGTGATTGGTACTGCTACGGAATTCATATTTTGGACCATCGACTCACCCCCTTTGTGACGAAGACGGACAAGAAGAACCTGGCACCAGAACGGCTCGAGTACATTTCTTAAATTGCACGTCTTCTTATGAGAAAGGAGTACCCATGACAGACAAAACCATTCAATTCATCGCCGCGCTGACATATTCACTGTTGGCGATCGCATTGTTAATGCTCGGAATGTATCTGGGCATCCTGATGTAAAACAACAGCACAAGTCTTAACCGGCTTGTGCTTTTTGCACATCATATTATGAGAAGAACTCACCAATGAAAGGAACCATCATGTCCGACGATATTGAGATCCCCGAAGTTGACACCGACGACATCATCGAAACCTCTGATGAAAAGACTTCTGTCGCTGGTACCGTCGCCATCGCGACAGCCGGAGTGGCTGTTGGCCTTGGCCTCGGGTACGGCATCGTGAAGCTTTCTAACAAGATCGGAGACAAGATGTATGATCACATCGTTGCCCATCACGAGGGTCACAAGACCACCGAAGACCCCACCGAATCCAATCTGGAAAAGTAAAATCTCGCAAAGGATACAGAACCCAACACGTTCTGTATCCTTTTAATTTCATGTGGAAAGGAACCGAAATGCATACACCCAAGCGTGGTTACGAAGATGTGTCTTACGACAGGGTTAAGTATCACCCAGCGAGAGCATTGAGCGAACGAGATCAAACTCTCATTGACACCGCTGCTGCGATAAACCACGGTTCAATTGAGAAGGGGCTCGGATATTTTGTGACGAAGGGCTTTGACGGCAATCCGTGTGCGAATAACATTCATCACTGAGCGAATGCGTGATACAATGAACACCAAAACTAGCAACATCATTCAATCTGTAAACAAGTTCACGAACAACCATGCTCCGCTGATTCTCACGGCCACCGGTTCGATCGGTGTTGTGTGCACAGCGATTCTCGCTGCCAAGGCAGGCCCGAGGGCCCGCGCAGCAATCTGCGACTATGACATGGACAACCAGACGAATGCGACAGTTTTCGAGAAGGTCAAGGTCACTTGGAGGATCTATCTTCCGACAGCGATCTGCGCTGTAGCCACCATTTCCACGTTGTTCTGCGGCAATCATATTGCTCTGAAGCGTGGGGCAAATCTGATGCAGGCATATTCCATCTTGGACACCACGTTCCAAGAGTACAAGGGTCAGGTGAAGAAGACCCTCGGCGAGAAGGAGGAGCGCAAGATTGATGATGCCATTTCTGAACAAAAGGTAGTATCTTCCAACACCGTTGTTCTGAACGGGCCTCAGCCTCTCACCATGGATGATCTGTCTGGTCGATATTTCAGGATCGACGCTGAGAAGATCCGTCAGGCGCAGAATGCGTTGAACGCCAGACTACTCCAGGAAGACTGGATCAGCCTGAATGTGTTCTACGGGCTTCTCGGACTTGATGCAATCGGCCTTGGCGATGACATCGGTTGGAACGCCGATCGTCTGCTAGACATTAGGTTCACGTCATGTCTTACTGAAAAAGAAGAACCGTGCCTCGTCATCAAGTACGACACGGTACCGAAGCCGGACTATTACAAGGGGTACTGAATGCTAGCAATCGTTGGCGCTACGTGCAGCGGCAAGAATTGGTTCGCCGACAAGCTTTGCACAGAGCATGGGTGGGAGCGTGTCGTCACTTGCACGACTCGCCCCATTCGTTCTGGTGAAACCAATGGCGTAGAATATGTGTTCATGGACGACTACAACTTCGACTATCTCGCAAAACAAGGCAAGTTGATCAACGTCCGTGAATATGAGACAACAGAAGGAATCTGGAAGTACGGTATTCGTCCAGAAGACGTCGATCGGAGCAAGAAGAAGCGTCTCATCATCATCGATCCCATCGGGGCCACCAAGTTGTTCAAGCCTTGGGAAGTTGCCATGATGGTCGTCCCCCGCGACGTTCGCAAACTGCGAGCGTTTTGCCGAGGGGACGATGAAACAGAGTTCGCAAGACGAGATCATGCAGATCAGCATGACATTGCGCTGATGATCGATTTCTATCAGCATTATTACAGTGAATACCCGCAAATCATCACAAACAAGTTCCAGGAGATTCGGTAAAAATGATTACTCGTGAAGTCACGTACATCGATTACAATGGCGACGAACAGACCGAGAAGTACTACTTCGACCTGACCGTCCCCGAGATGCTCGAGCTGTCCTTCAGCTCCGCGGGCGACATCCAGTCGACGCTTGAGCGTCTTTCTAATACTCGTAAGGTCGGGGAAATCTTCCAGATCATTCAGACGCTCATTTTCAAGAGCGTTGGCATCAAGTCGGACGACGGCAAGAGATTTGTTAAGAACGAGGATGTCCTCAATGACTTCAAGCAGTCTCGAGGATACGAGTCCTTCCTGATGAAGATGATGCAGGACACCGACTACGCGAGCAAGTTCATCGAGCAGCTCATTCCGCAGGACCGCATTCAGCAGATCGCTGGTGTCGAGAAGGTCGACGGTGGAAAGCATCCTCTGGCCATGGACAAGAAGTGAGGCTGACTAGTGGCAACAGTGAACCTGCCGAGTAATTCCATCATGCCCGAGAAGGGTGGGAATTATTCGGAAAACAACAGGCCGAAGGTCGAAGCGATAGCGAAAGGCCAAAGGCGTAAGGAATCTGCGGGCAAGAAGCTCAAGCGATCTATCATCGCTGAGGATGGACGTTCTGTCGCCGAGTACATCTTGATGGATGTCCTGCTCCCCGCAGCGAAGAATACCATTTTCGATGTGGTCTCGGAGTCGATTCAGAGGCTGCTGTTCGGCGACAGTGGACCGAATCGTCGCAAGAATGTTCGCGACAATCGATCGTACGTGAGTTACAACAACTTCTACAACAAGCCGAGAGATTCATATTCTCAACGAGCGAGGGCAACACATGATTTCGATGAAATCGTCCTCCCCAGTCGAGACGAAGCCGATCGAATTCTTGATTCGTTGGCGGATCTCATCTCTCAGTATGATGTTGCAACTGTGGCAGATCTATATGATCTTGCAGGAGTCACCAGCTCGTACACAGATGCAGAATGGGGTTGGTATTCAATCGGCGGAGTGTCACCGCGGCGTATCCGTGAAGGGTACATTCTAGACCTTCCGCGACCGGTAGCGGTGAATGACAGATGAACGTGAACCAGATGAGGGCCCGGGTAGCCGAGTGTTATCCGGGCCTTCGCTGGGCCAAAAAGGTCCAGCGAATGAATGACGATCAAGTGATCGCCATATTCTACAGACTTTCAAAGAAAGGAATGATAAAATGAGCTTCCGCGAGAAGTTTGAGCATGCAAAACTGCACATCGAGGAGTCGTCTCCGACCATTCTCACAGCTATTGGCTGTGTCGCTGTCGTTGGCAGCGCTGTTCTCGCAGTCCGTCAGGGACTTAAGCACCACAATGAGGTGCTCGACAATCATCACGAGATGATCGATGCTGTCAACCTCTGCCATGACAACCCGGACGTCTATGAGAAGCGTATGGGCGAGAAGTACACTGAAGAGGACTACAAGAAGGACCTCGCCATTTCTTACGCGCAGACTGTCGGTCTGTTCGTCAAGACGTACTGGCCTTCGCTGGCCATGATGGCCGTCGGCATCGGCTGCATCTGCAAGGGTCACAGCATCATGCTCGGTAGGACGGCGGCACTGTCCTCTGCGCTGAACGCACTGCAAGCGGCTTGGAACAAGCGCAATGAGGTCGACAAGGCCGAGCGTAAGGCGGTCTCTCAGGACAATACGATTGATGTTCCTGAGACCGCAGGGACGAACAACAGTGTGAAGAACATCGTTTCCAAGAAGAATTTGTTCAACAGCCCATATTCTCGGACTTTCGACAGTTCGTCCAGAAACTGGGAGCCTTCTCGTGACTACCAGATGCTCTTCCTCAAGACGCAGCAGAACATGGCGAATGATCTTCTTCGAACGAGGGGTCACGTCTTCCTCAACGAAGTCTACGACATGCTGGATCTCCCTCGATCTCCTGAGGGCGCTCTTGTCGGCTGGGTCAAGAGCCCGGACAACGGCGATGGTTTCGTCGACTTCAATCTCTCTGATCCCAGGAATTTTCCTGAGGATCCCGATTTCATCTCTGGCACCTGGAAGCTCGACTTCAATGTCGACGGTGTCATTTACAATCTCATCTGAAAGGAATCACTGATATGAACAAGAACATCATCGCCGCTGCGGCAGGCGTCACTGCTGGTGTTGCCATTTTCTTCGCCCGAGAGAAGATCAAGGCACTCCGTGCCGCAAACGAGCTCGAAGAGGATATTCTGGAGCCCATTGAGAGCACCGAGGAACCGGAGCCTGAGCATGACGAGGAGATCGTTGTGCACAAGCCGGTTGACGACGTGATCGATCTGGACAAGGCGGTTACTGACGCACAGGCCATGATGGACGAGAAGAACAGCCCTCGTCCGGTCAAGAAAGTCAACCGCAAGGTGGAGGCCGCGACCGATGAACCAGGATGGACTTATCCTGACGAGGAGACGTACTTCGCACACGATGACATCCCCGGCATGAATCTTTCCTGTTTCATCAATGACGACATGATTCTTGATGAAAACGATCTTCCGATCACTGACTTCGTCGAAAGCCTGATCGGCGATCTGTGCGAAGTCGCCAAGGAGGACGGTGATCGTGGATTCTGCATCAACCACAAGAAGGGTCTGCGTTTCTCCATGGATATCATCAGGGAGCCGATCGCAGATTACATGCGCGAAAAGCACGACTATCTGGAGGGCGATGAGGATGAAGAAGACGAGGTCGAGGATGAGTGACATTCTCGTTGATCTCTACGCCCCCGATGGATACAAAGATCTCTGCGGAAAGTTGAATGAAATCCCCTTTCATTCAGACATTCGAGACGACGACAACCGAATTGATGACGCGATCTATTTTCGTGAGGAGATGCTTGAAGAGTACGTTGACGAACCTCCGTCTGTCCTGCTCGTTCTCGTGGCTCTGCTAGAACGTATGAACCTCATGCTCGACAACGAGTACTCGATCAAGGACTTGCTTGAGGAATGCATTTCCAATGCAGACCTTGGCTGGTACTCGGACGACCACACGGAGAAGCTTCCGACTTGGTCAAAACGCGTCGAGAACGCAGTGGAACGTATCCTTGACCGCGAAATCGGCACGAATGGCGAGAACGGATGGTTCCCGACCCAAGCATATTTCGGAAATCAGAAGAAGTTGTCGCTGTGGAAGCAAATGAACAACTACGTCATGGATGGCATGATCGCTGACATTTGGTGAGGGGGTGGACCATGGATTTCTTCAAGGTCCAAGTGCGGGAGACCAAGCATGGAGTTGAGATCGCTCCGGCCTTCCGTGTAGGCCGTTCGGAGGATCTGATGGTCCGTGCACGAGCCTTCTACGCAATCTGGGACGAAGAACGAGGTTTGTGGTCGACGGATGAGTATGACGTCGCTCGTCTTGTTGACCGTGAACTGTACGCGAAAGCTGATGAACTGAAGGAGCTGCACCCTCGAGTGCTCTCCATGACGGACTACTCCACCAAGTCTTGGAAGGAGTATCGTGAGTTCTTGTCCAAGCTCAACGACTCGGCGGTGGAACTCGATGGACGCATCATGTTCGCCAACGAGAAGATCGAGCGAACGGATTATTCTTCACACGTTCTTCCATATTCGCTGGTCGACGGGGATCACTCTGCGTTCGATGAACTTCTTGACAGGCTCTACGAGCCTGCTGAGAAGGAGAAGCTGCTGTGGTCCATCGGAGCAATAGTCTCCGGCGATTCCAGATATTTGCAGAAGTTCGTTGTGCTGTATGGCAAGAGCGGTGCAGGGAAGTCGACCGTGCTCAACATCGTGCAGAGCATGTTCGACGGATACTGCTCGCCGTTCGATGCGAGGGCTCTCGGCAACAGTTCGAATCAGTTCGCATTGGAGCCATTTCGTACGAACCCGCTCGTTGCCATTCAACACGACGGTGATCTGTCGAGGATCGATGACAACACCAAGTTGAACTCGATCGTTTCCCACGAGACGATTCCGATCAATGAGAAGTACAAGCCGCAGTACTACATGCGACCGAATGCATTTCTCATGATCGGCACGAACACACCGGTGAAAATCAGTGATGCGAAGTCAGGCCTGATTCGCCGACTGATCGACATCTCACCTACGGGAGAGACGTTCAGTCCTCCGGTGTATCAGCGTCTCATGCGAGACATCACAACCGAGTACGGCGCCATCGCCAAGTACTGCCTGGACATTTTCAAGAAGCTTGGCAAGCACTACTACGATGACTACGTTCCGGTTCAGATGATGTTTCGTACGGACGTCGTGTTCAACTTCGTTGACGAGATTTCCGGGCAGATCATGCATGACGACGGGATCAGCCTGCGATCTGCTTATGCACAATACAAGCAGTATTGCGCTGATTCGCAGATCGTGCACATATTGCCGATGTACGCTTTCAAGGAAGACTTGAAGGAGTATTTCGGCAAGTTCGAAGAACGAGCCATTGTCAACGACGAGAGAGTCAGGAGTTGGTACAGCGAGTTCAAGAGTGAGCTCATTTTCGGTGCGAAGAAAATCGATGACAGAGACGAACGTCGATGGATTGATCTGAAGGATCAGAGTTCCTTGCTCGATTCTTTGTACGAGAATCAACCAGCGCAATACGCGTCGGACCACGGTATTCCTGCAAAACCGTGGGATCTGGTAACCACGAAGCTCAAGGATCTTGACACAAGTCGTGAACACTTCGTCAGGCCTCCAGTCAATCACATTGTCATTGATTTCGATTTGAAGGACAACGAGGAGAAGAGCCTTGAGAAGAACATCGATGCGGCTGAGCAGTGGCCCCGCACATACTGCGAGACCAGTCGCTCAGGCAACGGACTGCATCTGCACTACATCTATGATGGAGATCCGGGGAAATTGGCCAACGTGTATGCACCGGGCATCGAGATCAAGACGTGGTCCGGCAAAGCGTCTCTGCGTCGCCGAAAGAGCCTTTGCACTGACGATCTGGTGACCCATATTTCAAGCGGACTTCCGTTCAAGGAGAGCAAGATGATCGACCACAATACGTTTGTCAGTGAAACGGGTCTTCGCAACCTCATAGAGAAGAACCTGCGCAAGGAGGTGCATCCTGGTACGAAGCCGAGCATCGATTTCATCAAGCACATCCTTGATGAAGCGTACAAGTCCGGCAAGCCGTACGACCTGAATGACATGCGCGGCCATGTTCTGGCGTTTGCCATGCGGAGTACTCATCATTCCGAGTACTGCCTGCAGCAGGTGTCCAAGATGCATTTCCGGTCTGATGACGATGAGACTCCGGACACACCGTTCAACGACAACGAACCGATTGTGTTCTACGACGTTGAGGTGTACCCCAATCTGTTCGTGATCTGCTACAAGACCATTGACGGCGATTGTACTTCGATGGTCAACCCGAAGCCGACTGAGGTTGAAAACCTCATCAACAACCGCTTGATCGGGTTCAACAATAGGCGCTACGACAATCATATTCTCTACGCAGCGATGATGGGTTACTCGAACGAGCAGCTCTTCAAGCTGTCGCAGAAGATTGTTTCCGGCGACCGGACTGCCATGTTCCGTGAGGCATACAATTTGTCGTACACCGACGTGTACGATTTCTGCTCCAAGAAACAAAGCCTCAAGAAGTGGGAGATCGAACTTGGTATTCACCACCAGGAGATGGGTATTCCTTGGGACGAGCCTTGCCCTGAGGAACTGTGGCCAAAGGTCATCGAGTACTGCTGCAACGATGTCAAGGCGACCCAGGCGGTCTTCAACGCACGGCAGGAGGACTGGAAGGCCAGGCGCATGCTTGCGAACATCGTTGGCATGACTCCGAACACGACCACGAACACGATCACACAACAGATGGTGTTCGGGAATGATCGGAACCCGAAGTTCATTTGGACGGACCTGTCCAAGGAGTTTCCGGGATACGAGTACAAGTTCGGCAAGTCGACCTACATGGGCGAGGAAATCGGTGAGGGTGGGTATGTGTATTCAGAACCCGGCATCTACAAGAATGTCGCTCTTCTGGATGTTGCGTCCATGCACCCTCACTCGATCAAGGCACTCAACCTGTGGGGGGATGAGTACACGAACAAGTATTTCGACTTGGTACAGGCCCGTATCGCAATAAAGCATGGAGAGCTCGACAAGCTCAAAACCATGTACGGCGGCAAACTCATTCCATACGTGAGTGACGATCCTGCAGAGCAGAAGATCCTCAGTACTTCACTGAAGATCCCGATCAACTCCATGTATGGTCTGACTGCTGCCAAGTTCGGCAACAGAGCCAACGGAAACTCCGGTCAGAACAACAAGGACAACATCGTGGCGAAGCGCGGTGCGTTGTTCATGGTCTGGCTGAAGCACCAGGTCCAGGAGCGTGGGTTCACCGTTGCTCACATAAAGACAGATTCGATCAAGATCCCTGATGCAACTCCAGAGATCATCGAGTTCGTCATTTCGGCTGGAAAGAAGTACGGGTACACATTCGAGCATGAGGCGACTTACGACAGGATGTGTCTTGTCAATGATGCCGTTTACGTTGCCCATGATTCTGATGGATGGCATGCAACCGGGCTGCAGTTCCAGGTTCCATATGTGTTCAAGACGCTTTTCTCCAAGGAGGAAATCAAATTCGAGGACCTCTGCTTAACCAAGAGTGTGAGCAAAGGTGACATCATAATCCGAAAGGAGGACGGAGATCATTTCGTCGGCCGTGTCGGTTCGTTCTGTCCCGTGAAGAACGGAGGGGAACTGTTACGGCACGATGGTGACAAGTTCTACGCACTGTCTGACACCAAGGGTCATCTCTGGGCAGAGGCGGAAGCTGTTTCGGATGAAGATGACATCGACACGGACTTTTGGTACAACAAAACTTCAGAGGCCAAGAGTACGATTGAGAAGTATGGTAACTTCGATGAGTTCATTAAGTGACATTATTTGCACGTTCTCTTATGAGAGAAAGGACTCATCATGTACCGATACGACTACCGCGTTAACGGAACCGACAAGACGTTCAACTGCACTCCGCAGTACATGCATTGGCTGAATAGTCAAGCGCTCAAAGCCAGGAACACTGATATTCCATGCACAGTCATGGACGTCTGGATGTTCTACTCTGAGCTGAAGCACATTTTCCAAATGCTCGACGCGAACGAAAAGGAGATCGTCTTCAAGAACCTCAAAGAAGGTGACGCATTCGTACTCATCTGACCATCCCTCGACAAAAGGTTGAGCCGTGCTTGCTAAAGTAGCCGCGGCTCTTCCTTTTGCTTTTTTTTTGTAGAAAGGAAACCATGGAACTCGCAAAAAAATTCGGCAACGTCGACGTCCTCCCAATCGGCGAAGATGTAAGACACCTCGACGAGCCGAACAAAAACATCATTAACATGATCACGGCTGTGTATCTTCGTGATTCACTGATCAACGACAATTCTCGTCGTCAATACGTGATCACCTGTTGTCGTAATGACGGAGAACTTGTCCGTATCATGTTCGACAGTCGAGACTGGTATTTCAGCAAGACTCCGAAGGGAGGGGTTCCGCAGCATCCGGCCAAGTTCACTCGCGACGACATTGACAGTTGCACGGTCGGGTACGCGCTTTATCCAATCAACACGAATGAACACCTTGCCGCGATGACAATCCATGATCTGCTGTGGGAGGTTTGTTCGTGGTACCTGGAGCGAGCAAAAGACAACGGCATCATACCCCCGCGCAAGTTCGTCGATCTGTTCAACCGTAGCGGTATGATGCCTCTAAATCATTACGAGGTCATGATTCATGCGCATTCAACGTGGATCGAATCTTGCAAGGAAAAGATGATGGACCCAACCACATCCGACTATGACATTCAGCGCCTCACTCTTGAGAAGAGTGAATACCAGTCCAGAATCAATGACATGCTCGCGGTGAAGTATGCCATGCTCTTCGCAGAACAGGACTACAAATGATTTATTCCAAAGCAAGCTACGTCGACCGAGTCGAGATCACGTCTTTCAATCGAAACATCGAAGAAGACGCGACACTGATGCTCATCGCTCTTCGTGACATCAAGAAGTCAATAACGGGATATTGCGCCACTCAGTATGAGATTAACTGGCACATCCGTGACCAAGAGCAACCAGTCATCGACAGCAATGGCGATCGTGTTGGGTGGTGCAAGCTGCAATATGTCGATGACCGGTGGATCTATTGTCACAATGACATCTGCATGCGATTCACGCGAAACGAACTCAAAACCTCGATCCTGTATGTCAGGAATGGCGACGTGCTCGTTTCCCTTGACAGTCTGCTCGACACCATCATCTCGATTCTCGTCGCAGTTGGGATCCCGGAACAGTATCTCTTCTCGAGAAAGCAGAAGGAATTCCTCATCAACTGCGGAGCTCGTCGAGCCATGGAGGAGCGGCTCACCGAAATCGACACTCGAGTGCACCTGTTGAGTAAACGGGTCGAACGTGACGCCCAACAGGAGCGAGACGACGAAACGAATCGAAATCTGGATCTCACACGAAGAAGCCTTGAATCCGCTTTGTACGACAAGGACAACGCCGAACGCTTCCTCGCGGCAATCAACGTTTGATGAAAGGAACAACAACAATGCCCAACAACATCGCAATCGAGAATGCGCATATTCTCTTCCGCAACTTCAGCGGCCAGGAAAACCGCTTCAACCTCGCAGGACGCAGGAACTTCTGTGTTGTCATTCCGGATGACGACATGGCCAAGTGTCTGATCGAGGACGGTTGGAATGTGAAGCGACTCCATCCCAAGGATGAGGGAGATGAGGAGACTCCATATCTTCAGGTGACCGTCGCATTCAACAGCTATCCCCCGAAGATCGTTCTGATCTCCGGCAGCAACAAGACGTATCTCGACGAGAGCACCGTCGACATGCTCGACTGGGCCGACATTCAGAACGTTGATCTGGTAATCCGTCCCTACCAGTGGGAGGTCAACGGCAATCGGGGCGTCAAGGCGTACGTGAAGTCCATGTACGTCACCATCGATCAGGACGTCTTCGCGGAGAAGTATGATGCATGAGACAGTAACCTCAGAGCACATCAACGAGTACAAGGAATTCCTCGTAGATATCTACGAAGCCGAGTTCTGCCTGGTCGACGAGCCGACGGGATCGCAACCGATGTACAGGTTCGTGCTGTACCACAAGGATGGGTCTGCGATCACCAAGTATGCGTCGCCTTATTCGCTCACGCATTTCAACAAGCATCAGGAAAAGATGGTTTGACATGAACGATCATGATGCATATATGAAAGCATGTGAGAATATTGCGGAGAAATTGGCCTCAACGGTCGACACGGACGACTACTCGTGGGGATCGAGCATCGATGACCCATCCATTGTCAGGTTCACGGCACGAGTTGCCATGAACGACGTCATCGTGCTGGCTTGTAGGAAGGACAGCGTGTTCGTCAAGAATCTGATGAGAAAGGTCAAGAAGATTGCCGCCGACGCTTCTGCCACAGCAGAGAACCGCAGTTGACAATCTTCGTGATGGATGCATATTGAACGGAGGGGTGGGCAGCGGCAAGAGTATCACGTCAATCGTGTACTACTTGGAGAACCACAAACCCGCCCCTCTGTTCATCATTACCACTGCCAAGAAGCGTGATTCTCTGGAATGGGAACAAGAACTGGCGAAGTTCGCCATCAGCAAGCACGAGCCATGCCGGATCGCCGTGACGATCGACAGCTGGAACAACATCAAGAAGTACGTCGATGTCATCGGAGGCTTCTTCATTTTCGATGAACAGCGTCTTGTCGGGAATGGGCAGTGGGTCAAGTCGTTTTACAAGATCGCCAAGAACAACACTTGGATTCTGTTGACGGCAACACCAGCGGACACTTGGTCGGACTATGTGCCAGTGTTCAAGGCCAATGGATTCATCAAGAACAAGACGGACTTCGAGCGCGAGTATTGCGTGTTCAATCGTTTCACTAAGTACCCCCAGATCGAACGATATATCGGAACGAAAAGACTGGAACGTTTCCGAGATCAGATCTTGGTGGACTTGGTTGTACAACGTGGCACGATTCGGCACACGACATTTGTCCCCTGTGAGTATGACAAATTCGAAGTCAAACTGCTGAACATCTCAAGATGGAACAATTTTGACGACAAGCCGATTGAACAGGCCAGCGAGTACTTCTCAGTTCTAAGGCGGATCATATATCTTGATCCGTCCCGGATAGATGCTCTGTATGGCATTCTAGACCATCATCCGAAGTCCATCATATTCTACAACTACGACTTCGAATTGGACGCTCTGAGGCGGTCTCTGGCCGTTCTGAAAGGCACTGTGGCGGAGTACAATGGACACAAACACGAGCCCATTCCGAACACAGACTCCTGGTATTACTTGGTCCAGTACAATTCTGGTTGCGAAGGATGGAATTGCACTGAAACAGACACCATTGTGTTCTTCAGTCAGTCCTATTCGTATCGCCAGACGGAGCAGGCCATGGGGCGTATTGACAGAATCAACACCCCGTACAAGGATTTGTGGTACTACTTCATTCGATCCAACGCGAAGTATGAGCTCGCCATATCGCGGGTTCTCAAGAACAAGAAGAAGTTCAACGAAACTTCTTGGTACAGAAAGGCTTTCAAATGATCTTCAATGCGCTCGCAATGTTTATGTGCGGGATGTTCTTCGTATCGTTTTTCGGGACCACGATCGCTAGCGCGATAGCACTGGCGAAAAGCTTCTTCGAAAAGTCGTTCGAGTGGGCGGACAGTTTTGTACTTTGTATGGTATTCTTCATGAGTGCGTTCGCACTCATCGGTACCTATTCAATCATCACAATGATTGGACCCCCGGCATAATTCATGACAAGATCTGAAAGAGAAAGGAACAAAATCGTGTACACCGATATTCGGACTTATGTCGAGGCTCTGATCGCCTGGGCCAACGAGAACAACCTTGATGTCGACTACTACACCGACACCCATCTCGGGGTTCGTCTCTCAAATGGTATGCTGTACATCAACATGACCAAGCCTGATTCCTGGCGCGTGAGCACCTTCGAGAACGGGGGTTTGGAAAAGGATCATGTTGTGGTCGATGAAATCGAAGATCACCAGTTGCGTGTCAGGCGAGGCCCGGTGGGCAAACTGAAGGTCGTGGAGTACCGTTCGAATTCCGACGACTGGAAGTTGATGGACGCTTCCCGCGACATCGCCAAGCTCATGGATGGGCCGCTCCGGCGGAACTTCCTGGAAAACATCGTCTACGCCGCATCCGACGTCGAGAAGCAGGAAAGCGTGATCACGGCTTATGAACCGTGTATTTAAGCGCTGAGAGAACTAACAGGTCCACACGGCCTGTTAGTTTTTGGCCGGTTCTGCCCACTTTTGCCCACTTTTGCCCACTTTTGCCCACTTTTGCCCAAAAATTGGGCATGGTTCATTTACAGTGCGACTAGGGGTTTTACCACTTTTCTGCCCAATTCCCATTTTTCTCTTTAAAAACTTTATATAAAAAGTAATATATATATAAGAGTTTTGGGTATGTTTTGGGCAAAAGTGGGCATAGCCTTCTGACAAGGGGTTTTACCAAAATGTCGACTTTTCGCTCAAGTAAAACCCCTAGTCAGACCGTGGACACACTTTTGGACACAAAAGTGGGCACGCGAAACCCCTAGTCACAGCGTTTTTACGCACCCCCTAATGAGAGAAAGGAAACACCATGTCCGAGAACTTTGTCGATGTTCGCCTCAACGGCTCCAACCTCACTCTGCGCATTCCGCAGACGTTCATGACTGACTGGAACGAGAACACCTGCTATGACGGAAAAGACCTCTACATCAAAAGGGGCATTTCGAAGAAGACCAGGCGTAGGATCGATTTTGTCAACATCATGCTCAAGAAAGAATGCGACAAGATGTGGGGGGAGTATGAGATCGATACTTCGACGACCACTATGAAATTGGACCGAATCTGACATCTACGAACTTACAAGATCACCCGTCTTGTAAGTTTTTTCTGACATACCGAGTCGAAAACATGCGTTTGACTAGGTGTTCTTTGTTTTTCACACGTTATCTAATGAGGAAACTTAGATTATATCTCATCATATGATCGAATTCGCTCTCTAAAGAGCGTGTTTCCTCACGCATCAACTTATTTTTGGCCTGTAGGAGAGCCATGAAGGAATCAGAATTCCAGCACAATCTCCTTGTCAAGCTCAAGATCCGGTTCCCCGGCTGTATAGTCATGAAGAACGACGCAAACTACAAGCAGGGGTTTCCCGATCTTCTTGTTTTGTACAAGGACCGGTGGGCCTGCCTGGAGTGCAAGCGTTCGGCTAATGCTCCATGTCGCCCCAATCAAGATTATTACATTCGTATGCTCGGTGAGATGAGCTATGCTTCGTTCATTTCTCCAGAGACGGAGGAAGAGGTTCTGGATGAACTGGAACGAACATTCGGCATTCGTGGGTGAACACGCATTTCTCAGTGCGTCCAAGTATCATTGGGTCAACTACGATGACGAGAAGCTTCTCGCCACATTTCGTACGGCGCAGGCAGCAGCGAAAGGGACGGAGCTTCACGCTTTCGCGGCGAAGGCGATTTCGCTCGGTATCAAGCTACCGCGGAATGATAAGACCATCAATGCATATGTCAATGACGCCATTGGTTTCAAGATGACCCCCGAGCAGCCTCTTGTTTATTCTGTGAACTGTTTCGGCACCGCTGACGCCATCGCATATCGTAAGGGCGTGTTGCGCATTCACGATTTGAAGACCGGCACCGGACGTGTGAGCATGAAACAGCTTTACATTTATGCGAGTCTGTTCTGCTTGGAGTACAAGGTCAAGCCTGCGGAGATTGATATGGAGCTTCGAATCTATCAGAACGATGCTGTTGCAATCGAGCAGCCTGACCCGGACGATGTCACGCATCTCATGGATCTTATTGTTCATTTCGATCGTCTAATCGAGAACGCAAAGGGTGAATGATGTACATCATTTCCGAAGACGAACTCTTCCATTATGGGACTCCACGACGCTCGGGGCGTTATCCTTGGGGTTCTGGCGAGGATCCCTACCAACACGGCGGTGGATTTCTCGGTGCAGTGAACACCATGCACAAGTCCGGAATGAGTGAGAGCGAGATCGCGGAAGCACTCGGGATGAGTATTCGTGATCTTCGAGCCAGGAAGTCTGTCGAGAAGAACAACCTCCGTTCTTTGAACTCTGATCGAGCAATGGCTCTCAGAGATAAGGGTTGGTCCAAGTCCGCCATTTCGCAGGAGCTCGGCGTGTCCACATCGACCGTGACCAAGTTGCTCGCTCCCCAGACAAAGGAGCGCGCCGAAGCCACGTCGAACATTTCCGATGTGCTCCGCGAGAAGTTGGACAATGGTGGCTATCTCGACATCGGCAAGGGTACCGAGACCATTCTTGGCGTCAGTGACACCCGTCTTGCCGCTTCAGTCAAGAAGCTTGAAGACGAGGGGTACACTGTTCACACCATGAAGGTGAAGCAGCTTGGCACCGGAGAGATGACGACAGTCAAGGTTCTCGCGCCGAAGGGCGCTACGAAGAAGGATTGCTTCGAGAACCGGGATTCGATTGAAATCCCGGGTGCCAAGTCTTTCGACAATGGGCACACCTTTGTGAAAATCTCCCCGAACAAGGAAGGCATTTCTTCCAAACGACTGCATGTCGTGTATGCTGAGGATGGTGGAACCGAGAAGGACGGCGTCATTGAGATCCGTCCTGGCGTTCAGGATCTGAGTCTTGGCCGCTCCTCTTATGCACAAGTTCGTATTGCTGTTGATGGTACCCATTATCTAAAGGGCATGGCCATGTACAGTGAGGACCTTCCGAAGGGTGTTGACATCCAGTTCAACACCAACAAGAAGAAGGGCACTCCGGTTCTTGGCAGTGGCGACGATTCTGTGCTCAAGAAGCTGAAGGATGACCCCGACAACCCGTTCAAGTCCACCACCGCCCCACCCGAGATGTTCAAGGGCAAGGACGGCAAGTTGCACAAGAGTGCAGTCAACAAGGTTCGTGAAGAGGGTGACTGGGACCAGTGGGCCAAGACTCTTTCGTCCCAGGTCCTTTCAAAGCAAAGCGTTAAGCTTGCTCGTGAACAACTGGGCAAGACTCGTGACGCATACAAGAAGGACTATGACACCATCAATTCCTTGACCAACCCGGTCGTGAAGAAGAAACTTCTGGAATCATTTGCAGACCAGGCTGATTCAGCTGCCATTTACATGAAGGCGGCGGCAATGCCTCGACAGCGAACGCAGGTCATTCTTCCGCTCAAACATCTCAAGGAGAATGAGATCTACGCTCCGAACTTCAGAGATGGGGAGAAGGTTGCGCTCATTCGGTATCCTCATGCGGGCACGTTTGAAATCCCCGAGGTTGTTGTCAACAATCGCAACGCTAAGAGTCGGCGTATTCTCGGCAAGGCGTACGACGCTGTCGGTATTAATGCCAAGGTTGCTGAGCGACTGTCGGGTGCTGACTTCGATGGTGACACGGTGTTGGTTGTTCCGAACAACCACGGTAAGATCAAGTCCACCCCAGCTCTCGCGGGGCTGAAGAACTTCTCCACTTCCCAGTACAAGATGAAGCAATCGGACATCAAGTCGGGACGAAAGAAGGTCATCAGTCCCAAGCAGAAGCAGATCGAGATGGGCAAGGTGTCGAACCTCATCACCGACATGACGCTCAAAGGCGCCACAGCTTCTGAGTTGGCCCGGGCTGTCCGCCATTCGATGGTCGTCATTGACAGCGAGAAGCATGAGCTTGACTACAAGAAGTCCGAGTTGGACAACGACGTCAAGGGTCTGAAGAAGAAGTACCAATCCGGTGGAGCTTCCACGATTGTATCCAGGGCCAAGTCCCCTGTCTATGTCAACAAGCGCAAGCCCAGGTCTGCAGCAAAGGGCGGACCAATTGACAAGAGGACCGGGGAAAAGGTTTACGAGGAAACCGGGGAGAGTTACGTCAACAAGAAGACCGGGCAGATTGTCTACAAGAAGGACAAGCTTCATCGAATGGAGACAGTGAGGGATGCTAGGACTTTGAGCACCGGCCTCCCCATGGAAGAAGTATACGCCGCCCATGCCAACTACCTGAAGACCTTGGCTAGAAAGGCCCGGGTATCCTCCGCCCGTTTGACCCCGCCCAAGCAATCCCGGTCTGCCAGGAAGACCTACGATTCAGAGTACAAGTCTTTGAAGAGCAAACTCAACAATGCATATCGGAACAAACCATTGGAACGTAAGGCCCAGTTGATTGCCAACACCCGGGTCAAGCTTCAGGTTGATGCCAATCCAGGAATGGATCACGACGAACAGAAGAAGATCGAACGTCGTGCACTTGCCGAAGCAAGAGCAAAAGTGGGTGCCAACAAGAACACGGTCAACATTACGCCCAAGGAATGGGAAGCCATCCAGGCCGGGGCCATCTCTTCCAACATGCTGTCCGAGATTATGAAGAATGGTGATCTGGAACAGATCAAGGAGTACTCGATGCCTCGTGCTAAGACGACATTGTCTCGAGCCAAGATTACAAGAGCTAAGTCAATGAAGTCTTCTGGTAACTATACAGTTGCTGAGATAGCCGATGCTTTGGGTGTTAGTGTAAGTACTATCAATCGTGCTTTGGCATGACTATGAATTAGGATGTGATTAGTTGTGTTTGAGTCTGATGAAGTAATGTTGACAACGATTGACAATCCTTACAATCCTTTCGATGAGTTCGATCGTTGGTTGCAGTTCGACACAAGCAAAGGTTACAACACTTGTGCACTGCTTGCTCGTGTGTCGACAAGTTCAAACGAACTTTCAGAGTTCGATGAATCAAATGAAATTGAAAATGCGATGAACGACATTATTATGTATGATCCTTCGCAAAATTTCAAGAAAGTTCGTCGTTCCGAAAACAATTCGTGACAAATATGGAAAATAAAAAATAAAAATGATATAAGGCCCGAGGGGGGTCGTATTCGTCCTGCCCCCCCTCCTTCATTGCCGGCCTCCTCATATTTTCTCCGGGGGGAGATTCGTGGGGAGGTCGCCGGTGGGCCTTGCGAGGGTACGGTGCCTTTCCTAACATCCAACTAGTATATTTGTGCATCGTGGTTGAGCTCATACAAGTTCGATGGTTCCTTTCTACACCGTACCCTCTCAAGACTCACCGGAACTACATCCGAATGGAGGTGAACTGCTAGATGGCGAGCAAGAAGCAATCCAAAACGCGTCGCCGTCCACCGGCAACCACTGTCGAAGGGCGCGAGAATCAGATGATCGCCCTGGCGGTGGACCTCGCGGAGAAGCAATTGGCTGAAGGAACTGCCAGTTCGGCGGTCATCACGCACTATCTCAAGCTCGGTACCACTCGTGAGAGGCTCGAAAAGGAGAAACTCGCCAAGGAGAACGAGCTGTTGAAGGCGAAGACGGAAGCCTTGGCTTCTACGGCGCGTGTTGAAGAGTTGTACAAGCAAGCACTTGATGCTATGCGGTCGTATGGGAGTAGTAGAAGTGATAAAGAGCTATGACGCCCTTATTCTTCTTGATACCATCGAAGATCGGTACAATTACTTGCGAATCGGCGGTGGTGTTGGATATGAGACGTTCGGGTTCGATCGTTATCTGAATCAAGGGTTTTACCAGTCCGCTGAGTGGAAAAGAATCCGAGATGAAGTCATTTCTCGCGACAATGGCTGTGATCTTGGTCTTGAAGGATACGAAATCAATGGTCGTATCATCATTCACCACATGAACCCGATTCAACCGAATCAAATCAAATTCTTCGACCCGGACATCTTGGACCCTGATTTTCTGATCAGTTGTTCACACAAAACGCACAACGCGATCCATTATGGTGATGAGAATCTCTTACCGAGGCGTATCGTGGAGCGAAGACCAAACGATACAACGCCATGGAGGCAATGAACATGGAAAACAGCATTCTCAACTCCACCAAGCACATGCTTGGCCTCGACCCAGATGACACAGCGTTCGACACAGATGTCATCGTATGTATCAACAACGCATTGACGCTTGTTCACCAGATGGGTATCGGTCCCGCCGATGGATACACGATTGAGGACGCTGTTGCCGTGTGGGACGATTTCACGAGCGACAAGCGATTGCTCAGTCTGGTTAAGATGTATGTGTACCAGTCTGTGCGAATCGTATTCGACCCGCCGATGTCGCAATACGTCATGGAGGCGGTGCAGAACCAGATCAAGGAGTACGAGTTCCGTATGGTCGTGATGGCAGATGGACATGTCTGAAGCCCTTGATGGGCTTTCGAACACCGCCACGCCGAAGTACTATGGTATCTGGCGTGAAAAGGTCATCAATGGCGAGATTCCTGTGTGCAAGGAGATCGCTGCGGAGATGAACCGCATTGACAGTCTAATAGCCAATCCGGGCGTGTACTATGACCCCGAAGAGGTAGAGGGATGGAAGCGCTTCTGCGAGACGGAGATGACTCTTACCGATGGAAGCGACTTGCATTTGCTTGAATCATTCTTGATTTGGGGAGAGCAGCTGTACGGTTGGTACTATTTCGTGGACACGACGGTGTATGAGCCGTTCGAGGACAAACCTGGTGGCCATTACGTCCGCAAGCGTATTCTCAAACCACTAGTGAACAAGCAGTACATCATCACAGCACGCGGTTCTGCGAAGTCATTGTACGATACGCTTGTTCAGATGTATGCATTGACCATGGACACTGCCACCACACAGCAGATCGTGACCTCAGCGACGATGAAGCAGGCCGAGGAGATTCTTTCTCCTATTCGTACCGCCATGAGTCGAGCTCGTGGGCCGTTAATGCAGTTTCTCACTGACGGTTCCTTGCAGAACACAACAGGCAATCGACTCAAGCGGCAGAAACTAGCGTCGACGAAGAAGGGCATTGAGAACTTCTTGACGAACTCGATCATCGAGATCCGACCAATGACCATCGACAAGCTTCAATCGTTGAGGCCGAAGGTGTCGACGGTCGACGAATGGCTCTCTGGTGACATTCGTGAAGATGTGATCGGCGCTCTCGAGCAGGGCGCGAGCAAGAATCCTGACTACATCATCGTTGCAACAAGCAGCGAGGGTACAGTCAGGAACGGCGCTGGCGACAGCGTCAAAATGGAACTTGCGAGCATTCTTCGCGGGGAGTACGTGGATCCGCACACATCGATCTGGCATTACAAGTTGGATGATGTCAAAGAAGTGGCTGATCCAGAGATGTGGGTCAAGGCGTGTCCCAACATTGGGAAAACAGTTTCGTACGAAACGTACCAAAGAGACGTTGAACGTATGGAGAAGGTCCCCGCAGTTCGCAATGACATCCTGGCGAAGCGTTTCGGAATCCCCATGGAGGGTTACACGTACTTCTTCACGTATGAAGACACGATTCCGCACAAGCATCATGAGTTCTGGGAGATGCCGTGTTCTATTGGGGCCGACCTCTCGCAGGGTGATGACTTCTGTGCGTTCACGTTCTTGTTTCCGCTTTCCCGTGATCAGTTTGGCGTAAAAACCCGCAGCTACATCACCGAGAACACTCTGATGAAGTTGCCGGCTGCCACAAGGGTGAAATACAATGAATTCCTTGAAGAGGGATCACTTCAGGTTGTCGGAACCACGGTTCTCGACATGATGGACGTCTACGATGATCTTGACAAGTTCATCGACGAGATGAAGTATGATGTCAGAGCGTTCGGGTTTGATCCGTACAACGCCAAGGAGTTCGTTACTCGTTGGGAACAGGAGAACGGGCCCTACGGGATCGAAAAGGTGATTCAGGGCGCCAAGACGGAGAGTGTTCCACTTGGCGAGTTGAAGCACTTGGCTGAAGAACGTCTTCTTATTTTCGATGAAGCGATCATGTCTTTCGCCATGGGGAACGCTATCACCATGGAAGACACGAACGGCAACCGCAAGCTTCTGAAGAAGAGATATGAAGACAAAATCGACCCGTTTGCGGCATTGCTCGATGCTTGGGTCGCTTTCAAGTTGAACAAGGACAACTTTGAGTGAGGTGAATACTATGGATGACGCCCTGCGCCATTACGGTGTCAAAGGTATGAAATGGGGCGTGCTTAGGACGAAGAAACGGTCTGAGTTGTCGAACAACTTGAAGCCGGTGACGAAGCCAACGAAGCAAAACGGTTATGATGTGTCGCATCGGGTTGCTACCGATCATGTTCGAGCCAAGTACCTGACGAACGAAGATCTGGCTGCGAGAACCAAGCGATTGCAGCTTGAGAAGGCTTACAATGACCTTCGTCCGAAGACTGCTACTGAGAAGCTCATCAATGCTTCGCTAAAGATTGGCGCTCAGGTGTTGACTGATGTGGGTAAGGAATATGCCAAGTCATATGTCAGTTCCTTCGCCAACCGCACCATTCCAAAGCCTGGGCAGAACAACGGTACAGGTAATAATTCTTCCAGCATGGCGAAGTCCAACAAGACTGCACGCGATGCGAAAAATAAGGGTTCTGGTAATGCGGTCAGACGGAAGTGACGGTCCGAACCGATATTAGAAAGGGGGGCACGCATGGGTTTCATGCAAAGACTTGCTCACGCATGGAACGTCTTTCGTAACGGGTCTCCTAACAAGTATGTCGATTACGGTCCTGGTTACACCATGTTGCCGAGTCGGCAGCGAATGTATTGGACATCTCAGATGTCGATGGTCGCCAGCATTTACAATCGTATCGCGGTTGATGTTGCTGGTATCGGTCTTCAGCACGTTCGCAAGGACGAAGACGGAAAGTATGCCGAGACCATTTATAGTGGACTGCAGTACTGTCTCAACACGGAGGCCAACATCGACCAGTCAGGCAAGGCTTTCTTGATTGATCTTGTTGTATCTCTGCTGAGCGAAGGCGTTGTCGCGATTGTTCCTACTGATTTCGACTTGGACCCGTCAAGAACGGACTCCTACGATGTCCGTACGCTTCGCGTGGCCAGAGTTGTCAATTGGTATCCCGAGCATGTTCGTGTGCGTGTGTACAACGAGAAGATTGCCATGCAGCAAGAGATTGTTCTTCCAAAGAGGCTTGTTGCTGTAGTGGAAAATCCATTCTTCGTCACAATGAACGAGCCCAACAGCACTCTTCAGCGTCTTGTTCGAAAGCTGGCCATTCTCGACGTTGTCGACGAGCATGTCGGCGCTGGAAAGTTGGATCTCATCATTCAGCTTCCTTACCAGGTGAAGTCTCAGGCGCGTCAGGATCAGGCCAACCTTCGTCGAAAGCAGATCGAGGAACAGCTTACCAGTAGTAAGTACGGAATCGCGTACACTGACGGCACTGAGAAGATCACGCAGCTGAACCGAGCAGTGGAGAATGACGTGTTTGCTCAGGTCAAGTACCTGGAGAACAAGCTGTACTCAGAGCTCGGGGTCAGCCAGGCTGTGTTCGATGGAACCGCTGAAGAAGCCGCGATGTTGAACTATCAGAACAACACGTTGGTCCCCGTTCTGGATGCCATTGCTGATGCAATTCGTAGGCGGTTTATAACGAAGACCGCGCGTACTCGCGGTCAGGATGTAATGTACATTCGAGATCCGTTCAAACTTGTCCCAACATCGCAAATCGCTGAAATTGCGGACAAGTTCACCAGAAACGAGATTATGAGTTCTAATGAATTCCGCGCCATTGTCGGTTTGAAGCCGTCCAATGATCCGAACGCGGATGTTCTGCGAAACAAGAATCTGAATCCTGTAAGTACTGAGCCTGAGGTACCTTCGGAGCCTCAGGAGGAAGGAGCGCATGGTGAAGCCTGATTTCAGTGGCTATGCTACGCGTAATGATCTTAAGTGCTCCGATGGTCGAACGATTCGTCGCGATGCATTCAAAGACGATGATGGTCAGCGAGTCCCGCTCGTGTGGCAGCACATGCATGACTCGGCGGACAATGTCCTCGGTCACGCTGACCTCGAGAATCGAGAAGACGGTGTCTACGCCTACTGCTTCTTAAATGAGACTTCTGCCGGTCAAAACGCGAAGGAACTCGTTGCACACGGTGACATCAATGCGATGTCCATCTACGCGAACAAGCTGATTCAGAAGGGCTCGGATGTTCTTCACGGTGCGATTCGTGAGGTGTCTCTGGTTCTTTCGGGTGCAAATCCTGGTGCGAAGATTGACACTGTCGCGATTCAGCATTCTGACGGTTTCGTCGAGGAGCAGGACGACGAGGCGATCATCACGACCGGTATGACCATTGAGCACGGTGATGAAGCTTCGACCAATGATTCTGGTAGCAGCGATGATGAGGACGGCCGGACCATCGGTGACATCGTCGAGACCATGAACGATGAGCAGAAGGATGTCCTCACTTATCTCGTAGATCAGGCTCTTGGTGAGGAGCAGAAGGATGAAGACAATTCTGCGCCTGCCGACAATGTTGCGCATTCTGCTACCAAGGAGGAAAACATGAAGCACAATGTGTTCGATTCGACCGCTGTTGATCGCGGTCCCAAGCTTGAGCACTCTCAGATCAAGGCTATTTTCGATGATGCCGCATCTTATGGTACCCTGTCCGAGTCTGTTATGGCTCATGCTCAGTCCTACGGTATCTCGAACATCGAGCTGCTGTTCCCGGACGCCAATGAGGTCAACAACCCTCCGAAGTTCATTCAGAAGGAGAAGCCGTGGGTCCAGGCCATTGTTGGCAACACCAAGCACACTCCGTTCGCCAAGGTTCGTGCCACCTTCGCCGACATCTCCGGTGACGATGCTCGGGCTCGTGGTTACCAGAAGGGCAAGCTGAAGAAGGAAGAGGTCTTCAAGCTGATCCGTCGGGAGACTACTCCGCAGACCGTCTACAAGAAGCAGAAGCTCGACCGTGACGACATTCTCGACATCACTGATTTCGATGTTGTCAGTTGGATCAAGGCTGAGATGCAGATCAAGCTGAAGGAAGAGCTCGCTCGCGCGATTCTGTTCGGGGACGGTCGCTCGGTCACGTCTGACGACAAGATTCAGGAGGACCACGTTCGTCCGATTCTTTCCGATGACGCTTTTTACAGTGTCAAGCACACTATTCCCCATGGTACGTCGCTCGCCGATGGTGCGCTGATTGACATTGTGGCCGAGGCAATGCTCGACTACGAGGGCACCGGTAACCCGACTTTCTTCGCGCACAAGAAGGTCATCTTCGACATGATGCACCAGCGCGACAAGATTGGTCGTAGGCTTTACAACACCCGTGAGGAGCTTGCCAACGCTCTTGAGGTCGGCGACATCGTCGATGTTGACCCCATGAAGGGTCTCACCAGGACCCTGGGTGCCAACGAAGGTGGCGGCACCGCCAACGTCCTCGGCATCGTCGTCAACATGGGCGATTACAACATCGGCACCAACAAGGGTGGCGAGGTCAACTTCTTCGATGACTTCGACATCGACTACAACCAGATGAAGTACCTGTACGAGACTCGACTTTCCGGTGCTCTGGTTGAGCCTTACTCCGCTGTTGTCATCGAGCAGAAGACTGCCTGAGCAAGGTGGTAGCCCATGGCAAAGTTCAGTGGAGCCATCGGCTATGAACATTTGAAGGAAACCGCGCCGGGCGTGTGGAGGCCATCCCTTACGGAGCACAAGTATCGTGGGGATCTGTTGAAGCACGCCTGGCGTTGGTCTCCTTCAGACAAAGCCAACGACGATCTTACGATCTCGAATCAAATTTCCATTGTTGCTGACGCGTTCATGTATGACAACATTGGAGCAATTCGTTACGTTGTGATGAATGGTTCAAAATGGAAAGTAACCAACATCGAGATCAACCGGCCACGTATCGTCTTGACTTTGGGAGGTATTTACAATGGCCAAGCGAACTGATTTGCAGGCTTTGCTGGAGACATGCCTTGGTTCGCGCCAGGTATACTTCCAACCTCCGGCACAGTTGATGCTGAAGTATCCAGCAATCGTGTATGAAAGGATGTCTGGTGACACCACGTTTGCAGACAACGTGCCATATCGCCACATCCATCGTTATCAGGTGACTGTCGTAGATGAGGATCCGGACAGTCCCATCGTAGACAAGATCGCTGGTTTGCCCGCGTGTGTCCATGAGCGGCACTACGCTGCCGATGGGTTGAACCATGACACTTTCAATATTTGGTTCTAAGGAGTTGAAATGACTAAGCTCGTTTGGGACACCAGTGGCGAACGAAAGTACGAGACCGGTGTAGATCACGGCGTTCTGTTCGTTCAGAAGCCGAACGGTGAATACGCAAAGGGCGTCGTTTGGAACGGTCTGAAGACTGTCACTGAGTCTCCTGAGGGCGCTGAGGAGAACGCTCAGTACGCCGACAACATGAAGTATCTTTCGCTGTACTCGCCCGAGGAGTGGAAGGGTTCGATCGAGGCCTTCACGTACCCGTCCGAGTTCGAGCAGTGTGATGGTACCATGGAGGTTGCTCCTGGTGCGTACATCGGTCAGCAGAATCGTCGTGGGTTCGCTCTGTACTACCGCACCAAGGTTGGCACGGACACGAATGACAATGCTGGTTACAAGCACCATTTCGTGTATGGCATGAAGGCTTCTCCGTCGGAGAAGGAGCACGCCACGGTGAATGATTCTCCGGAGCCGACCAGCTTCAGTTGGGACGTCACTGCAGTCAAGCAGGTTGTCGAGGGCTTCGAACCGTCGGCTACGTTCACCCTTGATTCTACGATTGTCGATAGCACCAAGCTCAAGAACATTCTCGACAAGGTTGAGGGCTCTGCCACGACCGAGTCGACGCTTCCGACCATCACAGAACTCGTCGCCGCTGTCAAGGCTGGCGGCTGACAAAACTAGGAGAAGAGAGTGCTCAAGATCAACATTGATGCGGATGAGTATTACGATCGAACCACTGGAGAGTTCATCGACATCGAGCCTGTGACTCTGTGTCTTGAGCACTCTCTTCTCGCAATTTCAAAATGGGAGGCAAAGTACTGCAAGGCCTTCCTGAGCTCGGAGAAGTCCAACGCTGAGATCATGGACTACATCCGAATGATGACTTTTGCTCCGGAGGATGTTGACCCGAATGTGTACGTCTACATGCCGGAGGACAAGATTGGCGAGATCCAGCATTACATTGAATCTCCGATGACTGCCACAACTTTCAGTGATGCGAAGAAGCGACAGGAGTCTCGTGAGTTCATCACATCGGAACTCGTCTACTACTGGATGACGGCCAACAGTATTCCATTTTCCTGCGAAACGTGGCCTCTCCCGAGGTTGTTGACTCTGATTCACATTTGTGGTATCAAGAACAACCCCGACAATTACAAGAAGGGTAACAAGAAGCTGACCTCTTCGGCCATTGCCAGGAGGAAGGCGCTCAACGATGCGAGGAGGGCGCAACATGGCACAAGCGGTTGACATTCTCAACCAATCCGGCGTAGCCAACGCCACAGCCATCGTCGCAGCGAGCAACAACACGGGTCTGCCTCTAGGGGTGGCCATGGGTATGATCATGAAGGAGACCGGGGGGGCCAACATTTACGGACATGACGCTGGTGGCGCATGCCGAGGATGGGGCCTCGTCACCGAGGACAATTTCAAGAACAACTTTCTTCCTGTTGTTCTCGGCGGTGGTGTCTCAAATGGCGTCGGTCCGACGCAGATCACCTATCCAGGCTATTTCAAGAACAACCCGAACTATCCTTGGTGGGATCCTTACTGGAACTGTGTGTTCGGCTTCAATCTTTTGAAGTCGTATTGCGGCGGGGATTACTCCTGGGAAAGTCTTGCCCGTGCTGGCTCGACTTACAATTCCGGCAATCCAAGTGGAACGTACAACACGTACGGCAGGACCTTTGCGGATTTTGCTGTTGAGTGGACAGATCGTCTCAACGGAGCCGGAACCGATGTTGATTATGAAGAAGGAGATGACATGCCCTCAGCAGAGGAGATTGCCAACGCTGTTCTTGATGCTCAGATTCAGCGTCAGGAAGAGGAGGGTACGACTACCCTTAGAACTGAAATCGGTTGGCTTCCTGAGAATTTCAACAGGATTCCTGCCAATGTGTGGAATTTCAAGGTTGTCAGGAATGGTCTTCCGTCAGATGATCATCGTCAGGGCGAGGCTGTTTCTGTCGGTACCATCATGGCATGGCAGGATGCTTTTGTCAACGACATGAAGAACGCGATCACTGAGGCTGTTCGTGGAATCACCAATGACGACAGGGTTGTGAAGGCGGTTAAAGAAGCGATCGATTCTTACATCGATTACTCCAAGGCTGAGCCCGGAACCATCCCCGCTGCTGAACTTTCGGACATGTTCGTTGTAGTTAAGCGAGGTGACACGCTGAAGGCCATTGCCGCGTCTGCCAGCAAGACCATTGATGAGCTCTGCGCGCTCAATCCCGGTCTTGTACCGAATTCAATTGTTGTCGGTCAAAGGATCAAGGTGAAGTAATGACTAGAATCACTATCAGCAATCCGAAGTTCCGTGATTTCTGCTACGGCGTCTGGGCCATCGCGGCTCTGGCGCTTGTCAGTATCACGCTTTTCTGCAATGCGAGCAATGGTGCGTATGTTCAGCCCAATTGGGTGACTCCAGCGTACACGGTTGTCATGGCACTCGGTGGTATTCTTGGTTTCGTCGCCAAGTCGCACACCGATACGTCTGTCGCAAGTTCGACGACTCCCGAGCTCGAGGCGGAGCCTGAGCCTGGTACCGTTCCCGCTCAGTAACGTCAAAATGGAAGGAGGAACCAGGAATGACTGTTCCTGTGAATGAAACACCCGTTACCACTCTTGGTTGGAAGGTCGGACTGGTCTCCGGCCGAGTTCTCAGGGCTGTAGCTGACATCAGTCCCGGAGATGATGCGTTTCCCGACGTGCTTCCGGCCAAGGGCGACATCATATTCACGCCAAAGGTTCTGGAATCTGTCATTCCTGGTTCCCCTTCCGTCAGGGTTCGAAGTGAGACGATCGCCGCGAGTCTTGACACCGAAGGCTACATTTCCAGGAATTTTAGTCGTGGAATTTGGCTTTGGGCCGGTTCTTGGACTGTTAACGCAACATCGGTTGGCGCTGGCACTTTCGAGATTCTCGTAACAGAGAAGAATGACAAAAATCATCCATTGGATCTGTGGAGCTATTCTTCAGTTCCCCCGGCGCCTGGTGTTACTCAGTACACGCTCACACTTCCTGCCGGTGGAGTTGCGGGACAGGTTCTTGCCCTTGGCAATGATGGTCAGCTGAAATGGGTGGATGCGTCAACCGGAGGCGGTACAGGTGGCACCGGTCCTCAAGGCCCGAAGGGCGAACCAGGTCCTAAGGGTGGCACCGGTCCTCAAGGCCCGAAGGGCGAACCAGGTCCTAAGGGTGACACCG
>ERZ773055.195-NODE-195-length-41256-cov-5.865780_pt1 | contig 41256 bp, 31 predicted proteins | sample MGYA00580515_ERZ773055 | MGnify/ENA primary metagenome ERZ773055 (study PRJEB29015, sample SAMEA2737993) | human oral metagenome | biome: human oral; feature: human-associated habitat; material: dental | place: China | collected 2064 ...
AATTATTTTTACATTTTATCCCAGATAATTTTAAGATTTCAGTTTTCTTAAGCAAAAGAAAAGCCTAGGCTCAATCGAGCTTAGGCTTTGTCTACGGTCTGAACCTTGAGCTAGAGCTCAAGGTTTTTTTATACCCTTACACATCCAACCCACATGTTGTATCATTAAGTTATCTATAAGAGCTACATAGAAGAGGAGATGATGATAATGGAACTAAAGGAGATGCGTAAGCTCCTCGGCTTATCGCAAGCGGCATTTGGAGAGAAATATAACATCCCAGTAAGAACTATTGAGCAATGGGAGAGTGGGCGCAGGCAAGCTCCCGTATACGTTCTTGAGCTACTAGAGCGAGCTGTGATTGAAGATTCCAAATCTGAAGTGAATTAATAGCACACTCGCATTTCATAGGCAGTTTAGCCTCATGATTTAATGTAGATTATTAATCCTTTAAACAATAACAACAGGAACAACTTATGGACAAAAAACGAAACGACCGCATAGCAACTATTGTATCTATCGGCTTGTTAGCTACAATATGGCTGATTTCAGGCCTGACAAGATATTTCAGTTCAGGGGAAGTCGACACGGGAACAGGATATTCTACACTCAGCTACAATGTGACTGTGGATGTTAGAAAAGACTATTCATACGTAGTAGTGGAGAAGATCAAGGTGAATTTCACCGACCCAAAGCACGGTATAGTTAGAAACATTCCTTTCGGCAAGGGATACAAGATCAAAGACGTATCCGTAGATGGGGATAAATACAAGATTAAGAATCTGTACAAAGCTAACCAGATGCAGATTAAAATCGGTGATAAAAAGAAGACCGTTACTGGCGTTAAAGATTACACCATCATCTATACCCTCGCTAATTATGAGCGCAAGAATAATCCTAACGACATATATGTGGATTTGCTTCCGTCGGAATGGGCGACAGATATAAAGTCGGCATCAGTTTCCGTGTATCTGCCGCAGCATTTTCCGTACAGCGGTATGAAAGGGTATAGTGGCCCGCACAAGAGCACGTATAATATGTACGGGACATGGACCTACGACAAGAAGCAAAATATAATCGAATATAGCGTTCAGAATTTGCCTGCAAATAATGGTGCGACATTGCTCGTAGATACTCCAAAAGGCTACTGGTACAAAGCGCCTAGCAAGTACTGGGTGAACTATGCGACCGTAATAGTAGCAATTCTCGGCGTCATTATACTTATCGTGCTTAGGGTTTTGAACGAAAAAGAGCACCCGATTGTTGCGCCCGTTACTTTCAAGCCACCAAAAGGTGTTCCGCCTGGAGAAATCGGATATCTGGTCGACGAAGCGGTAAATAAAAGGGATATCACATCGATGTTCTTTTATTTGGCATCTAAAGGGTATATCTCGATTGAGGAATACAAGAAGGGAAAATATCAATTCGAAAGCCTCCGGATTCCCGACGTATATGACGAACCGCCGATTACCGTTACTTTTTACAAAACTATATTTGGAAGCACGAAGAATGGCACGCTTGGCAAGGTAGTGAGCCTAGAGGAAGCGAGCAAACGTATAGGCAAAGAATGTGAACTTATTAGAAAGGTGATCACTGAAGAGTACACGGACAACAAATCGATATTTTCTAAGAAATCGCAGAAAAATCAGGAGATTGCAGATATCATCAGCTGCATTATAGGGGGTATGCTGATCGCACTTTCTATGTATAGAGAGTTTTACCTACCCGGCTGGCAAATTTTGATATTCGTATATGGTGGCTCGGTAATACTTGCTGCATTTTGGAGAGTGCCTGTCAAGAGGATGTGTAGAGAGTATCATTTTCATAGGACGAGAAGCGGCCCTTGGAGCGTTACATCTTTTGCGTTCTGGGGAATTATCTATCTGGCGATATCATCGTTTATGTTATTATTTTTGTACAAGATTGCAGGCGGTGAGATGACGCTGTATGTTCTAGCTTCAATAGTTGTATATGCGTTAGCTGTACCGTTAATTCTGCTAGGATTCCTCAAGAGAACTAAGGATAGTGTCAAGCTTTATGGTGAGATTATCGGCTTCAAAGAATTTATCGCTACAGCAGAAGTGGACAGGATAAATGCACTAGCAGAGGAAAATCCATCATACTTCTACGACGTGCTTCCGTATGCCTATGTATTTGGGCTTACCGACACTTGGGCGAAGAAGTTTGAACCAAAGAATCTAGCTGGACATATTGGATACAGTGCGTTAGGCGGAGACATGTACGACCTTATAAATATGGACATTATGATTCATCATGTTCAATCTAGTGCGTTTTCTAGAGTGTCATCGGCGTTGTACGCAGATGTCAGCGGAGGTCTAAGCTCAGGCGGCGGAGGATCGGTCGGTGGCGGCTCTGGCGGCGGAGGAGGCGGTGGTTGGTAAACACCGCTTTCCAATATATACGCACTACACCTAAATCGATTATTCAGAAGTTGCAGAATGACGATTCGAAGCGGCTTGAACTAATAACACTAATATACTAAAGGAGCAGCAATGCAGCAGTACTTTATATACGGCAGCCCTAGCGCTGAAACTATTGAGATAACTGACAAAGATACCATCAAGCATATGTTTCAGGTCATGAGACTTAGAGCTGGCGATGAGGTGGTTCTAGTGTTCCCAGATGGCATCAAGAGGCTTGCAGAAGTTGTAGATGCAGAGAGCAGAACTATGCGCATCGTAGAAGAGCTAGACGAAAATGTTGAGCTACCAGTTCACATTACTATCGCATGCGGTTTTCCTAAAGGCGATAAATTTGCTACCATAGCGCAGAAGGCGACGGAGCTCGGTGCAGTTGAGATATGCGGTTTCCCAGCGGAGAGATCGATAGTGAAATGGGACAATAAGAAGCTGGATAAATTGGCAGAAAAGCTTGAGAAGGTAGTTCAGGGCGCTGCTGAGCAGAGTAAGCGTAATATAGTTCCTAGCATAAATTTTGTTGCTAACAAGAAGAGTTTTGTAGATAGCTTCGCTGATTACGATAAGGTTTTCGTAGCATACGAGGAAGCGGCAAAGGATGGAGAGAAGTCTGTTCTCGCCAATGCTCTTTCAGAAGTATCAGCTGGAGATAAGCTGCTTTTTATCTTCGGACCAGAAGGCGGAATCACAGATAAGGAAATCGACACTTTTACGCAGGCTGGGGCAGTCTGCGCAGGGCTTGGACCACGCATTATGCGTGCTGAAACAGCCCCTATGTATGTACTGTCTGCGGTGAGTTATGCGCTGGAACTGAACAAATAAGCAAGTTTGAATTGGGATATTTGTATTTAATTATATTGCAAGACTCTCGTTGGCATAATGCCCGAGAGTTTTTGCATTGCGTTTTATGCAATATATGAATCAGTATATTTGCAAAAAAAATTATAAAGTCCTACAATAGGTGTTAAAGAAGACTACTTAAGCAGTTTACGGAAGGGGGTTGTTATGACACTTAGAGAGAAAGCAACATTAGCTGCATTTAATAAAGCTGTTGATATAGGATTCAAAAAGATTAAGAAGAATCCTAGAGAAGGTATGCTTGATATCGTCGGTATTATGGATAAATTTATGATGCCTAAAAGCGAACAGGAAAATAGTGGTAAGAAAGCTATCGAGAATATCAGGCGTGAGTTTGCAGATCCCAACTCAAGCTGGGTTTCATTTGCAACCGATATGGTAAACGACGTAGATGAGAATGTAATCAAACATTTTGTTTCTAACGTCGGATTCAATGCAGCATACAGGGGCAATAAAAAGAGATGCAAATTGCAGCGTGAAGAGAATTGCAATATTCCGTGGGCAATATTGTTTGATCCAACATCGGCGTGTAACCTTAAGTGCACAGGGTGCTGGGCAGCCGAATATGGTCATAAGAATAACCTTAGTTATGATGAAATGGCTAGTATTATTAAGCAAGGTAATGATATTGGTACATATATGTACATTCTCACGGGTGGGGAGCCACTTGTACGCAAGGATGATATTATAAAACTTGCGGAAGAATTTAATGATAGTGAATTCCATATTTTTACGAACGGAACTCTTATTGACGAAAAGTTTTGTAAAGAAGTTCAACGTGTAGGAAACATCTCCTTTGCAATTAGCATTGAGGGTACCGAAGAGTCAACAGATTCTCGCCGCGGAAAAGGTGTGTATAAGAGAGTTATGGATTCTATGAAGTTGTTGCAGAAACATCATTTGTTGTATGGAGTATCTATTTGTTATACGAGTGTAAACTACAAGTATGTAACTGACGATGAATTCATTATGATGCTTAGAGAACATGGGTGTAAACTAGCTTGGTACTTCCATTACATGCCTGTTGGTAATGATGCAGATCCAAGTTTGATGCCGAATGCGTCACAGCGTAAACATGTGATGGATAAAGTTCACATCATTAGATCTAAGGATTATGCTAATAACATGTTTGCTATTGACTTCCAAAATGACGGTGAGTACATTGGCGGATGCATTGCAGGTGGACGCAATTACTTCCATATCAATTCGGCAGGTGATATGGAACCATGCGTGTTTATACATTATTCTGATTCGAATATTCGCAAGGATACTATAATGGAAGCTCTTAAGAAACCGCTGTTCATGGCATATCACCATAATCAGCCATTTAACAGCAATCATCTAAAGCCTTGCCCAATGCTCGAGAATCCTGGTAGACTTTCCGAGATGGTAAATGATTCAGGTGCACATTCAACAGATATGATTTCACCTGAAAGTGCTGAACATCTTGAAAATAAGTGTAAACCATATGCTAAGCAATGGAATGCAACTGCCGAAGCGATTTGGAGCCATAGAAAACATAATAAGGGAGTGCATTAACAGTTTACACATCAAATATACGTGAGGATACATTGCTTTTCTAAATTGTTTCTAAAATGTTTTTTTGCAGAAAATTTTAATATACCTCTAGACAAATTATTTGAGTATGCTAAAATGCTTAAGGTTTAGATATAGTAACTCGCAGAAAGAGGTAGATAGATGGAGAGGCGAATGTTTCGCGACTTGTATCTTGAATATAATAACGTAGATTAGGACTTCGACATTGGAATTGTTTTTCCAGTGATCGAAGTCTTTTTTTAAAATTAATGTAGATGTGGAAACAGGAAAGGTGAAAAAATGGCAAAAAGAAATGACATCAATAAGATTCTGGTTATCGGATCAGGTCCAATCGTAATCGGTCAGGCAGCAGAGTTTGACTACGCTGGCACACAGGCATGTATCGCGCTCAGGGAAGAGGGATATGAAGTGGTGCTCTGTAACTCCAATCCAGCGACCATCATGACGGATACCTCTATGGCAGATAAGGTGTACATGGAACCGTTAACCCTCGAATACCTAGCAAGGATTATCAGATACGAAAGACCTGACGCTATTTTACCTGGAATCGGTGGACAGACCGGACTAAACCTTGCGATGCAGCTTGAGAAGAAGGGTGTGCTAAAAGAGTGTCGTGTTGAACTCCTCGGAACCAAGAGTAATAGTATTGAACGAGCAGAAGATAGAGAGCTTTTTAAAGAACTTTGCGAAGAACTTGGAGAACCTGTAATCCAATCCGACATTGCAAATAGCGAAGAGCATGGACTTGAGATTGCAAAAGATATTGGTTTTCCTGTGGTTCTCCGCCCGGCGTTCACACTCGGTGGTACGGGCGGTGGATTTGCATACGATGAAGAGGATTTTAAAGAGCTTATAAAGCGTGCGCTATCCATCTCACCAACTCACCAGGTTCTAATCGAGAAGAGCATCAAGGGCTTCAAGGAGATAGAGTATGAGGTAATGAGAGATGGCACTGATAAAGCAATCGCAGTCTGCGATATGGAAAACCTCGACCCAGTTGGAGTGCACACAGGCGACTCGATAGTAATCTGCCCAACCCAGACTGTAAGTAAAGAAGATAACGAGATGCTTAAGAATAGTGCGCTTAAGATCATCCGTGCACTTCAGATTGAAGGTGGCTGTAACGTGCAGTTCGCACTAAATCCAAATTCGTCTGAATACTACTTAATCGAGGTAAACCCAAGGGTTTCTCGTTCATCCGCACTTGCGTCCAAGGCAAGCGGATATCCAATCGCAAGAATTACAGCGAAGATTGCGGTGGGCATGACACTGGATGAAATCGAGATTATAGACCAGCCCGCTTCGGTAGAGCCTGCCGTTGACTATGTTGTGAGCAAGGTGTCGAGATTCCCATTTGACAAGTTTGCAGATGCAGATAATAAGCTCGGAACGCAGATGAAAGCCACTGGAGAAGTTATGAGCATAGGTATGAATCTCGAAGAGAGCATTCTCAAAGCCGTTCGCTCCCTTGAAATAGGCGTTTCCCACATATACATGGAGAAGTTCGATGAATGGGATACTGATGAGATGAAGGAGTACATAACTGAGGGTCGTGACGATAGAATATTTGCCATCGCAGAGCTCCTGAGAAGAGGAGTGAGCAAGGAGGAGATATGTGAACTGACAGCAATAAATGAGTACTTCATAGGGATGTTTGAGAATATCATATCTATCGAGAACGAGCTAAAGGCTAACAAAAACGATGTCGCAAGACTGAGGATAGCAAAGCAGCACGGATTTTCAGATGTTGAAATTGCAAGGCTTTGGAACGTAACAGAAGAGCAGGTGTGGAAGCTTCGTGAGGCAGTTTCCCTCTTCCCAGAGTACAAGATGATAGATTCTTGCGCAGGATCTAAGGATGCATATGTGCCATATTTCTATTCGACATTTGACGGAAGTGAGACCAAGAAGACTAAGGATTCAGGCAAGAGAAAAGTCGTAGTTCTTGGTTCAGGACCAATTAGAATCGGACAGGGCGTTGAGTTCGATTACTCGACTGTTCAGGCGGTAAGGACTCTCCGCAGTCAAGGCTGCGAAGCTATAATCATAAATAATAACCCTGAGACAGTTTCTACAGATTATACTACGGCAGATAAGCTGTACTTCGAGCCACTCTGCATCGAGGATGTTATGAACATCCTTAGACTAGAGAAACCGGATGGAGTAATTGTTTCACTCGGAGGACAGACCGCTGTAAACCTTGCAAATGCACTCGACGAGAGAGGTGTAAAGATCATCGGAACCGACTGCGCTGCAATTAACGCTGCCGAGGATAGAGACGAGTTCGACAAATTGCTCCAGAAGCTAGGTATCGCTAAGCCAGAAGGAAAAGCGGTAACAGATATAGATGAGGGATGCACTGTTGCCAAGGACATCGGCTACCCAGTGCTCGTTAGACCAAGCTTCGTGCTCGGTGGTAGAGCGATGAGAATTGTTGCGGACGAGGCTCAGCTCAGACAGTACCTGAGGACAGCCGTGGAAATTGACGAAGATAAACCAGTGCTAGTTGACCACTATATCCGCGGTAAGGAAATCGAGGTGGATGCGATCTGCGATGGTACAGATGTATTTATCCCAGGTATTATGGAACTAGTTGAGCGTACAGGCGTGCATTCTGGAGACTCGATTAGTATCTATCCTCCATGCTCCATCTCAGACAAGGTTAAGGAGACTATAAGAGAATATACAGAGAAGCTAGGTCTCGGGATAGGTATTTGCGGACTATTCAACATACAGTTTATCGTCGATGCTTCTGAAAATGTATATATCATAGAGGTAAATCCAAGATCCTCGAGAACCGTGCCGTTCCTATCCAAAGCTACTGGATACAATCTCGCAGACATCGCATCCAAGGTAATGCTCGGCATCAGCCTAGAGGAGCAGGGATTCAAGGGATTAAAGCCGCTCGAGAAGAAGAGATGGTACGTAAAGGTGCCGGCATTCTCATTTGCAAAGCTATCAGGAATGGATATAAGACTATCGCCTGAGATGAAATCTACTGGCGAAGCCATCGGGTATGACGATGATATGATGCGAGCTTTTTACAAGGCCATGCAGGCGGCAGGTATGAGAATGCAGAATTACGGAACTGTATTTGCGTCGATTAACGACGAATCTAAGGAGGATGCACTGCCACTAATCAGAGGATTCTACGACCTAGGATTCAATATTGAGGCGACAGAGGGTACGGCACAGTTCCTAAGGAATAATGGCGTAAAGACCAGAAGCTTCAAGCACACTGATAACAGCCTGGATGCAGTAATGGATGAGTTCAGACAGGGATACGTGACATACGTGATCAACATCGGAGACATCAGATCCGTAGATGCAAATTCTATGGGTAGCCGCATCAGAAAGTGTGCTGCTGAAAATAACGTGACTACGCTCACCTCACTCGATACCGTGAGAGTCCTTCTAAAAGCGCTTGATGATATAACATTTAAGGTGTCCACAATCAACGCTTAGTGTTATAATTAGGTATTATTCAACTAGAGGAGGGGGCTATGAACATCAGAGAGTGTGTAAAGATGAGGCATTCCGTGCGCGCTTACGATGATAGACCTATCGATACGAAGGCGGTAGAGGACCTCAAGGTCATGATTCAGCAGTGTAACCGTGAGGGCGATATGCATTTTCAGCTTATACAGGATGAGCCAAAGGCGTTCTCGAGTCTACTTGCAAAATACGGCAAATTCTCAAATGTTAAAAATTACATTGCCGTAGTCGGTAGGAAGCGTGACGATCTCGATGACAAGGCGGGATACTACGGTGAGAAGCTAGTGATTCGCTGTGTACAGCACGGACTCAGCACTTGCTGGGTAGGCGGAACCTACAAGAAGGTCAAGGAGGCGATTGACGTCGGACACGATGAGAAGATCGTTGCCGTAATTGCCCTAGGCTATGGACGCACGACGGGAGCTAGCAGGAAGTCTAAGAAGCCAGAGGATGTATTCGATGGCAAATCTTCAAGGATTTCAAGCTACGAGGACACTCCGGAGTGGTTCAAGAAGGGCGTTGAGATGGCGCTCCTAGCACCGACAGCTATGAACCAGCAGAAGTTTACATTTGCGATAAGCGGAGATAGAGTGAAGATAAAGCCTGGCTTCGGACCATTTACTAAGCTAGATGCTGGCATCGTCAAGTATCACTTTGAGATAGGTTCTTCGCCAAAGGAGTTCGTGTGGGCGTAGTATTACGCTTAGTTGCTCTAGGTCGACTTAGAAGTGATCATTTCTAAGCGTAAGCTTCTAATAAGATGATACATCGATCAGGTATAGGACAGGAAGATGAAAGATATACATGAGATTCGCCAGGTTGCTGTCATGAGATCTGCCTTCAAGCAGAAGTACGGTATACCGAGGCAGCCGAGGCTCGTACAGGGCCTTAAGTCGGAGGCAGTCTTCGGCGACGAATTTAATAATCCTGACGCTGTGAGAGGACTCGAAGAGTTCTCTCACATTTGGCTAATTTGGGGATTTTCGGATACCAAGATAGATATGACCGAGGAGCATCCAGCGTGGAGGCCTACCGTGAGACCGCCTCGCCTCGGTGGGGATATACGAAAGGGTGTATTTGCCACGAGGTCGCCATATAGGCCGAACTCACTTGGAATGTCTGCGGTTAAGCTTCTCGAGATAAGAGATTATAATGGTCAGCTCAGCCTCATCGTCGAAGGAGCAGATCTACTCGATGGCACGCCGATATACGACATCAAGCCGTATATCCCATATAGCGATATCATCACAGAGGCAGATGAAGGGTTTGCAAAGAGCATTGATACTTCGATTGATGTTGAATTTTCAGATGACCTACTTGCAAAAGTTGATGAAGAGTTTCGCGCGCCACTCATAAGGATTCTTGAGCTTGATCCAAGGGATGCCTATGATAGGGATTCTGCAAAGCCATGCAAGATGGCGTTTGCGAACGTCGATATAGAGTTCGTGCTTAGGGACGGAAGATTGGTTGTCACAGCGGTGAACGAGCTTTAAGGCTGATAACAGAACCAGGTAAGGCTTGATTTAAAAAACAGCATAATATTTGAACAGGAAAGAAATGGATAACGACAAGATTATTACAGCGAGAATAGAGGATAAGCTCGAGCAGTGTGAGCGCGGTAATTACATTACTGCGACAGGCTTTCTTAACATGCACGAGCAGTCGCTTGCCATGCGCATCGTGAAGGGGAGAAGCGACGTCAAATCTTTTTTCTACGGAGGGTATGATGATGCCGAGAGACGGATTATCATGTTCGTTCCAGATGGGTACGCAGATACTCTCGAGGAAGCGCTAGAGATGATTTCACCACTTTCGGTGCTTCACATCAAGGTGGCTACAGGCGGCAGAAAGCTCACGCATAGGGACTATCTCGGTTCGGTGCTCTCGCTTGGACTTGATAGGTCTGTAATAGGGGATATCCTGGTCAATGAAACGGGAGCCGACATGATTGTGAATTCTGAAATTGTGGATTTCCTTCTAGCCGAATTTCACAGTGCAGGCCATACAAATCTCCAGATTACAGTCTCTGATATAGGCGAACTGGAAGTACCCGAGCAGAGGGTGAAAGCGGTTAGAGACACACTTTCTTCGCCAAGACTAGACAATGTGGTGTCAGCAGCGTTCCATGTCTCGCGGAGCGAAGCGGTGAGAGCCATCAAAGGGGGCATCGTTTTTGTAAACCACGTGGAAGTTACCAAGGTAGACAAGCGTATCAATGAAGGTGATACGATAGTGCTCCGTGGCAAAGGTAAGGCGATACTTTCCGAGCTCTCAGGGCTCTCCAAGAAGGGAAGAATATGGGCGGAGTTTAAGGTGTTTATTTAACAGAGTTCAAGGTGTTCATTTCATATAAGATAAGGGAATCATCTCTGCACCATAGCTCCAGCTTCGCTAGCTACACTTCTCAGTGGAAAATCAGCAGAATTGGTGCCGCAACAGCTCCATAACAGTTTGAACTGGTTGCGCCTCGGTGTTACAATCAAAGCGTAATAAATATTTCTCTATATAATTACATCGGAGGTAGACAAATGTTTGAATATACAGATATTAAGACTGCACCTGCAGCTCTAGGACCATACTCACAGGCAGTTATGGCGGGAAATACACTTTACGCTTCTGGCGCAATCGGAATCGACCCTGAGACAGGGAAGTTCGCTGGCGAGGATGTGCAGAGCCAGTGCGAGCAGGCTTGCAAAAATGTAGGCGAGATTCTCAAGGCTAACGGCATGACTTACGATAACGTAGTTAAGACCACTTGCTATATCTTGGATATGGCTGAGTTCAAGGATTTCAACGAAGTGTATGCTAAGTATTTCACTTCAAAGCCAGCTAGATCATGCGTTGCAATCACAGCGCTTCCAGCAGGAGCACTCTGCGAAGTGGAAATTATTGCAGTGAAGTAAAACTCGCAATCGATAAAACTGTACAGTAAAACTGCATATTAAATCAGTTAATAAAACACTGTGACGAAAACCTGCATTGAAATTTTCAATAGCGAAAAATGCACTAATTTCGGAGCAGTAACTATGATAATCGACTGATTTTGCATAGCTGTAACATAAGTGACCGCCTGTAGAAGCCTTCTGGCGGTCTTTTTATTTTGAACTCCAATAAATCATTACGGAAAATTCATGTATAATAGCCATTATGAAAGGTAGGGGGTTATGAACGATATTAAGGTTATTAGATTTGATAATTTACATGATATAGAGCTACCTCACGTGTTCGAGTGTGGTCAGTGCTTTCGCTGGAATGAATGTGAGGATGGCTCATACATAGGTGTTGCAGGAGGTCATGCGGCACACGTTTCGCTCGAGCACGATGGCGATTCGTGCTCGCTTATCATCGAGTGCACGGGCGGTAGTGAGAAGTATTGGCATAGCTACTTTGATCTGGACACGGACTATGGAGCGATGAAGAAAGCACTTCTCGTTGGTGATCCTAAGCTAGCAAAGTCGATAGATGTGTGTCACGGCATCAGGATACTTAATCAGGACTACTGGGAGGTTCTCATCTCCTTCATCGTCTCGCAGAACAACAACATACCTAGGATTAAGAAGTGCATCGAGTCGCTAGCGAAGAACTACGGTACCGAAATCGGTGAATTTATGGGCGAGGTGCGATATGCATTTCCGACGCCCGAGCAGCTATCGAGGGCTACACTCGAAGAACTGGCGGACTTAAAGCTCGGATATAGAAACGCATACCTAGTATCAGCTCCTAAGCATTTCGCTGAGCACGGGGTTCCTACAGGAACAACGGAAGAGAAATATAAGGCTCTATTATCTTATCTTGGTGTTGGACCTAAAGTCGCAAACTGCATACTTCTATTCGGGCTCAGAGACTTTACGGCATTTCCAATTGATATCTGGATGAAGAAGATAATGGTTGATCTATATGGCTTCGACATTAAGGATATAAAAGGGATGCAGAAGTTTGCTGATGAGCACTTCGGCGAACTAGGCGGCATAGCACAGCAGTATCTGTTCTATTACTATCGAAGCATGCAGTGAAGATATTTTCACATTTAATTCATAGTGCCGTGTTGACAACATATGGGGGTCTGAGTAAAATTATGTTATAGAGTTTAGCACTCTTGATAATTGAGTGCTAACAATACGAATAAAACGTATAATCAGGAGGTTACAAATGAGTATAGGAATAAAGCCACTAGGCGCAAGAGTTGTTATTAAGCGTAGCGAAGCACTTGAGAAGACTGAAGGCGGTCTGATACTTTCGGCAAGTGCTAAGGAGAAGCCACAAGAGGCTGAAGTTCTCGCAGTAGGTCCAGGAACTGAAGACGAGAAGATGGAAGTAAAGGTAGGAGATAAGGTTATATTCTCGAAGTACGGCGGCACAGAGCTCAAGTATGGTGGCGAGGATTATATCATCATGAGCCAGAGGGATATTTTGGCAGTAATCGAGTAATTGATTGGCCTCTATACTCTATAGAGGTATAGCGGCATTACTAAGAGAGTCAGATATACATATAACTGTAAAGTCAGTAGTTTGAATTTAATCACGCACCATGATTGGTGCATATATAGGAGGAAATTAAAATGGCAAAGGATTTACATTATGGAGAGGAGTCTAGAAGAAAGCTCCTCGCAGGCGTAGACAAGCTTGCAGATACAGTTAAGATTACACTTGGACCTAAGGGTAGAAATGTTCTAATCGAGAGATCGTATGGATCTCCGCTAATTACTAATGACGGAGTTTCAATCGCTAAGGAGATCGAGCTCGAGGACCAGGTAGAGAACATGGGAGCTCAGCTAGTTAAGGAAGTTGCTACAAAGACTAACGATGTAGCAGGTGACGGAACTACTACAGCTACACTTCTCACACAGGCAATCGTTCGCGAAGGATTCAAGAACGTAACTGCTGGAGCTAATCCAATGGTTCTCAAGAAGGGAATCAGCGGTGCTGTAGAGGTAGCAGTTGAGTACCTCAAGAACAGCGCAGTTAAGGTAGATGACAAGGAGAGCGTAGCTCAGGTTGCATCTGTATCTGCTGGAGATAGAGAGATTGGAGAACTCATCTCCGAGGCTATGGAGAAGGTAGGAACTGACGGCGTAATCACAGTTGAGGAGTCGAGATCACTCGGAACTACACTAGACGTGGTTGAGGGTATGCAGTTCGACAGAGGATATCTATCACCATACATGGCAGCTAATTCTGAGAAGATGGAAGCGGTTCTTGATAACCCATACATCCTTCTTACAGACAAGAAGATTTCCAACATTCAGGATCTAGTACCACTTCTTGAGGATATCATGAAGTCAGGTAAGAAGCTGCTCATCGTTGCAGATGACGTAGATGGCGAGGCTCTCGCAACACTCGTAGTTAACAAGCTAAGGGGGACACTCGACGTAGTAGCAGTAAAGGCACCTGGATTTGGAGACAGAAGAAAGGCTATGATGGAGGACATCGCAATCCTCACAGGCGGTACTGTAATCAGCGAGGAGCTAGGATATGAGCTCAAAGAAGCTACGGTAGACATGCTCGGTAAGGCTGGAACTGTTAAGGTAAACAAGGACCACACAGTAATCGTTAACGGTGCTGGGGATAAGTCTGAAATCGAAGAGAGAGTAGAGAAAATCAAAGGCGAGATTGAGGACTCGACTTCTGACTTCGATAGGGAGAAGCTGCAGGAGAGGCTTGCTAAGCTAGTCGGCGGAGTTGCAGTTATCAATGCTGGAGCGGCTACTGAGACAGAGCTCAAGGATAAGAAGCTTAGACTCGAGGACGCTCTAAATGCTACAAGAGCTGCAGTTGAGGAAGGCATCGTTGCAGGTGGCGGTACATCGCTTATCTGCGCAATCGATAAGGTATCTGAGTATGCTGAGAGCCTTGACGGAGATATGAGGACTGGCGCAAGAATCGTTGTTAGAGCACTAGAGGAGCCAGTTAGACAGATTGCCGAGAATGCAGGCTATGAAGGCAGCGTAATCGTTGCTAAGGTTAAGGAGTCCAAGAAGGGCGTCGGATTTAACGCGGCAACAGAGGAGTATGTAGACATGATTGAAGCTGGTATCGTTGACCCAGTTAAGGTTACAAGATCTGCACTTCAGAATGCTTCGAGTGTAGCAGGTATGCTTCTCACAACTGAGGCTGGAATTTCAGAGATTAAGGAAGACTTGCCAGCTGCACCTGCTATGCCTGCAGGCGGCGGAATGGGCATGATGTAATAGGCGAGGGATATGGCAGCAAGAGCATCATCAAAGACTGATAGAGTAATAGCTGAACGCCTCATGGTGAGCCCGCTTTTTGAGAATATGACGGTAGATGACGTGCACAACTGCTTTACATGCAGTGGTGCGCTATGCCTCTCCTTTAAGAAGGGTGACATGATATTTACCGAAGAGGATGAACCGAATAGACTACACATTCTCCTTGAGGGCGGAGTGAGAATCGGTTATGATTCCTTCGACGGCAACAGGAGAGTCATCGGAAACTTTACTGATACGGGAGAGGTGTTTGGTGATATCCTGCTGTTTCTCGGCAAAGAGAAGTATGGAGTATTCGCACAGGCAACCTGCGATTCGAAGGTCGTATCGCTTCCGCGCGACTTCATGTCCGGAACGTGCGGTAGTGGCTGTGACTACCACAATCAGCTGATTAATAACATGCTGATGAGTTTTGCGAGGAATGCCTACGCGCTAAATATGAGGCTCAGGATTCTATCTTGTCCGACTCTCCGCCAGAAGATCGCCAAGATGCTACTAGTCTATAACGACAGGGACATGAGCAAGCCAATCAATATGACGAGAGAAGGACTTGCAGAGTTCTTAGGTGTTACCAGACCATCAGTCTCGAGAGAGCTGATGAAGATGCAGGACGATGGTTTAATCGAGATAAAAGGGCGCAAGATTTACGTCCTTGACCCTGCAGAAATCGAGGCGCTCAACTGATATCGCAGCAAACATTGGCACATAATTAATACATATAAGGCACAGTTAGTGCAGATATATGCATTAATTCAAAAACAAAAATAAAAAGATGGAATTGTAACATTAGTTACAGATTCCATCTTTTTTTAATGATATGCTTGTGGCACAAACTTAAAGCAAACATTAATTAAAGCAAAAAACAAATGGACGTTATATAAGAGTTGAAAGGAGAAAACAGATGGAAAACCGTATGTTTTGTTATCAGTGCCAGGAGACAGCAAAGGGCACAGGTTGTACTATGAGAGGTGTCTGTGGCAAGCTTCCAGAGACAGCAGGATTACAGGATCTGCTCGTATACGTAACTAAGGGGCTTTCTGCAGTAACTACACAGCTAAGAGCTGAGGGCAAGGAAGTAAGCGAGCAGGTAAATCACCTAGTTTCGCTCAACCTATTCACAACTATCACTAATGCTAACTTCGATGACGAAGCAATCACAGCTAAGATCGTTGAGACACTTACATGTAAGGAGCAGTTACTAAAGCAGCTTGACGATACAAGCAAGCTTCCAGAGGCTGCTAAGTGGAACGGATGCGTTGGTGAGTTCGCTGCAAAGGCTGCTAGCCCAGAGGTTGGAGTACTCGCAACAGAGAACGAGGACGTAAGATCTCTAAGAGAGCTTATCACTTACGGACTAAAGGGTCTTTCCGCATACAGCAAGCATGCAAATGCTCTACTCAAGGACAACGTAGAGGTTGATACATTTATGCAGAAGGCTCTAGCACTTACACTAGACGATTCTCTATCTGTAGATGACCTAGTTGCACTTACACTAGAGACAGGTAAGTACGGAGTGGATGGAATGGCTCTACTAGATGAAGCAAACACATCTGCTTACGGAAACCCAGAGATCACTAAGGTAGATCTCGGTGTTAGAAAGAACCCAGGAATCCTGATTTCAGGTCACGACCTAAAGGACCTCGAGATGCTTCTAGAGCAGACAGAGGGAACAGGCGTAGATGTATATACACACTCTGAGATGCTCGCAGGACAGTACTACCCAGCATTCAAGAAGTACGAGCACTTCGCTGGTAACTACGGAAATGCATGGTGGAAGCAGAAGGAAGAGTTCGAGACATTCAACGGACCTATTCTGATGACTACAAACTGCATCGTGCCACCAGCAGATAGCTACAAGGATAGACTATTTACAACAGGTGCAGCAGGATACCCAGGATGCAAGCACATCGACGGCAAGTACGGTGAGACTAAGGACTTCTCCGAGATTATCGAGCTAGCTAAGAAGTGCCCAGCACCAACAGAGATCGAGACAGGAGAGATCGTAGGTGGATTTGCACACGAGCAGGTATTTGCACTAGCAGATACAGTAGTTGAGGCAGTTAAGTCTGGAGCAATCAAGAAGTTCTTCGTAATGGCTGGCTGCGACGGCAGAATGAAGTCTAGAAACTACTACACAGATTTTGCAAAGGCTCTACCTAAGGATACAGTAATCCTCACAGCAGGATGCGCTAAGTACAAGTACAACAAGCTAGACCTTGGAGACATCGGCGGAATTCCACGCGTGCTCGACGCAGGACAGTGCAACGACTCATATTCACTAGCATTGATCGCACTCAAGCTCAAGGAAGTATTTGGACTAGATGACGTTAACGAGCTACCAATCGCTTACAACATCGCTTGGTATGAGCAGAAGGCTGTAATCGTACTTCTCGCACTTCTATACCTCGGTGTTAAGAACATCCACCTAGGACCAACACTACCAGGATTCCTCTCGCCAAACGTTGCAAACGTACTTGTTGAGAACTTCGGAATCGCAGGAATCGGAACAGTAGACGACGATATCGAGCTATTCCTTGGAAAATAGGAGGTAACGATGAGTTTATTTCTAGGACCTATACATCAGTGGCTATATGACAAAATTATTTTTCAGGAGGACCTCACAGACGCTCTGATCAATGCTGGAAAGGCAGAGGGATGGAGCGAGCTAACAGAGGAGCTTGCAAATGAGTGTCACAGCTACGATAGACGTCCGCTTGAAGAGGCGGTTGACCCTGACAATATTCACGGCAGCCTTCAGGCAAGAATTGCAGATGCAGAGAGCAGATATGCGAAGCTGGTTCAAACTATCGCAGCAGCAAACCCTGCAAGAGTAGAGGACCTAAAGCAGGCAGCTAGACGCTTCGGCGAGCTAAATGCGGTACCAGCAGGTACTAAGGCAGATGTAGCTTTCGGATACCTCAATAACACACTGCTCGACGGAATGCCATGCGACAATGTAAATGAAATGATTGGTCAGACAGACGACTCCATAACATGGAGACGTAACATGGACATTCACGCTCAGCACTGGGCTAATGAAGAGGATGAACTCTACTACGTGCTCAGAACAGAAATCGTAAAGGGAATGTTCGAGCCTGCAGGACTATCGTACGATGAGCCTCAGGAAGGAACATACGAGATTAGAGCGTAGTTCGAGGAGTTGCTATAGAGCATGTTCGTTTTAATAGGGTATTAGAGACTAAGAATAGTCACAGATGGGAGACATACGAGACTAGAGCGTAACCACATATGGTGATTATAGACAAAAATTAAATCATAAGGTTGTGGCTGGGCGATTCGTTCGGCCACAGCTTTTTATTATATTTTCCGTCACAACCACTACCTAAAACCGACCCATTGTGCTATAATTTTCAATTAATATCTTTAATTACAATTTGATTTTTATATAGAAAGAGAGAGGTGCAAAATGGCAATCGTTCTAACAGAACCATCAAGAACATTTAGTGAGTACCTTCTAGTGCCTGGATATTCTAGCGCAGAAGCTAGGCCTGAGAATGTGTCGCTCGCGACTCCGATTACTAAATTCAAGAAAGGCGAGGAGCCTAAGATTAAGGCAAATATTCCACTTGTTTCCGCAGTAATGCAGGCTGTTTCTGATGATGGGATGGCGGTTGCATTAGCGAAGGAGGGTGGAATTTCTTTCATCTTTGGTTCTCAGTCAATCGAAAACCAGGCGGCAATGGTCAAGAAGGTTAAATCCTACAAGGCGGGTTTCGTACCTAGTGATACTAATGTAAAACCTGACAGTACACTTGCGGATGTCTTAGAAATTAAGAAGAACTCCGGACACTCGACAGTGGCGGTTACGGACGACGGAACAGGCCACGGCAAGCTAGTCGGCCTCGTTACAAGCAAGGACTACAGAGTTAGCAGACTCAGCACAGACACTAAGGTGTCTGAGTTTATGACACCTCTCGAGAACCTCGTGTACGGTAATGCTGGAATCACTCTATCCGAGGCTAATGATATCATCTGGGAGAACAAGGTTAACCAGCTGCCAATCGTGGACAAGGACGGATGCCTGGTAGCATTTGTATTTAGAAAGGACTATGATTCCCACAAACAGAATCCAAACGAGTTACTCGATGATAACAAGAGCTTCATCGTAGGTGCAGGAATCAACACTCGTGACTATGAGGAGAGAATCCCAGCGCTGGTAGATGCTGGTGTAGACGTGCTAACAATCGACTCATCCGAGGGATATTCTGAGTGGCAGGCTAGAACTCTTAAGTGGGTTAAGGAAAAGTACGGCGACACAGTTAAAATCGGTGCTGGTAACGTTGTAGATAAGGAAGGATTTGAGTTCCTCGCAAAGAGCGGTGCAGACTTTATCAAGGTCGGAATCGGCGGCGGATCCATCTGTATCACTAGAGAGCAGAAGGGAATCGGACGCGGACAGGCATCTGCAGTGCTCGAAGTTGCAGCAGCAAGAGACGAGTGGCTCGAGAAGACAGGTGAGTACATTCCAATTTGCTCCGACGGCGGAATCGTGTATGACTACCACATGACACTAGCACTTGCTATGGGCGCGGACTTCATCATGCTGGGAAGATACTTTGCAAGATTCGACGAGTCACCATCCGCTAAGGTTATGGTAAATGGCAACTACATGAAGGAGTACTGGGGCGAAGGTTCTGCAAGAGCTCGTAACTGGCAGAGATACGACCTCGGCGGCGATGGTAAGCTCAAGTTCGAGGAGGGTGTTGACTCCTACGTTCCATATGCAGGATCGCTACATGATAACGTAAACCTCTCTCTGGAGAAGGTTAAATCGACAATGTGTAACTGCGGAGTTCTATCGATTCCGGAGCTACAACATAATTCCAAGCTCACACTCGTATCGGCGACAAGCATCATCGAGGGTGGAGCGCACGATGTTGTACTCAAGGACAATAGCGTGGCAACAGTAAGACGTTAGGAGCGATAATGGCTAACAAGATAATAATTATTGATTTTGGCGGACAGTACAACCAACTCATCGCCCGCAGGGTTCGTGAGTTCGGTGTGTACTCGGAAGTTCATAATTTTGAAAATGTAACAGTAGATAAGGTCAAGGAATTTGACCCATGTGGCATCATCTTTACAGGCGGTCCGCAGTCAGCATACGGAGAGGGTGCACCAGCAATCGATAAGGGCGTGTTCGAACTGGGGCTTCCAATTCTCGGCATATGCTACGGTGCACAGCTGATGGCACACGTGCTGGGTGGTAAAATTGGAACAGCTCCAACGAGCGAGTACGGCCGCACTGATACAACAGTAGATTGCAAAGAAGGCCTTTTTGCAGGACTCAGTGACGAGACAGTAACTTGGATGAGCCACACCGACTACATCAGTGAGGTTCCAGAAGGCTTCAAGATTACAGCGCATACAGAAAACTGCCCAGTTGCAGGTATGGAGGACAGGGCTAGGGGTTACTATGCAGTGCAGTTCCACCCAGAGGTTAACCATACAGCAGAGGGCACAGAGCTGCTCAGCAACTTCATACTTGGAGTGTGCAAATGCGAGCAGGACTGGAAGATGGATTCTTTCGCTGAGAAAGAAATCGCAGAGGTTCGTAAGAAGGTTGGAGACGGCAAGGTGCTACTTGCACTCTCCGGCGGCGTTGATTCCAGTGTAGTTGCGGCACTTCTGGCAAAGGCAATCGGCAAACAGCTGACCTGCGTGTTCGTTGACCACGGACTACTCCGTAAGGACGAGGGCGATCAGGTTGAAGAGATATTTGGCAGCAAGGGTGAGTACGACCTCAACTTCGTGCGCGTAAATGCTCAGGAGAGATACTACGCAAAGCTCGCTGGTGTGACAGACCCAGAGACGAAGCGTAAGATTATCGGTGAGGAGTTTATCCGCGTATTTGAAGAAGAAGCCAAGAAGATAGGTGCAGTTGATTTCCTAGCTCAGGGAACAATCTACGCAGACATCATCGAGAGCGGCCTTGGCAAGTCGGCAGTGATCAAGTCGCACCATAACGTGGGCGGGCTACCAGACCACGTTGATTTCAAGGAAATCATCGAGCCACTCCGCATGCTGTTCAAGGATGAAGTGCGTGCCCTCGGAAGAGAGCTAGGCCTCCCAGACTATCTGGTTGACCGCCAGCCATTCCCAGGACCAGGTCTCGGCATAAGGATCATCGGCGAAGTTACAGCTGAGAAGGTTAAGATAGTGCAAGAAGCGGATGCAATCTACCGTGAGGAGATAGCCAAGGCGGGCCTCGAAGGCTCAATTAGCCAGTACTTCGCAGCTTTAACTAATATGAGATCAGTCGGCGTAATGGGCGACTTCCGTACTTACGATTATGCGGTTGCAATTCGTGCGGTCGAGACAGTGGACTTCATGACAGCAGAGGCGGTGGAAATCCCGTGGTCAGTGCTGCAGAAGGTGATGAATAGAATAATAAATGAGGTGGATCACGTGAACAGGGTGTTCTATGATCTGACCTCTAAGCCACCGGGAACGGTGGAGTTTGAATGATGGAACTACACGAAAAAGGGTGGGTCGCAATTAGCGACCCACCCTTTTTCGATGTAGTTCCTCCGCCAGGACCGCCAACGAGACGAGCACGAAGTGCGAAGGCGAGGTGCTGCGGTCTACGGCGTGTTAATATGTGGATGTAGTTCCTCCGCCAGGACTATCCAAGAAGCGAGCGATAGCGAAACTGATTGGGAACAGTCTACGGCGTATCTGTATTGTGATGTAGTTTCACAAAACAGACTACCATCAAAACAAGCACAGGGGATGAAATGGAGTGAAGTGGGTGCAGTCGGTGGTGTATATAGAATTATTGTACGTCCTCTACTAAGTTTGTCTAAGATAAAATTTTTCAAGAGTTTATAAAATTAGTGTGTAAGTTGTGTTTGTGTATATACATAGAAAAGTTATATTCAGTAACTTTTCTATGGTTTTCCTTTGTTCTAATAATTTCAGATTATAGTTTGTTAATATATTGCATGATAAAATGGTTACAAAAATATTTACTATCTAATTATGGAGGAACATTAATGTCTTTTGATGCAAGAGATACTACGATATCTAAATTACTAAATAAAACTATATTTGATATCCCTAGAAATCAAAGAAGATATGTTTGGAATCAACATAACTGGAAAGAATTAATAGATGATTTAATTTTTACAACTGAATCATCAGCTAATTCTCATCATTTTATTGGTAGCATAGTATTAATGGACAAAGGGGAAGAAAATAGTCTGTCAAAATATATAATAATAGATGGGCAACAAAGAATAATTACTATAACTTTATTGCTCATATCAATATTGATTAAATTTAAGGAAAATCAAATGGATGATGACTATGAAGGAACGATAGATTTTATTCTAGCAAAAGACACAAAAAATAATTCAAAAAGCATCCTATATTCAGAATATCACGCATCAATTTCAGAAATTGCCGAGAGTATATCACAATTTAAAAAAGGTGATAATTACAATAATTTTATTAACAATAAAATTATTTCAAAGCATGATGATGTTATTTGTAAAGCAATAATTTTCTTCTATGAGTATCTTTCAAAAATTATTGAAGATACTAATAATGACAAGATACTAATTAATATTAGAGATTCTATTATGAATATTTCGTTAGTTAAGATTGTTGCGACTTCTGAAGAGGATTCATATACAATATTTGAAATATTGAATGCAAGAGGTCAGGCTTTAAAAAATCATGAATTATTAAAAAATTATATAATGAGATATATTGAACCCTATGGAGATAGAGATATTGCGAAAGTAAAATGGGAAGAAATGGAAAAATTGCTATCTCCATATATGGAAAGATTTATTTTTCACTACTGTCGGCACAATTTTGATGAAAAAAAAGATAATAAAGTAACAGACTATCAATTAATTAAAAAGTCAACAAAATGTAAAGATAAAAAATCTATATTAAATGATATTTTAAAAAAAGCAAAATATTATGAAGCTATTGTAAAACCAAACATAAGTGATGAATCCAAAAACTGTTTTGATTATGAATATGAGATATTTAAATTCTTTAAATCAAAGCGACAAGAACAATTTAGACCACTATTACTGAGTTTAATTGATTTAAGGGAAAATAACAGAATATCACAAGAAGAATATAAAAATACCGTAATTTTTCTTTACAACTTTTTTATATGCTACACAATAATAGGTGAGGAAAAATCAAACAAATTACAGAATGTGGTGTACAAATATGCGCATAAGCTTGAGAACACATATGAGGAAGGAATGATTAATGAACTAATTAATGATATAAAGAAAAAACTTCCTAGTTATGAAATCTTTGAGAGAGCATTTTTAAATATTGGGTGGTCAAATGTTAATAAATATTTCAATGAACAAACGAAAAAGAATAGAGCAAAAATTGTAATTGAGATTGTAGAAAAATATATCTCAGGTAAAAATGAAGTAGATGACTTTACTATTGAACACATTGTGGCTGACAGTAATTCAAAAGAGTCTGCATTTATAGGAAACTTATTGCCATTAGAAAAAAGTATAAATGAAAAATGTAAAAATAAGAATTGGACAGAAAAATTAGACCTATATTCAAAATCAAAATATTGTACAACACGTAATTTTGCCCAAAGATATAAAAATAAAGAATTTAGTATTACAAATAGATCCCAACATCTTGCAGGTATAATATATGAGAAAATTTTAGATATGTAATAAAATGTATTATGACAGCTGTAAGCATTAAAGAAAGGTAACCTAATAATGACTATAATTAATGTAAAAAAAGAGAGTATTGAGTACGCATTAAGGTACATTGATCAACATGACATTCCACATCATAATCAAAGTACCAAATACGATCTTGTTACTGATGATGGTAAAAGGTATCCTCCTCAATATGTAATTGCAGTAGCTAGGATGCTTGAAGGCGAAACACAAGATATTACTACTGATAGAGTAATTGCTCGCGAGGCTAGAGAAACGTTATCTAAATTAGGATATCATATAGATTCAAAGATCGAAGAAATTAAAGCAATTAAATATGAAAATGATGAAGATGTTTCAAATTATGCCATGTTAAATTGCAAAATTCCATACTCAAAACTATTACTCGAATCGAAAAACCTCATCTTCAGAGGTGCACCGGGAACTGGTAAATCATATCTTGCTAAGCAGATAGCCGCAGACATAATAAGCAACGGATACACAGACAAATGGGCTGATTTAACAGAGGAGCAGAGAAGACAAGTCGAGTTTGTCCAGTTCCATCCAAGCTACGATTATTCAGATTTCGTTGAAGGTCTAAGACCTAAAATGAATGAAGATGGAAGCATGGGATTTGAGCTACAAGACGGTATTTTTAAAAGTTTTGTAGATAGAGCAAGACGAAACTTCGAGGATTCTCAGAAGCCTAAAGAGGTAAGAGAGAAAGAAATATCTTCAAATACCGCACTTGAGGAATTCTTCACAGATATTGAGTTTGGAAAAGATGTATTTAAAACAGTTATGGGAAAGAAGTTCAATATAACCGATGTAGACGACAAACACATATATCTGGAAACAGTAGGTAATGAGACAGAAAATAAGCTTATTCTAAAAATTGATGAATTACGAAAGATGCTGGAATCCGGTAAAAACTTCGAAAAGGTAATAGACGTTACTAAATTTTTCGGTAAACAGTTTACTCGACAAAGGTACTCATATAATTTTGCTCTATTTAAAGCCATTAAAGCAACAGGGAAAGCTAAGCGAAAGGCAAAAGTCGAAGAAGAACCATTAAAGAAATACGTCTTCATAATCGATGAAATCAACCGTGGAGAAATTTCAAAAATCCTCGGGGAGTTGTTCTTTGCAATCGATCCAGGATACCGTGGTCAGGCTGGTGAAGTAGCAACTCAGTACTCAAATATGCACGTTAACCCAGATGAGAAGTTTTACATCCCTGAGAATGTATATATCATAGGCACTATGAACGATATAGACAGGTCTGTAGATAGCTTTGATTTTGCGATGCGTAGAAGGTTCAGGTTCGTTGAGGTGAGAGCTGAATCAACACAGGATATGCTCGATACAATAGCGGATGAATACGTTAAAAATGAAGCTATTGCAAGGATGGATAGACTGAATGCAGTAATTCCCACTATAGAGGGTTTAAACGAGAACTATCAAATTGGTGCTTCGTATTTCCTTAAACTCAATTATTTAAAATTCGAAGACTTTTGGACCGACTACCTAGAACCACTGCTACAAGAATATGTGCGTGGCCTCTATGACGAAAAGAGCATCATGAAGAGGTTTGCTAGAGCATATAGATATTCTGCCCTAGATAAAGGTGCTACAGATGAAGAAGCTCAAAATTAAGGATAATCAATACCTGCCAAAAGAGGATTTTCACCAAATAAAATCCATAGTTTCGCGCGTTTCCGACAAGACGTTAGAACAGCTAGAGCGAGAGGGTATATTCGTATTTCCTGAGATCATCAAGGATGCGGAAGACATAACCAAGGATCAGATGATTCTACAAAGCTGTAACAATAAGTATTGTTCTGGAAATGTCATGGGATTCTTCGGGTCGGGCGATGAACTTCTTGTAATCGAATCTAGATTTAGCCTTGGCGATAATGACTATTTCTTCCAGTACCTATTAGAAAAGGTACTGGATTTTCCTAATTTTATAAGTCTGGATACCAATGCTAATCAGGAGGAGCGGATATTTAACCTGCTTCTATTTCTATTTCCGCATTATCTCAAAGTCGCTGCTAGAAAAGGCGCTTTCAAGACATATATCAACAATAAATATAACGATGGCAACGTGAGAGGAACGATAGATATTGCAAGGCATATCAAGAGGAATATTCCATTTGTAGGTGATATCGCATATAACCAGAGGGAATACTCATTTGATAACTATCTCATGGAGCTAATAAGGCACACTATCGAGCACATCAAGAGTAAATCATACGGCTACAACCTTCTTAACAAAGTAAAGGATGAGGTAAAGCTCGTTATAGACGCCACTCCTAAATACAGGGCGACAGATAGAAGGCGAGTTCTCGAAGCAAACAGGAAGAACACAATTCGTCATGCGTACTATCACGAATATAGGGACCTTCAAAGATTATGTATATTGATACTGCAAAATCAGAAACACAAGTTCGGCGACGGACACCGAAAAGTTTACGGCATACTGTTCGATGGTGCGTGGCTGTGGGAGGAATACATTAATTCTCTTATCGGCGATATGTTCTATCATCCAATGAATAAGTCTGGCACCGGCGCACAGAGGCTATTTGATGATGGTATTGGATTGATATATCCAGATTTCATAGGAAGGAATCAAGCTGATAGAGTCATTGCCGATGCTAAATATAAGCCGATTGACAATATCGGGAACAAAGACTACCTGCAGGTACTCGCCTATATGTTCAGGTTCGATTCTAAACGCGGATATTATATCTATCCAGATTCAATTGAGTCGGGCAGTAAATGCCTAATGATGAATGAAGGTTCAACGTACGAAGGAAATGTGTCAGCTAGAAAAGATGTATGTATTACCAAACTGGGGCTGAGGATTCCGAGTGAGGCAACAAGCTATAAAGATTTTAAAAGTCAAATTAAAACGAGTGAAAGCATCTTTGTAAACTCGATTAAATGAGCAAAATAAATACAAAAAGCTATGGGTTTGATCCCATAGCTTTTCTAAAATAAACCAAAATTTTGCACCTCAAAAATACAAATAAAATTGTTTATATTTTAATGCAGGGAAGCACAGTAGATGCTATACTTTCCTTGCGGACTAATGTTGCTATTTTAGTAAATGTAACGTCAAACGCACATATTTACTGAAATAGCGCATTATTTTTTTGAAAAAATCGCATAATAAAAAAATAGTCGCATAAACGACTAGTATTTACAAGAAAAATGCTCCCAATGGAGGCAATCAGATACGGATAAATCCTTATTTGAACTCACCTTGTAAATCACCTATATATTATCACAATTTCTTTTGAGGTCAAGAGCTAGTATAAATTTTTTTAGAAAGGTGAAACTTATGGATAACAAAAAGGAATACTACATCGGCTTGGACATGGGAACTAACTCTGTAGGATGGGCAGTTACCGATACAGAATATAACCTTATGCGTGCAAAGGGTAAAGACCTATGGGGTGTGCGACTATTTACAGAAGCTCAGCCAGCGATGAATCGTAGAACTAAGAGAGTTCAGCGTCGTAGAATTGAAAGAGAAAAGGCTAGAAAGGCAATGCTCAAATTGTTATTTTCAGATGCGATTGATGCTGTTGATCCAGGTTTCTTCCAGCGCCTCGACGAGAGCTTTCTGCAGTATGAAGACAGGTCAGATTCGAACAAGCAGATGAATGCCCTGTTTAATGATGGCGGCTACACAGATCTCGATTACTATAATGAGTATGCAACAATATTTCACCTTAGAAAAGCGTTACTTCACGAAGACAGAGAGTTCGACGTGAGACTAGTTTACCTTGCTATCCTAAATATGTTCTCGCATAGGGGGCATTTCCTCAATACCAATATGTCCTCGGATGACGACAGAGATAATAATTTCGATAGTGCATGGAGAGAGCTAATAGATGCCTTTGAGGCTTCCCAGCTAAGTAATAACAAAGAAATTAACAATATATCGGCTTTACTCGATATGACAAAGTATCCAGAGATTAAACAGATAATAGGAGATAGAGGTAAGACTAGGTCATCTAAATTCGATGCCCTTAGAGATCTACTTGATGTGTCTAAGAGTGAGAAACATATTTGTGCTGTGCTTAAGTTAGTGTGCGGACTAAAGGTTACTGTAAAAGAAATTTTATCAAACATTGAAAATCCTTCGGTTGATTCAGAGGGTCTTAAAGTGTCGATTAGCTTTACCGATTCGAATCTCGAAGAGAATTTAGATAAGATTCAAGAAGTTCTGGAAGATGAGTATTTTGATGTAATTTTAAAGGCTAAAAGCGTATATGAGGTTTGCCTATTATCATCGATACTCGGCAATAACAAGTATCTATCAGATTCTAGAGTTGAGATGTACGAACGTCACAAACAGGATTTGCAGGATCTAAAATCGTTACTCGCTGAATATGATAAGGATGCTTATGAAAAAATCTTCAGAACTATGGATATCGGATCATATAGTGCATACGTTGGTAGCGTAAATAGTCACGGCAATAAAATTAGAAGGCTTGGTACAACTAGTGCTAGTTCTGGAACAGCAAAAGAGGAATTATATAAGCTTGTAAAAAAGGTGCTCAATAACTCAGCACCTGAGGATAATGTGATAAAAGCGAGAATCCTAGACAAGATTGAGAAAGATTGCTTCTTAGAGAAACAGCTAACTAGCAATAATGGGGTAATCCCAAACCAGGTACACACAATAGAGCTTAAGCGCATACTTTCCAATGCTGAGAGGTATCTAAAGTTCCTTCAAGATATAGATGAAGATGGCTTGTCCATTAAGGATAAAATCATTCAGTTATTTGAATTCCAGATTCCATACTACGTAGGACCACTAGGTAGAGAGTTTAATGGCGTAAAAGGCTATAACAACTGGGCAGTTAGAACTGAAGAGGGGCTAAGACCTGGTGTTAAAATTATGCCTTGGAACTTTGACAAATACATAGATAGAACAGCATCCGCAGAAGAATTTATAAAGCGCATGCTTAGAAAATGCTCGTATATGACAGATGAATATACACTGCCTAAGCATTCTTTAGCATATGAAAAATTCATGGTGTTAAATGAAATTAACAATATAAAGATAGATAACGAAAGAATCAGTGTTGAAGCTAAGCAAGGTATATATAATGACTTGTTCACTACCGGGAATAAGGTATCAAAGAAGAAAATAAAAGATTATTTAGTTAAACACAATTTTGCTCGCGATGATGTTGAAATAACCGGATTATCTGATGAAACATGCACAACAAAACTTGCATCACTCGGTAAGTTTAGAGCTATTTTTGGAGATGCAGTCGAAGAGCAATCTAATAAGGACATCATAGAGGATATTATCTACTGGAGCACGATATACAGTGGTGACAAAAAAATCATCCGAGAAAAAATCGAGAGTAAATATCCTAATACTTTTGATAAAAAGCAGCTCAATAAGATATTAGGGTTCAAATTCGAAGGATGGGGGAATCTATCTAAGCAATTTCTTGAGCTGCAAGGAACATCGAAAGTAACTGGTGAGATAGATAGTATCATCGGCTTTATGTGGAATGGACAAGAAAATCTAATGGAACTTCTAAGTGATCACTATACATTTACCAGCCAGCTGAATGGAATGATGAATAATACAATTAAACCTCTTTCTAGCTGGAAGATAGAAGACCTTGAGGATATGTATCTATCGCCGTCTGTGAAAAGAATGGTATGGCAGACTATGAAGATTGTAGATGAATTGCAATCTGTAATTGGTTATGCTCCAAAACGAGTATTTGTCGAAGTTACAAGAGGAGATGGGGAGAAGGAAAGAACTACATCTAGAAAGCAGAAGCTCATGGATTTATATAAGAACATAAAAGGTGAGGCTAAAGACTGGATTAAAGAGATCGAGAACCGAGATGAATCCGTATTCAAGAGCAGAAAACTCTTCCTCTATTATATGCAGCAAGGCATGTGTATGTACTCTGGAGAGAAGATTGATTTAGATAACTTGATGAACGATAACCTATATGACTTGGATCACATTTATCCTCAGCACTTTACAAAGGACGATAGTATTCATAATAATTTAGTCCTTGTAAAGAAAGAGTTCAATGCTCGTAAGAGTGACATGCCAATCACTAAAGAAATCCAAGCAAAAATGCATGGTAAATGGAAAGCCTTACTGGATGGTAAGTTCATCACTAGCGAGAAATATGCAAGACTTAATAGACATAGTTATGCATTCTCAGATGATGAAAAAGCTGGATTTATAAGTAGGCAGTTGGTCGAAACAAGTCAAGCAACTAAAGCTATAACAAGAATCTTCTCACAAGCATTTGATAACAATACAAAGATAGTATTCTCTAAAGCAAGACTAGTTTCTGACTTTAGGCAGAAGTTTGAATTGCCAAAATCCAGAGTCTTAAACTGTTATCACCATGCTAACGATGCGTACCTAAATATCGTCGTTGGGAATTCATATTATGTGAAGTTCGAAGGTAATCCTGGAAGATTTATCAAGGAATCCAAGGGTAAAGAGAATGACAAGAAATATAAGTATCACTTAAGTAAGTTCTTTGACAACACAGTACAGAACAAGAACGAGATCGCATGGAGTGTGGAAGAAGGCAACAACACTATTACTACAGTCAAGAGAACAATGGCAAAATATTCTCCTCTGGTAACATATAAGACGGAAGAGGGTAAAGGGGAGTATTATAAGGAAACTATTTATCCTAAGTCAAAGGCAAAGCCGCTTGTATATACAGGGCTTAAAACTAAGAATACCCCACTTAACGACGTTACGAAATATGGCGGAAAAACTGCTATTGGAACATCGGGATACTGCTTCGTAAAATACACTGAGAAGAACAAAGAAGTTAGGAAATTTGAGACACTGCCAATCTATCTGGGAAGCAGCAGAACGCTTACTGTTAAGAGAATTCAGAAATATCTAAAAGAATCATACTTGGAAAAAGGTATGATTCAGGCAGCTGAAACTGTTGAAGTGCTTATTAAATTTGTGCCACAGAAGACAGAGATTGTATTGGATAATCATCTATATACTATGGGTGGAAGTTCTCAAGGCAATATGTATATTAATAGTAATGTGCAGCTAAAGTTATCATTTGAATATATAAAATATATACATAAATTAGAAAAAGCAGTTGTTTTAAATGATTATAGTGAGGTAGATCAAAGTGGTAATACGATTATAAACGAAGAAATGAATTTTAATCTTTATAAAATTCTTTTGGAAAAAATGTCTAGTAATGTATATTCAAGTAAGAAGAATTCTATTGTTAATACTATTGAAAAAGGCAGTGGTGACTTTAAGAATCTCAGCATTGATAGACAAGTTAATATGTTGTTAGACGTTATCAATAATCTCTATGGTAAGAAACAAACAGTTGATTTGGAAAACATAGGCGGATCTAAATACTCCGGCATGTGTTTATGTAATAGGGAAATATCAAAGTATTCTGAAGCAAAATTAGTATTCAGTTCAACTACTGGAATTTATTATACACTAGTGAATTTATTGAAAATATGAGCTGGCGCACTGTAGTAATATCACAAAGCTCTAAGCTTGATTATCAGCTTGGTTATATGGTTGTGAGGCAAGAGAAGATTCACAAGATTTATATAAGTGAAATTCATACATTGGTTATAGAAACAACTGCTGTTTCTATAACCGCCTCGCTTCTTGCGGAGTTAATTAAGCAAAAGGTAAAAGTAATATTTTGCGATGAGAAAAGAAACCCTTCATCTGAGCTAATACCTTATTATGGTTCGCATGATTCGAGTGCGAAGATTAGAAGTCAAGTGAAATGGGATGATAGTATCAAGGGGGAAATATGGACTGAAATTATTAAAGAGAAAATAAGTCAGCAGAAATTGCACCTACAAGATTTGAGACTCCCAGAGGCTGGTCTATTAGAATCATACATTGGTCAAGTAGAATTTGCAGATAAGACAAATAGAGAGGGGCATGCAGCTAAAGTTTATTTTAATGCTTTGTTTGGACTCGATTTTACTCGTGGATCTGATATTCCAATCAATGCTGCATTAAACTATGGTTATGCGCTGATACTATCTTCATTTACGAGGCATATTGCAGCAAATGGATATCTAACTCAGCTTGGCTTGTTCCATGACAACATGTTTAACCCTTTTAATCTAGCATCAGACTTAATGGAACCTTTTAGAGTTATTGTAGATAGGAAGGTTAAAAATCTTAAGCTAGAGGTGTTTGACAAAGAAGAAAAAAGAATCATGATAGATATTCTTAATGAAGTTGTAAGTATTAATTACAGACAAGAGACAGTAACTAATGCTATAAAAATCTATTGCAAGAGCGTATTTGACGCCATTGAGAATAGGGATATATCAGATTTGAGATTTTACCAATATGGGATATAGATATATGCGTGTTATTGTACTATTTGATTTGCCTGTAGAAACTGCAGAAGATAGGTCTGAGTATGGCAAATTCCGAAGGAGTCTTATAAAAGCAGGATTCTTAATGATGCAGGAATCAATATATTGTAAGCTTGCGGTTAATTCAACAATGGCTGAAAGTATCGTGGCGAATGTTAAGAAATTCAAACCTCCTAGAGGATTGGTACAGATACTCAAAATCACAGAGAAGCAATACTCTAAGATAGAGTTTGTAGTGGGGGAAAGTGAGTCTGAAACTATTGACTCAGATGAAACGTTGGTGATACTTTGAAACTTGTAATCAAATCATTTAACCTAGTTGTGGAGCTTGAAGAAAATATCGTAGATATATTTGTTATAGAGAATCCACGAGTAATGACTGATGTCATATTAAATACTATTAATAATGCAAAATCAGATAGCAAAATACTATTAATAGAGAATGATGGTGAAGATATTTCTAGTTCTAAGTATGAACTTATAACTTCTCCATTTATAATTAGTTTAAATAGCAAGAAAATACTGGGGAGTGCTCTAAAAGATATTGAAGCAAGTATCTGTGAAAATTACTTCGATAAATTTCAAGAGATAAATACGGATATTTTAAACCTGCTCGATAAAGCTATTCTAGATTTGCCATATGATATATCTTTTGATTGCATTAAGGACATAAAAGATGTAATTAAGATATGTGATATCACTTTTGAAGAAAAGCACCTAAGTCTACTTGAGAAGATAACAAATTACATAAAATTAGAATCTAAGATCTTAAAGCTAAAGTGCATCATCTTTGTAAACCTGCATAGCTTTCTTGATGATGATGAAATTATGTTATTATATAAAGAAGCCTTTTACCAAAAGGTGCAAATAATGATGATTGAGTCACATGAGATAAAGAAAAAATCATGTGAGAGAATACACATAATCGATCAATCACAATGCATAATAGAGTACTGATTTACACATATGCCAGTATGCTGGGTTCTGTGATAACCAAAATTTGAGGTTTGAGAACCTTGTAAATCAATAAAGTAACTAAGCTTGAGCTTGGTGATGATAAGCCAGCATGGAGTTTGAGAACCTTGTAAATCAATAAAGTAACTAAGCCAACATATTCATCATCTGTAACATCTTTGCGTTTGAGAACCTTGTAAATCAATAAAGTAACTAAGCTGAATATTCATTTCTGTAACTTTGATATAGTTTGAGAACCTTGTAAATCAATAAAGTAACTAAGCACTATTGCTTCTTGTTTTGTTAACACTCCTGTTTGAGAACCTTGTAAATCAATAAAGTAACTAAGCTCTTCTGTTTTCAAGCATGAATTCGCTAGCGTTTGAGAACCTTGTAAATCAATAAAGTAACTAAGCGGGAAGATCATCACATACTACACAAATAATGTTTGAGAACCTTGTAAATCAATAAAGTAACTAAGCCAGAACCAAACTTATTATAATTTGTAAATAGTTTGAGAACCTTGTAAATCAATAAAGTAACTAAGCCAGTGATTTTGATTTCGCTGTTGGCCGCACGTTTGAGAACCTTGTAAATCAATAAAGTAACTAAGCTATTTCTCCAGCTTTAACAATGTTTTTAGGTTTGAGAACCTTGTAAATCAATAAAGTAACTAAGCAGCTGCAGCTATTGCATTTCTTTCTATTGGTTTGAGAACCTTGTAAATCAATAAAGTAACTAAGCCGTTTCGCTCTACTTCTTTTCCGCAGTGAGTTTGAGAACCTTGTAAATCAATAAAGTAACTAAGCTGATGGCAGGGTGCGAATACATTACGGACGGTTTGAGAACCTTGTAAATCAATAAAGTAACTAAGCATCTTACATCAAACAGTCTCTCTCGTATATGTTTGAGAACCTTGTAAATCAATAAAGTAACTAAGCGAAGTCAACTAAGAAGTCTGAGCCTAAATCGTTTGAGAACCTTGTAAATCAATAAAGTAACTAAGCCGGAGGATGAGATGAGAGAACGGGAGTTGGTTTGAGAACCTTGTAAATCAATAAAGTAACTAAGCGGATATAAACTTAACTTTTGGAACACCGAGTTTGAGAACCTTGTAAATCAATAAAGTAACTAAGCATAAGGCGACATAGAGAGCTAATGAGGTAGTTTGAGAACCTTGTAAATCAATAAAGTAACTAAGCAAGCTTATTCTCTTGAAGGTCAAGGAATGAGTTTGAGAACCTTGTAAATCAATAAAGTAACTAAGCAAGCGAGTTGTCGGTAAACGTGCGAATCGTGTTTGAGAACCTTGTAAATCAATAAAGTAACTAAGCCTATGCACTAGCGGATTCGAACTAGAGGGGTTTGAGAACCTTGTAAATCAATAAAGTAACTAAGCAAAAGTTAAATTCAAAGCATAGCTTTCACCGTTTGAGAACCTTGTAAATCAATAAAGTAACTAAGCGCAAGATTAAGTATGATACTAATCAGACATGTTTGAGAACCTTGTAAATCAATAAAGTAACTAAGCTTTCCACTCTTGTAATCTTATCTATAACCTGTTTGAGAACCTTGTAAATCAATAAAGTAACTAAGCTACTCGAAGAGACATCACAACAATAGCTAGTTTGAGAACCTTGTAAATCAATAAAGTAACTAAGCCTATACAACGCGCAGCTAAAAGATTGGCGAGTTTGAGAACCTTGTAAATCAATAAAGTAACTAAGCAAAAACAAACAACCTTTACATAAAGTTTTTGTTTGAGAACCTTGTAAATCAATAAAGTAACTAAGCAGAAGAAGCGTTTAATAACATATGGGAAGAGTTTGAGAACCTTGTAAATCAATAAAGTAACTAAGCAAAAGAACTTGAAAACTCTATCAAGGAAGAGTTTGAGAACCTTGTAAATCAATAAAGTAACTAAGCTAATTCATATCAGCCTCCTGAGTTTAGGCAGTTTGAGAACCTTGTAAATCAATAAAGTAACTAAGCCGGAGCTGATACACCGTCATATGTCGGACGGTTTGAGAACCTTGTAAATCAATAAAGTAACTAAGCTCACGTGCCTAAATTGACATCTGTAGATGAGTTTGAGAACCTTGTAAATCAATAAAGTAACTAAGCTTGTATAGTCCCAGTAGATAAAGACGTTCCGTTTGAGAACCTTGTAAATCAATAAAGTAACTAAGCTCGAATTGTAGAAGTAAATGAAACGTATAGGTTTGAGAACCTTGTAAATCAATAAAGTAACTAAGCCATCAAGTGATAATTTACTTACAGATGCAAGTTTGAGAACCTTGTAAATCAATAAAGTAACTAAGCAGTGACCTCTACTGGAGCTATACTTACTATGTTTGAGAACCTTGTAAATCAATAAAGTAACTAAGCAAATTACTACAGTTGACATAGTTTACCTCCGTTTGAGAACCTTGTAAATCAATAAAGTAACTAAGCAGAAAATACTGGTAAGAAAACTGATGCTATGTTTGAGAACCTTGTAAATCAATAAAGTAACTAAGCTGCAATTAAGGCTAATCTTTTCCAACTTATGTTTGAGAACCTTGTAAATCAATAAAGTAACTAAGTGTGATAACCTAGATGAGTTATCTCAGAATCGTTTGAGAACCTTGTAAATCAATAAAGTAACTAAGCTTCATGAAGCGTGATGTGAATGTTGAAACCGTTTGAGAACCTTGTAAATCAATAAAGTAACTAAGCAACGATTGTTGATACCCTACCAAGTAGCGGGTTTGAGAACCTTGTAAATCAATAAAGTAACTAAGCGTTTTGAAAGGTTTATCACAAATCTGCATAGTTTGAGAACCTTGTAAATCAATAAAGTAACTAAGCTGCTTTGGCTGCCAATCAAAAGGTGGCCCAGGTTTGAGAACCTTGTAAATCAATAAAGTAACTAAGCAATTTTGAGAAAGTGAAAAAACCAATGACAGTTTGAGAACCTTGTAAATCAATAAAGTAACTAAGCTCGCACAATTGGAACGTGAAAATGGGTAAAGTTTGAGAACCTTGTAAATCAATAAAGTAACTAAGCGATGAATTAAAAAGAGAGGCATTTAAACTAGTTTGAGAACCTTGTAAATCAATAAAGTAACTAAGCTGAATTTAAATTCGTGAGGTATGGTGCAAAGTTTGAGAACCTTGTAAATCAATAAAGTAACTAAGCACCGTGTACACGAATCGTACACGAATAATGGTTTGAGAACCTTGTAAATCAATAAAGTAACTAAGCCGTGGTTAAGGCAGCACACCGTAAGCAAAGTTTGAGAACCTTGTAAATCAATAAAGTAACTAAGCTCCGACCCATAAACCTTTAATAAAGCGCTGTTTGAGAACCTTGTAAATCAATAAAGTAACTAAGCTGAGGTTATTGGCAACGATAACGCAACCTTGTTTGAGAACCTTGTAAATCAATAAAGTAACTAAGCAATGTTAACGATTCTTGAAGAGGGATATCCGTTTGAGAACCTTGTAAATCAGTAAAGTAACTAAGCACGCTAGTACATACAGTGTCGGATATGGTCGTTTGAGAACCTTGTAAATCATTAAAGTAACTAAGCTGTTAGACAGAAAAAAAGTAGCAATCAACGGTTTGAGAACCTTGTAAATCATTAAAGTAACTAAGCAAAAAATGATGGTAGACTATGATCCTGAAAGTTTGATAACCTTGTAAACCAGCATATCAACCACATTGTTGTCGTATCATCACTATCTGTCTATTCGTAGCTATTGAGAATTCAAAGAACCAATCAGAAAAGGAGCTGCAATTATGCCAAAAGGAACCCTTAATGCTCAGACAAAAGCAACTGAGAAGTATCAAAAGAAAGCAGGACTAATAAATAAGTCATACAAGTTAAAAAAGGATGTAGTGGAAGAATTCAAGGAAACTTGTGATGCACTAGGAGTAAACCAAGCGTCAGCTCTTACTGGTTTGATGAAACAGTTTATTTCAGAAAATAGATCATTTTTGAAATAAGCAATGAATACTATACCTATTATTTCAAAAACCATAACTTTTTTGAAATAAGGAACACGTATTATCAGAACTATCACAATCTATCAGAGCCACAAAAAAATCAGGCTCACGCCTGATTTTTTCCTTACCCATATAGTTTCGCAATTATCCAAGCCCCTACTCACACATCGCCATCTCAACACTATCGAGATACTGACAGAGCGACTTATTAAACTTCTCATAATCAGCATACGCAAATTCCTCAGTAGCCTGCGCGATATTTACATACACAGTCTTAGTCTGGTTATAAAAAGTAATCATCAGCGGTAGCTTGAACACAGTCGAAAATCCCCTAACAGTCAGATTGCCAGCTTCCTCTATATTCATGATGTCATCCTTCGAATGAGCACCTGTCAGATGATTATCCGTTAATATCTCAACTGGTATCTCCTTGCTATCATAGTAATCGTACATCTTTGCAGCAGCCTTGCAAATGCCCTCCCAACCGGTAGCATACGTGAGGTCCCACTGCGACAATAGCCAATTCCCATCTGCTCTTACTCCGATTAATAGCATCTTAACCTCCTGACCCATACCACTAGGCATGTATCCAATATTTGCTGATTATAGAGTAAACTCATTAACATTCATTTTCAACCATCTGGTGCAAATAATTCCTCGCATGCATATACTGTCAATCAGCCAAGTTCCCTTTACTCCGTAATTCTAGTATAATACTCCATAACAGATAGAGATATTAAAATAGAGGGTGGACAATAACATGAAGATGCCAACGATATTCGTCGGACATGGAAGCCCAATGATTGCACTCGAAGATAACAACATAACAAAAAAATTCGGAAGCATCGGCCGCAATATAATAGAACGATACGGTAGACTAAAAGGAATCCTTATGATTTCCGCGCACTGGTACACAAACGGTACATTAATAGAAAGCGCAGAAGAGCCTCAGCAAATCTACGATATATACGGATTTCCTCAGGATCTATATAAAATGAGATACCGAGTACAAGGTAGTTCAGAACTAACGAATAGGGTGAAAGAGCTGCTAAACGATGAAGTATCAACAAATGACGAATGGGGAATCGACCACGGTGCTTGGACTGTACTAGTCCATATGTTCCCAGCTGCGGACATCCCAGTGGTTCAGCTGAGTGTTGATAGGAATCTAACAGAAGCAGAAGCATTTGAGATGGGACGCAAACTTTCTGTGCTAAGAGAAGAAGGCTACCTGATTGTGGGTAGCGGTAACATCGTACATAATCTCACACTGGTTGACTGGAGCAACGCTGGCGGCAGTCAGCTTGCCGACGACTTCGATGATGTTGTAAAAAGCATCGTGTTAAGCGGTGATTACAGCACTCTTATAAATGGCATAGAGCGTCGTAGCGATTACAATTACGCCGTTCCGACAAAGGATCACTTTTACCCGCTACTCTACATACTCGGAGCAAGCGAGGAAAGTACAGCTCAGGTCTTTAACAACGTAAGGAACATCGGATCAATCTCAATGACATCTTATTTATTTGAATAAGAATGCAGAACTATAGCACAAGCATTCCGTAATTAGGATGTGTAATGTAGACATAATACGATTAAATATACAGAGCGATTATCAAAAGGGAGGAATACCATGAATACCAAGACGAGGCTAAAATCAACGATTGCGATTGTAATATCTGCATTGCTCATTCTATCTATTGTAGGCTGCAGCAAGAAAGAGCCTAAGAAAGAGGAGAAGAAGCCATCAAAACAAAAAGTCGCTGAGAAGCATGAGCAGAACAGAAAAGCAGCATATAGTGCGTATAAGACCGTCATCGAGCAGAATAGTATGACGATAAAAGCCTACTCATGGCAGACCGTCCCAGGCAAGAATACATATAATGCTAGAGGTATAGATAGACCTATAGCACTGTGCGACGTGAATGGTGACAGGATTCCAGAGCTGTTCTTCTTCACCTCGCAGAATCAAGGCATAGCAAGACTGCATATATATACGTTCAATGGTAAGAAGGCCGTAGAGCTCAGCTATGCTGGCTTTAATGATGATGTTAATGAAGGCAGATTGTCTGACGTGATGGCAGCAGCTGGCACTTCGTATGTCGTGTATAAGGGCAAGGAAGCAAATACTCTATACATGTATGATTCGAGCGGCGATGATTACATGCAGTACAATATCCACAAGTACATAATGAAGAATTCGAAGCTTGAGCTGGTTGAAACCCTATCTAACCGTGTTAGCCAAGATGATTCGGGAAATACTTCGGATGTATATAAAAGGAACGGTAAAACCGTGCCAAATGCACAGGGCGGCAAGTCGTTTACAAGTTCATTCGCACAACTTGACAAAGCCATCATCTTCAGCACCTATAGGGACGAGAATAACGTGTCGCTATGGAAGAAGTTCAGCTTTGATGGTGCGCTCTGCATATCGTATGATCAGGCGATAACTAAACTGAGTGAGTAGTTGCGATTGCTTCGCTACATGGTCTCATAATAATAACAAAATGATTGGGTGCATATTCGTACCCAAATTTTTTTACAAATGTACAAAGTGATATTACTATTAAGAATTAGATAATATGAAACCAACACTTAACAACGTCTAGGCATATGATGAAGACTGTATAGTAAAATATATAGTATATAGCTTCCTGGAAATTTCATGATGATATATCAGATATAGATTAAATTTATATAGGACGGAGTATAGGGTATTGAAAAAACAAATGAAACAAAAATTGTTTAATCTCGCTGCAGGGGAGTTAGTTTCAGTAATAGTTTTTTGGATTAATTTTTTCATATTCAAAAAAATGATTATTGTCACAAATTCACTAGGTCCTATTTCTTTTTCTTTATTTGTTCTTAGTTTTATACTTGTACAGGGATCGGCATTCTGGTGTGTTTTAATAAAAAGAATTTCTAAACCGAGGTTTGCCGTAAAATATACAGGCAAGATTTATAATGTTTTCAAAGTATTAGATTTAATTATATTGTGTATAGGATTAGCTATAATAATATTTAATGACAGCAAATCTTTTGCAACTATTATTTCTTTCGCTATTTGGGGATTTGCTGTGATTGAATGGATAAATTATTATAAGATCCAATTATCATACAGTCTTAACCCCCTAGTTTTATTTAAATTCATGTTACAGGGGAAATTGCGAAAAAGTAGAATCTCAAAGGAAATAGACAAATCATTGAAGAGTATAAAATATCACAATTAATCGCATTCTTGATAATTTAAAATGATTTTTCGTATACCTAAACATGAACAATGTTCATGTTTATTAGACTGGGTCTGCCCGCGTGAGCAGTGGCGATTTTGTATTGGATTGTCTCATCCCAGGAGTACATAATAACTATAATTTGTTCACATTTTACTTATGTGCAATCATATTATAATACCTACTAATCATGAAAAAATACTATGCAATATTCCATTGAAATCACCCCAGAAAGCTCAAAAACACTCTGAAATCAGTGGAGTGTGAATAGTGCAAGACAAAAAGTACCAAAAAACGGAATATTTTGCACAATTTTTGATTTAATATTCACTATTTCCGAAAACATGCAGACAAAGTATAAAAATAAGGTTATACTACCTACATGAGAACTATAAAACTTATCACGCAGTAAACTTCTCGCACCTGCAAGCATGGTAGTGAGATGAGAATAAGTGAGGAGACCCTTATGATTAGCATCTTTGATACCGACATTGTGACTTTCGAAAAGCCTAAGTACACATTAGAGATTCGTAGTGACGGCTTCACCTATACGCACAAGAAGAAAGGTGTACTGAACGTTAGTTTCGACGATATACTGACTATTATCACGACGAACTACTTCAGCTCCAATGGTAGCTACAGTATTAACCTGGTTAGCGTAGATCCTAAACAGAAGATGATAGATATAACTTTGGATGAGGATTATGGCTATGAGAATCATAATATCAAAGAGACTAAGACATTGCTCACAGCATTTGCTGCTCACAAACTCACTAAGGACTTTCCAAACAATATCGGTGAGCTAGATCTCACACTTGGCACGACTCTCAAGGAGAAACAGATAAAGCTCCGCGGTAACAAGATTATCGGTGCTAAGCATGAGGTTGATATTAATGATATTAAACGAGTAGTATGCGCAGTCAGCGCTATAGGAACCTTTGGCATATATACTAGCGAGACCAAGAAGGGATTGTTCGATAAGGCGGATATGGTTGTTCCAATTAATTCCGTCACAGCTCCACTCCTCGAGGCGATAGTCACTAAGAATACAGGCAAGGGAATAGATTTCAGCAGAGGTAACAATTGGGATCAAAAGAACTCTGAATTTATAATTATTCGCTTTATGGAGCCAGGTTTCTTCCTTACAGATAGAGATTCAATCAAGGAAGAATGGCAGAAGATAGCCTTCGATAGAGTAGTTCAGTACGGATATTTTATCAACAAAGATATATAATTTAATTAGCTATAATCAAGATACATTCCTATCTTTTTTATACGCACACTTTTAAAAGAGTGAGCCATGGCTCACTCTCAGACCGTAGACAAAGCCTAAGCTCGATTGAGCCTAGGCTTTTCTCTTGCTTAAGAAAACTGAAATCTTAAAATTATCTGGGATAAAATGTAAAAATAATT
>ERZ773055.196-NODE-196-length-41227-cov-6.116390_pt1 | contig 41227 bp, 35 predicted proteins | sample MGYA00580515_ERZ773055 | MGnify/ENA primary metagenome ERZ773055 (study PRJEB29015, sample SAMEA2737993) | human oral metagenome | biome: human oral; feature: human-associated habitat; material: dental | place: China | collected 2064 ...
TGATCTAAATCCAAAACAAACTAAATTGATTTCAAGGGATGAAATAATTATACTTTTAAACAATGCTTTGCAAACATATGGATATGATGGTGTATGGGAGCAAATCCCAAACTACACCATGGAGCTCCAAGACCTAACCGATCGTAAAATCTAAAATTATTAAAATTTCTTGAGGAAGAGAGAGTGGCTTTTGAAAATACAATCATCACCAAAGAGGATGATGAGAAGTATGGATTGAGTAAAATTTACTACAAATATAATCCGAAACGCGAAGTTTTTATCAATAAACAAGATTGGGTGATAAACAAGGAACTTGATTGTTGGCTATGGGATATTTTTTATTTCCCCGATCCTGAATATGAACATGGAACTCTTGTTAAAGCTATTTGGATTTTATATTATAAAGGTGAAATTATTGAAGTTGTCCTTGATTATGACATCAATAGGGCGCTAAGACCTAAGCAATTTTATAGAATTTGGCAGCTACTTGATCTAAATCCAAAACAAACTAAATTGATTTCAAGGGATGAAATAATTATACTTCTAGATAATGCTTTGCAAACATATGGATATGATGGCATATGGGAGCAAATTCCAAACTACACTATGGAACTACAAGATTTAACCGATCGCAGCGTAAAATAGGGCTTTAAATTTAACTCTATTCCAATCACGTACCAAATCAAATTTCATAGAATTCTAAAATTTCGCAGAATTCTGAAATTCTAAAATTACAAAGTCCTGTAATTTCAAAATTCCCGCCCTAAAATTTCTTGTAAATAAAATTTATCAAAATCATCGACGCGAGCGCCTCTATGAGCGAGGCGATGATCATCGCGAAGTATATCTCTTGCGAGATCGCGGCGGTGGAGTAAAAAAGCGTCGCCGTGGCGATGACGAGGGTTAACGGCATAGATAGCGATAGCGCGAAAAGCACCGCGCCTTTGCGCCCCAGGGTGCTTAAAAACGTAGCGCTCGCAAGCAGTCTGATGCCAAACATCAGCGCCGCTAGGCTTACGGCAAAGCTCATCACTCCGGGCATAAGGAGCGCTTCTAGCTTGATCACGGCTCCGGTGTGTATGAAAAATATCGGCACCAAAAAGCCAAAGCCGAACGACGATAACTTCTCGATGAGGTCGTCCTTGTGAGAGAAAAAGGTCGGCAGAAAGGTGCCTGCGATGAAGGCGCCGATGACGACCTCAAGCCCCAAAAGCATCACTCCCGCGCAGATGAGGCAAAACAGCGCCATCGCAAATCGCACGTCCTTTTCGTTTTTGTCGTATTTGGGCATGATGACCGTTTTTAGCGCGGGGAACCACCAAAATAGAATTTCAAGCCCTTTAAAAACCGCCAAGGCTGCCGCCGAAAAGCCCAAAAGCGCGCCGATGTGAAGCGCCATCTCCACGCCGAAGCCGTTTTTAAGGTAGATGCCGCCCACCGTGAGGGCGGCGATGCTGATGAGCTCGCCGATTACGCCCGCGGGCATCGCGAGATTGAGCCACGCTTGATCCTTGCCGTATTCCTTATACAGCGCCGAAAGCAGCCCGACGCTCATCAGAGGCGCGGCGATGATAAGCATCTGCGGCAGCTCAAACACCCAAACCGCAAGCGCGCTTAGGATATAAAGCAGCGCCAAAAAGATTAGGATCAGCCGCAGAATTTTACGCGGCATCGCAAGCAGCGCGCGGAAATCCACCTCGCAGCCCGCCAAAAACATAAGGTAGCAAAAGCCGATTTGCGCGGCTAGATCGAAGGTCGCGCTTGGCGGCAAAAGCCCTAAATTTGCGGCTATAATGCCAAGCATGATCTCCATAGGCGAGAGCGGAATTCTAGCTAAGCTAGCTAAAAAGGGCGAAGCAAAGATCAAAAAAGATAGCGCGATTAGGACGTAAATTTCATTCATAGTTTTATCTCGCGTTCGCGCCATTTTAAGGCTTTTTCAGGCGCGGCACAGACGTGAAATACGCGGAGCTTCCCGCCTTGTGCCACGACGTAGGCAAACTCGAAAAGACGCTTTTTGCGCCCGCAAATCTCGCCAGGATTTAGCACGAGCGCGCCGTTTTTATCCACCGCCGCGGCGAAATAGTGGGTGTGGCCGTAAATTTTGATAGTTGAAATTTTATCTTCGCCGCGCACACACGGACCCCGATTTTTACTTTTGCCGCCTGCGTTAGGGCCCGAAGTTGCGGTCAAATTTGAGCCCAAGCTCAGCGCGGCTAAATTCACGCACGAGTTTGGTGTGGATAAATTCGCGCTTAAGCTCGGCGCCGTTAAATTTACTGCGCGATCCGCACCCGAGCTTGCTTTAGAATTCATATCTGGGCTCATATCAGCGGCTAAATTTGCGCTTGCATTTGAGTTTAAATTTGCATTCGGGCTCGAAGCGAGGTCTGCATTCAAATCTAAGTCTAAATTTACGTTTGAGTTCACGCCTGCATTCAAGCTCAAGTTCACATTTAAACTTGCGGACTGCCCGCTTTTTAAATTTGCGCTATGTGCGTTTTTGAAATTTTCGTCTGCACGGCGCGTGCCATTTAAAATTTTATCAACATTCGCAGCATTAAAATTTGAGTTTAAATTTGCCGAGCAAGCCGCCATTTTAGAATTTGCGATTAAAATTTCTTCGCGATCCGCTCCGCAGCCTGAGCCTAAATTTACGCCGCAGCTTGCTTCGTCGCTAAAGCCCGAATTTTTGGCTAGGTCCGCACCGAAATCCTTGCGAAAATTTGCCGCCCGATCCGCACCCGCGCCTAAATCCGCGTTTAAATTTAATCCGTCTGCTTCATTTTGCGCTGCGGGCTCTTCGTCAAAGAGATAAAACGGATGGTGCATTATTTTTAGTCGTAGTCCCGTAAACTCCGTGCAAAAGGGCTCATCGTGCAGGTTAAACTCATTTTTTAGCTCCGCAAGCGCTTCGTCGTTGTTGCCAAGAACTGCAAAGTAGGGCTTGCCGCTTTGTCGCAAAAGCCGCAGCGTCTCGCTTTCGACGATGCCCTCTGCGTGCACGAGCAGGTCGGCGCCTCGCGCGAGCAGCCACTCTATGGCGCTGGCAGCGACCTTTGTTTCGCGATGAGAGTCCGAGATGACGCCTATTATCAATCGATCTCTTCTTTAAGCTTGCACTGCGGACACTCGGCGAAATTACCTTTTTTCAGCTCTTTGCGGAGCATGTATGAGTTGCCGCACTGCGGGCACGCGCGCGCAATCGGCGCGTAGTTGCTCACAAAGCCGCATTTTGGGTAGTTCGTGCAGCCGTAGAATTTGCCGCGTCTGGAGAAGCGCTCTACGATCTCGCCCGTGCCGCAGCTCGGGCACTTGATGCCCGTGGAGAGCAGCGGCTTTTTCTCCTTTGCCGCGCCCTCGATTTTTCGCGAGTATTTGCACTTCGGATAGCCCTCACAAGCGATAAACTCGCCGTATCTGCCCTTGCGCTTGATCAAATTTTTACCGCACTGCGGGCATTTCTCATCTAACACTTCGGGCGCCGCCTTCTCCTCGCTCGCCCCCTCGGCGCTAGCGTCCGCGTTTCGCGAGTATTTGCATTTCGGATAGTTCGAGCAAGCGATGAACTCGCCGAACCTGCCCTGCCTCTTAAGTAGCTCGCCACCGCAGTTCGGGCAGGTTTCGCCGATCTTTTCGGCTAGCTTTTGGCTTGCGATCGAGGTTTTTCCTTTGGCGATCTCGTCCATAAAAGGGTAGTAAAAATCTGCCAAAATTTGCTGCCAGTCCGCTTTGTTTTCGGCGATATCGTCGAGCTTCTCTTCCATTTTGGAGGTAAACTCGCTATCGACGATGTTTTTAAAATTTTGCTCCAGCATCTCGGTGATCTTAAAGGCGATCTCGCTCGGCACCAGGTGCTTTTGCTCGATATTTACGTAGTTGCGCGCAGTAAGCAGCGAGATGGTAGGCGCATAGGTCGAGGGCCTGCCGATGCCGAGGCTTTCGAGCTTTTTGATGAGGCTTGCTTCCGAATAGCGCGCCGGCGGCTCGGTGAAGTGCTGCTGCGAGCTTAGGCTTTGCAGGCTCATCGCGTCGCCCGCGCTAAGGCTCGGTAAAATTTTATCCTTATCCAGATCGCCGTAAGCTTTGTAAAATCCGTCAAATTCCACCTTGCGCCCGCTGATCTTAAACGCGCCCTCTTCGCCGCGCACGATGATCGTTTGGATTTGCGAGACGCTAGGGCTCATCTGCGAGGCTACGAAGCGGTTGTAGATGAGCGCGTAAAGGCGGTATTCGTCGCGAGGCAGGATTTTTTGCGCGAGCTCGGGGGTAAGCTTTAGATCGGTAGGCCTTATCGCTTCGTGCGCTTCCTGCGCGCCTTTACTTTTGGTGGCGTATAAATTCGGGCTTTTCGGCAGATACTTTTCGCCGAAGCGCTCGCCGATTAGCTCGCGAGCCGCCGCGATCGCTTCTTTAGCGATATTTAGCGAGTCGGTTCGCATATAGGTGATCGCGCCGCCGTTTTTGGTATTGACGCCTTCGTAAAGGCTTTGCGCGAGGCTCATCGTCTTGCGCGGATTAAAGCCCAGAGCCGTGCTCGCCGCCTGCTGTAGCGTCGAGGTCATAAACGGCGGGTATGGGTTTGTCTTGCGCGATTTGCTCTCGATACTCTCTACGCTAAATCTGTCTTTTTGCAGCTCAGAGACGATCTCGCTAGCCTGCGCCGCGTTTTTAACCGAAAGCTTTTCCATCTTTTTGCCGCGAAACTCCACGAGCTCGGCTTCTAAGTCCTTTTTAAAAACCGCATCGATGCTGTGAAATTCTACCGGCTTAAAATTTAAAATTTCACGCTCGCGATCGACGACGATCTTAAGCGCGGCGCTTTGGACGCGACCCGCGCTTAAGCCGCGCTGGATCTTTAAATTTAAAAGCGGACTTAGCTTGTAGCCCACGATGCGATCGAGCAGGCGGCGCGCTTGTTGGGCGTTTACGCTCGCGATATTTAGCTTGCGCGGCGAGCTTAGCGCGTTTGAGATCGCGCTTTTGGTGATCTCGTGAAATACGATGCGCGGCAGCTCCTGCGCTTGCTTGCCGATCGAAGCTGCGATATGATAGGCGATCGCCTCGCCCTCGCGGTCCTCGTCCGTCGCGAGGTAAATTTGATCCGCCTTTTTGGCGAGCGTCTTTATCTGCTTTACGATCTGATCGTGATCGGCGCTGATTTCGTATTCGGGCTCGAAGCTTTTATCTTTGATTTTAATGCCGAATTTTTTCTGCGGCAGATCGCGGATATGGCCTTTAGACGCGATTACGTCGTAATCGGCGCCTAAGAATTTTTTAATCGTTTTGGCTTTTGCGGGGGATTCTACGATGATTAAATTTTTCATTGTTTAATCCTTTAGAATTCTAGGCAGCGTGATGCCCTTTTGGCTTTGGTATTTGCCCTTTTTGTCGCAGTAGCTCACCTCGCACGGCTCATCTCCTTGCAGAAACAAAACCTGCGCGATGCCTTCGTTCGCGTAAATTTTTGCAGGCAGCGGCGTGGTGTTGGAAATTTCAATCGTGATATGTCCCTCAAAACCGGGCTCAAAGGGCGTTACGTTTACGATGATGCCGCAGCGCGCGTAGGTGCTTTTGCCCAGACAGATCGCAAGCACGTCGCGCGGCATTTTGAAGTATTCGATGGTGCGCGCTAACGCGAAGGAATTCGGCGGCACGATGCAGACGTCGCCCTCAAAATCCACGACGTTTTTTGCGTCGAAATTTTTAGGATCGACGACCGTTCCGCCGACGTTTGTAAAAATTTTAAATTCTCGCGCTACGCGTATGTCGTATCCGTAGCTGGAAAGTCCGTAGCTAACGACGCCGCGGCCGATATTTTCCTCGCAAAAGGGCGCTATCATATCGTGCTGCTGCGACATCTGTCTGATCCATTTATCGCTTTTCAGTCCCATAAAATTTCCTTAAAATAATCAAAATTTTTCGCGCATTATAGCAGCAAAATAAAATATAATAAAAATTTTATGCTAGAATTTTGCTTAAATTATAAAAATTTTATCACTTTTTAAGGAGCAACTATGGGACTACTCAAGAAATTTGCGTTTATTACGTTTTTTATCGCGTCATCTTTGGCTGCTGCGAAGCCAAATATTTATATTTTAGCTACCGGCGGTACGATCGCGGGAAGCAGCGCAAGTGCCACGGAGGGCAACTATACCGCAGGCTCTAAGGGCGTAGGAGATATCTTAGCGGCAGTACCGCAGCTGGGGGATTTAGCTACGATTAAAAGTGAGCAAATTTCAAATATCGGCTCGCAGGAGATGAATGATGAAATTTGGCTCAAGCTTGCAAACCGCGTAAGCGAACTGCTTACTAAAAACGATGTCGATGGCGTCGTCATCGTGCACGGAACCGATACGATGGAGGAGACGGCATATTTTTTAAGCCTGGTAGTAAAATCTAAAAAACCGATCGTTTTGGTGGGCGCGATGCGAAACGCAGACTCGATGAGTGCTGATGGACCGCTTAATCTATACAACGCCGTTGCCGTCGCGGCAGATAAAAACGCTCGTGAAAAGGGTGCTCTTGTAGTGATGAACGACGAGATTCACGCCGCGCGCGAGGTTACGAAAACAAATACTACTAACGTTGCGGCTTTTGCCTCGCCGAATTCCGGCAAAATCGGCACCGTAAATTATGGCGTCGTAAATTTCTATATGGCGCCGCTTCGCAAACACACCGTCGCAAGCGAATTTAATATCAAGGACATCAAGGCCTTGCCGCGCGTCGATATCATCTATGGACACGCGCAAGATAGCGGCGATTTGGTCGATGCAGCGGTGCAAAAGGGCGCTAAGGGCATTATCGTAGCGGGCGTAGGCAATGGAAATTTATATCCGGATTTGCAGGCTGCGCTTGCAAAAGCTAGCGAAGCGGGCGTGATCGTCGTGCGCTCAAGCCGCACGGGCAGCGGCTCAACTAGCGTTAGCTCGGAGGTGGACGACGCAAAACTTGGCTTTCTAACCGCAGACAATCTAAATCCGCAAAAGGCGCGCGTACTATTGATGCTGGCTCTTAGCAAAACGAGCGATAAAGCGAAAATTCAGAGCTTTTTTGCGACACATTAACGCAGAAACCCCACGCTGATAGAATTTCGGCGCGAGGTTTTAAAATAAATTTCGGTATAAAATTTTAAAGAAAAGCAAGGCGCGGAATTTTCGCGCTCTGAGCCTGGCGTAGAATTTCGGTCGTAAAATTAAGCGTTAAATTTTTAAAGGATTTAAAATCATCCTGCGCCCTTACGGCAAAATTTCGTGTCTCGCTTGCGAAGTTCGAGCTTAAAATGAACGAGGCAAATTGCAGCCTATAAATCCTTAAAATCAGTCCGCAAATTCTGTCGTAAATTTCGCTTTGCACTTCTTAAAAGTCCCGCAAAAATCCATTTAAAGAAACAATTATAAAAATTTAGCTAAAATTTCGCAAATTTTTTCAGGAGAAATTTATGACAAAAGCAGAAATCAAAGAGTTAATGGACTTTTTCGGAGAAAAGCAAGGCATTAACGAGCTAAAAATTAAAGATAAAGATTTTGAGATCGAGATAAAAAAATATGGCCCATGCGGTGGGAGTACGCCTCAGCTCGCCGCACCGGCACCCGCTCCGCAGCTTGCTGCGCCTGCGGTAAATGTGCTCGTGGGCGATAAGCCCGCCTCAAAAGGCGCGATGGATACGATCGACAGCCCGATGGTAGGTACTTTTTATAAAGCGCCAAGTCCCGGTGCGGCAGAGTTCGTAAGCGTAGGCCAGGTCGTGCATAAGGGCGATACGATCGGCATCATCGAAGCGATGAAGATTATGAACGAGATCGAAGCGGAATTCGACTGCCGCATCAAAAAAGCTCTCGTCGAAGACGGACAGCCGGTCGAATACGCTATGGCGCTGTTTGAGGTCGAGAAGCTATGAGGGAGCTTAAAAAAATTCTAATCGCAAATCGCGGCGAGATAGCGCTCAGAGCGCTTCGCACGATCCAAGAGATGGGCAAGCAAGCCATCGTCGTGCACTCCACCGCCGATCAGGACGCGCTTTACGTCAAATACGCCGACGCGTCGGTCTGCATAGGCGGACCGCGCAGCAGCGATAGCTACCTAAATATCCCCGCGATCATCACGGCGTGCGAGCTAACCGAAGCCGACGCGATATTTCCGGGATACGGCTTTTTGAGCGAAAGTCAAAATTTCGTCGAAATTTGCGCTAAGCACGGCATTAAATTTATCGGTCCAAGCGTCGAGGCGATGACTTTAATGAGCGATAAGAGCAAGGCTAAGCAAGTGATGATGCGCGCGGGCATCCCCGTAGTGCCGGGCAGTGACGGCGCGATCGCAAGCGTCGAAGAGGCGCGCAAACTAGCCGCTGAAATCGGCTATCCCGTCATCATCAAAGCCGCAGCCGGCGGCGGCGGACGCGGAATGCGCGTGGTCGAGCGTGAAGAGGATATCGAAAAGCTCTTTTGGTCGGCAGAGAGCGAAGCGATGAGCGCGTTCGGCGACGGTACGATGTATATGGAAAAATATATCACAAACCCCCGCCACATCGAGGTTCAAGTATTAGGCGACGAGCACGGACACGTCGTGCATATCGGCGAGCGCGACTGCTCGATGCAGCGCCGCCACCAAAAGCTGATCGAAGAAAGCCCAGCCGTGATCTTGGACGAGCCGACGCGAAAGAGCCTGCACGAAACGGCGGTTCGCGCCGCTAAGGCGATCGGATACGCAAGCGCGGGAACGTTTGAGTTTTTGTACGACAGCAAGGATAAGAAATTCTATTTCATCGAGATGAATACCCGCCTGCAGGTCGAACACACCGTAAGCGAGATGCGAAGCGGGCTCGATCTGATCGAGTGGATGATCCGTATCGCACAGGGCGAGAAGCTGCTGCCTCAAAGCGAGATAAAATTTAGCGGACATGCGCTTGAGTGCCGTATCACCGCCGAGGACTCCAAAAGCTTTATGCCAAACCCGGGCAAAATCACAAAATACGTCGCTCCGGGCGGCAGAAATGTGCGTATGGATAGCCACGTTTATGAGGGCTACTCGGTGCCGCCTTACTACGACAGCATGATCGGCAAGCTCATCGTTTACGACAAGGACCGCGCGCGCGCGATCGCGAAGATGAAAGTCGCGCTAGATGAGCTCATCATCGGCGGCATAAAATCGACGCGCGATTTTCATCTTAGGATGATGAACAACCCCGATTTCGTGGATAATAACTACGACACAAATTACCTAGCCAAGCATTAAATTTAAAATTCCAAGGGATGAAATTCTCTTGGAATTTTAAAATTTATTTGAAATTCTGCATTCAAGATTCTGCTTTAAATTTTTCATTTACAAAACTACTTGAAATTTTGTTTTAAAATTTTATTGCGCCGCGCTTAAAATTTTACTGCTAAATCTAAGTGATAAGGCGCGAGATACGCCATTGTTGCCGCTTATATGTTTTAACAGCGAGATTGACGGCGGGGTTGGTTTAAATTTTACGTTCTGCGGCGGTTGAAATTTAGAATACGAGTCTTGCTACCGCAAATATTTGTTTTCGTCTGACCGATCTAGTTAAAATTTAATGCCATGCATGCGCTCTATCATCTATTTCGGCGACCGGCTGCCGATGAGCGAGTAGCGGTATAAATTTACCGCACGAGCCGCCAATGCCCGTTCGGCGTAAACTTGACCGCGCTTGCCGTTGCGAGTATGAAAAAGAGTATCGAGCTGCAAATTTTAAACTATCTCGTCGCACGCGCTTAAGAAATGGTGTTCTGCTTTACGAACAGAACATTTCAGATTCTCAAATTGTCAAAATTTCAAACCCCGAATTCCTCGTAAAATTTATTCAGATAATCGGCGTAGTAGAAGTTTTGATTTCTAGCGTCAAATTTGCCCGCCAGTTCCAAAGCCGTTTTGTAGTCGCCCTCATCGCCGAACGCGCTAACTGCGATAAAAAATCGCAGGTCGTTCAGATCGTCGTTGCTATCGAGTATGGCGTGCGAGTGTTTGCGAGCTAAGCTTAGCGCCGTCTCGCGCTCATCCAGCCTAACGGCGATCTCGATTAGCGGCGCGATCTGATTTATGACGCGAGGATTTGACTCGATCGTCGCCGCAGCCTTGGGTAGCAGGGTTTTCGCCTCCCAGGTCCTACCTAGCGCTATCATGCTAAAAAGTATCGGCGCGTAGGTTATGTGCGGCACCTCGGAGCAGCTTAGCTCGCCTGATAGTATCGGCGCGGCAAGCTCTAGCGCGGCCTCATGCTCGCTGACAAAGCACAGATACGCGATCTCATCGCTTGCTTCGCATGCCTCGCAGTCGGCCATATCGTCTTTGGCGAGCTTTTTCCACAGCTCGTAGTTTGCCTTCGCCTCTCTAGTATCGCCCATGTCGATGTTTTGATTCATCAAGGCCTTGTAGTAGGCAGCCAGCGAGAGCTCCATGCGCTCGTAGTAAAACAGCATCGCTTCGTTTGCCTCGTCTATGAGCTCCTTTTCTATCATGGAGCTTTTGGCGACGCCCGAGACGATCCATTTAAATTTCCATAGGCAGCTCTCAAAGTCGTCGAAATTCGGGTATTCGCTTTCTTTTAAATTTTGCGCGATGTAGTCCGTGAGCCATAAGAGCGCTCTGGTTCTTAAAAACGCGCCGAATTTTTCAAATTCGTCGTTTAAAACAAAGTCGCAAATTTGCGCGGCAAATTCGAAATTTCCCGCTTCTACGGCGTCTCTTATCGCGTCAAATAGACACTCCTCCTTATCTATCACGCTTTTAAGCTCATTTAGCTTTTCATAAAGCCCCTCTAGCGAGCCCTGTTCCATCCTTGCTCCTCATTAAATTTTGCGGTAATTATATCCGTTTAGTCTGAAGTTAAGTAGGCTCGTCGAGATTTTAAAGCCTAAAAGGCAAAATGAAATTTAAACGCTATTTTAAAACAGCTCTGCTCGCGTGCCGTTTTAGCGCCATATTTGCCGCCGCGATAGGCAAATTTCAGCTTCGTTATATAAATTTGATATTAAAATGCCGTATTCATAAATTTTTTAAAAAAGGGGAATTTATGGAGATAAACATACAGCGCTTTAAAAGCGAGTTCGAGCAGATAAGCCGCTTTGGGGCTTTGGCGGGCGGCGGGCTTACGCGGCTTGCGTTTTCGCGCGAGGATAAAGAGGCGCGCGACTTCCTCATATCGCTACTTCAAAAAGAAAATTTCAAGATCAAAATCGACGATGCGGGCAATATTTTCGCTAAATTTGAAGGCGTTAAAAATCACGATCTACCGTCCGTCAGCGCGGGCTCGCATATCGATAGCGTGCCGCAGGGCGGCTTTTACGACGGTACGCTAGGCGTCATGGCCGCTTTGGAGGCGATCCGCACGGTGCGAGATAGCGGAGAGAGGCTTGCGCGCCCGCTGGAGCTCATCGTCTTTGTTTGCGAGGAATCAAGCCGCTTTAAAATGGCGACCGTAGGCAGCAAGATAATCAGCGGCAAGCTCTCGCGGCAGCGGCTAGGCGAGCTAAAGGATAAAGACGGAATTTCGCTATTTGGCGCCATGCAAGATTTTGGGTTAAATCCCGCAAATTTAAAAAGCTGCGTCCTACCCAAATCCAGCTTTCATAGCTACATCGAGCTTCATATCGAGCAGGGACCGGTATTGCAGCGACGCGGCATCCCAGTAGGCATCGTCACGGGTATCGCCGCGCCCGTGCGATACGAGCTGCGGATCGAGGGCAGAGCCGATCACAGCGGCGCTACGCCGATGGATATGCGCTGCGACGCCCTAGCTTGCGCTAGCGAGATCATTTTAAGCGCGGAGAGGATCGCAAAGGAGGGTAAAACCACGGTTGCGACGACGGGCTATGCAAACGCGCTTCCCGGCGTGCTAAACGTGATCCCGGGCTCCTGCACGCTAGGTCTTGACATACGCGATATAGATGGGGATGCGCTCAGGGCAGCGGACGATCGAATTTGCGCCGCGATAGATGAAATTTGCGCTCGCAGAGGGTGCAGATTTGAACTAAAAAATCTCATCAAAGATCGCCCCGTAAAGCTAAGCGAGGAGATGATAGATCTGCTTGAGAGCTGCGCCGGCGAGCTTAAAATTCCAAGCCTGAGGCTTCCTAGCGGTGCGGGACACGACGCGATGAATATGACGGAGCTTGCGGATCGCGTTGGGATGCTTTTCGTACCGTGCAAGGACGGTATCAGCCACAACGTAAATGAAAGCATAAACTGGCACGACGCGTTTGCCGCTACGAAGGTTCTAGCCGCGGCGATGTTAAGCTTAGCCAAAAAATAAAGGAGAAAAAATGGATGCTATCGCACAAAAAGTAGAGGCGCTCAAGGGCGAGATGATCGGGGATCGCAGGTTTTTTCACTCGCATCCCGAGACGGGCTGGTTTACCTTTTTTACGACCGCCGTTATCGCAGATCGTATGCAGCGCTTGGGCTATGAGATAAAGCTCGGTCGCGAAGTGGTGAAAGCTGAAGCCAGGCAGGGCGTAGGTAGTAAGGACGCCTGCGAGAAGGCGAAGCAGCGCGCCGAGGGGCTGCTAAACGCGGATCAGATAAAATTTCTTGATGCGATGGAGGATGGGCTAACGGGTCTCGTGGCCGAAATAGACACGGGGCGTGCGGGCAAGACGGTCGCTTTTAGATTTGACATAGACGGCGTGGATGTGACCGAGAGCACGGACGCGGATCACCGCCCTTTTAAGGAGGGCTTTCGCTCCGACATTAGCGGCATCACGCACGCGTGCGGGCACGACGGGCATATCACGATGGGGCTTGCTTTAGCAAAGCTGATCGCGCAGAGCCTAGACGATTTTAGCGGTAAATTTAGATTTATCTTTCAAACCGCCGAGGAGGGCACCAGAGGCGCCGTAGGCATGGAAGCTGCGGGCGTTACCAAGGGCGTGGATTATCTGCTTGGCGGTCATATCGGCTTTCAGGCAAACACGATGAGAGGCATCGTCTGCGGCACCAAAAAGCTACTTGCGACCACTAAATTTGACGTAAATTTAAAGGGTAAGTCCGCTCACGCCGCGGGCGCGCCGCAAAACGGAGCCAACGCTCTGCTTGCCGCAGCCGAGATGGCGCTTGATATGCACGGCATCACTAGACACGCAGACGGCGTCACGCGTATCAACGTCGGCGTGCTGCGCGCGGGTGAAGGACGCAACGTCATCGCGCCTAACGGCTATCTCGCGTGCGAGACGCGCGGCGAGAGCACGGAGCTGAATGAGTTTATGAAGGCCAAGTGCATGGACATAGTGGAGGGCGTTTCTAAAATTTACGGCGTTAGCTACGACGTGCAGGTTACGGGCGGCACCGCGGGCGGCGATAGCGACGAGGCTACCACGCAGCTTTACGAGGATGCGGCGAAGGCATCGCCGTTTATCGATAACGACAAGATCGTAAGAGAGCTAAGCTTCGGCGCATGCGAGGACTTCGCACATTTTATGCGCTCGGTGCAAGATGCGGGCGGCAAGAGCGGATATTTGATGATCGGCACGACGCTTGCGGCGGGTCATCACAACGCCAAATTCGACTTTGACGAGGACTCACTGCTTGCTGGAGTGGACGTGTATCTGCGCTGCGCGTATAAGCTAAACGGCAAAGCTTAAGGAAGGCGGCATGAAAAGAGCACTACTTCTAAGCGCTTCCAGTTATAAAGACAGCGGCTATCTGAACCACTGCAAGGGGTGGATCAGGGAATTTTTAGGCAGGTTATGGGAGGATGAAATTTTATTCATTCCGTTTGCGGGCGTTAGGCGCACAAACGAACAATACGAGCAGAAGGTCGCGGACTGCTTGGAGAGTAACAATATCAGATCGATTCACCGATTCGCCGATATGAAAGCCGCCGTTAAAAATGCCAAATCGATCTGCATCGGCGGCGGTAATACCTTCGTGCTGCTAAATGAGCTTTATAAATTTGATCTCTTAGGCGCGATCAAAGACGCCGTGGACGGCGGTACGCCGTATTTCGGCTGGTCTGCTGGCGCAAACGTCGCGGGTAAGACGATGATGACCACCAACGACATGCCGATCGTCTTCCCGCCTTCGCCGGTGGCTCTTGGGATCTTTCCGTATCAGATCAATCCGCACTTCATAAGCGGTAAAATTTCAAACCACAACGGCGAGAGCAGGGAGGAGCGGCTGGAGGAGTTTTTGATCGTCAATCAAAACGACAGCGTCTATGCTATGCCCGAGGGCAGCGCGTTTTTGATAAACGGAAACGAGTGCGAGGTGATGGGGCATGCGGACGTGCTGAAATTCAGGTATAAAAAAGAGATCTCGCGCATCGCCGTGGGAAGTAAATTTAAAATTTAAAAGGAGTTATCGTGCAGACGTTTAGGCTATTTTTGGCGCTTGCGGGTATCGTCGCAGTCGTCGCTTTGCTAATCATGAAAAAGGATACTAAAACCGTGCTTATCGGCGTGGGTTTGGTGCTGTGCGTGCTTTGTCTAAAGCCGCTGGACGGGCTGGGCGCCTTTACCTCGTATATGACCAAGGCGGGGCTTATTAAGGCGATCTGCGCCAGCATGGGTTTTGCCTTCGTGATGAAATTTACCGGCTGCGACCGCGCGCTCGTAAATTTACTAACCAGACCTCTTGGAAATATCGGATTTTTATTGATCCCTATCGTCGTGGCGCTTACGTATTTCATAAATATTGCGATCCCCTCCGCTGCGGGCTGCTCGGCTGCGGTCGGCGCTACGCTGATCCCCGTGATGATGGCTGCGGGCGTTAAACCAGAGATGGCGGGAGCTGTGGTATTTGCGGGAACTTTCGGTAGCGTTTTAAGCCCGGGCTCGGCGCACAACGTATTTGTCGCCGATATGGTAAAGGCGCACAACCCATCCTACACGGTTCAAGACGTCATCGGGGTGCAGTTTTCTAGCGCGATTACCGCTTTGATCGTGGTTTTGATCGTAATGAGTATAACGGCGATAGTTTGCAAAGACTACACCAAGGGGGTGAATTATCTCGCACAAAAAGAGGGCGGCGCAAATTCCGTTGCGTCAAATTCAGCCGACGGTTCAAATTTAGACGCGCAACCTCAAAAGATAAACGTCTTATACGCGCTTATGCCGCTAGTGCCGCTAGTGATCTTAGTAATCGGCGGCACGAGCCTAAATCAGGTCTCTTTCCTAAAATGGACGAAGATGGGCGTCGCCGAGGCGATGCTACTGGGCGCTATCGTCACCATCGTCATTACTCTGAGCAACCCTCAAAAGATCACGAAAGAATTTTTCAAAGGTATGGGTAGCGCGTATGCCGATATCATGGGTATCATCATCGCAGCGGGCGTCTTCGTCGCGGGACTTAGCGCGTGCGGAGCGATCGATTTCGTAATCGAGTGGTTAAAGGGCGAACAGGGCTACGTAAAATTCGGCGGCACCTTCGTTCCGTTTTTTATGGGCGTCGTGACGGGCTCGGGAGATGCGGCGGCGATGGCGTTTAACACCGCGGTGACCGTGCACGCCGACGCGCTGGGTTTTGAGCAAGATAAGCTCGGTATGGCGGTTGCGATAAGCGGCGCGCTAGGCAGGAGCGCATCGCCGATTGCAGGCGCTTGCATCGTTTGCGCGGGACTTGCGATGGTAAGCCCTATTCAGATCGCTAAAAGAACGGCTCTAGGGATGTTTCTATCCGTCTGCGTCATCGCATTTTTCATTCTGTAAAAGGAGCTTAATATGGATATCGTGCAGAGGTTTTTGAGCTACACCAAGATCAACACCACCACAAATAGAGCTGCGGGCGCTGCGGGCATAATGCCCTCAAACCCCAAGGAGCTTGAGCTTGCAGAGCTCATAAAAAGCGAGCTCGAAGCTCTGGGCATAAAAAATATAAGCCTTAGCGAGAGGTCGATTTTGATCGCTAAAATTCCCTCAAATTTAGACACGCCCGCTGCGAGCATAGCGTTTTTCGCCCATCTTGATACCAGCGCCGAGCAGAGCGGCGACACCAAAGCGCAGATCGTAAGATACGAAGGCGGCGATATCTGCCTGAATAAAGAGCTTGGGATCTATCTTAAAGAGAGCGAAAATGAGGAGCTGCAAGATTATAAAGGAGATGAGATCATCGTAACGGACGGCACCAGCTTGCTAGGTGCCGACGATAAGGCGGCGATCGCAGCGATCGTAAATGCACTGGAATTTTTCGTCCAAAATCCGCAGATCAAGCACGGCGAGATAATCGCTTGCTTCGTGCCGGACGAGGAGCAGGGCTTGCTAGGCGCAAAGGCGCTAGATGTAAGCGAGATAGGCGCGGATTTTGGCTACTGCCTTGATTGCTGCGGTATCGGCGAGTTTATCTACGAGAACTGGAACGCGGGCGATTGCGTCGTTACCTTCAAAGGCCAATCTGCTCATCCGATGAACGCTAAGGGCAAGCTCGTAAATTCCTTGCTTTTGGCGCATAAGTTTATCTCGCTGCTGCCCGCGGGCGAGGCGCCCGAATACACCGAGGGCAAGGAGGGCTATTTTTGGGTCAAGGAGCTTAGCGGCAACAGCGCAAAGACCGTCCTAAAGATCGACGTGAGGGAATTTGACGAGAAAAGATACGAGCAGCGTATGGAATTTTTGCAAAAGACGGCGGACGGGCTTCGCGCGATCTGGGGCGATCGGATCGAAATTTCGCTAAACGACCGCTATAAAAACGTCTATAACTTTTTGAAAAACGACGATGCGCCCGCGATACGCTTTGCGAAGCAGGCCTTTAAAAGCCTAAACATCGAGCCCAAGATCAAGCCTATGCGAGGCGGCTACGACGGCGCCGTCATCTCCGCAAAGGGGCTGCCGTGCCCGAACCTCTTTACCGGCGGGCATAATTTCCACTCGATCTACGAATACCTGCCCGTAGGCTCTTTAAAAGCGGCGAGCGAGGTGGTTAAGCGGATTATAACGTTAGCGGCAAAAGAGGCGCGAGCTTAGCTAGGGCGCTTTCTACTCCGCGCGCAGATTTGATTTTAATTTAGCTCGTTCATTCCGCCGCGAAATTTTACCCTGCAGGACGTAATTTTTGGCCCCGTGGCGACGGATGATACCGGCTACGACTACGATGTTGCTTTTAAGCGCTATCATTCAAGCGAGGAGATGGTGGAATTTCTGCTTGCGCTTTATGATAGCGACGCGTGCGTGGGTGCGGTGGATCGAAACAACTTCGAGTTTAGCTTACAAGCTGCGCGATTTGACTACGCGGGCAGATGGTAATTTTTACGCTTTTAGCGCGTCGCGATGAAACGGCAACTTCTAGACTGCGTATAGTCTTATAAAATTTAAGCTGATTTGATGTACATTTCGCGCCGAACGTGGCTTTGAAATTTAACGCGTGAGCTATGGATTTGACTTGCGATGCGAGCTCAAGCGCGCAATTTTCGGGCTCGACTTGCAAACTAGACGAAATTTTTGGCACGGTAAAAGTAAAATTTAACCGCACAATGCGTTAAAATTTAAAGAAATTCAGGGAATGAAAATAAGAAATCCGCCCTTGTACTAGGTACTATAGGGGTCGTGGGTAAGGAGCTGGTGCGCGGGCTTTGTGATGGCTCGGGTTATGATGAGGTAGAGGCATGGGCGCACCGCCAGACGGACTTTTACCGTTTTAAGTTTTGCATGCGGATCATTGATTTTGATGGCATTTAGGATATCGCACCTTATAAATTTTTGATGAAATTTTTTGCGCGCTAGGTATGATGATGAAGAGATGGATTCGCATGAGGCGTTTTGCTCATGGATGTAGACTACATCTATGCGGCGGCAAAGTGGGGCAAGCAGTCAGTGGGCGCGCGGCGCTTCGCACTCGCATCATCTTCGAGTGCGAAAGAGAGCTCGCTAAGCTTTTATCTGCGCGCCAAAGAGCAGGTTGAGCGATGCGCGAGCGAGCTTGGTTTTGAGGACTTCCAGATCGCTCATCTGCCGCTAATCCTCGGTGAGAAACCTGATGCTCGCCTGCTAGAGCGGCTTGCGGCAGCGGTTTTTAAACTGCTGCCCGCCTGCGTGTTCGGCAAATTTAGACCGCTTAGCGGCGCAAGTATCGCCCGCGGCGTACAAATTTGCGAGCCGCGGGAATTTCTATAAATCGCGAGTAAAATTTTAGTGCGAGAGCAGGATTAAATTTAAAACTAAAGTTTTAGGCAGTGTGGATAAAATTTTATAAATTGATCTGCTTAAATTAAATTTTAAATTTAATAGAATTTTATAGTAAAATTTCTCGCTTGAAATTTTAAGCGTGGAATCTTGCGTACTGCGTTGTTGCAAAATTTTTGTTATAAAACCCTATGCTAAAATTTTAGGACTAAATTTGCGGTGTATTTAGTTTAGCCGCGAATAAAGCCTCCTAGGGCTTCAAGCTCGCATGCGGTTATGGCAACTTCAAACCCCGAAACAATCGTAAGTTTTGCAAGTTTTATAAATCCGCGATATTAAATCCTAAAAATTATGAGCTACTTAGGAGGCGAAAATGGTCTATTTTTTCGCTTCTTTCTGCGCGGTCGGCGGGTCAAGCTGCATGATCTTATCGCCTAGGCGCTGAAAATTTGCAAGGCTTTTTAAGTGAAAATACGCTAGCTCCAGATATCCGCGGCGCGCAAAATCCGCAAGTTTTTTATCGCTTAGTTTCAAAAGCTTTTCGCGATTTACGACCGAAAAGCCGTTTAGCAGAGACGATTCCTTGCCGCTAGAGTTGATGCCAAGCTCCTTGGCTTCTAAAATCCCCGCCTTTTGAAATTCCGCCGCCGCAACACGCGTGCGCATATCCAAATCGGCGTAATTTTTCATTACCTCTTTTAAATTTTCCAAAAACGGCGTCGGCTTGCCGTCTTTAAAAAGCGCCTCGCCATCGCCTTTGATCTGCTGTGCGTCCTCATCGAAGCAGATCGCAGTCTGCTCGCCGATCTGGGCTAAGAAAAACGGATAATTCTGCACCGAAGAAGGCACCGTTCCTTTATAATCCTTATCGATTAGAACGTTTTTGGTGCGCCCTAGCAGCGCCACCATTTTGGGCTCTTTTTCGATGGTAAATACGATAACGAGGTTGTCTGCGCAAAACGGGATCTCCGGTGCGATCACCGGCACGAAAGGCGCGGTAGGGAATGCATCCGCGTGATACTGCAAATCCGCGTGTTTAACGCTATCTAATACGACTGGGGTCATGTTGATCCTTTAAAAAATTTTAGCAATTATATAAAAAAGAATATTAAAATTCTAAAGATTTTTGAAATTTCGGCTGTTTTTGCTTGCGTAAATTTATAGATTTGGAATTTTAAATTTGATAGAATCACCGTTAAATTTAAGGAGCGAAAGTGGGCTTGGATGAGCTTTTGGCGCTTGCAATAGATGCCGCAAAAAAGGCAAACGCCGCGATAATGCAAAATTACGACAAATTCGACATTTTCATCAAAGCGGACAGATCGCCGCTTACGAATGCGGATCTCGCGGCAAATGATGTAATAATGAGCACCCTGGAGCCTAGCGGCATCGCGATCTGCTCGGAAGAATGCGTGCTGGATAGCAAGCAGCGCATGAGCGAGGAGAGATTTTGGCTGGTAGATCCGCTGGACGGCACGAAGGAGTTCATCGCGCGCAACGGCGAGTTTTGCGTCTGCATCGCGCTTATCGAGCATGGGCGTCCGATTTTAGCGGTAATCGGCGTGCCTGTAAGCGGCGACGTATATAGCTCAAACGGCGGTGGAGCTTATAAAAACGGCGCGCTGCTCGCTCGCCCAAATAGCGCGCCGCAAATTTTCATGCAAGGGCACCATAGCAGATCTGCAAAATACGTGCAATTCGCGCAAAAATTTAAAATGCAGCTCGTGCGCAAAGGCTCTGCGATAAAATTTTGCATCTTAGCTGAGGGGGGCGCCAGCGCGTATGCGAGATTTAGCGATTGTTCGCTTTGGGACATCGCCGCTGGGGATTTTTTGCTGCATCAAAGCGGCGGAGTGGTGGTAGATCTAAAGACGATGGAGGCGCCTCTTTATAACGGAAAAAGCCTGATAAATAACCATTATTTAGCGGTCGGCGCGAATGCGATGAAAAATTTATCTGAAATGTTAGAATTCGCAAAGAACTTTTAAGTTAAATTTATAGTAAACGCTCTATAATATAAGTCCAAAAATTTTTTATCAAAGGATAAAAACATGAAGGGTTTTACTATGATCGAATTAATTTTCGTGATCGTGATTTTAGGTGTTTTGGCGGCAATTGCCATTCCAAGACTAGCAGCTACACGCGATGATGCAGAGGTCGTTAGAGCATCTCAAAACATCGTTACATCTTTAAGCGATATAATAGGCTACTATACTTCACAAGGTCAGTATAGTTCAGATATTCCTAGCATGACAAATGTAGCAATTCCTATTAAAGCCAAAGGCTCCGTTTGTGCTACTTATAAATATAACAATGCATCGCAAATTACCTTAAAAAAAGGATACAATGGTTTGTGCGCTACAGTTTGGGATTCGGCAAATCTAAAAACTATAAGCAACCTTTATAGTTCAGATGCATTAGTAATTGTTCAGTAGCTTCTTTGGTGCAGGGACTATCTCTGCGCCTTTTTATTTATAAATCCAAGCAAAATTCCAATAACCCAAACAGCTCCGAAAAATATAAAAATTATACTCCAAAATTGCGCCAGATCCACGCTTTTGCTTGCCGGAAACAGATACCAACCTCCACTATAAAGTGCCGTTAGTTTGGCTTGCAGTCCGTCTAGCGTTGTATTGGTCGGCACCGCCGGTACATCGAATGCGCAGCTGTTAAACGGCTTAAAAATCGGCACCGCGCTTAGATCGAAATTTAAAAATTTCACCGCTCCGCCGCAGCCGCTTATCCCTCCCATTTCGCTGTCTTCGCGCAGTACGACGCGGATTTTGGCTAAATTTAACGACGAGGCAAATCCTAGCGCCGCGCCGTAAAACCATACCGCATATCCGCAAACCGCGCCGTAAACGCTCTTGCCGCAAATAGCTAAAATCACCGCTCCTAGTGCTATGGCGCAAAGTGCGAATCTCACGTGAATGCTAAAGCTTTCCGGATAGATAAAAAGGAATTTTTGCAAGAAAAAATATGAAAATGCTAGCCAAAAAAGCGCCCAAATAGCGCAAAAGGCGAGAAATCTTTTAGAGTATCTGTTTTGAAATTTTAAAATCATAAAAATCCTTTCCGTGCATAATTTTATAATAAATTGCAGATATTTTTGCTAAAATCCCAGCTTTTATAGCAAAAATTTCAAGCAAAGGGTAAAATTTTGAAGGGTTTTTTACGCAAATTAGAAAGAGCTTTTGATGCGTTCGCAAATATTTTAGGCGTATTGAGTATCGTATTTTTGGCGCTTTTAGTTATAGTCGTTTTTTACAATGTTGTGGCGCGTTATCTTTTTCCTGCCGCAAATTCCGTCGCTATGCAAGAACTTACGTGGTGGCTATATTCGGCGATGTTTTTATTCGGTGTGACCTATGCGCTTAAAGAAAATGCCCACGTTCGCGTGGATATTTTTTACGAAAAATTTAGTCCCACTGCAAAAGCGCTCATAAATATCTTAGGCACGATATTTTTCATTTTGCCTTTCGTGGCGCTCGTGGCGTTTTTTTCGATCGATTATGTGAGCGAGGCTTATACGAGCCATGAGGCCAGTGCTAATCCCGGTGGTATGCAGCATCTTTGGATCATCAAGTCCGCAATCACGCTTAGCTATGCGTTTTTATTTATCTACGCATTTGGATTTTTGATTAAAAATATTAACGCCCTGCTTGATGTTAGGGAAAACAAAGGCTCGGAATTTCTTAGTGGGAATTCTTCGGGCGCACAGAGTGTGTGAGGGCAGAATGAGCTTAAATTTAAAATTCTATAAATTTTACGCTTTTCGCGCTTGGGCGGAATTTTGCCATGGCAAGATAAAAGGTGGCGAGCTATGATAGGCATAGTGATGTTTGCGGCAGCGCTTTTTATGCTGTTACTCGGTTTTCCCGTTGCGTTTACGTTCGGCGCCGTGGCTGTGATTTTTGGCTTTATCTACGGACTTAGTGAGGCGTGGGATTACGCGCAGGGCTTTGAAATTTTAACCGAAGCTTTCGAGGATATGAGCAGGCAGTTTTTCTCACTGATGCCTAATAGAATTTACTCGATTATGGAAAATCAGCTGCTAATTTCGGTGCCGCTTTTTATTTTGATGGGTATGATTTTGCAAAAGACTCGCCTTGCGGAGCGTTTATTAGAGTCGATGGCATTTTTATTCGGCGGCGTACGAGGCGGCGTGGCGATCAGCACCGTTTTGGTGGGCGCATTACTTGCGGCTACGACGGGCATCGTGGGCGCGACTGTCATCGCTATGGGCGTCATCAGTCTACCCGTGATGATGAAATACGGCTACGATAAGCCGCTGGCTACCGGCACTATCGCTGCTGCGGGCACGCTTGGGCAGATTATTCCGCCTTCGATCGTGCTGATTATTTTAGGCGATATACTTTCGGTTTCTGTGGGTGATCTTTTCTCTGCAGCAGTTATTCCTGGGCTCGTGCTAGTGGGTTTTTACGTGATTTATATTGCGATTATTTCATATATTTGCAAAGATTATGCGCCGCCTGTTCCGCCGATAGAGGGGCTTAGCAAATCAAAGCAAATTTTTATCGCGCTTAAAAACGTCGTGCCGGTGCTCGTGCTGATTTTGCTCGTCTTGGGATCTATTTTTGCGGGCATCGCTACGCCTACGGAGAGCTCGTCGGTAGGCTGCTTGGGTGCGATAGCGCTAGCTGTTTTATACCGCACGTTTTCGTTTAGACTGATCTATGACGCACTAAAAAATACCGCTAAAATTTCGGGCATGGTTTTTATGATTTTGATGGGCGCCACGGCATTTTCGATGATTTTTTCTTACACGGGCGGAGATGAGGTCGTAAAAAATTTTATGGAGAATCTGCCCGGTCAAGCATGGGGATTTATCGCGCTTACGATGGTAGTTATCATAGTGCTTGGATTTTTTCTAGATTATGTCGAAATTTCATATATCATTTTACCGATACTTTTGCCGATAGTAGAGTCTTTACATATCAATCCCGTGTGGTTTGCGATCTTAATCGCTGTAAATTTACAAACGTCGTTTATGACGCCGCCGTTTGGATTTTCGATATTTTTCTTAAAGGGCGTGACGCCGCCGCAAATCCACACCACGGATATTTACAAGGGCGTGCTACCTTTTATTTTATTGCAAATTCTAGTGCTATTAACGCTCGCAATCTTTCCGGGGGTTTTTGGTTTAAAAGCTTTTTTAGGCTAGAAATATTAAAATTCACGCTAAATTTAACCTAGGAGCTAAAAATGGCTAAAAAGCTTATCGACGTTATGGATACGACCTTTCGCGACGGATTTCAGTCAGTTTTCGGCGCGCGCGTGGCGATGGCGGACTTTTTGCCTGCCGTTAGCGCGGCCAAAGACGCGGGCATCACGCACTTTGAGTTCGGCGGCGGCGCGCGGTTTCAGAGCCTGTATTTTTACCTAAACGAAGACGCCTTTGAGATGATGGATAAATTTAGAAGCATCGTGGGGCCTGAGGCGAACCTGCAAACCCTTAGCCGCGGCGTCAATACCGTCACGCTCGATACCGGCAGCCGCGAGATCATCGATCTGCACGCCAAGCTTTTTGCTAAGCACGGCACGACGACGATTAGAAATTTCGACGCGCTAAACGACGTGGAAAATTTAAAATTTAGCGGCGAGTGCATACATCGCCACGGACTCAAACACGAAGTCGTAGTCACGATGATGGATCTACCGCCCGGATGTAGCGGTGCACACGACGCAGCGTTTTATGAGAGAATTTTGCGTCAAATTTTAGACGCGCAGATTCCGTTCGACAGCGTCTGCTTCAAAGACGCAAGCGGTACCAGCAGCCCGCAGAAGGTCTATGAGACGATCAAGCGCGCGCGTAAAATTTTAGGCGACGGTGTGCATATCCGTCTGCACACTCACGAGACGGCGGGCGTTAGCGTCGCATGCTATCAGGCTGCGCTCGTTGCGGGCGTAGACGGCATCGACCTTGCCGCGCATCCCGTAAGCGGCGGCACGAGCCAGCCGGACATCCTTACGCTGCTGCACGCGACGAAGGGGCAAAATTTCGATCTGGGGCTGGATGCAGAGAAAATTTTAAAATACGAAGAGGTTTTGGGCGAGTGCTTGAAGGATTATTTTATGCCGCCCGAGGCCACGCAGGTAAGCCCGCTCATTCCGTTTTCGCCGATGCCGGGAGGCGCGCTTACCGCAAACACTCAGATGATGCGCGATAATAAAATTTTAGATAAATTCCCCGCCGTCATCAAGGCTATGCGCGAGGTCGTCGAAAAGGGCGGTTTCGGCACGAGCGTAACGCCGGTTAGCCAGTTTTATTTCCAGCAGGCGTTTAACAACGTAATGTTCGGCCCGTGGAAAAAGATCGCCGAGGGCTACGGCAAGATGGTGTTAGGTTATTTCGGCAAAACGCCCGTTAAACCCGACGAAGGCGTGATTAAGATGGCGGCGGAGCAGCTAGGACTACAGCCTACGACCAAACACGCCGTAGATATCGCCGATGCCGACGAGAGTAAGAGCGTCGCGTATGCGCAGAAGATTCTACGCGAACAAGGCATCGAGCCTAGCGAGGAGAACGTATTTATCGCGCTTGCGTGCAAAGAAAAGGGTATCGCGTTTTTAAAAGGCGAGGGCAAGGTGATGATCCGCAAAAAAGAGGACGTAGCACCTGCCGCAAGTCATCAAAGCGGTATTTCTAAAAACGGCAAATTTGACGTTAAGATTAACGGCAAAATTTACAACGTAGAATTTGCCGGACAAAACGTGCTCGTAAACGGCGATCGATACGACATCAGCTTCGATACCTCAGCGCCCGCAAAGCCGCAAGTGCAAGCCACTCTCGAAAACAAGGCAAGCGGTACGGACGACAACGAAGTAAAAGCGACGCTTCCTAGCAACGTATTTAAAATTTTAGTCAAGCAAGACGATATCGTCGAGGCGGGGCAGACGATAATCGTACTTGAAGCGATGAAGATGGAGATAAATATCGAAAGCCCGCGCAAAGGTATAATCGATAAAATTTTAGTCGCCCAGGGCGATACGGTCGATGCCGATCAAGTGCTCGCGATTTTAAGATAAGCTCTAAATTTAGGCGGCGCTCCCGCCTAAATTTCATGGCGATCATCCTCGGCGCTTAAGCGAGCTCACCTAAATTTTAAGCTATAATAGCGCAATCTTTTATCAAAATTTAATTTAAAAAGGACGCAAAATGACAACTCCGAACGATCTGGATAAACTAGGTCTTAAAAATATCAAAAAAATCAACCACAACCTAAGCTACGACGAGCTTTTCGAGCTTGAAAAGGCGATGAATGAAGGGCGCGTGTCAAGCAACGGCACTTTTATGGTCGATACGGGCATATTCACGGGTCGCAGCCCAAAGGATAAGTACTTCGTAAAGCAGGACCCGAGCCAAAAATACATCGCCTGGGGCAAGGTAAATCAGCCCATCTCAAAAGAGCTTTTCGATAAACTTTTAGCCAAAGCCAAAGCCCAGCTAAGCGGCAAAGAAATCTTTATCCAAGACGCATTTTGCGGCGCTAGCGAAAAGAGCAAAAAATCAGTCCGCTTCGTGACCGAAGTCGCGTGGCAGGCGCATTTTGTTAAAAATATGTTCATCCGCCCAAGCGAGAGCGAGCTTGCGGAATTTCATCCCGATTTCGTCGTTTACAACGCGTGCAAATGCAAAAACGAAGATTACGCGAGCGACGGGCTGCATTCCGACGTTTTCGTTATATTTAATGTCGAGGAAAACGTCGCCGTTATCGGCGGTACGTGGTACGGCGGCGAGATGAAAAAGGGAATTTTTTCTATGATGAACTACTGGCTACCGCTTGAGGGCAAGCTAAGCATGCACTGCTCGGCAAACGTGGGTAAGGACGGTGATACAGCGCTATTTTTCGGTCTAAGCGGTACGGGCAAAACGACGCTCTCGACCGATCCAAACCGCAAGCTAATCGGCGACGACGAGCACGGCTGGGATGATGAGGGGATATTTAACTTCGAGGGCGGCTGCTACGCAAAATGTATAAATTTAGACCCGAGCAGCGAGCCTGAAATTTACGCCGCGATCAAACGCGACGCGCTACTTGAAAATGTGGTCGCAGATGAGGCTGGCGTCGTGGACTACAAAGACGGCAGCAAGACCGAAAACACCCGCGTCAGCTACCCGATCTATCATATCGATAACTACGAGCCAAGCTCTGCTGGCGGCCATCCGAAAAATATCATCTTTTTAACAGCCGATGCATTCGGCGTTTTGCCTCCGGTCGCAAAACTAACCAAAGAGCAGGCGATCTATTATTTCCTAAGCGGTTACACAGCCAAAGTCGCGGGCACCGAGCGCGGTATCACCGAGCCCGTGGCGACATTTAGCGCGTGCTTTGGCGAGCCGTTTATGCCGCTGCACCCGACTGTTTACGCTAAGCTGCTAGGCGAAAAGATCGACAAGCATAATGTTAGCGTCTATCTCGTAAACACCGGCTGGAGCGGCGGCGCATACGGCGTAGGCAAGCGAATGAGCATCAAAGCCACGCGCGCATGCATAAACGCGATCCTTGACGGCAGCATCAAAAAGTGCGAATTTGAAAATTTTGGTATTTTTAACCTCGCGATCCCAAAAGAGCTAGCAGGCGTCGAGACGAAGCTACTAAATCCGATCAATACATGGACGCACCCGGCGGAATATAAGATCACGCGCGATAAGCTAGCAAAGATGTTTGAAGAGAATTTCAAACGCTACGAGGACGTAAAAGAGGGGGTCGAGTTTGCTAAAGCGGGCCCTACGGCTTAGGCTCCTGGGTCTTGGGGCGATCTGCGCGCTTTTTGCCGCATGCGAAAACGCCCCTTCAAATTTAAAACAGCCGCTCGTTGCGATGAGCGGCTTTTCCTTTTACGACGATCCACTAAGCTACATCAACAATGTGCGCGCAAAATCGGGGCTAAATCAGCTTTCGCAGAATGAAATTTTAAACACCTCCGCGCTTAATCACGCAAAATATGTCGTCGCAAACGAGGCGATGTCGCACGACGAGAGCCCTGGCAAGCCGAATTTTACGGGCGAAAATCCGTCAAAGCGCGCTTTTTACGCAGGCTATAATGCCGCAGTACGGGAAAATTTATCCTATAACTCAAGCGATCTAAAAAGCGCGATCGACGGGCTTTTAAGCGCGATTTACCATAGATTTGCATTTTTGGATTTTGCCTCGGATGAGATCGGCATCGGCTATTTTGAGCACGGCAAAAAAAGCAGCTACATTTTTGAGATGGGAAATTCGCGCCTAAATGCCTTTTGCTCGCGGAATTTAAACGACGAAGGAAGCGGTAAATTCCTACTTGGGATGTGTAAAAACGAAACGCTACGGATGAGGGAGGATAAGTTCAAAAGCGCCACCGCGCTGAACTCACGCCCTTACGTCTACTACCCGAACGACGAGCCCGCGCTTGCGTTTTTCAGCAATGAAATTCCAGATCCCATGCCAGAGTGCAAAATCACCGCAAACCCCGTAAGCGTGGAGTTTAATGCCGAGGAACCGCCCGTAACGATGAAAAGTTTTAAAATTTACGAAAGCGGCAGGGAGCTTCAAAACGTTAAAATTTTAGACAAAAACTCCGATCCTAACGCCATTTTAAGCGATAGGCAGTTCGTGCTTTTCAGCAGAGAGGTTTTTAAATTTGACACCAAATACGGCGCGGAGTTTAATTACGAGCAGGGCGGGAAGCAAAAAACGCTGCGGTGGGAGTTTATCACGCAGGCGCCCAAATTTAGATACTTCGTCGTGCAAGGCGGAGAAAATTTGAGCGTGAAAAACGGCGCGTTTTACGACATATTCGTAACCCCGAAAGACTGCAACGATTTGATGAAAAGCTACAAAACCAGCTACTCTTTTATGGATAAGCCAGAAATTTCAAGCCCCGCGGCAAATATGCTGCGCGTAAAACTAAACGGCGCAAAGGGCGCAAAGCTTGAAATTTCAACGGGTAACGGCGCGGTAATAAACCTGTATTTAAGCGACGACTCCAAAAGTTACGGCGGCATGGGTAAAATTTACGCCGCAATCGCGGCGGTTTTGGCGGCGATCGTTTTGTTTTATCTTTTAGCAAGAAAGCGGAGATGACGGGTGCGGGAGGGCTATTTGGCGCAATGCCCGCTTGCAGGCTAGGGGTTTTGCTTTGCAGACGCGACGCACCGCTTGCAAAATGCAGATAAAAGGATAGATCATGACAAAAAACGAAGGTAAATTTTATATTTCGCTAATGGGTGAAAATAGCCATGAGGTGGATATCCCCGCGGGGCAAGGCAGCTTTAGCATCGCGCCTAAGGGCTACGGCGATGCGAGAGCCTACGTAGATGCGGATACGTCCATTTCGTGGAGCGCGTTTGACAGCATGCAAATACCGGCCGGCGGGCATTGGCCTAGATTTTTCTACTACGCGGGCAACGACGCGAGTTTTGCGCAGTGGTCGCAGGAGCGTGAGATAGAGAGCTTTTTCTGGGCGCCGCAAAAAGACGTCTCGCTGGATCTTAGCAAGGCTCACATCCGCCGCTTAAGCCTAGACTGCGATCGCTTTAAAATTTGCGTTCGACTCGGCGCAGATACGCGTAAGGTGGAATTTTACGGCAAGGCGGAAAATTTTACGATCGAGGATGCGGGCGGGCTTAAAGACGTTTCTTTTTGCTTTCGCGAGGATGATGCCGAGGGCGCGGAGCCGTTTAAGCTACCGGTGTTTGCGGCGCTAGCGGGCATAGAGCGCATAGAAATAGACGCGCCCGTTTGCGGCGAGCCATTTGATTGCGAGAGTTTGTTGTAGTTTTCCGCGCTAAAAAGCGTCAGTCTAAACGGCGCCGTCTGCAACCTGCGTGCCCTTAGCGCGCTTGAGGGATTAAATTCCATCCAGATAAGATACTGCTCTGATTTAAGCGGCTTTCCGCCGCTTAGCTCGTGGAGTGGGCTTAATTATTTTATCGCGTGGAATGTCGAGCGAGACGCAGGCAAGGCGCTTAAAAAGGAGCTTGTCGCGCTTGCTAAAACGCGAAAGTTTGAGTACGCCGCCGTCGCGCAGCTGCGTAAAAAGGCGTGGTTTGAGAGCGAGTTTAACGTCCCCTTTACAAACTGGGAGGGCAAAAACGGCAAAGCCGCGACGAGAGCCTATAAAACCGCGCTAAAAGCGATCAAAAAAGTAAGCTGCGAGCGCGAAGCAAGGGCGGTCATAGAGGAGCTCGTAGGCGCGATAAATAAGCTACCAGATATCGAGACGCCCGAGCGCGAGGACGCTTATGTGGCGGTACGCCAGATAGCTGATAATGCGCGTTTTGAGATACCGCAGAGCAAAACGCAGGAGTGGTTTGATGCGATGCGGGATTTTTAAAATTTATCCCAAGCGGCGTATGGTTGAAATTTATCCGAAGCACAGCGCGGTTTAAATTTATCTAAAAAGCGACGCCGTACGGCAAAGCCCACGCTTTTGCCGCTTTGAGCGTATTTTTTTTGCTTGCATTTGAGGCGCGCGAGCCGCTGCTTTGCTACGAGGCTTTGAGCGAATTTTGCTTTCTTGAGCTAAAATTTAGAGAAAGCTAGCGATCGGCTCAGACTGCAAAAAGGCGAATAAATTTGCGAACATTTTGCACTTCGCCTGCTTCAATGTAGATTGAGCTTTGCACAGCTGCGGCAAGCGCTTCGCCCGTCCGCCTTAAATTTTAAAATCTACGCGCCAAGCTTTTCGTATCTATGAAAGATGCTTTGCCAGCTAGCTCAAAAGCCTGCCTATAGCGCGGTTTCATTCATATTTTTTCTTATATTGCCTCGTTTCTATTTTTATGCTCTTACTACTTAAATTTAACGCCTAGTGTCTTAAAATTCTCACTACACGCCGAAATTTATACGCATATCTCTAGCTTTTGTGACTAAATTTTAAATTTCGTCCCCATTTATCTCATCCGCAAGTTTTAAAATTATAGCCTGCACCGCCTCAGGAGCGTAGATATCCATCCACTCTATCCCATTCGAAGCGCTAAAAAGCACGGCGATCCGCCCCTCGCTCATTGCACGCTTGGCAAGTTTGGTCGCTGCGGGGCTGTTGCCCATATTTGGCGTCTCGTCTATGCTTATCTCGGCGCAGCGGCGCAAAATAGGCGCCAAATCAAACTCTCCCTCGAGCAAAATAATGACCGAGCCGCGCCTAAAACTGCAGGCGTTCCAAAAGATCTCGGCGCCGTTTACGCATTCGCGCGAGAGATCGAGGCGAAATTTACCCCGCTCGCGCACGAGAAAACTAAACTTGCTTAAGTTTAGCGGGTGCTCCACGCTACCGAAAGTCCCCACGATGCTATCTTTGCGGCCGTTATAGACGTAGGCGGCGAGCGCGTTTTGCAGTAGCGGCGCGATGATCTGATCGTGCGCGCTCGTGTGGTCGTCATCTCTGGCGCGGCCTGGGATCTTTACGAAAAACGGTTTGAAATACTCCATAAACGCTCCTTAAGCTTATAAAATTTGCTCGCTCTTGCTTTTAAATTTAACGGCTTGCACTTTTAAATTTATGCCTATTTGGCTCTTGCGATAGCCGAATTTAGTTCGCGGCGCCCGCTTTTTCGGCTCGTTTTTCAGACGCCGCCGTTTTTAAATTTTACTCTTGTATCTGCTATCGCAGCTTCTTGCGCTTATATATCGTTTTTACGCCTATCAAATACAACCTGGATGGCGGTTTTAGATTTTACACAAAATACTCGCGCGCAGCATCCTTGCTCTCAAAGGGGCTTGCACTCAGCTCGCTGCCGTCTATGAGCAGAGCGTAGCGGCGAGCGGCGTCCGTTTTGGCGTATGTTAGCGCCAGCCTCGCCGCAAGCTCTCTATCCGCCTCGCTCGCGCCCCTGCTTATCAGGCTTAGCGCGCCCACGACGTCATCTTTAAATTTTATCTCGCTAAATTTTGGATTTTGCACGGCGGCAAGCTTTTTGTTATCGCTCTCATCCCGCCCGATTATGAGCTTAGCGCCGCCTGGCAGGCGCAGATGGCGCCCGAATTTTAAAATTTCAGCGTCCGCGGGCGTTTCGATCTTTTCAAATTTTACCGCATCCTTGATCCGCTCGCTAAAGCTTTGCACCGTTAGTAGACAGCCTCCCGCGGGCGTTTCATAGTCCTCAAAGCCGAACTCTGCCGCGAGCTGCATCTGCCTAGTGCGTCCGCGCCCGCTGATATCAAGCAGCGCGCCCCTATCGACCCAGCCCTTGATCTCTGGCGTCGTGGGCGGCAGCAGCTTCGCGCACAGCGGACGCAGGATCAGCCCCTCCTCATCGCCGCTAAGCCCGCCGACCTGAGCCAGAGCCTGCGCGCGTTGGCTCATCGGGCGCTGCCCGAGCACCTCGCCAGTGATGATGAAGCTCGCCCCTTCGCTTTGCAGCATCGTAAGCGCGGTCTTAAACATATATCCGTGGCAGTCGATGCAGGGGTTGAAGTGCTTGCCGTAGCCGTATTTGGGCTCGAAAAGCACCTGCCGCAGATATTCGCTTCTGATATCAACGCTTTTAAAATTCGCTCCCGCGGCTGCGGCTCTGCGGCGCATGATCTCGCTCTTATCGTCCTTGCCGCTAAATCCGATATCCATATTCAGCGCGAGCACCTCGATGCCTTGCGAGACGATGAGTTTGACCGCGAGCATGGAGTCAAGCCCGCCGCTAAAGAGCGCCAATGCCTTCATTTCGTTCCTTTACTTGAGTTGATTGATCTTTTTTTGATACTCCAAGATCCGCTCGATCTTGTCGGGCGCGTCGGAGTTTTTGAGCTTTTGCATCAGATCTTGCAGGGCGTTGCGGCGTAAAATTTTGCACGCGTCGTTAAAAAGCGCCGCGCCGTCGATAGGCAAAATTTCATCATCCAGCGCGAGCGCGCGCAGATTTTCGCGGGCTTCGCTTTCGGCGTTTTGAACATTTTGGATACTTTGAGCGCTTTGGACATTTTGAGCGGCGGCTTCCATCTCGCCTTGATTTGCGCCGATGCTTAAGCTCCGTCTCTCGCCGTTATTTGCATCCTCTTGCTTCTCGCCGCCGTTTGCACCCTGCTGTGCGGAATCTTTTAAATTTACGGCGCCCGTAGAACCCTGCCCGCTAAAATTTTGCTCGCTAGAGCTCTCACCGCTTTTTAAATTTACGCTCTCGCTACGGATAAAATTTTCTCCCGCGCCGCCTGCGGTAAAATTTTCGCTCGCATTACTATCCGCATTGCCGCCCTTGCCCGCGATGAAATTTTTAAAATTTCCGCCGCTGCGAGCGAAAGCCAAAAACGCCTCGAAAATATCGCCGTGCATGCGAAAATCGCGCCGCTCCAAGCAGCCGAGCCCAAGCTCCGCCATCTCACCATCGAGCAACATCGATTTTATGATCTGAAGCTCCGCGATCTCCTTGCGGCGCAGTAGCGTCCGCCCGCCCCTCGCCGAAGCCGCAGGCGGCGCAGAGCTCTCGTAGCGCGCCGTGTTTTGCTCGCGAACAAAATTTCCGCCGTTTAAGCTCCCGCTCACACCGCCCCTGCCGTCTGCGCCGCGCCCTTCGTAAGAACCGAAATCACGAGAGCCGAAATTCCCGCCCTCGTTAAAATTTCGCCCCTCAAAGCCCGCGCCGAAATTTTTACCGCCGCTTGCTAAATTAAACGAACCCGGCGAGACGTTTAAAATTTGCGCGACCAGGCTCTGATAGGACTCGGCGAGCACGGGGCCGAGCGCTGCGGTAAATTCTTTGATCTCATTTAGCGCCGCCTCTTTTTGCACTGGGCGGGCGAGATCGTATTTTTTAGCGATTCTTCGGATCAGAAACTCCCCGCTCTCCATGCCGCTAGCATAAATTTGCTCTAGCTCGCGCACCTTGCCCGCGACTATCATATCCGCAGGATCGGCGCCGCCGCCGATTATAGCGACGCTTGAGTCGATCTTATTCAGGCACAAAAGCCGCGCCGATTTCATCGCCGCATTGATGCCCGCAGCGTCGCCGTCGAAGCTAAGCACGACGTTAAGCTCCGCGCGCTTTATAAGCGGCAGATGAGCGGGCGTCAACGCCGTGCCGAGCACCGCTACGGCGTTGTCGATGCCCGCTTGATGCAGCATGATGACGTCCATGTAGCCCTCGGTGATGATGAGGGTTTTTTTGGCGATCGCGCTTTTTTTTGCAAGGTCGAATGCGTAGAAAATTTTAGATTTATCAAACAGCGCGCACTGCGGCGAATTGACGTATTTGGCGGGATTATCGCTTATCGTGCGGCCGCCGAAGCCCACGAGCTTGCTTGCGTGGTTGTAGATCGGAAAGGTGATGCGCTCAATGAAGCTTGCGTAGAGCCCGCGCTCGTTTTGCTTCACCGCGCCCGCATTTAGCGCGTCTTGCGGCGGAATTTCTTCGTTTTGCAAAACTCTGATCGTCTGCGCGCTAGCTCCAGCGTAGCCAAGGCCGAATTTGCGAATAGTCGCATCACTCAGTCCGCGTTCGTACAGGTATTTTACGGCGGCGGGGTTTTGATAAAGGCAGCTTTGATAGTAGGCGTTTAAAATCCCAAGTACCTTCTTCTCTTCGCTGCGTTCCTGCACCTTGGCGCCAGTGTATTGCAGCGCGAAATTATACATCCCCGCAAGCTTTTCGACCGCTTCTGGAAAGCTTATCTTTTCGTAATCTTGGATAAATTTAATCGCGTTGCCGCCTGCTTTGCACGAAAAGCAGTGAAAAATTCCAAGCTTTGAACTCACGCTCATGCTCGGGTGCGAATCGTCGTGAAATGGGCAGACACCCACGAAATTTGCGCCGCTGCGCTTAAGCGGGACATATTTTTCTACGACATCTACGATATCTACGGTAGCCAGCAGATTTTCTATGCTTTCGTTTTTAATCATAAGCGAAATTATACCCGCACTTTGCTATAATTGCCCTTTATTTTTGCGACGAGGTTTGATTTGGATAATTTTTTCTTAGACGATCGCGACCCGATTTTCGGGCTTATCATGCTGATAAGCATAATCTTGCTAGTGTCGATTCTAAGCTACATTTGGGGAGTTTTTTCTAAAAAAAACGAGAGGCAGAGCTTAGAGAATTTCATCAAAAAATTTGACACCCTAGACGCGCTTAGCACCGAACACAGGCAGCTTTTGGCAAGCCCGCAAATAGACATCCCGACGCTTGGAATTTTAGCTAGCTCTTTCGTCAAAAGCGGCGACTTCGAGCGCGCGATAGAAATTTATCTAATCGCGCTAGGCAAGGCTAGCGGCGGCGTGCAGAGGGAGTTTATCCTCACCAATCTCGGTATCGTATATTTCAAAGCGGGCTTTTTAGGGCGCGCCGAAGAGGTATTTTTGCAGGCGCTAAAGCTGCGCCCGAGAAACAAAGAGGCCCTTACGCATCTTACGGTGATTTATGAGCGGCTGAAGCGCTTTAATGAGGCGCTTGAGGTGCTTGACGCGCTGCGCGAACAGGACGCCGAAGTATATGCTCAAAGCCAGTTCGAGCGCGCCCAGATCATCGCAAACGACGCTAATACGCCGTTTAATAAAAAGATCGCTAAAATTTCAAAGCTAAACTTCAAAGGCGCGGGGCGGTTTTGCATGGAACTTTTTATCAAAAACAAAGAGCCTATGGAGGGCTTTGACCGCTTCCCGCCGATCGAGCAGGCGATCGATCTGATCTATGATTTCCCTGCGGCGGTAAATACGCAGGATGCGGAGTACAATGCGCTTTTTTACGCGCTTGGAAGAAGCGATCAAAAGCCTAAGAGCGCGAGTAAAATTTTTGAGATCAACGCGCTTATAGCCATGAAAGACACGGGCTTTGAGGACGCCGGGCTTAGCTTTAGCTACACCTGCGCGAAGTGCAAAAGCTCGGTGGGGCTCTTCTCGCACCGCTGTCCGGTCTGCTACGAGCTAGGCAGCATGGAAATTAGAGCACAAATTTCGGAGAAAACCGGTGAAATCGGTCAAACTTTTTAGCGACGGCAGCTGTCTCGGAAACCCTGGAGCGGGCGGCTGGGCTTACATACTGCAATACGGCGACGCGATAAAAAAGGCAAGCGGCGCGGAAGCGATGACGACCAATAATCAAATGGAGCTAACAGCCGCTATAATGGGACTTAGCGCGCTTAAGCAGCCCTGCCGCGTCGAGCTTTTTACCGATAGCGAATATGTCGTTAAAGCGATAAGCTCCTGGCTCGCAAAGTGGGTCGCTACTGATTTTAAGGGCAAAAAAAACGCAGATCTGTGGCGCAGATACCTTGCGGCGGCAGCGCATCACGAGATCAAGGCCTCCTGGGTCAAGGGGCATGCGGGTCATCCGCAAAACGAAGAGTGCGACGCTATGGCTCGCGCGGCGGCGGAAGCGATAAAGGGCTAAAATTCCGCGGCGAAGCTTGCGGTTGCGCGGATTAAGCATGGATTTGCTCGCGTTTACTTTGCACGCAGAGCCGCTTCGGCTTAAATTTATCGCCCGAAGCCGGTTTTAGTGCATTCGTTCACGCAATCGAGCTTTGGCAGAAATTTCGTTAGCAGCGGAGCAGGCTTTGGCGCGACTGTATTCGCGACGGGTCTATTTTTGGCGAGGATTTCGTTTGCGACAAGTGAGCCTTGGCGCGGTTTACGTTAGAATGGCGGGCTATGTTTAAATTTTATTCGCCGCAGATTGGTGCTAGCGCGTTTCATTCGCCACGTTAGTGCAAATTTAGCGCGGGCTGTGCTTGCACTCGTTCGTTTCGCTTGCGCAAGTTTTGTTCGCGCCAGATGCCGTTTGCGTGCGAGCCGCCGCGGATTTCGTAGAATTTTATAAAAAGGTTGATAATGCAAAATTTAGAAAAATTACAAGAAAAACTGGGCTATAAATTTAAAAATTTAACCCACCTCAAGATCGCTCTTACGCACAAAAGCGCCAAAAACGGGCACAACAACGAGAGGCTGGAATTTTTAGGCGATGCGGTGATGGATCTGATCGTGGGCGAGTATCTTTTCAAAAAATTTAGCAGCGACGAGGGCGATCTGAGCAAGCTGCGCGCCGCACTCGTGAACGAAAGCAGCTTTTCTAAATTTGCAAAATTTTTGGGCATCGGCGAGAACCTGAATATGTCGCTGTCCGAGGAGCGCAACGGCGGGCGCGAGAAGCCATCGCTGCTTTCGGACGCCTTTGAGGCGATAATGGGCGCCGTCTATCTTGAGAGCGGGCTGCAAAACACCGCCCGCATCGCGACTGCAATCTTAGAAATCCTCTATCCGCGCATCAGCTTTAACGAGCTCGTTAAAGACTACAAAACCGCGCTGCAAGAGCTCACGCAGGCAAAATTCGGCGTCACGCCCGAATATATCCTTTTAGGCTCGAGCGGCCCCGATCACAAAAAAAGCTTCGAAATGGCGGCGCTCGTAGGCGGCAAGCGACTCTCATCCGCTGTGGGAGCTAGCAAAAAGGAGGCTGAGCAAAAATGCGCGCAAATCGCGATAGAGCTTTTACAAAACGGCGCCTCGCACAGCGCTAGCGCGACAAATAGCGAGCAAACAGCATGCGATAGCAACGCACAAAGCGGTGCGAACCGAGCACAGGACGGCAAAAAAGGCTCACGAAATAGCGACGGACGGGCGCATGGTAGCAAAAAAAGCGACCGCGCCGGCGCATCAGGCGGCACGCCGAGCGCTAAAAAAAGCAATGAGCGAAGCGGGCGTGATACGGATAGACAAGGCGGCGGCGATCAAGGAGGCGCGCTATGAATACCTTCGGCGAGAGATTGCGCCTTAGCACCTTCGGCGAGAGCCACGGCGCGGCGATCGGCGGCGTTTTGGACGGCTTTCCGGCAGGCGTGGCGATCGAGATTTCAAATATCCAAAGCGAGCTTGACCGCCGCAAGCCGGGCGGCAAATACGCTACGCCGCGCAAAGAAGCCGACGAGATCGAAATTTTAAGCGGGATTTTTGACGGTCGCAGCACCGGCGCGCCGATCGGATTTATCATCCGCAACGCAAACCAGCACTCGAAGGACTACGAAAATCTAAAGGATATTTTCCGCCCCGCACACGCCGATTTTTCATATTTTGCCAAATACGGACTGCGCGATTACCGAGGCGGCGGGCGGGCAAGCGCGCGCGAAACCGCCGTGCGCGTGGCTGCTGGAGCGTTTGCGCAAATTTTGCTAAATCACTTTAAAATTTCCGTAAAAAGCGGAATCTGTGGCGTGGGCGAAATTTACGCCGCAAATTTAGACTTCGACTTTGCGCAAAACAGCGAAATTTTTGCGCTCGATCCTGATGCGGAGAGCGCGCAAAAGGAGTTAATTCTAAGCGTCAAAAATGCGGGAGATAGTATCGGCGGCTGCGTGCTAACGCGCGTCACGGGCGCGCCTGCGGGGCTCGGCGAGCCGCTGTACGGCAAGCTGGATGCGGCGCTTGCGGGCGCGCTGATGGGCATAAACGGCGTAAAGGCCGTGCAGATCGGCGCCGGAGTGAAGGCAAGCACGCTAAAAGGCAGCGAGAACAACGATTTTATGCGCGCTAGCAAGGATGCGATCCGCACCAACGGCGGCAAGATCGGCGCAAATTTTGCAAGCAACAACGCAGGCGGGATCTTAGGCGGCATAAGCAGCGGCGCGCCTATCGAGATTGCGACGCATTTTAAGCCCACTCCGAGCATTTTCATGGCGCAGCACAGCGTGGACGTGCGCGGCGCAGACGCGATCTACGAGCTGCGCGGGCGGCACGATCCGTGTATCGCCGTGCGCGGCAGCGTCGTAGCCACCGCGATGGCGCGGCTGGCGATCGCCGATGCGCTGCTGCTAAACGCGAGCGCGACGCTGGGGAATTTAAAGCGAATTTACGGCGAGGATTAAATTTAGACGGGCGCCCTTAAATTTTGCGAAATTTAATGAAATTTCAAGGGCCGAGCGATGAAATTCCCGCGAGCTAGGCGGGCAAATTTTAAATTTACGCGGTAGGCCTATCGTGACAAGGAGGGCAAAATGAGACTTGAGCGTATCGGCGAGGACTCGGCACTGATCGCGCGCATAGAGGCGATCAACGTCGCGGCGTTCCCCGAAATCGAGCGTATCAGCATAAAAAATTTTTTAAAAATGTCGCGCAAAGGACAGCTTGAAATCGCGGCGATATTCGAGGATTTTAGCGCCCTAAGTACTGGCGGCGCGGCAAATAAACATCACGCGGCGACAGACGAAAATTTATGCGCGCCAAAACAAGATTTTTGCGCGGCAAAGCGGGATTGCGGCGAAGCTAGCCAAGATCGCAATGCTGCGGGTAAAAATTTCGATGCGAGCGACTGCGGCGCGGCAGAATTAACCTCTTTGAGTTCCGAAAATCGCGGCACGGCAGATAAAAAATCTAATGCGACGTGTGAAAAATCCAGCTCGGAAAGTAAAAATTCCGACGCAGCGAGCGAGCATTTAAACGCGGTGGTGCAAAATTTAAGCGGCGAGGAGCTGGTTGGGTTTTGCGTCTATAGAACCGAGCAAACTTACAAGCGCGCGGTTTCGCACCACAAACAGCCGCCGCCTCGCCTAAATGCGGATAAAATTTTAAGATCCAAAGCCCATAGCTGCGCGGAATTTGACGGCGCAGAGGATGAAATCCCAAGCGGTAAAGCGGAATTTTCAGAGGCAAAATTTTTTAGCGTTGCAAGCGGCGAAATCGCGAGCCAAGAAACGCAGCCTCTTAGCGGCGATGAAATTTTAAACGCGAGCGCAGATAGCAAAATTCCGATCGACGCGGACCATTCGATTTGCGGTGCGGGCGGCAAAATTTCATCAAGCGCTAGAGGGGATGAAATTTCATCAAGCGCCGCAGAAGGCGAAATTTCGTCAGGTACCGCAGAAAGCGAAATTTCGCGCTACGATGAGAGCGAACCCTCAAGCGGCGGAGAGAGCGAGTTTTTTTACGTAGCGTACCTTGCGATCGATGCGAAATTTCGCGGGCTTGGGCTTGGCTCAAGGCTGCTCGCGCTCATCGCCAAGCAAAATCCGAGCGCGCAGATCGTCCTTGACGTTGAGCCGCCGCATGAGGACGTGCCCAATCTCGCGCAACGCCTGCGCCGCATAGAATTCTACGGCAGGCACGGTTTTCGGCGCTGCGGCAAGTTTTTCAACTACGCAGGCCTAAGCTTCGAGATCCTTGCTAAGCCGCCGTTAAGCGCGCCGCAGCAGGGATTTGACGTAGCGAGCTTCGTGAAATTTATCGGCGCAGGCAATAAATTTAGATTTAAAATCACCGACGCGCCGCTATATAAAAACTAATGCAAAAGCCCGAATTCAGCCTCATCTGCGACGATACGTTTTATAGAATTTTCTCCGCCTCTATCCTTGCGTTTTTTTGCATTTTTATCTCTTTGGACATCGGCGGATCGGGGGAGCTGTTTTACACGGACAGCCCGCTACGCTCGCAGCAAGCCAAGCCTAGTCTGACGATCGTTTTTATGTTTTTAGCGTTACTTTATCTGCGAAGCGGTAGCAAAGAGGCGGCGCGCGTGGAATTTGACGAGCTTAAAATATCCTTTCGCAGAGGGCTAGACAAATACGATCTTATGCTTGGATGCGTTGATCTGATAGAGCCGTCGTTCGGCTTCGTGCGGACGTTTCGCGTGCCGTTTCTAAGCTACGAACGGTTTTTGAAACTGCAAGAAATTTTAAAATTCTTGCTTCTTTTCGTATACGTCGCGGGCGTGTTTTTGACGATCAAATTCGGCTTTGCCGAGGCTGCGATCTATGCAGCGGCGGGCATTTTTGCGATTTTGATCGCTTCAAAGCTCGTCGTCGCGCGAAGACTAGACGGGCGAGTGGGACTTCGACTGCGCGATTGCCTGCTACTGCGCGGGAGGGACGATACGGGCGCGGCGGTATTTTTTTGCATCCGTCCTAGCCGCGCCGAGCGCGAAGCTTTACGTATATATTTTTTGAAAAATTTCAGCTACGACATTAAGGCGTGAAATTTTTTGGCTTTCAGCGTAAAATTTAGACCCGCGGGGTAGCCTGGATAAGGCTAAACGTAAACGAAGCGCAAAGGCAGATGCTGCGCGAGTATTTCACGGCGAGATTGGGGCTGGATTCGAGCAAAATTCTACTCACAGCAATCGTAGATGGGATCTCTCGGTACTCGAAGTAGTCGCAGATGAGATCGCTCGGCACCCGAAGCAATCCTCTAAGCAGCTTCAGATGAGTTGCTAGTGTCTGCTTGACTGAGATAACCACGGCTCGTCGCAACTCGCCTCGCCGCAAGCGCCTCCGCAAATATCCTACGCTCTTAAACGCGTCGAAAGCGAGGCGGTGATAAAATGCGCTTCGTCAAAAATCATACCGAAAAGGAATTTTATGAGGGATTACGACAAAGAGCCGATCAAAATCATAGATAGAGCGGTTTACTTTCAAAACAATATTGTTCTTTTTCTTTCACTCGGTTGCTTATATAAAATATTCAATTTAGAAGTTACTCCGTTAAACTTAGAATTTTACACGCATTTTAGTGCCGATTTAGTTATGTTTATCGTAGTGGTCTTTTTATTGTTGCCGGCTACGCTACTTTGGCCTATTAAAAGAAAGGGCAGTCCCGCGTATTTTTTATTGAAAAATAATAAAATCAGCTATATAAATGCTTTCGACGATAAGCCCGGATCGCTAAATCAGGCGCTAAATGATTTTTATTTTGTCAAGAAAGAGGAAATAATAAAATTTGCGATGCCTGCGATATAGATAAGGCGAGTTTTTGTGTTATATCGGAGCTATACAATAGCTTCGGTAGATTTCACTATTTTTCGTCCTACGAGCTGTATAAAAAATCGTCCATAGGGGTACACATAGGAAAGGTTGTATTGTTTTTATATCATACGATAAATTTCATATTGTTCATCTTGCCGTTTAAAATTTATATGCTGATAAGAGCGGATGAGCCTTTGGGCTTAATCCGCAAAAATATCGTGCTAAGGTTCAAAAATAGAAATTACTTCCTTATAAATATATATTCTAGGCGAGATCTGGATGAGATACTAGAGTATTTTAAGCAAAAAGGCGTCCAAGTTACGGATAAAGTGGTCTTTATGCCGCAGGCGCAAAATAAAGGCTTGTTTACCGATAAAAACGAAATTTGGAGCGATGATTTCGGTGATACGCAAATTCCAAAAGACACGTTTAAGCGAAAGCTTAGGCGGTTTTTTAGCTTGGATTAAAGAGCGATTCCGCCCGTTTCAGCGTAAAATTTAGACC
>ERZ773055.197-NODE-197-length-41170-cov-57.735984_pt1 | contig 41170 bp, 39 predicted proteins | sample MGYA00580515_ERZ773055 | MGnify/ENA primary metagenome ERZ773055 (study PRJEB29015, sample SAMEA2737993) | human oral metagenome | biome: human oral; feature: human-associated habitat; material: dental | place: China | collected 2064 ...
GCGGATAGCCGAGCAGCCCATCGAAGAAGGAGTCTGTTGCGGCGGATGCGGCATCGCCGAGCACGCCCGGCAGCATCCGCGCCGTAGCGTCCACGGTCAGCATGGCAGGAATCTCCCCGCCCGTCAGGACAAAATCTCCGACGGAGATCAGTCGATCTGCAAGATCATAGATTCGCGCGTCAAAGCCCTCATAGTGTCCGCAGATGAGCACCAGCTGCTCATACGATGCGAGCTCCTTTGCCGTCCGTTGGGTGAACACCTCGCCCGCGGGATCGAAAATGATCGTACAGCGGTGCTCCGCATACGCAGCAGTCCTCCCGTACACGTCGCGCACGGCGGCGTACAGAGGCTCAGGCTTCAGCACCATGCCTGCCCCGCCGCCGCACGGCGTATCATCCACATGATGATGCTTATCCGCCGCGTAGTCGCGAAAATCTGTATAGTGGATGTCGATGAGCCCGCGCTGCACTGCGCGTCCGATGATGCTGCTGCCAAATACGCCCGCAAACATCGCGGGAAAAAGCGTCACAAGGTCAATTCTCATAGCTGCTTCATCCTACTTTCTGCATATCCTTCATTATAGCATGAAGCCGCAGACAAATTGCGGCGTCTCTGCAAAATATTTGATAAATATATTCAGAAAAACTGCACTTTGATATATAATGGAGAAGTCAACACTATGGCAGTGATTTGGAGCGGTACCATGGAAATCAACCTTGCACATTTCAATGTCAGCATCGGACGGCAAAAGCCTGAGAATATTCTGCACAGCGATGTTCCCTGCCCGTTCTGCGACACGTCAAAACTGACGGGCATCATCGAAAGGGACGGCGACATCATTCTGCTCAAAAATAAATACAATGTGATTGAGGAAGCCGACCAATTCGTCCTCATCGAGGGGGCAGACTGTTATGCCGATATTCCCGAGTATTCCAAGGCGCATATCCGCCGCCTCATTGCCTTCGGCATGCGGCACTGGAAGAAGATGCGCGAGAGCGGCGCATACGATACAGTGCTCTTTTTCAAGAACTACGGTCCGTACTCAGGCGGAACGATCCGCCACCCGCACATGCAGCTCGTCGGCTTCCCCCATTTTCGTCCGGAGCTTGCCTTCTCCCGTGAGGAGTTTGAGGGACTAACGATTGACGAAACGGACGGCGTGGCGTTCACGCTCTCCACGCATCCGCGCGTCGGCTTTCGCGAGCTCAATATTATCCCGCGGAATGTGCGTACAACCAATGTGATTGCCGACTACATACAGATTGCCGTGGATTTTATCCGGCGGCGCAATGACAGCTATAATATTTTCTTCTACCATGACGGCGCGGATATCTTCATCAAGATTCTGCCGCGCTTTGCGACCTCCCCTGTCTTTATCGGCTACAACATCCGCCTGCTTCCATCGAATCTAAAGGAGATGCGGGATGAGATCCGAACAATATATTTTGAAAGTGACGATACCGAATGCAGGACATGAACGACACGCTTGAAGAAATGCCGCGCCGCAGGAAAATGCGGCGCAGAAGCAGCGCGCGAAAGAAGCCATCGCGCAGAAAAAAAACGCCCCTTTCCCTCGGGCGTTTTTTCATGATACTGATTCCTATACTGCTTCTCGTTGGTGCGGGGACATTCTTCTTCGCACCGCATACATGGCAGGAGCTCGGTACACTGCTGCCCGAGGCGGAGCATCAAAAGCCTGCGAACCAGCTGCATGAGGTCCGCGAGCTGGATGCGGCCGATCGAATTCTGCGCGTGCTCTTTGTACGACGCGCCATCGATGCGCGTCTTGACCGTGCGGACTACGTCCCCATCGGACGCATCGCCCCCGATCTGCAGCATGCCATCATCGCGGTGGAGGATCGACGTTTCTATGAGCACCATGGATTCGACATGACGGGCATGGCACGCGCGACCCTCGTCAACATTCAGCATGGACGCATCGAGGAGGGGGCAAGCACGATCACACAGCAGCTGGTGAAGAATCTTTTCTTCGGCAGTGAGCAGACCTTTGTACGCAAAGCCGAGGAGCTTCTGCTCGCCCTGGACATCGAGATCGCCTGTTCAAAGGAGGAAATCCTCGAAATGTACCTGAATGTTGTCTACTACGGTGACGGATTTTACGGCGTACATGCGGCATCCGACGGGTACTTTGGGAAGTCTCCTGACGCACTCGATCTGCCCGAGGCATCCATGCTCGCGGGTGTTCCGAATGCACCGTCCGAGGTCTCACCATCCGTGAACTTCATCGCGGCGAAGAAGCGGCAGGCGGTCGTGCTGGATGCAATGCAGGCACAGGGAATGATTGATGCGCGGACGGCGGAAGATGCGAAGCTGCAGGCTCTTATTCTGCGCCCGCGCCATTAGTGCGTTCAGCGGTCGATGAGTGCTGTTCCCTCCGCAAAGAGTCCCGTGCGCGTCACGTACGCTTCGGCAGGGTCGATCGGCAGAGCAAAATCCCGTGCCATCACGCTGAGCACCTCGATGGGCTTCACACTGCCTGCAGGTCTGACCGCCAGATGCATCCAGAGAATGAGGCATCCATTTTCATACTGAAACGAAATGGGTGTCTTTATGTATTCCTTTGTCTCTATGCTGCGGCTTTTCTTCGGGGTCACACGTTCCCATACGGCATGCACGGCGGCGTTGTAGCGGCGTACGCTCTCACGTACGGGTGCGAGATCTCCATCATAGGGGATCTTGAGCCGATAGCGTGCCTCATCCACCTCTGCCATCAGAGCGCGGTGTTTCCCCTCCTGAAGGCGCAGACGGATGATCTCCGCTCCGCGCGGGAGCTGAGCACGCAGGCGCTGCATGACCTCATGAGGAGGCAGTTTCTCGGTCATCTCAAAGTCCACATATTCCGCATCGCTCGCTGCGCCCAACGAGAGTGCCGAGGCGAAGGCGACCTTCATGTGCGGGTTAAAGCCCTCCGAATACACCATGGGAAGCCCTGCACGTTTGCACGCGCGGACAAAGAGGTTCGCATAGTCGAGATGGGAGACATAGCGCAGTTCCTCGCCCTTGGTGATGAGTCCGCGATAGCGTACGGCCATGCGTTTCTGCGGCGCTCCTCCCTGTTTTGACGGATCAGCAGTCATGTCCGTCACTCCATGTACTGCAGGTATATCCTGCTCTTCCTCGGCAGCATAGTCGATTACGTCGACGCCGAGCGTCGGACAAATCCCGCAGCCCGTACAGTGCGTGCGTCGGCAGTCCTCCGTAAGAGATGCCGTAAGTGCCTTCTGCCACTCCGTTTTCAGATAGCGTTCGAGCACGCCGGGTGAGGTGTGTGTCCACGGCAGTGGTTCTCCGATCGTGCGTGTGCGGCGGCTGTAATACGTCCAGTCGACACCGCAGTCCGCAAAGGCAGCGAAATAACGTGCATCGTCGAAGAGATCCGACCAGCCGTCAAACTTCGCCCCATTTTTCCACGCGGTAAGAAGTGCCGGCGCAAGGCGGCGGTCACCGCGTGCAAAGACTCCCTCGATCACGGAAAGGCGCGCATCATGATAGTGAAATGTGATCGCTCGATCCGCGATATTCTCCTTCAGAAGCTGCTGACGCCGCTGAAATTCCTCAATTGATAGCTGCCCAAACCACTGGAACGGTGTGTACGGTTTCGGTACAAAGCAGGAGACGGAGACGGTGACCTTGCACCCACGCCGTCCGCGAATCTCCGTATAGAGATCGACGACCTTCTTCGCGAGGCAGGCGATGCCGATGATGTCCTCATCCGTCTCCGTCGGCAGTCCCATCATAAAGTAGAGCTTCACCTGCTTCCATCCGTGACGGAATGCCGCCCCGCACGCTGTGAGCAAATCCTTCTCCGTCACCCCTTTATTGATAACGTCGCGCAGACGCTGCGTCCCTGCCTCAGGCGCAAAGGTCAGTCCAGACCTACGCACACGCTGTACCTTCTGCGCGAGCTCCACGGAAAAGCTGTCAATGCGCAGAGACGGGAGGGAGACACTGACCTTCTCGTCTCGATAGTCCTCGATGAGATCATCCACGAGACATCCAAGCCCCGAGTAGTCCGCCGAAGAGAGCGAGGTTAGGCTCATCTCATCGTAGCCGCTGGAGGAAATCATCTCATGCGCCATATTCCGCAGTCGTTTCTCCGTGCGCTCACGTGCAGGACGGTAGGCGATACCCGCCTGACAGAAGCGGCAGCCTCGTGAACAGCCGCGAAAGAGCTCGAGCATGGCACGGTTGTGCACGATGTCCATGTAGGGAACGATGGGATGTTCTGCTGAGACAGCATCGTTCATGTCCTTCACCACGCGCTTGTAGATCACGGGACGCGCATCAGGGTGAAGCGCATCCATGCGCACGAAATTTCCTTGTGCATCGTAGACGGGCGCATAGAATGACGGCACATAGATGCCGTCCACGCCGAGCAGCTGCGTCAAGAATCCGCGCCGTCCGCCCGGTCTGTCCGCTGCGCTCCACCGGATAAAGCAGTCGCAGATCTCGGGCAGTACCTCCTCTCCCTCGCCGATGACAAAGAAGTCGAAGAAGTCGGCAATCGGCTCGACATTATAGACACACGGTCCGCCGCCGACGATGAACGGCATATCCTCACCGCGCTCCGCCGCATGAAGCGGAATTCCCGCCAGATCGAGCATATTCAGCACATTCGAGTAGATCATCTCATATTGGAGAGAGAAGCCGACGAAGTCAAATGCACGAACCGCGTGACGAGATTCCAGTGAGAAGAGCGGAATCCCGCGCACACGCATCTCCTCCTCCATATCGATCCACGGAGCGTAGACGCGTTCTGCCGCGATATCCGCACGGCGATTTAGAATCTCGTAGAGAATGGCGAGCCCGAGGTTGCTCATGCCGACCTCGTAGACGTCGGGCAGAGCCAAGGCAAATTTGCATCGAATGCTGTCCCAGTCCTTGTGGACGGCGTTCCACTCCCCCCCCGTATACCGCGCAGGCTTCAGCACCGACTGGAGCATGCTGTGATCGAGTTGTACCACCATTTCCTGTCCCCACCTTGTATCGTTCATAAGAAAAGGGGCTGCGCTGCACGAAGGCAGGCAGCCCCGAAAAATCTAAAAGAGTAACTTTTGCCGCCGCAGCTGGATGTTCAGCAGGATGGCGATCGCCATAATATTTGTCGTCAGTGAGCTGACACCGTAGCTCATGAGCGGCAGCGGTATGCCCGTAACCGGCATGATGCCCATTGTCATTCCAACATTGATGAGAACATGGAAAGCAATCATTGATGTGATTCCGACCGCGAGCAGCCGTCCGAATGTATCGCTTGCATTCTGCGCGATGCGTATCCCACGCCATAGGACGACGAGATAGAGGAGGAGCAAAATGGTACAGCCGACAAAGCCAAGCTCCTCTCCTACGACGGAGAAGATAAAGTCCGTATGGTTCTCGGGCAGGAAGTTCAGCTGGCTCTGCGTCCCGCCAAAGAGCCCCTTCCCGAACAGCATACCCGAGCCAATCGCAATCTTCGATTGGATGATGTGATAGCCTGCACCGAGCGGATCGACATTCGGATCCATAAACACCATGATGCGCATTTTTTGGTAGTCTTTGAGAAAATGCCACAGCACGGGCATCGCCGCCAGTCCCGCAGCGAAAATTCCGAAGAGAATACGGAGACGAATCCCTGCCGCGAAGATCATGCCGAAGAAGATCGCCAGGAAGACAAGCGATGTCCCAAGATCCGGCTGTTTCAAGACGAGCAGGAATGGTATGCCGACATAGGCTGCAATCGGGGCGAGGTCCATCAAGGAATCAATCTTTCCACGCTTTTCGAGCATTGCTGCAAGCGCGATAATCATGATGAGTTTCGAGAACTCTGATGGCTGTATACTGATCGGACCGAGTGCGATCCACCGCTGTGCACCAAGCGCTGTCTGCCCGATAAGCATAACAAGGATCAGCAGGACAAGATTGAACACATAGAAGTGGTTTCCGTACCGCTGGAGGATTTTATAGTCGAAGTTCATCAAAAAGGCGGCAATCGCAATATCCACCAGAATGGAAATGCCCTGCCTCTGCACAAACCAGTAGCGTTCCTCACTCGGTGTATTGACATGTGTCGCACTGCCGATAATGATGAGACTCATGATGACAATGGCAGCCGCTGCCGCGATAAGTGTCAGATCTGTGCGGCGCAGCAGGCGTTTCGAAAGAATCATCGCACATTCCTATGACCGCCGCCGTGCTGAACACTGACGACAGGAATATTGACGACGAGTGCCATTGTATCATTTTCATTCTCGAGCGCAAATTCCATTTCCCGCGTATCGATATACATGTACTTCGAAATCACCTGAATGATCTCCGCTCTCATGTTATCCATGATTTCCGGGGAAACATTCGCGCGGTCATTGATGATAACGAGCTGCAGACGGCGGCGTGCGACATCGCCTGAGCTCTCCTTTCTGCCGAGAAGTCTTTTCAGTGCCTCAATCACGCCAACGCCCCCTTACTTCTTCCCAAAGAGTTTGCCCTTAATCGTTTCCCAGAGGCTCTCTTTTCCTAGTTCACGGAAAGGAACCTCCTCGCCGCAGAGCCGCGCAACCACATCAAGATATGCCTGTCCGGCAGGTGACCCCTTCATGGTGACACATGGCTCGCCACGGTTTGTACTCGTTACGACCATCTCATCATCGGGAATCTGTCCGATGCACTTGACTGACAGGATCTCATCAATATCGTCCATATCCAGCATATCGCCCTTTTCAATCATCTTCGGACGGATACGATTGACGACAAGGCAGATATCCTCCTTATCGGCACGGCCGAGTTCCCCAATGATCTTATCGGCATCACGCACCGCAGAAATCTCCGGCATCGTGACCACAATTGCTGTGTCTGCCGCAGCAATTGCTGTCTTAAAGCCCTGCTCGATTCCTGCAGGGCAGTCGATGATGATGATATCATAAGAACGGCGCAGCTCTTCACAGAGCGCTGCGAGTTCATCCGGATTTACAGCACTCTTATCTTTGACCTGTGAGGTCGGCAGGAGATAGAGCGAATCGTATTTCTTGTGGCGAACCAGCGCTTTTTTGTACGGTACATGCCCGGATGTCACATCGACGAGATCGTACATGATGCGATTCTCAAGGCCAAGCAAGAGATCCAGATTACGCAGCCCCGTATCGGTATCAATGAGCACGACACTCTTGCCGCGCATGGCAAATCCGACGCCAATGTTCGCTGTCGTCGTCGTTTTTCCAACGCCTCCCTTACCTGATGTCACCACATAGATTTCACTCATACTACGGACCTACCTCTCTATTGGTTCAATGACGATCCGACCGTCCTTCACATATGCACGCTCTGCTTTTCCGCTGTCTTCCGGCTCATCCGGTGAGCGGGCAACATAGTTGGCAATACGGATCTGCGTCGGCATCAAATGATCTGCAATGACAAATGCTGTCGTATCTCCTGCCGCTCCCGCATGGATTACGCCACGGCATGTACCGCGTACATCAACGCTTCCTCCTGCCGTGATCTGTGCCCCAGGGTTGACGTTGCCGAAGACGATGACCGATCCCTCCGTTTCGATCGCCTGCCCGCCGCGCAGCGTCTTCTCGACAACGAGCATCTGCCGGAGTTCCGGCTCCTCACTCTCCTGCACGGCAGGTGCCTGAACATCGGCAGCCATCTGCGGCGGCAGCGGTGCCGGCTTAGGCTTTTCCTGGCGGCAGATCAGGCCATGCGTCCGAAAGAGTTCCTGCAGCTCCGCCAGCTCTTGCTTGGAGAACAGATCACGCGGTACACGCACCAGTGTCCCGCGCAGGAAGAATCCAGCGCCGGAATCCAGTTTTTTCCCTAATTCTTCCATGATCTCCGAAAAGGGCATGGCAGGGGGAAAGGCAAGCGACAAGCCGCCGTTCTCCCCCTTGATCTTGATCTTTTCCTCACTCATTTCCATCCCTCACTTGCTCCCTGCAGGCCGCTCCTGATCCAGGCCAAAGGCGGCTTCCATGATGCGTCGGCCGATCGGTACGGCCGACAGGGAACCAAAGCCGCCCTGCTCTACGATCACGGCAACCACAATATTCGGATTCGCAAAAGGCCCATACGCCACAAACCAACCATGATCTCGCCCCTGCGAATTCTCCGCCGTCCCCGTCTTGCCGGCAATATCAATGGGAAATCCGGCAAAGACCCCCGCTGCCGTGCCGATCTTCGTCACCTCGTGCAGTCCCTCCTGCACTTGGCGAATGACCCCTTTGTTCACATCCAATTCCGAAAGCAGGACCGGCTGGAACTCACGCACCGTATTTCCATTGACATCCACAATACGCTGCACAAGATGCGGCTGATAGCGCCTGCCGTTCGCCGCAATCTCCCCCATGACCATCGCTGCTTGGAGCGGTGTCACAAGGTTGAATCCCTGTCCGATCGCTGCATCAAAGGTCTCCGAAAGATACCAGTCACCATCTTCATAGTTGTCCTTCTTATATTTGCGGTTTGGCACCAACCCCTCTGCCTCATAAGGCAGATCGACACCCGTACGCTGCCCGAGCCCGAACATGCGGGCATAGCGTTCGAGAGTATCAACACCGAGACGGTTGCCCATCTCGTAGAAGTAAACGTTATCCGAGTGCGCCATCGCCTGCTGGAAATTGATCCAGCCCAGGGCCTCGCCTGCGGCATTCGTCTTCGGAATGATCCAATGGCGCCCGGAGTCAAAGATCTTCTCCTGCGGGGTCACCTTATGTTCTGCGAGTGCTGCTGTCCCCGTGACAATTTTAAAGGTCGACCCCGGCGGGTATTCACCCGTAATCGCCTTGTTGTCCATGGGATGGAACGGGTTGTTGTTGAGAACATTCCAGTTTTGCGTGGAGATGCCTCCTGCAAAGAGATTTGGATTAAACGCCGGTCGGCTGACCATCGCGAGCACCTCACCTGTCTGAGGGTTCATGACGACAGCAGCTGCGGCGTTGGCATGAACAGCAGCAAGCTGTTCATCGACGGCACGTTCTGCAGCTTCCTGGATGTGCTTGTCAATGGTCAGAACCAAATCATTGCCCGGAACGGGCGACTGACGTCCAAGGATCTGTACGGGACGTCCGGATACATCCACTTCGACCTGGTCGCCGCCATTAACCCCGCGCACCTCCTTGTCATAGACACGTTCCAGACCAAACTTGCCAATGATATAGCCGGACTTATACCCCTCACCTTTGCGCTTTTCCAGTTCCTCCTCGTTGATCTCACTGACATAGCCGAACACATGCGCTGCATATTCACCATAGATGTAGTCACGGACGGGAAGAACCTCGATGACAACACCTGGATACTCATCCTTTTGCTCTTCGATCACCGTGACGATATCGGGAAGCACATCATTTTTGATGCGGATGGGATCGAACCCGACATGTGCATCGATCTTCTTCTGAATCTCAGCAACGGGAACGTTGATGAGTTTCGATACCCGCGCGATCACCTCCATGGAGATCGGCTCAGTCAGCGGAAGCAGCGAGACTGTGAACCCGGGACGATTCGTCACCAGCAGTTCCCCATTGCGGTCATAAAACGTCCCTCGTGCCGCCTCTGCGGGGATGATGCGAATACGGTTTCCCTCCGCAAGACGGGTATATAATTCTCCCTCATATATTTGAAGGTAAGCAGCACGTCCGATGAGTACGGCAATGATGAGAACGATCACGCCGCTGAGGAAATGCAGGCGTCCGCTGAAATCTTCATTTTCGTTCACAGTCACACTCCGAGAAAACGATCAATTGCGTTCGCGTATGCGTCGCTCCAGATGAAACGTTGCCCAGTGAATCGGATAAGCAAAGATCACCTGAAAGAGGAGCAAAACCAAAAGGATGCGCCCCATATGCAGAAACAAATTAAAGCGATAGCCGAGCAGATATACGACCAGTGCCGAGCTCAGATATTTCGCCGCTGTTGCAGCAACGGATGCCGTAATAGGGAAAAAGAACTGCTCCTGAAGCACGCGATCCGAAAAGCGCCCGAAAAACAACCCAATCAAGGTCAGCAGAAATGCATTCAAACCGAAAAAGGAGCCTGTACTGAGATCCTGTACCAGTCCAAGAAAAAATCCGACCAATGCCCCCCACACACTCCCACGCAGGAAGGAAAAGGAGACCGTCGCCAAGATCAGCAGGTCTGGAACAACACCATAGATGGAAATGAGCGGCAGAAAAGAAAATTGAAGAACAAAAAGGAGCAGAAAGAAAGGGACAAAAAGACGATATTTCTTCACGGTGCCGCCGCCTTCGTCTGCGCCGCCGAAATCTGTGCTGCCGCCTCAGCCCCGGGGCTGAGCGGCTGCGGCTGAATCGGCTCGGGGGGAGCCTCCCGTGACGCCGTGATGATCGCCACGTCTTCCAAGCGTTGGAAGTCCACGGCCGTCTCGATGACTGCCACTTTTAAGAGACCACTGTCATCACTGTGCTGTGAAGCAACACGTCCAACCGCAATTCCCTTCGGATAGATCCCCCCGAACCCGGACGTAACGACAGCATCTCCGTCTTCAACGTCCGCATTCCGTGGAATATTGATCATCTGCGGCATATAGGGGTTATCCATCGTGCCGGTCAGGATGCCCGTCACACGCGACTCAGCGCGCTGAACCAACGTACCAACTGAGGAACGCGCATCGAGGATGAGCTGCACCTTGGAGGAGACAGGGTCGACCTCGGTTACATGCCCGACAAGGCCCTTCCCCGTCACCACCGGCATGTTTTCACGTACACCGTCCTTCGCGCCACGGTCAATGACGATCATACTCGTCCACAGTGCCGTATCTCTGCCAATCACACGTGCCGCAAGCAGATCAAATTGATGTGCTCCCTGTTTGTAGGAAAGAAGCTCTCTCAGTCGCTCATTCTCAGCGGCATACTCTGCCGCCGTCGTATTCTGCTGCCGCAGCTGCTCGACTTCATTCTTGAGCATCTTGTTCTGCTCGTGCACTGTAGCGATCTCCCAGAGATTCGCCGAGATCGACTGAATCTGCTGTCCGACAAACGAGGACGCCATCTCAAATGGAGCGAGTATTGTCCCCACAGTACTCGTTGACGCAGTGGCCTGAAACCGACCGCGTGCAGCGAAGAAGATCACGCAAAAGAGTGCGAGAAGGACAAAAAGCAGTGCCCATATTTTGCGTCCCGACTGCCTTGCCCGTTCGAGTCGGTCAATCATTGCTTCAATTTCTTCGAAGACATAACGACACTCTTGAGAAGTCCGATGTTCTCCAGAGTACGCCCTGTCCCCTCACCGACACAGGAGAGCGCATCTTCAGAAACGAGAACTGGCATCCCCGTCTCATGAGAAAGGAGCTTGTCGAGATTCATGAGGAGCGCTCCGCCGCCTGTCATCATGATGCCATGATCCATGACGTCCGCAGCAAGTTCCGGCGGCGTTTTTTCCAATGTGTTCTTCACCGCATCGATGATCTTGTAAATTGGCTCATTCAGTGCCTCACGAATCTCCTTGGCATGAACAGTAAGCGTTTTGGGCAGTCCGCTCACAAGATCACGTCCACGGATGTCCATCGTGCGATCCGTATCCGGTGTCACAATTGCCGTACCAACCGAGATCTTGATTTCCTCTGCCGTACGCTCGCCGATCATGAGATTATACATACGCTTGATGTACTGGACAATTGAGGAATCCATCTCATCGCCGCCGATGCGAATGGAACGGCTCGTCACAATACCGCCGAGCGAGATTACCGCAATCTCCGTCGTGCCGCCGCCGATATCAACGACCATACTTCCCGTCGCCTCTTCGACAGGGAGCCCCGCACCGATCGCTGCAGCCATCGGTTCCTCAATGAGATAAGCCTCACGTGCCCCTGCCTGCTGCGCTGCGTCAATGACCGCACGCTTCTCCACCTCGGTGACCCCCGAAGGGACACCGACCACAACACGCGGCCGAACGAACGACTTCGAACGCATTGCCTTGCGGATGAAGTACTTCAGCATCGCCTGTGTCACATCAAAATCGGCAATGACGCCGTCTTTCATCGGGCGAATCGCAACGATATTCCCCGGTGTGCGGCCGATCATCTGTTTCGCTTCCTCGCCCACCGCGAGAACATCGCCTGTATCATTCTTTATCGCAACCACCGAGGGCTCACGCAAAACAATTCCGCGTCCCTTGACATGAACCAGCGTATTTGCCGTCCCGAGGTCAATCCCCATATCATTTCCACCAAAAAGACCAAACATTGTAAATGGAGTCTCCTTCCGCAAAATAAGCAGCATTGTATAAGTCCGTTCTTTGGCCGATTCTTTCCCTGGGCAAATATATGCACAGAGTTTTCCTGCCGACAGACGTGCAGAATCAGTATAGCATAAGAAGGTATTTTTTTCCATGAGATTTTATTTGGAAAGAGCGATATTCATCCCCTTTTCTTCCCATGCATAGCAGTTCAGACAATCTTCCCGGATTCCTTGACGTACGACCTATGTTTCCTCTATAATAAATTTAAGGACTCGCTGATAAACTCGGCGATTTCTCAAGGGAACACTGTTAAGAGGAGACGATAGCAGATGGACATTCAATCGAGGCTGCTGACCGTGGATTTTTACGACTGCAAAGGCGATCGGTGCGGCAGTGTGCAGACTCTGCAGGAAAGCGTCTCCGAAGCGCTCCGCACGCTGAACCTTACCCCTCTGCAGATCATCAGCAGCAAGCAGAACAGCGGACACATCTCTCTGCTGGCACTCCTCCCGGACGGGCACATTGCTGTCCACGTACATCCTGACCTTCGGCATGCATCACTTGACATCTACCTTTGTCAGGAGAACGTATCGCTCGATCCCGTTACCCATGCAATGCGCAGGATCTTCCAGCCGGACAAAATGAAGAGCACCCATCTGCGCCGCGGCGATTTCCGCTCATCGTCAGAGATTCGTCCAAAAACGACAACACGCGTCGCACCGATACGAAAAATTAAAAGTACAGGGGCAAAGGTTATCCGTATTCTTGCCCGTCGAAATCGACGTTAACAGATCATGAACAAAATAAACGTCCTCCGCAGGTTTACCACCTCATTTGGCAGATTGCGGAGGACGTTTCAATTTTATATTGTTATATTTTTTTCTGGCAGGCCGGACAATAGCCAAAGAAATACATCTGCTGAGAAACAATGCGATATCCGGTCACAGATGCCACGTTCTTATCCAACGAAGGAATCGAGGATATCGGTACATCGGCAACTGTATCACAGGAGATACACCGCACATGCGGATGCTGGGATATGTCCGCATCATAACGAAACGCCTCCTCACCCACATTCAGTTCACGTACAATTCCAATCTCACAAAACGCATCGAGGGATTTATACACCGTAGCGAGACTCATCGTCGGATAGTTCGGACGCAGTTCCTTATACAGCGTCTCTGCTGTCGGATGTTCCGTCGTCTGCGCCAGTGCCGCATAGACGGCAAGCCGCTGAGGGGTAACCTTTTTTTTATTTCGGCGAAGAATATCTGTTACCTCACCGACGGTCAGCATTGTTCGTTCACGCATAATTATTCCTATTTCCCATTTCAAAAAATCTAAAATCATTATTATTTATGTATTATAATACTCTATCTCAAAACTCATGTCAATAGTCCCTTCTTCCCTTTTCTTTCTTCATCATACGATGGGAACAGTAATTTATTCCTGTCCATAAAAAATCGTGTTATAATGGCATATATTAAATTGAGAAAGGCTGGACAGCATGCGCATTTCCGATATTCCCGCAGCCATAGCAAAAGAATTGTCCATTCATCCCAAACAGGTGGAATCCGTCATCACACTTCTCGACAACGGCAATACGATTCCCTTTATCGCACGTTACCGCAAGGAGGCAACAGGCTCCATTGAAGATGAACTGCTGCGCCGCATAGAAGAGCGTCTGACGTATCTTCGTAATCTCGTCAAACGCCAGGAGGAAATCCTTGCGCACATCGAGGAGCAGGGCAAGCTGACAGATGACCTGCGCACAGCAATTGATACGGCCGAAAAACTCCAGACGCTCGAGGACCTCTACCGTCCCTATAAGCAAAAAAAACGCACGCGTGCCTCCATCGCACGTGAACGAGGGCTTGCCCCGCTTGCCGATGCCATGCTGCTGCAGCGTGAGACAAAAGGAAGCATCGAAGAATATGCGGCTGCCTTCATCGATGCGAAAAAGAACATTTCTTCCTCTGCTGACGCGATTGCAGGTGCACGTGACATTCTCGCCGAGATCATCATGGACGAGGCAGGCGTACGCCGCAGCATACGTGAGAATTTCAAACGCAACGCCATCCTTGAAACAACACTCCATCACGAGGCAGAGGATGCCGGCACCTTTGCCATGTATGATGGTTACAGAGAGCCTGCCCGTACGCTTCCCTCACACCGCATTCTCGCCATAAACCGCGGGGAGAGAAAAGGCTGCCTGTCCGTCCGCATCAGCATCGATCATGAAGAAAACATAACATGGATTGAGCGGCACATCCATAAGCATCCATCAATTTTCACCGACGAACTGCACGCTGCTGTAGAGGACGGCTATAAGCGTCTTCTTGTCCCCGCACTGGAGCGCGAACTGCGCGCCGGCCTAACCGCCTATGCAGAAGAAAAGGCAATCCGCATTTTTGGGCACAATTTGCGTCAGCTCCTTCTGCAGCCGCCGCTCGCAGGGCATACGGTACTCGGACTTGACCCCGGTTACCGCACGGGATGTAAAATGGCCGTTGTCGACGCGACAGGAAATGTGCTCGACAGCGGCGTGATCCAGGTGACACAGAGTGACGGCGCACGTGCGGCAGCGGCAAGAACGGTGGAAAAACTCGTCACTGCATATGGCATCACGCTGATCTCCATCGGCAATGGTACGGCATCCTATGAAACAGAACAGTTCGTTGCGGCACTGATTCGCAAAAATGGATGGAGCGATGTACGCTATCTCATCACAAACGAGGCAGGTGCATCGGTCTACTCTGCCTCCGCGCTGGCAAAGGAGGAACTGCCGGACTATGACGTAACGATACGCGGTGCCGTATCCATCGCGCGGCGTGTACAGGATCCCTTGGCGGAGCTTGTCAAAATTGATCCGCAGGCAATCGGTGTTGGGCAGTATCAGCACGATGTCAGTCAGAAGGAACTGAAGGATACCCTCGACGCCACCGTCGAGGATGCTGTCAATCATGTGGGCGTTGATCTGAACACCGCCTCACCGGCACTCCTCAAGCGTATCGCAGGCATTAATACGGCAGTTGCAAAGAACATCGTGACCTATCGCAATAAGCATGGACGCTTCAAAAACCGCGCTGCCCTGCACGGCGTCCCGCGCCTTGGCGATGCTGCATTCACCCAATGCGCCGGATTTCTGCGCATCCATGACGGTGAAACGCCGCTTGACAGTACCGCCATTCACCCCGAGTCCTATGAACTTGCCCGCCGTATTCTCGCCGAACTCGGCGCAAAGGAGAGTGATCTCGGCGACCGCACAAAGTTTCCCTCATTGGCGTGCAAAACTGCACAAAGCAGTCCGCAGACACTGGCACAGAAGCTCCATGCAGGCGTTCCAACCGTTACAGATATTCTAAAGGCAATCGCCTGTCCGGGACGCGACCCGCGCAAGGATCTTCCCGCACCGCTCACGCGGCAGAATATCGTCAAGCTCTCCGACCTCGCCGTCGGTACCATCATGCGCGGAACCGTCCGCAACATCACGGACTTCGGCGCATTTATCGACATTGGGCTGAAACAGGCAGGACTTCTCCACATCTCGGAGATGAGCTGTCACCGTGTACGCCATCCGCTTGATGTTCTGTCCGTCGGCGACACTCTCGACGTCATGATCATCAGCATCGATGAGGCACGCGGCCGTATCGGGCTCTCACTAAAACGCATGGAGGCGGAAAAAAAGCACGCATGACACTTCTTGAAAAAACAATCGCATCCATAAAAGTCCCTGCAACACTCCCTGCTTCTTCTGCTTTCTCCGTACTGGCAGTACAGGACATCAGATTTGGCAAACTGATGACCGCCCTCCTCCGCTATATCAACATTACGGGTGAGCGGCATCCCCCTCTGCCGCAGACAAGTGTTGTCATCTCCTGCGCCGACCATGGTGTCGCCGCTGAAAGTGTCAGTGCGTATCCGCCGGAGACGACACTGAACATGATGTGCAACTACCTCATCGCACACGGCGGTGCCGCCAATGCCGCAGCAAACTACGTGAATGCCCGCCTTCTCATTGTCGATCTCGGTGTCAATGCTGACACATCCGCAATCCCGGGGCTCCTGCATCGAAGTATTGCGCGCGGTACGGAAAATATGACAAAGGGGCCAGCGATGACACGTACACAAGCCGTGCGTGCCGTCGAAACAGGAATTCAAATTGCATCCGACTGCGCTGCCCGCGGCGACCACTGCATTCTGCCCGGTGAAATGGGCATTTCAAATACAACGTCGAGTGCCGCCATCAGTGCCGCTATTCTGGGACTCCCTCCCGAGGAAGTTACGGGACGCGGAGCAAACATTTCGGACGAACGACTGCAGCATAAAATTGACATTGTACGGCGTGCCCTCGCCGTCAATCACCCTGATCCGCGCGATGGCATCGACGTACTCGCCAAAGTCGGCGGCTTTGAACTGGGCTGCATTGCCGGGATCATCCTTGGTGCCGCCGCACATCGTATGCTCGTTATTCTGGACGGAGCGAACACCACGTCAGCAGCGCTCATTGCCCGCACCATTGCCCCGCACTGCGTGCACTATCTCCTCGCGTCGCACGTCTCTCTGACCGAGCACTCCCAACCCCACGCCCTGCAGCGCATGGGACTCCCACCCATGCTGCGCCTCGATATACGTCTGAGTGAGGCAGCAGGCGCATCGATTGCCCTGCGCATGTTGGAACAGATGTTAAAGGTATGGAAAACAATCGACACTCCCGTGAAGATGTGTGATATCCTTCCCATTCCGCCGCAAAAAACAGCGACAGAGGCACTGCCCATCCCAGCTCCCGACGCCGGCATCATGGATGACGCCCAATACCGACTCGACAATCTGGCAAAGCCAATTCACAGTCTCGGCTACCTTGAGCGTGTCGCCGTGCAGCTTGCCGGCATCACGCGGCAAGTATGTCCGCCCGTCGATAAAAAAGCGGCACTGCTCATCATTTCTGATGCGGAGGAGATGTCCCCTGCACTGTGCGGTATCATCTCCGCAATGACGAAGGGAAACGGCATTGATGTCTATCTCCTCTGCACCGGAGCAGCAGATGCGCAGGACATCAGCACTGCTGCACGCAGGATCGCAGCCGAGCATTTGCTCCTCATCCTCGGCAGCATTGGAGATCATACGGCGGCTGTCCGCGCGGTACTCCATGCGGGTGCAGAGGGCGGTGCACTGCTCCTGCCGGGTGACGCTGCAGCCGACCGCATCGCACGTGATTACAGTGCGGAGGATGCTGCGCTGCGCCCCTATCTCTTACACGTTCTGCCCGATATGATTACAGCAGAGATCGATGCGCCTGCAGGCATTGGCGGTCTCCTCGGGCTTGAGATTGTCCGCGCCGCCCTCCACGTCATCAACGATATGAAGACCTTCTCTGAGGCAAACGTCGCCGTTGCCATCGACGGTGCAGGCGCAGGACGGCAGGTACGGGAACAATAAAAATACGGCAGAGAGATCTGCCGTATTTTTATTTTGAACATTATATCTCTGCCTCAAGCTGACCGCGCTTAAAAACTTTGCCGATCGTACCGAACTGGAAGGTTGCCGGCTCTTTGACCGTAAAACGTCCATAGGTATTTCCTGCACGGTAGTTTGAGTTAAATGCCTCGCGCATCCCCCCCGCCGTATGCATCTCCTCCCCATAGACAAGAAAGGGGTTGGGAACAACAGCAAAGAGATTATTTCCAAGCGGCATTGCCCAGTAATCCGCATCCCGCGTTGGTGTCACAGCGACGAAACGCGGCTCAAGCTCAGGGCGGCTGTGGCGGAGCTGCATATTCGTACAGCGCATCCCCTGCACTTCAAATTCTTTGATGAAGTCATCCTGTGCCTTCTTCTTCTGAAACATCGTCCCTGGCACATCATAGAGGGCATTATACTTCCGAACAAAATCCGCCGCACGTTCCTCGGGCGTCAGCTCACGCAGTTCGTGCTGGGGAATTCCTGCAAGCGTTGCCTCGGCTGACCTCTTTCGTGCAGCTTCCGTCTGCTTCGCCTGATTGCTTTGCACCGGTTCTTTGCCGCCGGTCGCATGTGCATAGCTCCCCGCAGCTCGCTGCATGGCAGTTTGCGGTTTTTTATGCTTTGCCTCAGTCGGCTGCGCAGATGATGCCCCCGTATAGGCACGCGCCATTTCACGCTTCATTTCTTCATCGAGAAGATCACTGACTGAGACAGGTGTTCGCGCCGTCGTTTCTTCGTGCAGAGTACCGTTATCTGTATTTTTCTCTTCCTCTGACAAGTACTGCGGCTGTCCTTCTGCATGCACCACTTGTTCCAGATGCTGCGTCAATTCGTCGATACGGCTCTGCTGACGCAGAACCATTTTCTCGAGCAGCGTGACACGCTTCGCAAGTTCATGAATCCGTGTCAGTTCATCAGTTCCCATTCCCCTGTTTTACCTCCCAAGGAAGCACGAATGATTTCAGCACTGTCATCTGGACGGGCTGCATTGCATCAGCGATTCCCTAAAGTGCAATCGACTGTGCACGGGCAAGCGTCTCACGCGCCTCACGCACAATGCCGTCGATGATAGCCTTAACCGGCTCGACCTTGCGCAGCAGTGTCAGCGTCTCGCCTGCCTGTATCATACCATTTACGACATCGCCGTCGACGGCGGCGAGCTTGTTCGTCCCCGTTGCACGGTCGAGAAGCTCCTGCTTTGTCGCCTTGCCGGAGTACTCGAGCGCGACAAAGTCCTCAGAAAATTTATTTTTGATGCCGCGCACCGCACCGCCGATGGTAATCCCCGTCACGATCGTATCCGTATCCACTGCTGCGAGCAGCTTCTCCTTCATATTCGGATGTACAACGCACTCCTCCGCAATGAGAAAGCGTGTCCCCATCTGAACACCAGCAGCCCCCATGAGGAGTGCTGCAGCGAGGCCGCGTCCGTCACCGAATCCGCCCGCCATAATCACTGGGAGCTCTACTGCGGGGATAACCTGCTCCATGAGCGGCATCGTCGAAAGGACACCGATATGTCCGCCCGCTTCCATTCCCTCGACAACGATCGCATCTGCTCCCTTTTCCTCGACACGCTTTGCAAGTTTGACACTCGGCACAACCGGAATGACCTTGACCCCGGCAGCATGAAGCTTCTCAAAATACGGAACGGGATTGCCTGCGCCGAGCGTGACAAACGCCGGCTTCTCCTCACAGATTACGTCCACGATCTCTTCCTTGTTCGGCGCCATGAGCATGATGTTGACACCGAACGGACGGTCGGTCAGACTGCGGCAGCGGCGAATTTCATTGCGTGTGTACTCCGTCGTGCGTCCGCCCGTCGAAATGATGCCCGCACCGCCTGCATTGGATACCGCAGAAGCAAGGTTCGCCTCCGAAATCCACGCCATACCGCCCTGCAGGATGGGAACATCCAGCCCCAAAAGTTCCTTCAGCTGATTTGCCATATGAATCCCTCCTATATATTAGACTCGTTCTATGCCTGCAATGGCATAGGCGGACATTCCTTCGCCCGCGCCTGTAAACCCTAAACGCTCCTCCGTCGTTGCCTTGACATTAACATTGGAGACAGCAACCCCCAGCCTGCCTGCAATATTTTCACGCATCGCAGGAATATAAGGCATTAGTTTCGGTGCCTGTGCTACGATACAGGCATCCACATTGCCGATGGCATAGCCTTCAGTCTGCACGAGGCGCACTACCTCGGAAAGCAGTGTGCCGCTTTCTGCTCCCGCATAGCGCGCATCCGTATCAGGGAAATGCTGTCCGATATCCCCGAGTGCTGCCGCGCCGAGGAGCGCATCCGAAATTGCATGGAGCAGGACATCCGCATCTGAATGTCCAAGCAGCCCCTTTTCATACGGTACATCGACACCGCCGAGGATGAGCTTGCGCCCCTCCACAAGACGGTGCACATCATAGCCGATGCCGACTCTGGTCATACGCCATCCCCCTTGCGCCGGCGGACAACACCGCCGAGCAGCCGCTTTGCCTCATGCACAGCGGTCTTCATCAGTTCCCCCGCACCCATATCATTGCGCAGGATCGCCTCTGCGACCACCATGTCCTCAGGTGTTGTCACCTTGATGTTGCTGTATTCACCTTGAACGATGTGAACAGGAACGCCGATGCGCTCGACAAGGCTCGCATCATCCGTCCCGAGAAAACCGTCCGCATCGGCACGCCGATTGGCTTCAAGCAGGATCTCCTTGTGAAATCCCTGTGGTGTCTGCACCTGCCAGAGCGCTCTGCGCGGCGGCGTCGCAGAGACAGTGCCATCCTCAGCAGCAATCTTGATCGTATTCTTCTCTGGAACAGCAACAATCGCTGCTCCCTCTGCACGTACGACACGGATCAGCTTCTCGATGGTCTCGCGGCGGATGAGCGGTCGTGCTGCATCGTGGACGAGAACAAGATCCGCTTCCTCCGAGACAACCGCAAGTCCGTTGCGGATAGAGTATTGACGCTCCGTGCCGCCCTCGACGACACGCCAGGGAGCAAGTCCCTTGACGTGACTGAGAAGCCCTTTGACCGCCTCTACCTCATCGGCACCGACGGCAATAATCAGTTCACCGACAGCCGGAACCTTGGAAAAAGTCAGCAGCGTCCGCAGCAGCATCGGCTTTCCCGCAAGGGTTAAAAATACCTTGTTGAGACCGACCTGCATCCGATGCGCTTGCCCTGCCGCCGGAAAAACTACACTTACCATACATGCCTCCCAAGGTGCATCCATCACCGCACCATTTTTGCAAAAATCATTCGCCCGGCTGCGGTTTGAAGCGCCGATGTCACCTCGACAGGGACCACTTCATTCATACAGCGGAAGCCGCCGTCCACAACGATCATCGTACCGTCGTCCAGATAAGCGAGTCCCTGCCCATGTTCCTTGCCCGGTCGGACAATCTGCACGGACATCAGATCACCGGGAATTGCCACGGGCTTGACTGCGTTCGACAGTGCATTGATGTTAAGCACAGAGACGCCGCGCAGCTGTGCCACTTTGTTGAGGTTAAAGTCGTTCGTGATGATCTTCCCGCTTACCTCCTGTGCAAGCTGAAGGAGCTTGGAGTCCACCTCTGCGATGTCCTCAAAGTCCACCTCAGTGATCTCCACCTTCATGCGCGACTCCTTGCGGATCTTCTGAAGGATGTCCAGACCGCGCCGTCCGCGTACGCGTTTCAGCGAATCCGACGAGTCGGCAATATGCTGCAGCTCTTCAAGCACAAAGACCGGAATGAGCAGCGTTCCTTCAAGAAACCCCGTCTCGCAGATGTCAGCGATACGCCCATCGATGATGACGCTCGTATCGAGCAGCTTGTACTGCCGGCTCTCCTGCCCATCCCGTACCACCAAAGGAACGGGGGAGCGCCCCTCCGGGCGCATACGGATCACCTCCCGCAGGAAACGCGGAACAAAGTCAAAGACCTCGGCCAGATCCTGCTGCTTCTGCACCATAATATGAACGCCAAGATACCCGAGCACTATGCTGAACACGATAGGAATGTAATCGCCGACGATGGGAATCGTAGAAAATGCATCACCCAAGAGGCGTGCAATGATAAGTCCGATAAAAAGCCCAATCGCCCCAGCAATCACGTCGCGTGTCGGCATCTTCGCGAGCTGTCCCTCGACCCAAATCGAAAGACTTCTCAGCCGCTCCGTAAAAAATGGTGCGAGCGGATAACCGATCAAGCCGCCGAGCATTGTACCGCACAGGATGCAGAGCAGTCCTGCAAGTGAAAGATCAAAGATGCCGAGATCCATCCGCCACAATGGCGCAGAAAAGTAGGAATTTGCCGTTGGAACAGCCAGCTCAAACAAGGTTGCACCAACGACTGCTGTGATGAGCACGATGAAGAACCGTAAAATTCGTTCAAATAACAAAAATTCACCTCCCTTCTCAGCCAAAAGGTCAAGAATCGGGCTTGAATACACCCCTTCTCAACATATCCAGTATAATAAAAAAAAATACCATTGTCAAAACAGACATGACAAGATAAAAGTGAATTTTCCTATTGACATATACATTTTTATCCGTATAATGATAATCGTATTCAAAAAAGACAAGAAGGAGAAATAAGCAAACAGTGGCTTTTCACGGCAAACTACGCCATACAGGATATGCAGCGGCAGCAGTGACAATACTTACCTGTCTGTACTCCTCCATCGCATACGCTTCGGAGGACGGCGCCGAGACATCGAGGGAATCCACCGATGACATTTACGTGACTGCGAATGTCGATAAGGAAATGCTCAAAGAAGAACCAGAGTCGAAGACCATCATCTCCCGTGCCGATCTCGACCGCAAGGGGGCACGAACCCTCTCCGATGCACTTGCAGCAGAACAGGACATCCAAATGGGCACGGACAATATGGGACGCAAGACCGTCAGCATCCGCGGCGCCGACCCGCGCCACACGCTCATCCTCGTCGACGGGCGCAGGCTCGCAGGTGGTCTCAGCAAGTTCTACGGCGCGACGGACGAGGTAAACCGCCTTGGTCTCGATGACGTAGATCACATTGAGGTCATACGCGGCGCGGGCACGACACGCTATGGATCGGATGCCATCGGCGGTGTCATCAATATCGTCACGAAAATCTCACATAAGAAGCGCATCCGTCTGACGACTGAAGGCTCCTTAATTGAGGCAGGCGGGAGTCAGTACAACCACAGTATCGGCTACTCCACAGGTAACCTTGGCAATGGTACATACGTAGACTTTTCTTATGGATGGAGCAGAACCGCACCCTTCCTCTACGACAATGACGGCACCTCTATGCAGTATTACGGCAAGCGTAATCCGATGAGCCTGCGTGCTGAATTTACACTGGGCAAAGACGAAACGCTCACACTCTCAGCAGATCGTCAAACGGAGGATCTGCAGAAAGACACAACTCTCGGAAAGTTCAGCGGCGGCAGAGGAATCGCCATGGCCGCAGCAGAAGATGCGTGGCGCAATAATTTCAGCATTGACTGGAAGAAACAGACGAACCGCGCAGACTACCGCGTCCGGCTCTATCAGACCGAGCATAATTCGGATGTGAACTACCATATCTTTGGTAAAGGTATCCCCTATCGTCATTTCTACTTCGATGACTTTAACCGCAAGGACAATGTGCTTGAGGCATCCGTCGGTCTAATGGCACACGATAAACACTATATTACGATTGGTGCAGACTACCACGATGAGTACGGCGAGGGCACACGCATCACCGTTCCGAGGCAAACGCCAAGACAGGAAACGCGTATCTATACCTTTCCCAATCCAAATGATCCGCTCCATCCAAATAGGCGTTCCTATACGGGAAATATCTATGAAACCTCACTCAACTACTACAGTGCCTACATCTCGGATGACTGGCAGGCAGGAAAGAAGCTGCTCGTTATTCCTGCTCTGCGGTATACGAACCACAGCCATTTCGGCGTGAATGTCTCTCCATCCATCGGTGCAACGTACAAGGCATCCAGTCATGTGCGGTTCAAGGCAAACATCGGAATGAGTTTCGCGACAGGCGGGATCGCAGAGCTCTATCACGACTGGGAGATGTATGAGCCGTCACTGAACGCTACACCGCCCATCCGCAACGGTTGGCTGTTTGAGGGGAATCCCGGACTAAAGCCTGAAAAGGCACTCAATATGGACATTTCTGTTGAAAAAGATTTCAATAAAAAGACAAATGCAAAGATCACGCTCTTCCGCAACGATTACCGAGACTACATGCAAATCATGTATAAGGGTGAAAAGGACAGCAAGAATCTCTATGGACGTACTTACTTTGATCGGCAAATAGTGTATCCGAGCAGCTGGAGCTCATATAACTATGACGATCTTGTAAACAACCTCAACGCAGCGAACAGTTGGAGCGATGTTGAAAACAACGTCCTTGATGAGACGGATTTTGCATCCGGCATTCCTGCTACGGATGATATCTATACCTATGAGAACATCGCCAAAGCACGTACGCAGGGCATTGAAGCAGAGATGACACATCAACTCACAAATGATTTCAGCATCAAGGCAGGCTATACCTACCTCAATGCATATGATCGTCAGACGGGCAAACGTCTCGAGGGACGCGGACGGCACATGCTCAATCTCACGATGAACTATAATGATGCAAAGCATGGGTGGCGTGCTACACTGTGGGGCGACTATACACGGAATTACCTGGATATCCGCGACCGCATCGCAACGGGACGCCTCACTGGCAGCGGTGCCAGGAACTTGGAACACGTCGAATTTACCGATCCCAATACAGGAAAGGTATATCGTATGTTCCGAAACGAAAATGACGCGAAAGAATATATGCGCGGCGACATTCAGCACGATTCCAGCCGTGAGAAGGTTGCCCGCGAAAAGAACTACGGCATGTGGAACCTCATGGTCGAGAAGGACTACCACCACTTCCTCACGTTCTATGCCGGCATCACCAATCTGTTCAACCATCACGACCCATACCTTGGGATGGGCGGGCGCATCTACCGCTTCGGCATGCGCATGACATTCTAATTTATATAAAGGAGACAATGATATGTCAGGTTTTGAAAGTGCAGTACATCTCTTCCACAGCGGCGGACTGGTCATGTATCCCCTGCTGCTGCTCTCGCTGATTACCATCGCAATTGCGGTGGAACGGTTCTACTACTACCGCATCAACCGTAAGGGCTCGCGGGTATTCTTCCAGGGAGTTTATCACGCCGCCATGCAAAAGGACTGGAGCACCATCACCAAGCTCGTCCAGGAGTTCCCCTCCGCCATCAGCCGTATCGTCGAGAGCGGCATGGAGAATGCAGGAACGGAGGCATCAATGAAGGGTGCATTCGCTGACCGCATGTCCATGGAGGCGATCAACTTCCGCCGCTATCTCGACTATCTGAGTGCGATTGTTACGATTGCCCCGCTGCTCGGCCTCCTCGGCACGGTCACAGGAATGATTCAGACGTTCAGCGTTCTGGATGCGGGCGGCGGTGCGGCTGCCATTACGGGCGGTGTCGGGGAGGCACTGGTCGCGACAGCAACCGGTCTTTGCGTGGCGATCATCGCCTTCTGCGTCTACACCTATTTCAGCCATCAGCTCGATGCGATTGTCACGGACACGGAGCGTCTCTGCACCACGATTGTCACGGCGAAGAAAGAAAGTTGGGCGGCACAATGAATTTCAACAATTATCGGCTCAAAAAGAAGCCTGAGTTCATGATCATCCCGATGATTGACATCATCTTCTTCCTGCTCGTCTTCTTCATGATGAACAGTCTGCAGACGGTCGCCCAGAAGGCACTTGCTGTGCAGCTCCCGCAGGCGCAGACGGCGACGGCACCGGCACAGCTTCCCATCATCATGACGATCGACGAAGAGGGACATATTACCGTTGACAATCATCCCGTAAGCATCACAGAGTCCGCAGCCATCATGAAGCAGCACATGGAGGAAAACCCGAATGCGGCGGTCGTCCTTCAGGCGGACAAGCGCACGGCACACGGTCAGGTGGTCGCTGTAATGGATATGCTCAAAGGGGCAGGCGTAAAACGTCTCTCGATCGCCGCACAGCAGAAGGGATAGGTCTATGGAGCAGCATCTCTCATGGAGAAGAGCCTATATTACCTCTGCCGTCATCCACTTCGTCATCTTCCTCCTGCTTGCCATTGGTCTTGGTGCCGTTGTCGCGAAACAGGAACAGCAGGTCTATGAGATCGATCTGCAGGCCTCGGATTTCAGCCAGGGCAGCGGGCATGAGGGCGGCGGCAGTGCAGAAAGTCTCTTCCCCGAGCCACTAAAAGCAGAGGAGGTTGCAAAACGCGTCGAGACGGTACAGCAGATGCCGGTGCCCATAACGCCGTCCACAGCTGCCGTCCCATCCCCGGATGCAGTGACCATACCGGATGCGGCATCACCTGCTGCATCAGCGACAGATTCCTCCGCTGCACCATCCTCCCCAAGCGGTTCTGTCTCAGGCACCAGCGGCGGCGGAGAAAGCGGCACAGGTGCGGGGTTAGGAAACGGCAGCGGCAACAGCACGGGTGATGGACAAGGCGCCGGTGCCGGAGCGGGGGCAAGTCAGGGATCAGGGGACAGTACGGCACCTGGTACAGGCACCGCACCATTTGATGTGGCAGGATTCCGTGCAGCGGTCGATGCGAACAAGCAATATCCCTACATGGCAATGAAACGTCACCTTGAGGGCACGACAGGGATCACCACAACGATCAGTGCCTCAGGGGCAATTACGAGTGTCGTCGTCAGCTCCTCCTCTGGACACAGCGAACTGGACGAGGCGGCAGTCGCAGCAGCGTATGCCGTCGGCAGCTATCCGAATCCCACTGGCGCGACAAAGATCATAGACAGTAACGTCAGGTTTTATCTTCAATAAAGAAAGATGAGCTATGGGAAACCATTCCCCATAGCTCGTCTTTTTTTATTTTTCTTCCAGAAGCTGCACGAGCTCATCGTAGTCGCGCCGCAGCTGCTCATGCTCGTCCAACAGCTGCAGGACGGTGAGTACAGCAATGCGCTGGACGTCGAAGCTGCGTGCTTTTTTAGCCATCTCCTTGATGCGTCGGTCACATTCTGCCGCGAGATGCTTTAGGCGGTCGGGTTCGTCGGTCTTGAGCTGATAGGTCTGCCCGAACATCTCAACGACGACCCTTTGTGTCGTCTTTTTTTCTTCTGTCATGGCCCTTCACCGCCTTTATCCACGAAGCTGTGCATGAAGCTGTTCCTCAACCGCCTGCAGGATCGCGGCGAATGCAGCATCCACTTCCTCATCGGTCAACGTCTTGTCATCGGACTGGAAGTGCAGATGGAACGCCATGCTCTTCTTACCTTCCCCGACCTGTTTCCCTGCGTAGATATCAAAGAGTGTTGCATGACGGAAGTACTTTCCGCCCTTCTTCGCAATGACGCGCTCGATCTCTGCCGTCGTAAGATCAGCATCCACGATAATGGCAAGATCACGTGCCGATGCCGGATACTTCGGCAGTGGCTTGATCGTGCTCTTTTTCCTGCGATAGCGCAGCAGTGTCTCCGCATCCATCTCAAAGACATAAACGTTCTGTCCAATACCGAAGTTTGCTGCGACCGTCGGATGAATTTCACCAAGAACCGCAATCACGTCGCGCCCCTTCTTGAAAAAAGCGGTCTTGCCGGGGTGCATGGCAAAATGCTCACCGCGTTCCACAGTATATTTCTGTACACCGATGACGGTAAGGAAGCGTTCCAGGACTCCCTTGGCATCGTAGAAATCTACCACAGTATTATCTGTATCCCATGCAATGGGACTGCGCCGCCCCGTGAGAAGACCTGCCGCCTTCAGCTTTTCCTCCGCGAGTTCCGTCAGGGGCAATGCCTTTGGGAAGAAGACAGGGGCAATGTCAAAGAGGCGCAAATCAAGATTCTTTCGGGCAACGTTGCGTGCCGCATTTTCAAGAATGCTCGTCAGGAGTGTTGTACGGACAAGCGGATACTCATCGGTCAGCGGGTTCATGATAGGAATTGCCCGACGAAGAGGGCTGTCCATCGGTACGCAGAGTTTATCCAGAGCCGTTTCACTCGTAAAGCTGAACGAAAGTTCCTCGGTCATGCCGAGGGAGGCAAAGGTCTCGCGCATGGTATCGACAAACGCCTGCATCTCACTGACCGATCCCTGCAGAACTGCCCCCGACGGCATCTTCGATGCGATGTTGTCAAAGCCGTAGAGCCGCGCAACCTCCTCCGAGATGTCCTCCATCAGCGTCACGTCTCCGCGCCATGAGGGAACGACGACGCGATAGGTCTCACCCCCCTGCTCCTTGACGGTAAAACCGAGGGAGCGCAGTGCCGATGCCATCCACTCGCCCGGGATGTGCGCGCCGATGCGCTCCGCGACGGCGCGCACACTGAACGTGAGCACGGTCGGGACGCGCGGTGCCGGATATATGTCAATCGTCCCCTCTGCTGCTGTACACGCCCCCATCTCTGCGAGGAGCTGTGCGGCACGCGTCACAGCACGAATGGTCTCCGTCTCATCTACGCCGCGCTCAAAGCGTCCAGAAGCCTCAGAGTGCAGCCCAATGCGCCGCGCCGTACGTCGAATGGTCGCTCCATGAAAGGACGCCGCCTCGAGGACGACAGCCGTGGTGGCATCTGTGACCTCGGAAATGAGTCCGCCCATGATGCCGGCGAGCCCTGTGGGCTTCTCACTGTCGGCAATGACGAGCTCATCCCCGACGGCGATGCGGTTTGAATCATCCAGCGTATGGAGCTGCTCCCCTGCGTGTGCGCGCCGCGCCGTCAGCGTATGTCCTGCGATACGGTCGTAGTCGTACGCGTGGAGGGGCTGTCCCAGCTCCAGCATGACAAAGTTCGTCACGTCGACGACATTGTTGATCGAGCGGATGCCCGCACCGCGCAGACGATCCACCATCCATGCGGGCGTGGGTGCGACCTTCACATCGCGCAGGACACGCGCGGAGAAACGGCGGCACAGCTCCTTGTCGTCGATGTGAATGGAGACGAGATCCGCAGCGCGTACGCCCGCCGATTCCTGCACCTCAATCGACGGCATACGCAGCTTCCTGCCAGTCAGCGCGGCGACTTCCCGTGCAATGCCGATCACACTGAAGCAGTCCGCACGGTTGGCCGTCAGCTCAAACTCGAGCACCACATCGTCAAGGCCGAGCACCCGTGCCGCAGGAATCCCCACAGGCGTATCGGGCGGCAGAATGTAGATGCCGTGCACCTGCTCATCAGGCAGTCCCTCGATATCCATCGCGAGCTCCCCCGCAGAGCACATCATTCCGTTGGATACGACACCGCGAAGCTTCCCCTTTGAGATCTTCTTCCCGTCGGGAAGGACAGCACCGACCATGGCAACGGGAACCACATTTCCCTCACGCACATTCTGTGCACCTGTTACAATCTGTAGGAGGGCATCGCCCCCCATGTTCAGCTGGCAGACGAGCAGATGATCCGAGTCAGGATGCGGCGTAATTTTCTCAATACGCCCCGTAATGACCTTCTCCAGTCCCTTATCCGCACGCACAATATGCTCCACAGGAACACCAGCCATCGTCAGACGGTCAGCGATTTCCTCTGCCGTCTCATCAATATCCACATAGTCCTTCAGCCATTTAATGGAAACCTGCATAGTCCCGCCTCCTTAGAATTGATGTAAGAAACGCACGTCGTTGTCGTAGAACAGGCGCAGATCATCCACGCCGTACGCGAGCATTGCGATGCGCTCTACGCCCATGCCAAATGCGAAGCCCGAAACTACATCGGGATCGTAGCCGCTCATGCGCAGGACGTTCGGGTGCACCATGCCCGCGCCGAGGATTTCGAGCCAGCCCGTGCCCTTGCACACGCGGCAGCCCGCACCATGGCAGGCGGAGCAGGATATATCGACCTCGGTGGACGGCTCTGTGAACGGGAAGAAGCTCGGGCGAAAACGCACCTTGGCATCGGCGTCGAAGAGCTCATGCAGGCACAGCTCAAGCGTTCCTTTGAGATCGGCAAAGGAGATTCCCTTGTCGATGACGAGCCCCTCCACCTGCGTGAACATCGGCGAATGCGTCGCATCGTAGGAGTCGCGGCGATAGACGCGTCCAGGTGCAATCATGCGGATTGGCGCATTCGGCTCATTCTTCTGCATCGTACGTGCCTGTACCGGCGACGTCTGCGAACGCAGGAGTATATCTTCGGTGATATAGAATGAGTCCTGCATATCGCGCGCAGGGTGATCCTTCGGCAGATTCAGTGCCTCGAAGTTATAATAATCCGTCTCGATCTCCGGGCCTTCCTCCACCGTAAAGCCCATTCGCAGGAAGATCTGCTTGATACGGTTCAGCGTAATCGTGAGCGGATGAAGATGCCCGACCTCTCCCGTGCGTCCGGGAAGGGTAACATCAATCTGCTCGGCTGCAATCTTTGCGGCAAGTTCACGGTCTGCCAGCTCAGCGGATTTCTTTGCGAGCAGTTCCTCCAGCTCGGCTCGTGCCTCATTGACGATCTTGCCGATGCGCGGCCGCTCTTCCTGTGCAATCGCCCCCATGCTGCGCATAAGGGTCGTCAGCTCTCCCTTCTTGCCAAGAATTTTGACGCGAATATCGTTGAGCTCGCTCAGCGAGCCCGCCGTCTCTGCAATCGCAGCTCGGGCACGCGCCTTGAGTTCTCTGATCTTTTCGTCCATAACATCCTCCTGTATGCACACGAAGTCACGGTCCGAGCCGCTCCGTCGATTCGGTGAAAAAACAATTCTCAGTGTACCATATTTAGGTAAAAAAATCCATGAGAGGCGGATAATTTGACATATCTGTGGTGCCCATGAACAGCAAGCCTCACGATCACAAAAATTTTACAGGCAGCAACAGGCCAAATGATTGAACAAGCGATTCTTTTATAGTATGCTATAAAAACCGGTAGTACATTCAGTCCGTTTTCTCGGTACAGTACTACGGTACAACGACCACGATACATTCCCTCATCCATCAAGGAGGTTCTCATGGACGCACTGATCAGGAGTTCTGCGGAGCTGCTTGCAAAGCCAACCAGTCTCTTTGCGCTGCTGGCTGTTCTGATCTTGATCCTCGGCTATCTGCAGACGCGCCGCATTCACTTCACTACCCATATGCTCATCAACGTCGCGCTCATGTTGGCACTCACAATCGTACTGCATCAGCTGCGCATCTTTCATATGCCGCAGGGCGGGAGCGTCACTATCGGCGGAATGATTCCCCTCCTCTTTCTCACTTACCGCTATGGAGCGGGCATTGGCTGCCTCGCAGGCTTCCTTTACGGGATGATTAACCTCATGCAGGATGCGTTCATCCTGCACCCCCTGCAGGTGCTCTTTGATTACCCGCTGCCCTATATGGCTCTTGCAATCGCCGCCGTACCTGGGCGGATCTTCGCGGGAGCTGCTCTCGCCTTTGCGGCACGCTTCGCCTGTCACTTTATCTCGGGGGCAGTGTTCTTCGGTTCATACGCGCCGGAGGGAATGTCGCCTTATCTGTATTCCCTCGTGTTCAATGCGACCTACCTCGTCCCCGAGGCGGTGATCTGCTTTATCCTGCTGCGCGTACTCCCCGTGCCGCGCCTCCTCGCCGCCATGGATCGGCAAACACCGCTCTATGGGGCGAAGCTGACGCTGTAATGGCTTAGGGAATGACTGATATCCGGGCAGCCCTCACATTTCAGCAGTGAGTCCTTAGCTGTCCTCGTACGTGCGCACGCGCAGGGTCAGCCCGCGCTTCGCACAGATCTCACGGCAGAGGGCGATCTCCTCCTCGTTCTCCACCTTCTCCACGACCGTAAGAACGACATGGGGAATGTAGGGCTTGCAGTGTTCGGCAAAAGTGAGCATTGCCTCATAGGAGCCGATGCCGAACTTCGAGCGCGTGAGCGCAAGATAGCGTTCGGCATTCGATGCATTGAGACTGATGGAAATGGTGTCGAGCAGTCCCGCAAAGCGCTGTGCAAAGACCATTCCGTGCTCAAGCTCACCCAGCCCATTCGTGTTGACGCGCGTCGGTATCTGCGGATGATACTTCTTGACATGACGCAGTACATCGAGCACCGTGTCAAGACGCATCAGCGGCTCACCAAAGCCGCAGCATACAACCTCGGATACGTATTTCCACGGCAGGTGATCAAGCTGCTCCGTGATCTCGGCAAGTGTCGGATCGTGGTCGATCCAGAGTGAGGACTCCTTCGCCATTTCTTTCATGCTGCGCAGGCAGAAGACACAATCACAGTTGCAGGAATTGGTGATATTAATATAGACGGCACGCTTACCCTCAGGCTGCTCGCGCAGGCTCGCCTCCATCGGCAGGTAACGTCCGCCCGCATGGGTCGCATAAACAATCATAATATACTCCTAATCATACACAGAAATGAGAAAAGCTGCCAATATGGCAGCTTATTTTTGGTAATCACTCACAGTTTTGTCAGTTCCCCCATAAACTCCTCAAAGGGCAGCCCGTAGTTCCATGGCAAATCCAGTTCTTCCGCAAAGGAAAGACAATGCCCAATAAAGGCAGCAGCACATTTCGCCCCCTCAGAGAGGGAGATGCCGCGCACGAGGGATGCCGCAACAATTGCTGCAAATATATCACCGGAACCGGAGCGGTCACGGCCTATTTTTACGTTATCAAAGGAACTGCCAACACCAGCCTCATAGAGATACGTACGCACACAGTTCCCCGCATGGAGGCCTGTAATGATGACATCCTGCGGTCCCATCGCAGCAAGCCGCTTTGCCATCACCAAGAGTTCGTTCTCTGTCACCTCGCCGTCTGCCGGATACGGCAAATCGAGAAGCTGACACGCCTCCGTAAGGTTCGGCGTCACGACATCGGCGTGCGGCAGGAGCTGACGCATCTTTGCACAAAGTGCGGGTGTATAAGAGGAATAAAGCCTGCCGTTATCCCCCATCACAGGGTCGACGATGATCAGTGTATCCCTGCCTTTGAAACGATGCACCGCATCCAATACTACCTCAATTTGTTCCTCCGAGCCAAGGAACCCCGTAAGGATTGCATCAAAATCGAGACCGTTCTCCGTCCAGTTCTCCATATAGGGGCGCATATGCGCTGTATAGTCATCAAGATAGTGCTTGGGAAAGCCCGTATGTACGGAAAGAATTGCCGTGGGGAGCGGGCATGCCTGGACGCGCATCGCGGAGATCAGCGGAAGCTGCACCGTCACCGAACAGCGTCCAAATCCTGTCACATCATTGATGAGGGCAATCCGTTTCTGCCGCGCCGTCAACGGTTATCCACCCGTTCCGGTACGCAGTCGTGCTGAGAGAGGCGTTCCCATGCGAGTGTTTCGTATTTCGTCCCTGGAATGCCATAGTTCGCGTATGGATCAATCGAAATCCCGCCGCGCGGAAGAAACTTTCCCTGCACCTCGATATATTTCGGCGCCATCAGCTGAATCAAATCTCTCATAATAACATTGACCACATCCTCATGAAAATCCCCATGATTGCGAAAGCTCACAAGATAGAGCTTTAATGACTTGCTCTCGACCATGCGCTCTGCCGGCATATAGGAAATGTAGATTGTCCCATAGTCCGGCTGTCCTGTGATTGGGCAGAGCGTCGTGAACTCAGGGCAGTTAAAGCGCACCCAGTAGTCATGATCTGCATGCTGATTCTGGAAGGTTTCCAATGCCTCAGGTGCGTAATCGTAACCGTAATCCGTCCGCTGCGCCCCAAGGGATGTCAGTCCCTCTTGATTTTTTTCTCGTGCCATTACATCCCCAAAAACTTTTTCTCAAATGCCTCCTGCGGCTCTGGGCGTCCAAATAAATACCCCTGGATGGTATCCGTCTTGCAGATTCTGACAAGGCAGTCATACTCATCCTGATGTTCCACGCCCTCAATGCAGGTAGTCTTACCGATACTGTGGCAGAGATCCACTGTATACTCGACTAATTTCTGATCGAAATTATTATCCAGAATTCGCATAACAAACGCACGATCGATCTTAATGATGTCACAGTTCAAATTCTTAAGCGAAGACAGAGATGAGTAGCCCGTGCCGAAATCATCCATGGCAATTTTGATGCCATGCATCCGGAATGAGTCAAACTGTGCATTCACAAATTTCAGGTCGCTGATAATCTTGCTCTCTGTAAGCTCAAGTACGACTGCATCTGCCGGCATATCGTGCCGCCGCAGACAGTCCTGGACAAACTCCAGGAACGAAAGGTCCTTAATCTGCTCATAACTCATATTGACACTCATGCGGAATTCTGGAATCTTCTTCCGCCACTCTTTACAAACGCGCAGGGCCTGCTCAAAGATCCAGCGTCCGACGGGAACGATCGTCTTGGTCTCCTCGAGAATACGAATGAACTCCATCGGAGCAACCATATTCCCCTTTTCGTTTTTCCAGCGAAGAAGCGTCTCCGCCCCAACGAGATGCTGGTCATCTCCTGCAATCTGCGGCTGAAAGTACAGCTCAAAGTTACGGCATCCCGCCTTGACATCCTCGAGGATCTGTTCCTGTATCGTCAGCGAGCGGAGCCAACGATTGTATACGGTTTTGGAGAACTCACTCAGACGGTTCTTCCCTCCTGATTTTGCCGCATCCAGTGCTGCCTGTGCGTACTTATGCAGGACAAGTGGGTCTCGTGCCGACTGCGGATAGAATACCATTCCTGCCGATACAGTGACAAGATACTGACGCCCGTCATAGACCTGCGGATGGGCAAACTCCCGCTGGACACGAATAAAGAATTCCTGCAGCATCTCCTCATCTGCCCCTGGGTAGATGAGACCAAACTCATCTCCGTCCAGACGATAGAGTGCAAGGCGACGCGGAACATTTTGGAGAATACGCTCTGAGATCTGACGCAGAATAATATCACCGACCTCATGATTGAAGGCTTCATTAACCGTACGGAAGTTATCAATCCCCATGACGAGCAGCCCGCCGCCGCGCCCTGTTTCACGTGCCTCACGCAATGCATTTCCCAGATCCTCAATGAACTGGTAGCGATTGAGCAGCCCCGTCACGACATCGGCCGGATTGCGCCGTGCCAGCTGACTGATCGTCCCAACGAAAAGATTCGGCTGTCCATCCGCAGACACACCAATCTTTCCTTTCAGACGCAGCCATGCATATTCGCCCTTGGCATCACGCATACGAAAGTTGAGCGAACGCTCCCGCTCTTCTGTCGATCCTGCCAAGGATGAAAATATCGCCGTAAACGCCTGTCGATCCTGCGCCTCGACAAGAGGCGAAAGAAGATCTGAAATATGCATCAATGTCTCCGCCGGAAGATCGTAGATACGAACAAATGCCGGCGAAGCAAGGAACACATCCGCAATTGGATCCATCATAAAGAGGTAATCCGGGCTGGTATTCTTCATCAAATCAAATAGGAGCTTGTTTTGTTTGAGTATCGGGCTCAGCGGGATCTTCTTCTTTCCTGCCATATTCCTTGCCTCTTTTCTCTATCCCAGTCACATGCAAAAAGAAATGTCTGTCCCCGTATTATATACTTTTTCCAACATCCATGCAACCAATCCACAGGACAGAAACGCCCCCGCCGCCGACAATCACTCCCCTGTACTTTCTTGCTGACACAGAATAATTCCCGAGATTCTTTTGGCAAATTGACTTGAAAAGTATGTGCTTTTTTATTATGATACATTAAGGCAGTATGAATAAAGTCCATAAAGGAGGTGCAGACCATGGCTGTGCTGGAGTTGACACGGGAAACATTTTACACGGAAGTTCTGCAGGAAAAGCGGCTGGTCATCGTCGATTTTTGGGCCGCCTACTGTACACCATGTCGTATGCTCATCCCAGTGTTGGAAGAGATCGCAGCAGAGTGCAGTGATATCAAGATCTGTAAGCTCAACGTGGATGAAGCACAGGATATCGCCGAACGATACGGCGTAATGAGTATGCCAATCCTCATTTTCTTCAAGAATGGTGAACCGATCAACGAGTCCATTGGGCTTATCTCAAAAGAACGTTTGCTGGCAATGCTTCCAAAACAACAATAAAAACACCAGATATAGCATAGACTGCTGCGCAAAGATCACACACTTGTGCAGCAGTTTTTTGGAATCACGGATCCAATGAAATCCCTCAGACGGGCGAAGGTTTTTTGCTCGTCTGAGATGAAAAATCAGGCGCATTGCAGTGTACTTCGGCAGATGTTTCGCCGAAACGCGGACAAAAAATACGTCAAGAGGATGGGTCTGAATTTATCTCCTTAAATCCCTGCATACTTGCGCTGACGTATTGCTTCATAAAGGATGGCTGTGGCAGCAGCAGCGACGTTGAGCGACTCTGCCCGTCCACACATGGGAACATAGAGATGCTGTCCTGCGCGCAGAAGCCGCTCCGACACCCCGTTTGCCTCGTTGCCGAGGACGACGAGCGACGGACGGGACAGCTCCGCCGCAAAATGTGTCACGCCATCCGTATCACAGGCGGCAGCATAGAAACACAGAACATTTTCCTTTGCGAAGCGGACGAGGTCTTCTTCATCCACGCCAGTGACAAAGGGCAAATAAAACAGCGATCCCATCGCCGCACGAACAACTTTGCTGCCATATACATCCGCACAGCCGCGCAGGAGGATCACCCCAGATGCACCTGCCGCATCTGCTGTGCGCAGGATCGTCCCCACATTGCCTGGATCCTGCACCCGATCCAGGGCAAGATAAAGCGGCAGCCCTTCAGTAACTTGTACCATTTCCTCAAGAGGCGTACACGGGAGGCGCTGCAAAAGCAGTATAATCCCCTGCGGGGAATCCGTCTCCGAACAGGCAGAAAACAGCCGCTCTGAGACAGATGCAATTGGTACATTACGTGCGGACAGCTTCGTGAGCAGTAACTGCATCCGCTCCATCTTCATGGCATGTTCCGTCACCACAGCGTGCAAAATCGCCCAATTCGACTGCACAGCCATCTCTGCAAGGCGCAGGCCTTCAACAAAAAAAACATTTTCCTTGACGGCGCGGCGCGGACTGCGTATGAGCATGGCCAGACGTCGAATGAGCGGATTTTCCGCACTCGTGATTATCTCAATCTTTTTCATGATCGTATAAAAAGAGCCTGATGAATCCGCTGACTCATCAGGCTTCTCTCCTTAGTGATTTACTGATTTTCCTTTGCAACGTTCACGAGCTGCGTGAAGGCAGCTGCATCGGCAACGGCGAGATCGGCAAGCATTTTGCGGTTGACCTCGACGCCTGCATTTGTCAGTCCCGCAATAAAGCGGCTGTATGATATATCGTTCGCGCGCGCTGCTGCATTGATGCGGGCGATCCAAAGACGGCGGAACGTCCCCTTCTTCGCACGACGATCACGACGAGCATAGTAGAGCGCCTTCATGACGGTCTCATTTGCCTTTTTGAACTGCTTGCTGCGCGAACCACGATAGCCCTTTGCGAGCTTCAAAATCTTCTTATGACGACGGTGTGCCGTAACACCGCTCTTTACTCTTGGCATGGCAATTCCTCCTGTTTCCTACCCACATATGGGAGATTTCTTCGTTGCCCCGATTATGCGTAGGGGAGCATCTTGCGGATGCGCTTGTAGTCCGAACTGTCGGCAAGCGCCGCCTTGCGCAGGTTGCGCTTGCGCTTCGGCGTCTTCTTCTCCAGAATATGTCTCTTATACGCCTTATTGCGGCGGAACTCTCCGCCTCCGGTTACGGTGAAGCGCTTTGCTGCAGCACGGCGCGTCTTAATTTTCGGCATCGCCATTTCCTCCTTTATCTTCCTGTTTCGCGGGTTTCGCCGTCTTGGCGGGCTTCTGCACCTTTGGGGAAAGAATCATGGTCATGTTCTTTCCCTCAAGCTTTGCACCGCGTTCAATCGACACGAGATCCTCCAAACGCTCGGAGACACGGTCGAGAACCGCACGTCCGAGTTCCGGATGAGAGAGTTCTCTTCCGCGAAACATGATCGTCACTTTGACCTTGTTGCCCTCTTCAGCGAAGCGGAGCGCATTCTTCAGCTTGACATTGAAGTCGTGCTCATCAATGTTTGGACGGAGTTTGACTTCCTTGATGCTGATGGTCTTTTGCTTCTTCTTTGCTTCTTTTTCTCGTTTCTGCTGCTCATAGCGGAACTTTCCAAAGTCCATGATGCGGCAAACAGGCGGCTTCGCCTTCGGTGCCACCTCGACCAGGTCGAGATGCTGCTCCTCCGCCATGCGAAGGGCATCGCGCGTCAGCATAATGCCAAGCTGTTCCCCCTCCGCACTGGTGACACGCACCTCACGGATATGGATTTCCTCATTGATTCGCAAAGATTCCCTGCTTATGGCAAGAACACCTCCTGGTACGGATGCGCAAGATTACGCCATCCGGCAATAGAAAAGGGCGGCATAAAGCCACCCTGATATTCTCTCATAAAACCCATCGGACATCTGTTGTCCGCAGGGGAGAAGCGGTGGCTTCTGCTTTCAACGAGAGTTATATTACCACAGACACTATCCTGTTGTCAATACTCCTGCGCGCGTGTCGCAATCTTTTCCTGCACAAGAGCAATGAAGTCATCAGAAGGCATGGTCGTGCTGTTCTTCTCGCCATACTTGCGCATGGCAACGGTACCGCTCTCCTGCTCCTGATCTCCGACAACAATTGTATACGGAGTCTTCTTGACCTGGCTCTCGCGAATCTTATAGCCCGTTTTTTCATTGCGCTCATCGATTTCGACACGGATACCGCAGTCAAACATCTTTTTGTAGAGCTTTTCCGCATACTCTGCATGACGTTCCGTGATTGGCAGAATACGCACCTGCACGGGTGCCATCCACACGGGGAAAGCGCCCGCATAGTTCTCGATCAAAATGCCGATAAAGCGTTCGATGGAACCGTAGACCACACGATGCAGCATGACGGGGCGATGCTTCTCCCCATCCTCGCCGACATAGGTGAGATCAAATTTCTCGGGCAGACTCATATCGAGCTGTATCGTTCCGCACTGCCACGTACGTCCGATGGAGTCACGCAGGTGAAAGTCGATTTTCGGACCGTAAAATGCGCCGTCCCCCTCGTTGACGACATAGTCCAGTCCACGATTGTCGAGCGCCTTCTGCAGGCCGTTCGTCGCGAGTTCCCACATCTCGTCCGTCCCCATCGAGTCCTCGGGGCGCGTCGAGAGCTCCGCCTTGTACGTCAGCCCAAACGTGCGGTAGACCTCATCAAAGAGATCGATCGTATGCTGGATCTCACCCTCAATCTGATCAGGAGTTACAAAGAGATGTGCATCGTCTTGTGTAAAGTTGCGGACACGGAACAATCCGTGCAGTGCACCCGACAGCTCATGGCGATGCACCAATCCAAGTTCTGCGAGCCGCAGGGGAAGATCACGGTAGCTGTGCAGCTGGGAACGGTAAACAAGCATACAGCCGGGACAGTTCATCGGCTTAATGGCATAATCTTCATCGTCGATCTCCGTGGTATACATATTCTCACGGTAATGAAACCAATGCCCCGATGTCTCCCACAGTTTGCGGCTGAGAATGACAGGCGTGCTGATCTCCTGATAGCCGTAGCGACGATGCACTTCACGCCAATAGTCGAGCAGTGCGTTGCGCAGCGCCATGCCGTTCGGATGGAAGAACGGGAACCCCGGTCCCTCCTCATGCAGACTGAAAAGATCAAGTTCTTTGCCCAGTTTTCGATGGTCACGCTTTGCCGCCTCTTCAAGCATGTGCAGATAGGCGTCCAATTCCTCCTGCTTTTCGAATGCCGTGCCATAGATGCGCTGCAGCATCTTGTTTTTCTCACTGCCGCGCCAATAAGCACCTGCCACGCTCTGCAGCTTGAATGCTTTGACCTTCCCCGTCGATGCAACATGAGGGCCAGCACAGAGATCAGTGAACTCCCCCTGTGTGTAGAGGGAAATCACTGCATTCTCCGGCAGATCTTCGATCAGCTCCACCTTGTAGTTCTCCCCCTTCTCACGGAAGAGGGCAATCGCATCTGCACGTGAAATCTCACGACGCACGAGCGGGAAGTTCTCCTTGACGATCTTCTTCATTTCCTTTTCAATTTCATGAAGATCGGCATCCGTCAGCTGATGCTCCATATCAAAATCATAGTAAAAACCGTTCTCGATCGCAGGTCCGATCGCCAGCTGCACATTGCTCTCTGGATACAAGCGCTTTACCGCCTGTGCCATAACGTGCGCGGCCGTATGGCGCAGCGCATGGCGTCCACCCTCATCCTCAAACGTCAGCACACGCAGTGCTGCATCCTTTGTCACAGGCGTTGTCAGATCGACGACCTCACCATCAAGACTCGCCGCAAGTGCTTTCTTCGCCAGTGAGTTGCTCATCCCCTTAACTACGTCCAGTATTGTCGTCCCTGCCTCTGCCTCACGAACGGATCCATCCGGCAGTGTCAGCTTTACCATAGAACGCTCTCCTTCCCATATCCGGAATCACGGATAAATTCTGCAATTCCTATACAAAAAGCCTTGTCCCTATGGGATAGGAAATCCATCCCATAGGGACAAGGCTGTCTGTTTCCACCCTAAACGGTAACGTCATTATAAGGCGGTCAATTCTCTGTGTCAAGGACTTTGTGCTCTGCCATTGCCTGGAGCTGTTCTCCCGAGGCAAGTATGGGAACACGGAGATGACGCCCCGCATAGACAGCACCATCCGGCGGCAGATCATTCACCTCGATGATCGCCTCCTCGAGATCCTTTGCCGTTGACTCCCTTGCCGCATAGGTCTGTGCAATCGACCAGACACTCTCCCCACTCGATACGGATACCTCGACAAAATCGGCGGAACGAAGATAGGGATTCGTCAAATGCAGCGCGGAGATGCCCATCCAAACAAAGGCAATCATGCCGAGAAGAACGGCAATGTACCTTTTGTTTACTGTTCTGCGGGTTTTTCTGTGTCTCATATCCATGCCTCCGAACCCATCATATCTTATATGTATTCTCAAAACCTTTGTTCGTATATAATATATCACAGAAAATGTGTTCGGTCAAGTATTTTCGAACATATTTTTGAGAAAAATTTGTTCGCGGAACGTTTTTTCGCAAACAAAAAGAGATGCTGTACACTGTACAACATCTCAATCGGTGTCAAGTTTTCAATGCTGCCCTGCCATCTCACTCTTGGCAGACATCATCTGTGCCGTCTGCGGACGACGTTCCTTTGCCACGGCGAGCATCAGCTTCAGTCGATTGAGCTGGTTGACCTCGCTTGAGCCGGCATCGCAGTCGATCGCCGTGATATTTGCCCCATGATATGCCTTACGCAGGTCGTGCATAACGCCCTTGCCCGTAATATGGTTCGGCAGACAGCCGAACGGCTGCAGGCAGACGACGTTGGGGACGCCCTCCTCGATGAGCTTGACCATCTCACCTGTGAGGAACCATCCCTCCCCCGCCATGTTGCCGAGGCTGACGTGGCGTGCTGCGAGTTCCGCCGTATGGTCGATAGACTGCGGCGGACGGAAGTGACGGCTCTCCTTCAGCGCCTTGCGCATTGGTGCGCGGAAGAACTCGATCACCTTGATAAACATACGTCCATAGAGACGATCCT
>ERZ773055.202-NODE-202-length-40161-cov-6.971102_pt1 | contig 40161 bp, 43 predicted proteins | sample MGYA00580515_ERZ773055 | MGnify/ENA primary metagenome ERZ773055 (study PRJEB29015, sample SAMEA2737993) | human oral metagenome | biome: human oral; feature: human-associated habitat; material: dental | place: China | collected 2064 ...
TATGTCCTGAGAAAAATGGGAACTTTTAGATATTATCCTTCCCCGTTTAAACATATAACTATTCAAATAATTAAAAAAATTTTAAATAGATAAATCCTAAAATACCTTCCATGGTTTTGCTACACTTGCTTAAAAAACCATGCAAACCAATATAAAATCTTCATTAGGTGTGTAATCCTAGTGAGCTCTTTGTGATTAGTAATTTATTGTGTTCATCTCAAAAAGCAACAATAATTCTTACTCTTTCTACGCTGAAATTGATTTACTATCTACTTCTTATCAGATAAGCTATGATGATTCTATTTAAACACAAAAAAAGAATGTTAGAGACAAATTAACATTCCATAATTTTTCGCTCTGATTATATTATAGAGAAAGCATTTTTGCACTATTTTAAAGTTTACCGTATAGGAACTAAATGAAACAACAATTTAGTGCGTAGTCTCATCTTCGAAACATGCTACATGTTATCTTTCACTGCGACTGCTACCATTCTAGCTTTGGCACGCACCTGACCCGCTACTGTCATCTCCATTGCCACAATAGCTTTTCTTTGGCCTAGTTCTTCAAGTCGAGAGATGACCGTAATTTCCTCATCAATGGGCGTTGGACTTTTATAATCTATTTCCAAGCGAGCTGTGATAAATCGTCCAATGACCGTTTCTTCTGTGAAATCTAAGCCCTTATTTTGATGAGCAAACCAGGCTGCTGAAGCGGTACCATGGCAGTCAAAAATCATGGCAATCATACCGCCAAATAGATTAGCTGGAACACCACCGGTATACTGTTGAGCTGGTGTTATCTTGCTAATACAGCTAGTTCCGTTTAGACTAGGGTAAGTTTTTAAATGCAAGCCTGACTCATTCTTAGGACCACATCCCCAACAATGCTGGAATCGCTCACCATAAGTATCTTGAATGGCAATATTTCTTGTTTCCAAAATCATTTGCTCTCCTTTTTAAGATTAAATTTACAAGCGCTTTCATGATTATTATATCAGTCTTTAAATGAAGAGTAAATACGAAGTAGATTCAAGATATTTTAATCGTTCGTCTAAGCTAAATTTATAGAAAAGATAGTTAGATTTCACACAGCGAATGCCTTTAAAACTTTTCAATTTTCATTGAGTATGAGATGAACCGGCAACAAAAGGCCAGCAAGAAATATAAAAAACGAGCAATGTTGATTTTCTGTTAGTTAGAATGTCAAAATTATTCGTTTTTCTTATTTGTACTATTAAGTTATAGTATTTTATAAAGAATCTCTGGTTGACCTCTTTATAGAGGATGCGTCTCAACCTTTTTCTTTGTCTTCTGCATAATTGCGCTTCAAACTAAAAACATCTGGTACAGGATCATCTCCTCCTTCTGCCCAAGGATGACAACGCAAAATACGTGCAATTCCCATTAAGACACCTTTAGCACCGTGCTTTTCAATCGCTTGAATCATGTAATTTGAGCAAGTCGGCTGATAGCGACAAGAGGGTGGAAAGGCTGGCGAGATAAACTTTTGATAAAAACGCACTGGTTCGATAAAGATTTTTTTCATCATTTTTTCTTCGTCACAGCTAGGTTATGTAACTGGCTGACCTCTTTTTTATTGAGACGGCGAGCTTCACCCGGACGAAGACCAGTTAAATTCAAATGACCAAATTGCGTACGAGAAAGTTTATCTACTTGCAAACCAACAGCTTCAAACATCTTTTTCACTTGGTGATTTCGTCCTTCATGAATGGTCAACTGAACAACCGAACGATTCTTAACCGGGTCTACTTTCAGAATTTCGTAAACCGCTGGTTTGGTTTTTTTGCCATCAACTTCCACACCTTTGGTCAAGGGACGGAGAACTTCTTTATCAGCCACCCCCTTGACACGAGCTACATAGACCTTATCAATTTCATTTCTAGGATGAATCATCTCATCTGTAAAATCGCCATCATTTGTCAAAATCAAAGCACCTGACGTATCCCAATCAAGTCGACCAACTGGATAGATTCTCTCTGTGACATTTGGCAACAAATCAACTACCGTTGGACGACCTTTGTCATCTGTCACGCTAGAAATGACACCGCGAGGCTTGTTTAAGAGATAGTACACTTTTTCTTCATTGTAAATCGGCTGACCACTGACCTCAACACGATCACCTGACTTAATCGTCGTCGCCAACTCACGAACAACTTGTCCATTCACAGTGACAAGCCCTTGTTTTATCAACTCTTCTGCCTTTCTACGACTCGCAATCCCTGCGTGAGCAATATATTTATTGATTCTCATCCTCTATCCTTTCAGTAAATAGCTGACTTTCTTCTGCTATTAACTCTGTTTCTTCTACTATTGGCAATTCTTCTAAGCTATTGATTCCCATATAATCCAAAAAATAATCCGTTGTCACATAAAGATTTGGGCGCCCTAGCACTTCTTTTTTTCCATTTTCACGAATCAAGTCAAATATCTGCAACTTTGAAATCGCACCACTAGAATTGACTCCACGAATCTCATCCACTTCCACTCTCGTAATGGGCTGCTTATAAGCAATAATGGATAAGGTTTCCAAGGCAGCCCTTGATAAACTTTGATTGATTGGTGCTTTTGAATATTCCCGCAACAATTCAGCAAAATCTTGCTTGGTAACAATTTTATAAGTATTCGACGTCTCTAACAAGGCAAGACTCGAATCTTCATCTTTTTGATACTTTTCTGCCAATTTCTCCAAACTCTGTGTCACTCCCGTAGGAGGCATAGAGAGGAGCTCTACCAGTTGACGGACACGCAAGCCGTCCTCGCCCGCCACAAAGAGCAGGGCTTCAATCTCTGCTAACTTACTCATTTCTTTTTCCTATTAGATAAATATTCCCAAAATTTTCTTCTTGTATCACTTGGATTTCTTGGACTTTTACTAGTTCCAATGTCGCTAAAAATAAGGTAATCACTTCATTCATATCTTTTGTTTCTGAAAAAATGGCTTGCAGAGCAATTTTTTCTTGAGAATGACAGCGCTCACGTATCACATCCATCATGTCTTCGATTTTATATTCATCTTTAACAATCGTTGTATGACTTTGAGCAAATTCTTCTCTTTTTTGCGTTATCAATTTAGAAAAAGCCAAAAACAAATCAATCGTTGTCTTATCATGGAGCAATGTTGCATCTTCATACACCAATTCAATTTTAGGTTTGGAATAATAAAGAGCTCGTTCTTCATGTTGCTCCGCCATTTTCTCACCTAACAATTTGAATTTCCGATATTCCTCAATTTGAGAAAGCAAATCTTGCTCCAAATCCTCTTCAGTTTCTAAGCTATCAGCTACTTTGGGTAAGAGTTTTCGGCTTTTAATCAACATGAGCTGACTTGCCATTACCATGTATTCTCCCGTCACTTCTAACTTCATAGCTTGAAGCGTCGCTACGTAAGCCAGATATTGCTCAATGACCTCTGTAATCGGCACATCATAGATATCCATTTGGTATCTTGACACCAAATGAAGCAATAAGTCCAATGGGCCTTCAAAATCTTTAATTTTTATGTCCATTATCTGTATTTTTCTAATGTCATCATTGTTTTCAAGCCTAAATTGCGCGCAATTTCATATATTTCTACGCCTTTTTCTCGCTGGCGTAAAATATATTGCTCCCGCAAACCCTGAGCTGATAAAGTAGCTTGATTTTTTTCAATCAAAAAAGCCTCTAATTGACGAAAGCCCCATTGCCGCGAATAGCTTTTTCCATTCTTTTCTAACAAGTAAGTTCCTTCCAGAGTTGTTTCCAATTCTCCAATCAATTGGTCTGGAATGGGCACAATGCGCTTTTGACCTGCTTTCTCAATGCGAATAATCTGAAAATCCAGATTGACATCTGCTACTTTCAACTGCAAAATTTCGCTTGGTAAAAGCCCCATTTCTAAAATGAGAAGCGCAATCAAGCGACCGTTGTATTGATTTGTATCTGCATAAAAATCAGACAAATCCAAAATTTCCGCATCGTGTTCTTTCGGGATTCCCACTTTTGGCAACTCCAAACGATAAAAGTCTGAAATCAATCGTTGCTTATATAAATAATGCAAAAATTGATTGACAGCAGATAATTTTCGTTTCTGAACAGAAGGTTTAAAGTCAGCGATAGAAGCCTGATAAATCCGCAGATTGGTCTCTGTAATTTTTGCATGGGTCACATCTACGAATTGCTCCAAATCATAAAAATAAGCTGTTTTTGAATTGTCAGATAAATTTTTTCCTTCTAAAAAGGTTGTTATTTCTTCTTTCATTTTGGATGAATCTCATATTCATTCGCAAAACTATGCAAAAGAGCATTAACTGCTTTTAGGATAGACTTGCGTGTAATAATTCCTTGAAATGTATTGTCCTGATCAACAACTGGCAAGAAGGACTCATCTACTAATTTATGTAGTACTTCTGTCAATGTAAAATCTGGGCCGACAGTTAGGTCATCTTTTTTTGCCATATGTACAATATCAGTTGTCATAAACTCCTCATCAGGGATTTCGTGCTGCATTTGATAAGACAAGATATCTGTTAGCGAAATCGTACCCACAAACTTTTTCTGATCTGTCACTACCGGTACTCGTGAGTATGTCATTTGACTCAGTAATAAAATAGCATGATCAGCATTGTGAGTATCAATTAAAACAGCCAAGTTTTCTGCCGGTGTTAAAAAAGTATCTTCTTGCTGTAAGAGAAAATCTTCAAATTCTTTGGCAATCATCGAGTAAACTCCTTTGATAGGCGAGAATACAGTTCGTGTTGACGCGTATAATAGTCCACTTGAAATGCATCATCACTAATCTCTACCTTAGCATAAAGTCGCTCATTGATAACACCGCGCGGTTGGCTGATAGAGCCTGGATTTAAAAAGAGCGTTTTTCCTTCCATCCACGCATCTGGAATATGTAAATGCCCATACAAACAAATATCTGCATTTACCTCTTGTGCCCAGAGGTCCAATTTTTGAAAACCAAAATTGACCTGTTGAAGATGTCCGTGAGTTTGCGCAATAATGGTGCCGTTTAAGTCTGTCACTAAGCGATCTGGATAACCACCATAGAAATCCATGTTCCCTGCTACAACGTAAATTCCTTGCCACACTTCGTCATCACTTGGCAGCTCAGAATCACCATTATGAAAAATAGCATCTACTTTTCCGAGATAATAGGTCTTTATCTCTTCTACAATAGCACGATCTCCATGAGAATCACTCATTACGATGATGGTTTGTTTTGCCATGTTGGAAATACCTCCACTAATTTTTGAACTGCTTGAGCTCGATGTGATTGAGCGTTTTTTTCTTCCATTGTTAATTCTGCAGATGTTTTGCCTGTTTCGCCTACTAAAAATAAAGGATCATAGCCAAATCCATTTTCGCCTTTCGGCTCAAAATTGATATAGCCCGACCAATCAGCCTCTACGACCAGACTTTGTTTGTCAGGACTTGCCACTACCAGAGTGGTATGAAACTGTGCAGAGCGGTCTTTCAAGTCGAAAACCATTGCTAATTCATGTAGCAATTTTGCATTGTTTTCTAAGTCTGTTGCATCATTTCCAGCAAAACGAGCAGACCAAACTCCAGGAAGACCACCTAGTGCATCCACTTTTAAGCCTGAGTCATCCGCCAATACCATTTTGCCAGTCAGCTTAGAAATGGTCTCCGCTTTCAAACGAGCATTTTCTTCAAAAGTCATTCCAGTTTCTGCTACCTCTGGCAAATCAGGATAGTCATTCAGGTTTTCAATTTTGTAGCCTAATTTTTCAAATATTTTACGAAATTCAGCAGTTTTTCCTTCATTGCGAGTAGCGACTAAAATCGTATCTCCGACTGTCAAACCTGACAAGTCTTTCTGAGAAAAGAAATCATTCAGCTGAATCCCATTTTTAGGCAAATGCACTAAAACTAACTGTTCCTTTTCCGTAATTAGAATAGCACCTTTATGAAATTGTGCCTGAAACTGTGAATCTTGGTTCTCGTTAATCATTTGCAAGACAAATTGAACAAAAGACATCATGGAGTTATATTGAATCACTGCAACAGAAAAAGACTGCTCTTCAACTACTAATTGACAAAGCTCTTCTTCCATACGACTGAGTTCTTCCAAATCAACATCCTTAAAATGGAAAGTTTCGCCACGAGAAGACCATTCTCCAACATACCAATCTTGGGTATCTTTATACTCATAAATTTTGCTACTCATAAGGTCACATGCTCCACATTTATTTCTTTATTTAACCACGTTTCTGCAATTTCAGCAAAACTTTTCGCATTTGCTGTTGTAAAAAAGCGGTGTTGAGGAAGTTCTCCTTCTCTGCTGTGATTGATTTCAAAATAATTGAGCAAAACAGAAATGTCCCGTACACATTCTGCTCCACTATCAATCAATTTCACAGTTGGTCCCATCACATTTTGAATGATTGGTTTTAGTAAAGGATAATGCGTACAGCCTAGTACTAAAGTGTCCACCTTGCCTTTTAAAGGCATCAAGCTCTCATAGACCACTTTTTTCGTAATACTAGACGACAGTTCATTAGATTCTACTAGCGGTACAAATTTGGGACAAGAAAGACTTGTCACCTCCACTTCCGGTAAGAGACGCTCGATTTTTTGCCGATAAATATCTGATTGAATCGTCATTGGCGTTCCAATAATGCCAATCTTCCCATGTTGAGAGGCTTTGATTGCCGCACTAGCTCCTGGTAAAATCACTCCTAAAACTGGAATATCCAATTTTTCTTTGATTTCTTCCCAAACCACAGCAGTAGCTGTATTGCAGGCAAGAACAATCATTTTGACATTTTTAGTTAAGAGAAATTGCACTAATTGCCATGTATACTCGCGAATCTGATCTGCTGGTCTTGGTCCATAAGGCGCACGCGCAGAATCACCGATATAAATCACTTCCTCATGTGGAAGCTGCCGCATCAGTTCGCGAACAACTGTCAAACCGCCCACGCCTGAGTCTAAAAAACCAATTGGTCGATTATCCATAAGTTCTTCTTTCTAAAGAAGGGACTGGGTGCAAGGCCCAAATCCCCATTCAGTTATCTCTTTAAAAATCAAATTTTATACTGTTTTAACAGCTTATTTTTTCTTTTTAGCATTTTCAAGTGCTGCTTTTTGTTGATTTTTAATTTGACGATACACTTGTTGTACCTTTGCTTCATTTGGCTTTTGTCCATTTGCAGATAGCATCGTACGAACCGCATCAATATTCAAACGTGGATTGTCTGCAAATTCTTTTTCAATTTGTTTGCGAACTAGATACATTCCAGCGAGCATGCCACCAAAAAAAGCCACAATAATCAACAAAATAGCTAATAGTAAATTCATAAATATGTAATCCTCTTTTCCCTTTTTACATCTTCTTATTATATCAAAAATTGTCTATTTTTCAAAATCAAAGCCATACAAAGTTGCGAAGTAATCCTCCGGTATCTCAGCACGCCGAATCATTCGCACACCGCCGTCTTCTTCCAGTAAAATCTCAGCTGAACGAAGTTTAGCATTGTACTGATAGCCCATTGAAAAACCATGTGCTCCTGTATCGTGAATCACCAAAGTATCTCCAATATTGGTAATCGGCAGTTCGCGCTGAATGGCAAATTTATCATTGTTTTCACAAAGACTGCCTACCACATCTACTATTTCTGTCTGTCCGTCTGGATGGTCTATATTTGTAATATGGTGATAAGCGCCATACATAGCAGGGCGCAGCAGGTTTACTGCTGAAGCATCTACACCAATGTAAGTGCGATAAGTTTTCTTTTTATGCAATACTTTCGTCACCAACAATCCATGAGGGGCCAGCATAAAACGTCCCAGTTCCGTAAAAATTTTAACCTTTCCTAAACCTGCAGGTATTAAAATTTCCTCATAAACTCGGCGAACTCCTTGCCCAATCGCCAAAATGTCATTTGCTTTTTCTTCTGGACGATAAGGAACGCCTACTCCGCCTGAAAGATTGATAAAATCCAGGTCCACATTGGTCTCAGCTACGACCTCAACGGCTAATTCAAATAGCTGACGGGCTAATTCAGAATAATAATGATTCGTAACAGTATTAGAAGCTAATAAGGCATGAATCCCAAATTTTTTAACGCCCAAATTTTTTAAATCTTTAAATGCTTGGATGAGTTGTTCTTTGGTCATCCCGAATTTGGCTTCTTCTGGAGAATCCATAATATCTGTTCCCAACTCAAATACACCGCCTGGGTTATAGCGGCAAGAAATGATTTCTGGAATGCTCGCCACTTCCTGTAAAAATGCAACATCTTCATAAGCATCAAGATTGATAGTAGCTCCCAATTCACGCGCAAATTGTATTTCTTCTGCGGGCGTATCATTGGACGAAAACATCATGTCATTTCCTGAAAAGCCTACTTTTTGGCTCATCAAAAGTTCTACATAGCTGGCGCAATCTACTCCACAACCTTCTTCTTTCAAGATTTTCAAAATAGTCGGATTCGGAGTTGCTTTCACTGCAAAATACTCTTTAAATCCTTGATTCCAAGAAAAGGCTTTCTGAAGCGCACGAGCTGTCTCACGAATTCCTTTCTCATCATATAAATGAAATGGAGTTGGAAATTGAGTTGTGATTTCAGCTAACTTTTCGCAACTAAGAAATGGTTCTTTCATAGCAAGTCTCATACTTTCTTTTCATTTGCTTTATTATATCATAAAAAAAGAAGCTGAAACCAGTCCAACTTCTAATTCTTACTTTTAATTATCTCTTCCAAAAATGCGAAGAATGCTGAGGAACAGATTGATAAAATCAAGATAAAGGCTTAAGGCGAGTGAAACTGCCCAACCAGCCGCTACATTTCCTCCTGATTGCTCATAGACATAGCGGATTCTTTGATTATCCCAAGCAATCAATCCAGAAAAGATAATCACACTAATAATGCTAATGATGAAATCTAGTCCAGAACTTCTAAGGAAAATATTCACCAAACTAGCGATGATAACTCCAATCAGACCTGCAATAAAGGCTCTGCCCAGACCAGAAAGATCTTTTTTGGTAAATTTCCCAATCAATGCCATCGCAAAAAACATCGCTGAAGAAGTAACGAAGGCTGCTAAAACTGTTGCTTGTGTGTAAAGAGCCAACACTAAACTAATCGTAAAACCATTTAAAGCCGAATAAACTAGAAAAGTTGGCAATGCAGCTGGATTGTTTTTGGCAGACATTCCTGAAGCTACCCAGACAAGAACCAACTCAGCAAAAATAGCTAAGTAAAAAATCCAACTATTCGCCATTATTACTGAATAAATCACATCTTGAAATATTGTTAACATCAAAGCCGAGACAAGGGCAGAAATGCCAATCCCCATACCGACTAATGAATAAACTTTAGCGTAAAAACTATTGATACCACTATTTTCTTGAATAACTGTATTGTTCATAAGCTCTCTCCTTTATTATGATATGTTACGATTTTAACATTTTTCGATGAAAAAGTCTTCTTTTAGCCATTCTTTTCCGAACTGGCGCCATGGCTTCCTTGATTGCCCAGTATTTATCCACCATAGTGACAATATAGCCTTCTTTATACCGTGGCGGCGCCAATGTTGCTCCCCACATGTGTTTGATAATGATGTCTTCTTCTACTTTATTTAAATTGGTTACTTTCCGTGCATTTCGTACTGCTAAACGAGGGTGTACCCAAGCATGGCTTTTATTAAATTTCGTTTCCCGCCAATCATAGTAAAACATATCGTGCAGAAGACCACCACGCGCGGTACTTTTTGCATCCCAACCTAATTTTTTAGCAATTTTATAGCTCGTATAACTAACATGAATCGAATGTTCCAAACGATTGGAATAAATATGGTGTGTTATGGTTTTTAATTTCTGGACGCGTGGTTGAGCAATCAATTGTCCAACATGCTCCATATACTCTTTGTCTTCTTTATAAAGCATAGAACCACCTCCATGTGCTTCTAATTATAAATATATTTCTAAATTTTAGCTTAAAGCAAAGATGAGAATTCCTGCTGCCACGGCGACATTTAAACTCTCAGCTCGTCCTTTCATCGAAATATGAATGAGGTAATCAGCTGCTTCTGCCATTTCAGAACTAATCCCCTGACCTTCATTTCCCAACACAAGAGCAAAATTCGACAGTGGTGCTAACTTCCGATAATCCATCGAATCTTTTGAAAGCGTTGTTGCCAATATCGGCAATTGTGCCTGTTTAGCAAGGTCAAGAAAATCTGCTGTTTTTACTCGGTAAATAGGCAAATGAAAGTGACTGCCTTGCATGGAGCGTAGAGTTTTCAGATTGTAAATATCTGCTGAATGCTGCGAAATAAACACCCCATCATAGCCAGCCGCATCAGCTGTTCGGATAATCGTGCCCACATTCCCCGGATCTTGCACATCTTCTAAAAAAAGATATTTCCCTTTGAGAACGGAAGGAAGCATCTGTTTTTCAAAAGCAATTTCTGCCACGATGCCCTGCGGTGTTTTGGAATCAGCCAAATCCGCCAAAATTTCTGCCGTCACTACATGAACTTGAGGAAAATCCTGCACTCTGTCGACAAATTCTTCTAAAACAAAGATATGCCGAATTTTAGCTTGTGCATTGACTGCTTCTTCAAATAAATGCCAGCCTTCAATCAAATAAGAATCTTTTCGATATTTTTTTTGAAGTAATTTTTTAGTATTTTTTACCACATTATTAGCTTTTGAGGTTATAATATTCATAGAACTATTATATCACAAAAAGGAGGCTCACATGCAAAAAGTAAGAATGATTGCGCAAGGTCGTGTGCAAGGTGTCGGCTTTCGTTGGGGTGTTTACACACTTGCCAAAGAAATCGGTGGTATCACCGGTCGTGTCTGGAATAATGAAGACGGAACTGTAGAGATTTTAGCACAAGCGAAGAATTCTGCCCTCATGGCAAAATTTATCCAAGAAATCCGCAAAGGACCAACGCCATTTTCAAAAGTCAGCTATTTAGATGTCACAATGGCTAATTTTGATTCCTATTCAGATTTTAAAATTGCAAATTAGGTCTCAAGAACTATTGTATATTTAGGAAAAAAACAGTAGAATAGAAAGGTATTATTTTTTAGAAAAAGGAAACAAACACGTGAAAAAATTAAATCGTATTTTATTCTCAGGGTTAGGGCTGTCTATGCTTCTGCTACTCTCAGGATGTGTACAAGTCAAAAATGGTAAGCCTGCTGGATTTGTCTGGGATATTATCGGAAGACCAATGAGCCTTGCCATTCAGTATTTTGCTAATAATATGGGGCTTGGTTTTGGTGTTGCCATCATCATTGTTACTTTGATTGTCCGCTTGATTATCCTTCCGCTTGGACTTTATCAGTCTTGGAAATCAACTTATCAATCTGAAAAGATGAATTACTTGAAACCTATTTTTGAACCTATCCAAGAACGCATGAAGAATGCTGAAACACAAGAAGAAAAACTGGCTGCTCAACAAGCACTCATGGCTGCTCAAAAAGAAAATGGTGTCAATATGCTCGGAGGTGTCGGATGTCTTCCTCTCCTGATTCAATTACCATTTTTCTCTGCCCTTTATTTCTCTGCTCAATACACTGAAGGAGTAGCTAAGAGTGTCTTCCTAGGAATTCCACTCGGAAAAGCCAGCATTCTTCTCACCATTATCGTCGGAATTTTGTATTTCATTCAATCTGCTTTGACCCTTGTCGGCGTTGATGAGGTTCAAAAAGAGCAAATGAAGAAAATGATGTACATGAGCCCGCTCATGATTGTCATCTTCTCGTTTACAGCTCCAGCAGGTGTTACACTTTACTGGGTAGTCGGTGGTTTCATCATGATTATTCAACAATTGATTATCAATCATTACATCCGTCCTCAGCTCAGAAAACGCGTAGCTGAAGAATACAAAAATAATCCACCTAAAGCCATTAAAAATTCTGGTCGTAAAAAAGATGTGACACCTCAAGCACAGGCCGTTATTGAAAATAGAAAACAAAATAAAAAGAAAAATCGTAACGCTGGAAAACAACGTTCAAGATAAGCAAAAAGAAGTTGGAATGATTGTTCCAGCTTCTTTTTGTTTATCATTCAATCAGAAATAATCATCAATTATGTTGAGTTTAAAATGTAACAGTTGGCATAAGACTTCCTATAGATGTATAGAAAGATTAAATAGTTACTCTATAATCTTTGAAGTGCATACTGGTATATCCGACTCAATTATTTGGACAAGTTGTGTTTTACTCAATCCTCCACTTTCTGCTGCTAATCGTTTAGATTGAGCCAACACAACATCATCAAAAAAGTTTCTAACTAAGCGACCATTTGAAAAATTTTCATCTTTCTCTTCTAATTTACCATTTAGCCACTCTCGAACTTTTAAAAGTGCTTTTTCAGTAGGACTATACTCATAGGTATTGCAATCAAATTTAAATATATCAACCAATTCATCCAACGTATAGTCTGGAAAATATATAAATGTGTTAAATCTAGATTTCAACCCCGGATTTGAATTAAAAAATTTATTCATCAAGTCAGAATAACCGGCTACTATAACCACTAAATCATCACGATAATCTTCCAAGGCCTTTGTCAATTCTGTTAGGCTTTCTCTACCATAACTATCGCTCTTGTCATTTTCTGTGATACTATAAGCTTCATCAATGAATAGCACCCCTCCTCTTGCACGATTAACAAGTTTTTTTACTTTGATAGCCGTTTGCCCTTGATATTCTGCAATCAAGTCTGTTCTACTAGCTTCAATAAAATGACCTTTGCTGAGTAAACCGAGCGACTTGTACATTTTACCAACAATACGAGCAACAGTCGTCTTTGCAGTCCCAGGATTTCCTAAAAAAGCCATGTGTAACGTTTTATTTGATTTCTTTAACCCCACTTTTTCTCGTATTTGTTGTATTTTGTTAAACGTAATTAAATCATGAACTTGTTCTTTTACTGCATTCAATCCTACTAGTTGACTAAGCTGCTCTTGAAGTTCTTCAAGAGATTGACTGGAAGACATTTTTAGTTTCTGATACATGTCGTCAACTTGTACAGATCCAAGATATAAATAAAGTAATTCAACAATTCTTGCTTGTTCTTTGACAAATTTATTCTGATGATTTTTTACAATGCCTAATTGATTTATCAATGTCAATGCTGCATTTTCATTTTTTTCTTCAACAATCTCCAAAGCGATTTTTTCAAAGGTTTTATCGTTAGTTAATTGTGAGTCTAATTTTTGACATTCTTCAAGAAGTTTTTGACGGTATTCATTTGGACGCATTATAAAACTCCACTAATGATTAAAGCGAACAATACGAGAACAATAATAGCGCTCACAACAAAGCCAGCCCATAAGTATTGGATGTTTTTATCAGTTCGTTCTTGGAAAGCTTTACTTTCTTGAACAATTTTTTGATTAGCTTCTTTAGTCACTTCTAACGCATCTTGCAAAAGCACAAGTTTTCCTTCTGCAACCTCTTGAGTTGAACCTAAATCCTCAATAGATTTTTCCTGAGACGCTTTGAAATCGTTGTACTCATCATAGAATTCATCAATTTCTTTGAGATGTTGAAGTGCATCCAATTCTTCTTTATGCTTTTTAAGCACTTCAATAACAGTTTTCTGAGATTCTACGATTTTTTTATTTTCTTCAAGTCCTTGGACAGCTTTTCGATTAGCTTCTTCAGCTGATTTTAAACTCAATAAAATGCTCTGAATATAGTCTTTGTCAAGAGCACTAAAGGTCTCATACACCATATTAAAGGCGTCATAGACTTTTCGCAGATGATTATTTTGTTCTATTAAAGCAGCCTGAATTACTTCATTCACCTTATTTACATCTGAAATATTGGCTCTATCCCGAAGAAACTTTCCTTTTTCCTTCAATTTTTCAAGTTCTATATTATTAGGTACAGAATCCGCAAATTCTTTCAATTCTTGCTTCGCCCTTTTAAAATTTCGTTCTGTAATGACGACATACTCTTCTTTATTTTCTTCCTGTTTTATCAGCGCTTCCTTATCCATTTCAAAAATCGCTTCATTTATATCCGCATAAGGAAAATCTGTATCATTGACGACATCAGAAGGTGTGAATTTTTTATAATGATTCATGATATATTCTTTTATTTCTATGGTAGGAGATTTAGCTGGTTCATCTTCAACTGATATCGTTTGGTTAATATACTTGTTTTTATCCTCACGCCAGTGGATTAGTCCTTGCTGCTCCATTTCAACAATTGTTTGGCTGATTTCCGAATATGAATAATCCGTATCATTAACAACGTCAGCAGAAGTAAATTTTTGATAATTATTTAGGATATATTCTTTTATTTCTTGTGACATTTTTTCTCCTTATTTCAATAAATCTTCTAAATCATCTTCCATTTGTTTAAAGGTTGAAGGTGATGTTGTTTCAGTATTATTGTTAAAAATAGTTTCAAGTGATGATTTCATCACAGCATTCGCTTCCTGATGACGATTTTTAATAGCTGTACTTTGTTCTTCACCTGACTGTTGAACTCTTTCTTTGACCTCATTCAGTTCAACCTCACTATTTACAAAAGCTTCTTTTTCCACATATACTTTACTTTCTTCTGTTGTGGTGGTATCTGTGGTTTCAAAGTTCCACTTTTTTAATTTCTTTACAACATAGGCCGTAACTCCTCCTACAACTACACCTGCAATGATTAGTGCTGTTTTGCTCATGATATTCTCCTCCTAAAGTAATGATTCTAAATCTGCTTGCATCTCATCTAGGTCATACCCTGTTTTAGCCACAGGAGTAAAAATTTCGTCCAAAATTTCTCGTGTAATGTCATTTGCTGCTCTATGGCGTGCATCAATCTCATCAAAAGCCTTTTCTTTTGTATAATCAAGTTTTTTCTCTGCGAGGGCAATTTGAACTTTTTGCTTTTGTACGATTTCGTTTTGTTTTTCGATAGTTTTAGCACTAAGTTCACTATTTTGCTTATTTGCGATAAATTTATTAAGTTGGTGTATTACTATTCCAGCGATTAGCCCATTGAGAATTCCCAGTAACATTTCCACAATAAATCCTGAAACAGAACCAATAATCGGTAAAGTCATCATCTTCAAGGCTGGAAAAACTGCAATAAGTGCTGTATTAATGCTTTCAGACAAAAACGCCGTACTTGCTACCGCTAAACCAACCGTAATTGCCTTACCAAATTCTGCAAGACGAATACTAAATGGGGTGTCCTTATCGGTTAAAATTTTATAGGCACTCTTTATAGTAGAAATACCTGTTTTGAGTATTCCCCAAATTTTTCCAACTTTTTCTCCAAATAAACTCACTATGTTATTGACTATTGAACCTATACCCCCCGACATGGCATTACCAATAACCGATTTCAGCGAGTGAAAGAAATTTGATACAGCCTGTTTCATCTTTTCCTTAAATAGAGTCCAAGATTTATTGGCTGATTTCCAAAATTCCACTAAGCTATCAATTATACTTTTTATCAAAGTAACTGCTGAAGAAATAAGCATGCTTCGCAGCGCAGCTGTGCCAGCTTCTTTTGCTACATTTTTAGTTGCATCAACTGCTATTTTTTTATTGATTGCCTTCCTTGCTTTTTTATCTACAACTTTCATTTTCTCAGCATCAGCATCCAATTTATCTTTTAATCGCATATTATTTTTCCTTATTTTTGCTTCTTTCTCTTGTTCAGAAAGTTTTGGATCATTTTTGATTTTTTCATTAGCTTTTTGATTCTGATTGATAAGGTCTTTTTTTCGTTGTTCTTGTGCTTTAGTGTACTCTTTTACAGATTTATCACCTTTACTTTTATTTAATGATTCATTTGTAGCAACTAGGTTTTCATCAAGATTTGCTAAATCTTTAACTTCATTACCCGACAATTCCCTCAATCGTTTCTTAAAGCCATTACCATAAATCTCTTTTCGGGAAACGACATGGTCTGTATTTATCTGATGTCCATCACTTGTTTTAACTATTTTACCCGTATAGGCATCCTTAACACCGTCATTTGTTTTTGAAGCAGCTGTATTAGCCTTTTGTACATTCACATATTTTTTATCTCGTAACGCATCAACACCAGCACTTTGAGATGTTTCGTCTTTATGGTTCTTTCTATACTGTTTAATAAGTGTATCACTAGACAAATCCAGCCCACTCTGTGCACCAAGTTGATTAAAAATAGAATTATAAATTTCTTTCCCCAAAGAATCTGGGTTACTTATTAGTTCTTTTTCCTCTCCTAATTTATTTAAATCAATTGACAGCTCCTCAATATCTTGATTCAACAAATCTTCCATCGAATCAAAGTCAAAGTCTTCAAAGTTAAATTCTTCATCATGCAATTCCTGTTTAACTAATTCATTTTGTTTCATTTCCATACTTTTGAACTTTCCTCTCCTAATATTTTTACTCTACTTCCTTGACTTCTCAGCCACATATCAATACCATTCCCAAAAACTTCAGCTTTAACGATAACACCTCCCTCTATCTCCTTTTCAATTTGAGCTGTTGGGAGTTTATCCAGTAGGGCTTCCAGAACACCTGTAAACTCAAAGCGAACTGTTTTTAGTTCTCCTGAATACATAAACTGTATTCGTTTTTTGAACTCTGCTTCGCTAAAACGCTGACTATATGGAACAGAGAATCTTGTGTTGGTAATATCAATTTTTTGAATACGATCAATCCTAAAAATCGTTGGATATTTAATTTTTTCATCCATTTGAAAAGCTAAAAGATAAAAATAAAACTCAGAAAAAATGATGCCAACAGGCTTAACTTTGTGCTGCTTTACTTTATTATCCGCTCGTTTATAATCAATCTGAATTACTTGTTGTTCTGTTATCGTTTGTCTAAGTTCCCAGATTTCACTTATTAGGTCTTTGCCGTGTTGAGGCTCAATATAATTCACCTTTTCATTATTTATTGCTCTATAGACTTCTTTTGCTTCTTCTTTTTGACAAAGTTTAAGTAGTTTATCAATAATATCTATAAATTCCTGTTTATTGAAGGCACGACTTTCAATTAAAATTTTACATAAAGCAAAAATTTCTTTCTTTGAAAGCTGGTATGGTCTTGATTCTACTCTGTAACAGTTATTTTTACGATCATATTTAATGTCGCCTAGACCTTTTTCTGAGTAATAAAGTCTGAGTCTATCAATATCTCTTTGGAATGTTTTAGAATCAATTCCAAACTCTACTAATATCTTCGATTTATTTAATAATCCGCCTTTACTAAGTCGGTCATGAAGTTCTATTAATCTGAATGAAAATAACACTATAACTAATCCTTAATCTATAAATTTCAATAGTAGTAATTTTTGCTATACTTTTATTATATCAGAAACATAGGGACATAATTTGGGATTCTTCTCAATTTTGTAAGGTTATTTTGTTAGAAATATTTTGTTTAGTTGAGCAATAAAACATTTTTTACAAATATAAAAGAACACCCTATCTTTTCAAACCCCAGTCTGAATAAATAGAATGCCCTCATTTAAACATAAAATTACCAAAATTCGCGAACAAAATCATTTTCTAAGCGTTCACTATAAAACAATTCTGACAACGATTTGTCATCAAAAATACGTAGCAAATTTTTTAAATCATAAGCCAATTCGAGAGTGTCCAACTCTTCACGTGCCACCCACCTAACTTCACCTTCTTCTGATGAGCGGAGATGTCCTGAAAATTCATTTGTGCGATAAAGAAAGACCAGATAACGAATGCCTTCTGCCGTGTACCAATGTTTCATACCAACCAGTCTAGGATGATGGATTGTTAGTCCCGTTTCTTCATAAATTTCACGCACAACTGCTTGGTGGAGGCTCTCCTTTTCTTCTATATGTCCGCCAGGTAAGGCTGCTCCTGACCAAGAATACATCTTGGGATCACGAATCTGCATGACAATGCGATTTTGATCGTCTTCAATCAGGCACATATTAGTTAAAATTACTTGAGACTTACGGGACATATTTTTCTCCTCTAAACTTTGTATCGAATAGATAAGAATTTGGGACAGGTTTCATAGTTGCTATCGCAGCCATCAACCTATCCCAATCCTTTATTTTTTAAGCTGTTTTTTCGACTTTTAGGATTTTTACATCATAACTGCCCACAGGTGTTTCAACTGTAGCAGTATCGCCTGTTTTCTTGCCAATTAGAGCTTGTCCAATAGGACTTTCATTAGAAACCTTTCCAGCAAAAGCATCTGCTCCTGCTGCACCCACAATCATATAGACTTCTTCATCCGTTTCACCAACTTCTTGAATCGTAACGGTCTTACCGATAGCAACTTCATCTTGTGCTACTGCATCACTATCTACAATTTCAGCATAGCGAATCTTGGTTTCCAGACTTGAGATTTGTCCTTCAACAAAAGCCTGTTCATCTTTGGCCGCTTCATATTCACTATTTTCTGATAAGTCACCATAAGAACGAGCAATTTTAATACGTTCTACCACTTCTGGACGGCGAACTAATTTAAGTTCTTCTAATTCTTTTTCAAGTTTTTCCTTTTCTTCAAGGGTCATGGGATAAGTTTTTTCTGCCATTATTTTTTCTTCTTTCTATTTTTAAAATAAAGAGGGAGTGGGACAGAACTCAGCTTGAAAATTTTAGTTCCTAGTCTCACCCCCGCAGGGTTGCTCAACAGTCTCCCAGACTGTTGAGGTGGTGGATAAAGAAAACAATTTTTTGTCAAAAGTGTTCTTCCGAGCTTGAAAAGCAAACAGCTTTGAGATTTGCTTTACAAGTTCTATCCGCCACTTCAAAGCAATGCTTTGAGCAATCAGTAACTGCGCGTCGTTGGTTTATTATATTATATTATAGCTATATACTTTATACTTTGAAGCTGGAAACTTTCGTCCCAGCTTCTTTTTAATATTCGCTTGCTTTGCAAGGTGCATTCTTCATCTAGTCTAAAATACACTTGTAGCAATCTTTTTAGACTTATACATCATTGCTCAGAAGTAGAACAAAATCAAGTTTTAAAAGTTACAATTTTGTCCCGCTTTTTTAATTTGAACTACTTGATTGTGTCAATTTACTATTAACATGTTCTTGAACATTTTTTTCATGTTCTTCATAGGTATTTGCGAAATAAACATTTCCTGTTTCTGTATTGGCTACGAAGTAAAGATAATCCGTTTTGGCTGGATTAACAGTCGCTTCAATAGCAGAAAGACTAGGATTGTCTACAGGACCAGGCATTAAACCGGTATTTTTATAAACATTGTAAGGCGAATCAATATTAGTATCAATCGCAGCGTCTTCTGCTAAGGTTGTCTTTTGACCAAGCTTCCCTTGAGCATACAAAATTGCAATATTACTTTGCAAAGGCATGTTTTGATTTAAACGATTGTAAAAGACACTTGCGATGTTTTTTCGGTCTTGATCTGTTGAACCTTCTTTTTCAACCAAGGACGCAATTGTCAAAACATCGTGCACAGTCAAGTTCTTTGAGGCTAAAACATCATAATATTGCGACATGGTTTTATCCATTGCTGCTAACATTTGGTCAATGAGCGTTTCAGCAGTTATGCTGTCGGTCACATTGTAAGTAGCAGGGAAAAGATAGCCTTCTAAGCGATACTTAACACCGCTCTCTTTTTTAGCTAAATTGCCTAATAAGTTTGGATATTTTGTAGCTTCCTGAGTGATAAAATTATCATCTTGCACTTTCTTTAAAAACGTATCCGAAGACAATTTATTTTTCTTCAACTTCGCAATCGTTTTTGCAATTTGGTCAATCGTATATCCTTCTGGAATGGTCAATTTTTCCATTGAGGGATCCTGCGGAGTGTCCGTTCCACCTTGCTGTAGCTTTTTAGCAATCGTATCCAAACTCATGCTCTTTTGCAGATTGTAATAACCCGATTGGAAATCTGCATAGTTTTTAAACTTAGCATAATAGCTAAAAATCTGAGCATTTTTGATCAAACCAGCTTTTTCCAAGACCGTTCCAATTGCTTTGGTGCTCGATCCAGTCGGAATCTTAACCGTCACATACTTTGTATTTTTCGCATCAACTGGTTGTAAAGCTGATGTAACATAGCGATAAGCAAAGAAACCAGTTAAACCAATCCCTAAAAGCAGCAAAATTAAGACCGTTTTGACGATTTTTCCGGCGATTTTGTTTTGACGCTTCTTCGTGTTAATCGTTTGAGCAGTCCTATTTGAACGAGAAAGTTTCTTTGTGTCTTGCTCCGTTCCGTAAACTGCAGGTTGAACTAATTCTTTTGGAACCTTGGTTTCTTCAACAGCCTGATTGGTTGGGTAAGAAACAGGGACTTTCGTCGTATGAGTATTAAACTCTTTTTCTTCTTCCCTAGCTACTGCTTCGGCTTCTATTTGCTCAATGGTTGGAAGGGGACTTTCTAAAGGAGCTGGCTCTGGTTCGCCACTTTCTTCTTTTTGAACTTTTGGTATATCCTTTTCAGAAGCAGTTGCTTTCTCTTCTTCCTGTGCAGAAGGAAGCACAGATTGACCCAAACCTAACTTTTCCTGCAAATCATTAGATTCTTCTACAGGTTTTGGTTGTTCAGTTCCCTTTGCTTTAGCCAAGTCGCGCAGAATCTGCTCTTTAAAACTCAGCCCTTCTTTTTCTTGTGAATCTTCAGCCAAATAGTTGACCTCCTTGTTCAATATCCCTACTATTATATCTTAAAAGGTAAATAAAAGCAATAAGAGAATGCCTTTCTTTCAAGCATTCTACAGAATAATCAATTCTTTTCTCCACTATTTGGGAGTTTTCCAAAGCATATCATACCAAACTTCACCTGCATAGGTAGATTGGGATACACCCTCATTGATAAAACCATGTTTTTCGTAGTAAGCTACCAAATAATCATGACAAGTTAAGTTGATTCCCAAACGCTGGTCGCGAACAGCAATATCCTTCATTGCATTTAACAAACTTCGACCTAACCCCATATTTTGAGCATTTTTAGCAATAGATAAACTGGTCAACGAAATATAATGGTCTGTCAAATGACTATAATCTTCTACCTCAGAAGTAAAGGATTGATCTACTAAATGGCGTTCTGGACGAACAGGCCCTTCAAGGTAGCCTAAAATCTGACCGTCTCGTTCAGCTACTAAGAAACTGGTTGTTAGTTTTTGGATATGGGCTTCCAAAATCTCTCGACTCAGAGCTTCTTCTGGTCCAAAGTTTTCCCATTCAATAGTCGTAATAGCATCCAAATCTGATAAATTTGCCTGTCTAATCTTCATTTTCCCTCCTTAAAATATGGATTTTCCCAAACGAATTCATGTAAAATAGCATGGCTATCTCCCCTTTCAGAAATTCCTTCATTTATGAAAGCATTCATTTCGTAGTAAGAAATCAAATCATCTGAACAAACCAGCTGAAGACCTTTCTGATTTTGTGCAACAGCTATTTCTTTGCAAGCAGCTAAAAGCAAAGTTCCCAGTCCCTGCTCTTTAAAATCTGGATGAATGGATAAGCGCTGAATCGTCATAAAATCAGAATCTTGCTGCCACTTTGACGAATTGTCTATCATTTCCTTTGTCAAATGACGTGAAAAAACGGCTGACCCTACAAGGTAGCCAGCTATTTTCTCATTTAATTCCGCTATTAAAAAGTTCGTTTGACCCTGTTCAATCCATTTTTGGATTGTTTCTGCACCAGCTGCTTCTGTGGAAAAATTCGCCTCCTCAATCGCAACGATTGCCTTCCAATCTTCCAAAGAAGCTTCTCGAAGGGTGACTTGTGGTATTAGATTACTGGACATTGCTTGTCAAATTGGATAGCAAACGTTCAAAAGAATATTCATAAGTCTGAATATCCCCAGCTCCCATGAAAACATAAACAGCATTTGGGTGTTCTAACAATGGCGAAACATTGTCAACAGTAATAATTTCTGCCTTTTTGATAATTTTTTCAGCCAAATCTTCTACTTTGACATCTCCGTGATCCACCTCACGCGCAGAACCATAGATTTGCGCCAAATAAACAGCATCGGCTTGGTTCAAGGCTTCGGCAAATTCGTCCAAAAGTGCAATGGTTCTGGTAAAAGTATGTGGTTGGAAAATCGCAACAATTTCTTTACTTGGATATTTCTGGCGAGCTGCATCCAAAGTCGCAATAATTTCAGTTGGATGATGCGCAAAATCATCAATTATTGTTGTCCCATTAACCACTTTTTCAGTAAAACGACGTTTCACACCACCAAAAGTGACTAAATGCTCCCGAACTAAATTCAAATCAAATCCAGCGGTGTATAACAAACCAATAACTGCTGTTGCATTCATAATATTATGACGACCAAAGCTAGGAATCTTAAATTCTCCTAATTCTTCTCCACGGAAAGAGACTTTAAAGCTAGAGCCTGTCGTAGAACGGAGTAAGTCATGAGCGATAAAGTCATTACCTTCCTTAAAGCCATAGTAATAAATAGGAGCGTTAGCTGTGACCCGGCGCAATTCTTTGTCTTCACCGTAAACAAATAACCCTTTGCTAACTTGCTTAGCATAATCATTAAAAGCATTGAAAACATCTTCTAAGCTGGTGAAATAATCTGGGTGGTCGAAGTCAATATTCGTGATAATTGAATATTCAGGATGATAAGGCATAAAATGACGTTCGTATTCATCTGCTTCAAATACAAAGTATTTCGCATTTGCAGAGCCGCGCCCCGTCCCGTCACCAATCAGATAACTGGTATCCGTAATGTTTGACAAAACGTGTGCCAACATACCCGTCGTTGATGTCTTTCCGTGTGCACCTGCCACTCCCATGCTGACAAAATCACGCATGAAGGTTCCAAGGAATTCATGGTAGCGCTTATAAGAAATTCCATTGGCATCGGCATAGGCAATTTCAATATTATTATCCGGACGGAAAGCATTTCCTGCAATGACTTCTACATCTGCTTGAAGATTTTTTTCGTCAAAAGGCAGGATTTTAATCCCTGCTTGTTCTAAGCCACGTTGTGTAAAATAATATTTCTCCACATCGCTTCCCTGAACGTGATGTCCCATTTGATGCAGCATCAATGCTAAGGCACTCATTCCAGAGCCTTTAATCCCGATAAAATGATAGGTTTTTGTCATAATTTCTCCTTAAATGCTAAGAGCGTTAAATTTAGTGAAACCAAGTTCACACAAAAATATTTGGCTCTTGTCAACGTTCGATTATTTTTCTTCCAGCCGTGTTAAATTTAGCTCTTGCGCTATCCGACGCTCTCTTTGGCTTTGCAATTCTTTTTTATTGTAAATTTGACTTGTCTTTAAAAAGTCATAATTATTTTTAGATTTTTTGGGTGATTCCTTCGGCAAAGAGGTATTTACTTTGATATCTGCTAAAATATAATGATCCTGCTTTAAATTTCGACTATATTTTGATAACCCACTACCATTTTCCTTTTGGAAAAATGCTGTTGGTTGATGTGAAATAGCTGTGTTACCATTCGTAACAGCAGGATAGGGGCGCTTTTTAGTCGTAAAATCCGATGTCAAATAAGCTGCCGAACGTTTCTTTTTCAAATCCGCTCTGGCTTCTTCTCTAGCCAATTCTGCATAACTTTTTGAAGCAGATTTTTTAGCTTTGACAGATTGAACAACTGAAGTCGCTTGGTAAGACTTTGCCTGTCCTTCTTTTACTTGACTGTCTGCAATTTTCTTTACAATTGGTTCCCATTCTAAATAATTCTTATCGACATAGTCACCATTAATATTGCTGATAAGATCGCTTTCATCATAAAGATTCATACGCGGCATTTCTGATAGCATGACTTCATCATCAGAAATCAACGGAAAAGTTTTTTCTTTCATTAGCACATTTCCTTTCAACACTTCATTATAACCTATTGGTGCTATTTTTCAAGTGTTTCTGTAGAAATTCCTAGAATTTCTCGTATTTCAGCAACGGTTAGGCTGCTACGGGATTCTGTTCCATCTAGGATAGTTGATACGAGATGACGCTTGCTTTCCTGCAACTCTTGAATTTTTTCTTCAATCGTTCCTCGCGTAATCAATCGATATACTTCTACATTTCTTTCTTGACCCATACGGTGAGCTCGACCAATTGCCTGAGACTCTACTGCTGGGTTCCACCAAAGGTCAACTAGAATAACGGTATCTGCACCTGTCAGGTTTAAGCCAACGCCACCAGCTTTTAGGGAGATTAGAAAAGCGTCTCCTTCCCCATTGTTGAAAGCATTTGTCATCTCTTGGCGCTCTTTTGCTGGTGTAGAACCTGTAATTTTAAATGCCTCCATTTTCATCTTTTTCAATTCTTTTTCGATAATGTCTAGCATTCCTCGGAATTGAGAAAAGATTAACACACGGTGGCTTCCTGTCTGAATCTGCTCTAATAGTTCTAGCAGGCTTTCTAGTTTGCCACTATCTCCATGATAGTCCTCCATAAAGAGCGCAGGAGTATCGCAGATTTGACGTAATCGCATCAAGCCAGATAAGATTTCCATTTTGCTGCGATTAAGTTCTTCCTCTGTAGAAGTCAGCACACGCTCCTGCATTTGTTTTAGTTGCGCTAGGTAGATAGCCTTTTGACTATCTGCAAGCTCATTGCGATAAGAAACTTCGATGAGTTCTGGCAATTCTTGCAAGACATCTTCTTTCTTCCGCCGCATGACAAATGGTTTGATAAAACGAGCAACAGTTTCTGCAGGCAGTTTCAAAAAGTTCTTTTTGCTAGGTAATAATCCTGGTAAAACAATTTGAAAAATAGACCATAATTCTCCAAGATTATTTTCAATCGGCGTTCCAGAAAGAGCAAAGGTATTTTTGACCTCAAAATTTCGTAAATGATGAGCAATCTTGGTCTGTGCATTTTTCATGACCTGCGCTTCATCTAAAAAGAGATAATCGAAGTTCAATTGACTATATTCTTCAACATCTTGACGGAAAGAAGCATAGCTTGTAATCATCACCTGATGACCTTCTGCAATCAAGTTATCTCTGACTGGCTTTAATCCATAAATGACCGCTACATCCATTTCTGGCGCAAATTTTGCAAACTCATCCAGCCAATTGTAAATTAAACTAGACGGAGCCAAAATCAAAACGTTGGTCTCTTTTTTTAGCTGACTACTTAAAAAGGCAATGGTTTGAAGGGTTTTTCCCAACCCCATATCATCTGCCAAAATACCGCCAAATCCATAATGGTGAAGCATAGACATCCATTTGACACCCGTTTCTTGGTAATCACGCAAAGTTGCTTCCACTTTTAATGTAGGTAGCGCAAACTCCTCTGGATGCGTCAAGTCAAAGGCTAAATGGCGGAACTCCTCTGAAAAGCTAACTTTTTCTTGGTCTTTAAACAATTCAGATAGCTGATAAGCAGCAATCTTCTGCGTTTGGAAAATGCCGTCTTTTCCTTTTTTAGCTCGTAAATCCTGTAAGGTTTTGCTGACTCTTTTTGTTTTTTCGTCAAACACGAGCACCTTGCCAGAGCGACTAATGAAATAATCATTAGCCGAAAAAAGAGCTTCTAAAGCATCATCCACTTCCACTTGGTCAATACTTGTAAAATCAAACCCGATGTCCAACAAGCCACCATTTGTCTGAACAGAAACTGCCGGTCTTTCCACTTGGTACAAGGCTGTCAGGTTTTCTGCCACAGATACCCTTCCCAAGCGTCTAAAATGAGGCAGAGTCGCCGTGAAAAAGGAGTAGATTTCTTGTGGTTGCAATGGTGGACGAGTGCTTGTGAAATCTGCTTCAAAACCAGCAGACAGAGCTTGTTGAAAAACCCTTTGTTCTAACTGAAAATCGCTGGCAAATGGCAATTCTTCCAACTCAAGACGAGTATCCACAACACAATCTCCATAGTCAAACTGGATTTTGAGACGAATTTCCTGAGTATCCAATAATTCGAAATCAAACAGCGGAGTAAAAGTATGAATCACCAAACTTTCTGGTGCTTGAATAGAACCGACTTTACCAAATTCTAATAGTCCTGAAGCCAGTTTGGCTTGATCGCTTGTATCAAATTGAAGGCGTTTTTTGCGATCGGTATCCACAGGTAATTCTCGAATCACCTGAATCATCCGCTTTTGTTGCTCCGTCAGTTGATAAAAATGATCTCCATAAAAAATAAAGTCACCACCGTATAAGATTTTATAATTTTGCTCTGTAATGATGAGCTCAAAATAATCCGAATTTTCCTCTACTGTAAAATCATAGATGCCTACTTCAGCATGCAAATCTTGAAAAAAGACTTTGTCATAGTCATAAAGACTGTATTCTAAGCGGAAATGCGGCAAATTCATAAGCCGATTCACGCCTTCTTCAAACAGACTAGACGGAAAATAAAGATGTCTAGCTGCATTTGGAAAGATAAAAGAAGCATCTTGATCTTGCTGATAAGAAACAAGTCCTCGTAAAAACTGAATCACCTCTTGGCTAGCTTCATCGAAAGCGGCTAATTGCATTTTTTCATAATAGTGCTTGCCGATTTGATAATAATCGCCTTTTTCAACAATCTTTAAAAAAGCACGAATATCCCGGATAACATAGGAGCGCTCATCTGGTAAACGACTGATACGCAAGGTCCACAAAAATTGTCCTGTATAATCATTTTCTTGCCCGACAGCAGACAGTTCATAGCGAACGGCTACATCTTCTGTCTGGAGGATTTTATCCAAGAAGAGACTGCCAAATGAGACCTTCGTTTGAGTTTCTTCTGAAGTTGTCTGCTCCTCTTCTAGATTTGCCAAAACGACTTTCCCTTCAGGATCATTTTTTAGAAAATATTCTAAGCCTGCTAGATGAGCACAGTATTTCTTTTTTTGAAAAAAATCACAGGCGCAAAAAATGGCTTCATCATCCAAGCTATATCGCAGATTGTGATTTTCCACTCGGCTGTAAATCATCTGATCTTTCACTTTGAGAATTTCAATTTTCCCTGCTTCGTAAAGAGCAATTCCTTCTGTCCGAATCTTTCCAGGAATCAATTTTGCCATAAGTACCACCTTTATTTTATCTATTCATTATACCATATTTTCAGTATAAAGAAAAAAAGCAAGGTTCGCCTCGCTTTCTTTTAGAAAATGTCCTTGTTGAGCTTTTTATAGTGCTTAGTGCGTGCAATCAACACTTTCATAAAACCGACTAGCAATATTGTATTTCCTATTACTAAGAATACTAAAAGGAGCCAAATTCCCAGTAAAAGTATAGAGAATTTTGTTATCATAAGCCAAATGACTCCCAATGTTATAGCAGCCAAGAAAAGATGTGCAATTCCTACAACTATCAGACTAAAAAGTGATAACCAATAGCGAAAACCAAACGGTTTGTACTTTCTATCATCATAGTGAATATTCACATAAGCTGCACTTGCCATTCCAATGAGCACCACTTTAGCAATATTTATCCAATTCATATTTCTTTCTCACATAAGTACATTAGACTAGTTATCTTGTACTGTACCACTTCTACTATTTTTATGTTCAGCCTTATTTAGCTAGCTCCGCCCTACTTCCGCTTTCTGGCAATGAGATGAATTGGTGTCCCTTCAAATACGAAAGCCTTGCGGATTTGATTTTCTAGGAAACGCATATAAGAAAAGTGCATGAGTTCTTCTTCATTGACAAAGATGACAAAGGTTGGCGGTTTTGTCGCAACTTGTGTCGCATAGAAGATTTTCAGCCGTTTGCCTTTGTCGGTCGGTGTCGGATTAATCGCAATGGCATCCATGATGACATCATTGAGTACTGCAGACGGTATGCGGGTATTTTGGCTTTGACTAATTCTCTTAATCATGTCTGGTAATTGATGCAAACGTTGCTTAGTCAGAGCTGATACAAAGACAATCGGTGCATAAGAGAGATACTGAAATTGGTCGCGAATATCGGCTTCCCAATTTTGCATGGTCTTATTATCCTTTTCCAGCGTATCCCACTTGTTAACAACGATAATAATTCCTTTACCTGCTTCATGAGCAAAACCAGCAATCCGCTTATCATACTCGCGAATCCCCTCTTCAGCATTGAGCACCATGAGTACTACATCGGAACGGTCAATGGCTCGCATAGCTCGCATAACAGAATACTTCTCTGTATTTTCATAGACCTTGCCTGACTTGCGCATACCTGCTGTATCAATCATGGTAAATTCTTGCCCCTCATTGTCCGTAAAGACCGTATCAATCGCATCACGAGTAGTACCAGCCACAGGACTAGCAATCACACGATCTTCTCCCAGAATCGCATTGATTAGGCTAGACTTGCCGACATTGGGACGACCAATAAGGCTGAATTTAATCATGTCTGGATTTTCAACGGCTTCTTCATTAGGGAGATTTTCAACAATGGCATCTAAAATATCCCCCGTGCCAATCCCATGAACGGAAGAAACAGGATAAGGGTCACCCAAGCCAAGAGCATAAAAATCAAAAATTTCACTACGCATCTCTGGGTTATCTACTTTATTAACCGCTAGAATAATCGGCTTGTGGGTCTTGTAGAGCATACGAGCCACATATTCATCCGCATCTGTAATACCTTCTTTTCCAGACACCACAAAAACGATGATATCAGCCTCATCCATAGCAATCTCTGCTTGGTGCTTGATTTGTTCCATAAAAGGCGCATCTACGTCATCAATCCCGCCCGTATCAATCATGCTAAACTTGCGATTCAGCCACTCAGCCGTTGCATAAATACGGTCTCTGGTTACTCCTTCAACATCCTCAACAATCGAAATCCGCTCCCCAGCAATCCGATTAAAAAATGTTGATTTGCCGACATTAGGACGGCCGACAATGGCAATGGTTGGTAAAGCCATAGTGTTCCTCTTTCTATTCCAAGAAGCTGGGACAAAATGCTCAGCTTCACTTGTTTATGTAGTTATAATTACAGGACGCAGCGATTTGGAGAAACTCTGTTGACTTTAGTCAATTTAGAATTTCCCATGCACAATTGATTAGCACCTTAGTGCCAATCAATCACTGCTAAGTGGGGGCTAATGTGCTGATAAATCAGCTTTTACAACTCTTTTGACGTCAAGTTTCACTTGACTATTTCCAACTTCGAAAGATTCCCCAAACCTTTCGAGCTGTGCGGGGTGAACCAACAAAATCGAATTGCTTCGAAATGACTGTTTTTGGTCTCACTTCCTTTACTTTATAATAATTTCTTGTCTTGTAATAGATTCTGGCTAGCAGGATTGGGATTTTGAGCAAATTGATTCGTCAACCGCTCGCTCCATGTATCAGTTGCTCGATCTCCAGCATAGTCTGCCTGAATCTGATCATAAGCCTGAATAACAGACGCATCCTGTTCTTGATAATCTTCCTCAAAAACGACTGTTTCATACGGCAGGCGTGGTTTAACAGCATGGTGCTGAGCTGGCTTTCCCAAAGCCATTCCAAAAATAGGATACGTATAATCTGGTAAATTAAACAGCTCTGCTATTTCCCTAGAAGCATAGCGAATCAAGCCAATGATGACCCCGCCATATCCCAGACTTTCAGCCGCCAAAAGAGTATTCTGCGCGACCAGACTAGCGTCAACAGAACTAATCAGAAGATTCTCCACTCCTTGTGGGTAAAAGGCATTTGTGTGAAGTCGCACACCTTTCTCAGCTCGATTGAGGTCTCCGATAAAAAGAAGAAAAACGGACGACTGACGAATAGCCTCCTGAGGCACCAAATCAAACAAGGCTGCTTTCTTTTCCTGACTGCGAACAACGATAATCGAATAAGACTGGAAATTCTTCCAGCTGGAGGCTGCTCGACCAGCATCAATAATCGCTTTCAAATCCTCATCTGAAATCTGCTCCTCTGTAAAACGACGAACAGAAGTATGTTTTTTCATCAAATCAATCGTTTCATTCATCGGCGATTTTCTCCTTCCAGACGAACTTCCTCTGCTAAAAATTTTATTCTTTCCATGACTCGACGAGCCTGCCAAGTTTCATCTCCGTTTTTGGATGTCGCAAAATGCCGTTCCAAATCCGCAAAATTAAAATTCGATGTAAAGAAAGTTGGCAAATTTTCCTGCATCCGGTGCTGCAAAATAACCTGCAAAATCTCATCTCGCATCCACGGACTTGATTGCTCCGCACCAATATCATCCAAAATCAATACTTGCGCTACTTTTACTTCATCAATCTTTTCCTTAACTAGACCGGAAGAAATAGCATTCTTTACATCCAAAACAAAACTAGGATAATGAAGCAAGGTCGTAGAAACACTACGTTTTTCCGACAAATCATGTGCCAAGGCCGCCATCATGTAACTTTTCCCTACACCAAAATCACCATAAAGGTAAATCGCTTTTTTGTAGTTTGGATAATCTGCCACAAAATTCGTCAGCAACTCAAAAGCCTTGTAACGACCAACATCGTCCAAATCCACTTTTGCCAAACTAGCTTCCTTGAGACTAGCAGGAAGACTAATCAAGTTTAAACGTGCATTGATAGTTGCCTGTTTCTGCGCTTCAACTAATTCTGGAGTTTCTTCATAAGAAACATCCGCATAACCCTCATTTTTCACCAAGATTGGCTTATAGCCCTTAGCAATATACGCTTCATCTCCCAGTAAGAATCGATTGCGTTCAGAAATATACTGATTAAACTTAGAAATGCTCCGTTTGATTTCAGCTGGTGTCAACCTTTCTGACTGGATAAAAGCCGCCACATCTGGATCGGCGACGATTTGCTTCACCAACTCTTCATAGTTAAATTGACGAGCTTGTTTCCTATGCGCCATCGTTTGTCCAACACTCTCCATCTAGTCACCTCCTTGGTCTAATTTCGCTAAAAGTTTTCTCTTTTGCTCCTCTAGCTCAGCCTGCTTTTCAACACTTGTTTCATTCTTATAGTCAGGATTGCTCCAGTCGGGAACATTGCTCTTTGAAGTAGCCGTTTGATTTGCTTTTTTGCTTGGTTGTTGATTTCGCTCACGAATTCGCAAAACTGCCTCTTCTGCTGATGTCACTTCTTGATATGAAAAATCATTTGCTACTTTCAAAGCGTATTTTTCATTGAGATTAGCCGAATCCACTTTGTTAAAAGTCAACAGCAAAATCACATTAATCACTTCATCTAACAGTCCCAAATTTGCCAATTCTTGCAAACACTGACGTTCTCCTCGTGTGATTGTCGCATGCTTAGTTTTTTTGATTTCTGCTAAAAACTGCATGGCTGACTTACTCTTAGCCTCTCGAATAATCGTTTGTTCAGCGTTAGAAAATCCGCTTGCAGCAGGCTTCTGATTTAATTTTTGCTTCATTCGCTTGGTTGAAACCACATGACCGACAGCCGTCTCCTTAGCCAACAAGTAGGTCTCATACCAAGTCCAATTTTGTTGCTCTGAAATAGCAAAAAGTACCAGCAAATCTTCTTTTTCGTTTTCAAAACGCAAGTTTTCTCGCGCCATCAATTGTTTAAAGTAATCCAAGTCAAAATGATTCTGTTTTGATTGCGTCTCTGCCTTTGCATCTTCCACTTGAAAAATCTCTGACAGCTTCACATCTTGCTTCTCACCATTTGGGTGACTAGGTAACAAAGCCTCTACCGCAGCTTCACCAATCTTCTTTTCTAGCAGGCGCTTGTAAACAGGATTGCTTAAAAATTCACCAGACGACAATGTGGGCTGCAAATAGACCTGAAAATGATTCTCCGTATGATAAAGCTCTACTAACTGCATAGCAGACAACATTTCTAAACTTTTTTGCAAGGCATTCATCCCCAGATTGAGATGATTCAAAATGTGCCCAAAGGTGTAAGATGATTTCCCGTTGTCCCAAAAAGCAAGAAAATACTGATAGATAGAGGTCGCTTCAAGCCCTAAAATTGGCAAATACAGACGAATCAAATTGGTGCTGTCCTGGCTAATCAGATTATTCTTCACAAAAGAAAATTGATCATTCGGTTTCATCTATTGTTCCTTTTTCTTTTTCGCTGTTTTTGTAATCTGTTTCAAGAGGTTTTCCAGCTCGCTCACATCTTTAAAGCTACGATAAACACTAGCAAAACGAACATAAGTAATTTCATCTAAATCCGCTAACTCTTCCATTACTAAACCACCGATATACTCGCTTGCGATCTCGTTTTCATTGCTGCTGCGCACTTTTTGCTCAATTCTGCTGACAATTTCCTCAATCTCATCACTAGAAACAGGACGTTTTTGCGCCGAACGAATGATTCCATTAAAGATCTTGTCTCTTGAAAATTGTTCCCGCGTGCCATCTTTTTTAACGACAACGAGCGTCCGTTCTTCTACACGTTCATAAGTCGTAAAGCGATACTGACATTCATCACACTCACGCCGACGACGGATTGTGTTGCCATCTTCTGCTTGCCGACTGTCAATAACACTTGATTTACTACCACCACACTTAGGACAACGCATCTGCTTCCCTCCTGAATTCTTAATACTTCATTATACCATGTTTTAAGAAATAACAAAAGATAGGAACTTCCTCACGAAAACATATAATAATCCGTTATCCTATTTACTTCTCTCAAGAAATTTTATATAATAATTGTAAACGTTATCACTTTAAGGAGAATTATGATGAAAAGATTTTTTTCTGTTGCCTTTTTTAAAGACAAAAAGAATATTGCTATTCTAGCTTTAATTGTTCTTTTGTTGGTTTCCTTTTCTACCAAAGGAAACCAGCGCGAAAATGGGGAAGAATATAAAGTACAGATTCAAAAATTAACAAAAAGCAATGAGGAAGTTACTAAAGATTACAAAGCATTAAAAAATGAGTTTGACTCCTACAAAAAAGAAAACGAGCAATATATTGCTCTAGGTAAAAAAGAGGAAAAAGCAAAGAAGGAAAAAGTAGCAGAGGAAAAGAAGAAAAAGGAAGAAGAGGCGAGAAAGAAAGCGGAAAAAGCTAAGCAAGAAAAAGAGACCGCAGAAAAAGTAGCAAAAGAACAAGAAATAGCTAGACAAGCAGAAGAAAAACGAAAACAAGAAGAAGCTGCGGCTGCTCAAGCGCAGCAACAACAAGAGGCTGCTACAGTACAAGAAGCTCAACAGCAGGAACGAACCGTTTATGTAGCTCGTAATGGAACTGCTGAGGTTTATTGGTACAGTATAGATAATATGCCACGCAATACACGGTTTGACAGAGTAGTCACCATGACTGAAGCCGATGCTATCAATGCTGGAAAACGCCACACCTCTAAAGAATGACAATCAAAAACGGGAAGTTTTATCTTGAACTTCCCGTTTTTGATTGTTAAAATGCAACTTCTGCTTCTAACCCAAAATGGTCACTAACGACAGGTGTTGCTTTGCCGTCAAAAACAACAGCAGATTTTTTAACGTTAAAATCTTTACTCGTAAAGATATAATCAATTTTTAGAGCATCCTTGTTTCCAGCCCAGCCGGCAATATCGCCTTCAACCGTTGCTGTACCAACGATTGTGTCAGCAACAGCATGACTATCTTGCAAAGCAAGTGGACTTCTTAGAATGTGCTGATAGCCTTCATAACCGACAGGATTGTTAAAATCTCCCATCAATACCAAAGGCATGTTGCATTGTAACAATTCTTCTTCTATCTGTGCCCACTCTTCTTGGAAGCCTTTATTCCACCAGGAAAGATGACAGGAAGCCACCGTTACAAGCCGTCCATCAACTTCTGTTTCCGCCAAAAGTACTTTTCTAGTGTGATAATCCGTTGGATCGTTGGCATCTGAAACCAATAACTCCCTTGGTTTCAATGGATTTAAGGATAAAATAGCAACTCCCTCATGAAACCGATCAAAACCAATATGATTATAAGCCCAAGACCAATGATAAATAAGACCTTTCTCTACCAATCTCTCCACAAGACAATGTGCAAAGTGGTCTTTATGAATCGCAATGGCACCATCTACCGCATGATAAAATGGAGCCTGAACAACCTGTTCAGACTCCATTTCTTGATTGACTTCCTGCAGGCAAATGACATCATATTTTTCTTGAAGAATCCGCTCAGCTAGTTGATCTAGCTTTTTTTCTTGCTCATCTTCCATCCAACTATGAGTATTTAAAGTCAGGAATTTTGCCATGATTTCTCTTTTCTATTTACAATTCTACTTTAGCAACAACCGTTTTCGCTGCTACTTTGCCGAATGTTTCAACCGTTACAGATTTAATAGCTTGTGCATTTGTGAAGACAACAACTGTTGAAGTTTCACGACCTGCCGCTTTGATAGCTTCTAAATCAGCTGTCACAAGAAGATCACCTGCTGCAACTTTTTGTCCTTCTGCAACATGTACTTCAAATGGTTTACCTTCAAGACTGACTGTATCAAGTCCGATATGAACAAGCACTTCAAGGCCATTATCAGTCAAGAGACCAAGAGCGTGTTTTGTAGGGAAAATGCTTGTAACAGTACCTGCTACTGGTGAGTAGATATTCCCATTTTCAGGTTCAACTGCAAATCCGTCACCCATCATTTTTTGTGAGAAGACAGGATCTTTCACATCAGAGATAGCAATGACTTCACCGTCAGCAACCGTTTCAACTTCTTCTGTTACACCTTTGTAGCTCACTTCCGCAGCTTGTGAAGCTGTCATTTGACTCGGAAGAGTTTCTGGAATCACTTCACCTGAGTCAAGTAAGTCTTGAATATCAGATTTCAGAACGTCCGCTTTCGGACCATAAATCGCTTGAACACCTTGGCCTTTCATCACCAAGCCCATTGCTCCTTCAGCTTTCCATTGTTCTTCTGTACCAACTTTTTCAGCATCTTTGACAGTTACACGGAGACGTGTCATACAAGCATCTACATCAACGATGTTTGCGCGTCCGCCAAGAAGGTTAATGATATTTACAGCTTGGGATGCTTCTGCTACTTTGCCACCAGCTTGAGCAGATGAATCACTATCTTCCCCATCAGCTGTTTCATAGTTTCCGTTACGTCCTGGAGTTGCGTAGTTAAATTTCTTAATCATAAAGTTGGCAATAAAGTACATTCCAACTGCAAAGAGAACTGTTACCCAAATAAAGTTAATGATATCCATACCCAAACCAGCGTTGATTGCAAGTGGGGTACGAGTCAAGAATTCAATCGAACCAAATGAGTGCATACGCAAGTGAACGATATCTGCCATAGCAAAGGCTAACCCTTGCACAACAGCATACACCAAATAAAGAGGTGTTGCAACAAACATAAACATGTATTCAATTGGTTCTGTAACACCTGTTAAGAAAGTTGCAAGTCCTGTTGCAATCATCATCCCTTTGTATTTATGTTTCTTATCATCATCTACATTTCGATAAATTGCAAAGGCAACCCCCATCAAAATACCAAATGAACCAATCATTTGCCCAACTTTAAAACGAGCTGGAGTAATACTATTTAGAAGATGTTGATATTGATCAGCGTGTGAACCTTTTAAATTAACAAGGTCTGTTACCCAAGCCAACCATAATGGATCTTGACCAAATACAGTCGTTCCTTTAGCAGCCCCTGTCAACACTTCATATGTCCCACCTAATTGAGTATAGTTGATTGGAATTGTCAACATATGGTGAAGTCCAAATGGTAAAAGAAGACGTTCTAAAGTACCAAACAAGAATGGTGCGAGAATTGGAGCTGTCTTTTGAGAGTTAGCAATCCAAATACCAAAATTGTTGATTCCAGTTTGAACAACTGGCCAAAATACTGCAAGAATCAAAGCCACAATTGTAGAACGCAAAATAACAACGAATGGCACAAACCGTTTACCATTAAAGAATGAAAGCGCATCTGGTAATTTACGGTAATTATAATATTTGTTGTAAGCAGTTGCTCCAACAAAACCGGCAATGATACCAACAAACACCCCCATATTAAGGGCAGGAGCTTCAAGTACATTTACAAAATAATCAGCCACCTTAATGGTTCCACCAAAGACAGTTTTTACAGTAGCTCCTTGTTTTGTAAGAAGGTCTGAAGTTACTCCAAAAAAGACCCCTGTAATACGGTTAATTAAAATAAATGAAAGTCCGGCCGCAAATGCACCACCAGCACGTTCCTTTGCCCAGCTACCTCCAATAGCTAATGCAAACAAAATGTGAAGGTTTCCGATAACTCCCCAACCAATTTGCTCAAGAATACCGCCTGTTGTAACAAGAACAGCTACATTTGGATTGATCATTGGAATGGACTTACCAATACTGATCATCAAACCAGCCGCAGGCATTACTGCGATAACGACCATCAGAGCTTTTCCGAATTTTTGCCAAAATTCGAAACTGAATATGTTTTTGAATGTCTCTTTCATCATTCATATCTCCTTATAAAAATTCCACAAACGTTTTACGAAAACGTTTGCATTTATTTGACTCTTTAATTATATCATATATTTCTATTTTGTAAAGCGTTTTTATATAATATTTTAAAAATTTTTCCTATTTCTTGCTTGCAAATTGTAATAGACTAGGGAAATACGCCCATTAGAAAAGTGCAGAAAAACGATATTTCCTGCACCTCAGAGTTATTCTTGCATAGCATAACCAACACCACGCACGGTTTTTATATAACTTTTTTGCCCCACTATATCAATTTTACTACGAAGATAGCGAATATAAACATCAACAACATTTGTTTCAACAGCTCCTTCATATTTCCACACGCGCTCTAACAGCTGTTCACGGCTTAAAGCTTGATGGCTTCCCATCAATGTTGCTAATAAATCATATTCTCGTCGAGTCAAAGCAATCACTTCTTCACCTCGATAAACTGTATGATTTTGCACATCAATCCGAAGATTCCGATAAGATGTTGGAACTTTCATCTGACTACAATGCTGATCAATAAAATCACGTCCACGAAAAATGGCAGAAATTTTTTCAACTAAGTCCGTCACAATGAATGGTTCTACCATGTAAGCAACAGCAAAGCGTTGGATTTCCTCAGTATATTGTAGAATATTGTCACGATGATCCAATACAATGATGACCGAAGCAGGCTTTATCACACTTAATTGTGCAGCAAATTCTGTTCCTGTCATATCGTCAAGCATAAAATTCAACAGGAATAAATCGTATTGATTAGCTCTCGCAGACGCCAAAGCATCTTTTCCTGTTTCAAAAAGATCAACTCGATAACCTTCTTTTTGTAGTTCTAAGCCAATAAATTGTGCTAACTTTTTTTCTTTCTCAACTAATAAAATCCGCTTCGCCATAGCCTATCCTATTTTTCATCATACCAAGAATAGTGGTAAATTCCTTCTTTGTCCTTACGTTCATACGTATGCGCACCAAAGTAATCGCGTTGCGCTTGAATTAAATTGGCTGGCAAGTTTTCTGCACGATAGCTATCAAAGTAAGCAATTGCACTAGAGAACGTTGGTACCGGCACACCTGCTTGAACAGCCAAAGCTACTACATCACGAACAGCTTGTTGGTATTTGGCAGTGACGTCCATAAAGTATTCGTCAAGCAATAAGTTTGCAAGATCTGGATTACGCCCGTATGCATCAGTAATTTTTTGCAAGAAACGAGCACGAATGATACAACCAGCACGCCAAATAGAAGCAATTTCACCAAACGGAAGATTCCAATCCTGTTCTTTAGATGCTACACTCAATTGTGAGAAACCTTGGGCATAAGACATAATTTTTGAGAAATAGAGGGCTTGACGAATTTTTTCAATCAATTCCGCCTTGTCTCCTTCAAATTTAAATGCAGCTGGTTTTGGAAGAACCTTGCTTGCAGCCACACGTTCATCTTTATAAGCAGAAATATAGCGCGCAAAAACAGACTCTGTAATGAGCGGAAGCGGCACACCAAAGTCAAGAGCTGATTGACTCGTCCATTTACCAGTTCCTTTATTTCCAGCCGCATCCAAAATGTAATCGACAATCGGCCCATCTTGACCTTCATCATCTTTACGAGTCAAAATATCAGCAGTGATTTCAATCAGATAGCTATCCAACTCACCTTTATTCCATTCTGTAAAGATGTCAGCCATTTCTGCTGCTGAAAATCCAAGCAAGTGTTGCATTAAATCATAGCTTTCTGCAATCAATTGCATATCGCCATATTCAATCCCATTGTGAACCATTTTTACATAATGCCCTGCACCGTTTGGACCGATGTAAGTCACACATGGTGCACCATCTTCTGGTGCTTTGGCTGAAATTTCTTCCAACACATCTGCTACTAATTCATAGGCTTCTTTTTGCCCACCAGGCATGATAGACGGTCCTTCAAGCGCACCTTTTTCACCACCAGATACACCTGTTCCGATGAAATTGATTCCTGAATTTGCCAATTCTTCTGAACGACGAATGGTGTCTTTATAGAAAGTATTTCCACCGTCAATCAAGATATCTCCCTTATCAAGAAAAGGTAAAAGTGCCTGAATCGTTGCATCAGTTCCTGGTCCAGCTTTGACCATGAGCATGATCCGACGTGGTTTTTCGATAGAATTTACAAAACTTTCCACATCATAACTTGGAACAAAGTTTTTATCTGGATGAGAAGCAATCACATCTTCTGTTTTATTCGCTGAACGGTTGTAAATTGCTACTGTATAGCCACGAGATTCAATATTAAGGGCAAGGTTACGACCCATGACGGCCATACCAACAACACCAAAATTCGCTTTTGTCATTTTGTACTCCTCTTTTTAGTTTGTTTTATTTTATCATTTTTAAGCGTGAAAATAAAGGATTTGTTATTTTACATGAAACTATTTGCTAGCATAAATAGAAAAACATATAAGTAAAATAATTCTTAGAGCCTGTCCCCACAAAGATAGTTTTGTCAGACGAAGATTCACTCCTCAGTTAATCTAGACAAAAATTTGCAAGAATACTGAATATATTTCAAAAAACTTTAATAACGGACGAGTGACGGAGAATAGTCTTTTATATATGAAAAAGTTGTCTATAGAATACAAGCCCTTATATTTATATATGTGTGCTAATGAATTTACTAGCTAATTGATAAACCTGTCGCTCTGCTTTATTGGTTCCCCACGTCTTGAGTTCCGATTTTACAAGTTCTGGAAATTTTTTACTAATATCTTTTAAAGCATTCCCTACGGACTTTCTTACGTATTCACTAGAGTCTAATCTTAAGTTCGACAATCTTTTTATCGCTTCCTGAGGATTCTCATTAAAATAAGGTCTGCTAGTCCATATTCGTAAACCTTCTGTTGCTGCTCTTCTTGTATTTGGCTGTTCTGCATGTAACCACTCATCAATTACATCTAGAGATTGCTCATATCCAACTCTTTTGCAATGCTCATCAAAGGATTTTGCTAGAATTTCCTGAATTCTCCAATTTTTATCTTTCGACACTTCTTCTTTCATAAAATGCAAAACTGCTTTATCATCAGACAGATATCCGAATAAAAAGACAGCATACATCCGAACTTGATATACCTCTGATTGATAAGCTAATTTAGCTAATGCATACACTTCTTTTTCTTCATAGCTTTCAAAATCTAACTGCGCTATTTTCTCAAATTCTTTAAAACCATTTTTTATTTCAGAAAAATCATGCTCTAATCTTTTTATGTATTTTTGCATCTTTTACTCCTCTTTCCAATAAAAAACATGGCAAACAAAAATTATATTTTCACTCTTCATCAAATAGACCTTGCAGGCTAGCAAAAGGACTGTTTTTCTCTTTTTGCTCTTGCTTACTTTGCTGATATTCTTCTTCGGTCATGACCTGCCAATCATTTCCAGAAGGCATGCTATCACTCGCTTTCTCCTCGGCTGTCAGCACTTTAAGAGGAATATGCAATAAAATATTATCTGCCACACTTTCAGCTAGATTGATTTCTTCATTTTCAATCGGCAACACCAAATCATCCGCTATCAAATCCTGATCCACTTTTCCATTATGCGCATCAGCAAAAACTTCATTCACCAAGTAGCTTTCTTTTTGCTCTACCGGCTCCATACTGCGACTTGATGCCAGTGTAATGGTATAAGATAAATCGTAATCTAAAAAATAAAGACCGTCCTCATATTGCACTCTTCCACTTGCAAAAATATCTTGGACATTTAAAATTTCAGGATTGCGTACTTGCAATTCTTGTGTCAAATCAAATCCTTGCTCAAAAGCAAGACCATCTGGATTTTTACGAATTTCTTGAATATGTAACATCATTTCCTCATTTGTATTTAAATTTCTAGATTTATTATACCATTTTTGAGATGAGAAATAGGAGAGAAACCATTATTTTGTTATGATAAATTGTAAAATATAGTGCAACAAAAAAACTCATAGCGTTTCATTGGTGTAA
>ERZ773055.204-NODE-204-length-39894-cov-24.581541_pt1 | contig 39894 bp, 34 predicted proteins | sample MGYA00580515_ERZ773055 | MGnify/ENA primary metagenome ERZ773055 (study PRJEB29015, sample SAMEA2737993) | human oral metagenome | biome: human oral; feature: human-associated habitat; material: dental | place: China | collected 2064 ...
CTCAAAGCACTCAAAGCACTCAAAGCACTCAAAGCACTCAAAGCACTCAAAGCACCCTGGCTTGTCTAGGGTGTTTTTTTCGCTAAACTATCAGGAAATATGCTATATTGAGACCAACGAGGGTTGGTCCTGCCCAGCTAATTGGGGGGGTCAACCCTCGTTTTATATATCAGGGAGATTACTTAGAAAATCATTTAGTACAATCTCTGAAAAATGTAGCAGCTATGATTTTCTAAAAATTTTTATATATCAAGTTAGATAAAAATTTAAATTACTCATTTTTTATGTCACTGCAGCAGCCAGCGAACTTATTACTTTGCGTCAGATTCGCGTCAGCTATCAGACATATTTGTGCAGGTAAATATTTTATTTTTGCATTTTCTCTCTTATGCCGAATGCACAATCTATGTATCGCAAATGGAGGGAGGAGAAAACAGTGACTAAGAAAACAAGAATTTTAATTTCTGTGTTAAGTGCACTTTTGGCCAGTTTTTGTTTCTTTGCTTACGTACAAAGTGTTCGTGCTGAAGCGGAGAAGTCACGAGCAGAGGCAATACAAAAATACGGCGGCGAACTCACTTCGATTCTGGTAGCCACAAAACAAATAGAACCTGGAGAAACTCTCTCATCTTCTAACACTCAGTTAAAAAGCTGGATTTCTGATCTGATTCCCGAAGGCGCAATTACTAATCCAGAAAGCGTTATGGGTCGTACGGTTTCATCTGTTATTGGAGTTGGAATGCCTGTTGTTTCTCTTCACTTACGATCTGTTGCCTCTCAGATTTCTATTCCAGAAAATCTTGTTGGTCTCACTATCTCTCATGGCGAGAAGTACGGACTAGCTGAGAGGCTCAGCGCTGGTACAAAGCTTGCAGCGTATGAGGTTACTGATTCTCTTATTACCTGTATTGCTTCGGATATTGCGGTGTTGTCAGATGACTCCGAAGGCACTCTTTACACTTCCTCCTCCGTAACGCTTGGATTGACTCCTGAACAAGTTCCTGCTGTGCTTTCTGCATACGCTCGAGGAACACTTCGATTTACTCTTCCAGGATCAAAGATTAACGCTCAGGACTTAGTAAATAACAACTCCTTCGTTGAACAAGAAGACTCAAAGAATCTTTCTGACAAGTCAGATCAAGCAAGCTCATCGGATGTAAGTGAAGATGTGCAGCCAGAGAACAATGCTTCTTTAACAGCCGACCAAAACAGCGACAGTGCGTCACAAGCAGATTCGTCTACTAACCCAGGAGGTGATGCGTGATGTTAGAAAAGTGGATCTCATACGTAGGTCTTGATGCACGCGTTGAGATTGGTGCCATTCTTACTTACTTGGGAATTAGCAATAGGTGTGAATTTGCCGATTCAGCGGCATCTCTTAGATCAATTGTTGCCTGTTCAACTCCTCAGGATTATTCAGTCTTAATTGGCAATACCGGTTCCGATGTTTCGGATATAAATCTAGCGGCTGCAATTGTTAAAGACGGAAATGCTCGCTGTGTGGTGCTTGTAAGGTCTGGTGCTTCTGGATCACTTCGTTCTAGAGCAGCTAAAGCAGGAGTTGATTTAGTTATTGACCCTATGGAATTAGGGGATCTGGTAAAGGTTGGAAGAGGATATCAATCATATGGGGCTGACAGGCTTTCTCAGCCTTTACCAGAGGATTCAAATTATGTTGCCAGTATCCAAGAGTTAAATACCTATCTACAATCCCTTATTCCTCTTGATAAGACTTTAAAAGCTCCAATTCTTACGTTCACTTCAGGAAGAGGAGGCGTGGGAAAGACCACACTTGTTTCTTCAATGGCACTGCTTGCTTCTTCTTGGGGTTTAAAAGTTGCATTAGTTGATTTTGACCTGTCTTATGGAAATGCTTTTGAGAAGCTTGGAATTAGGCAGCCAAAAGACTTCTCTGATCTTGTTGCTGATACACCTTCAGAAAAAGAGAGCCTTCTAGAAAAAGCAACCTGTGTCCATAAAAATTTGTATCTTTTTGGCCCTTGTGTAAAACCTGAAATGGCAGAGTTGTTATTTCCTTGTGTAAGTAATTTTCTTCAAGCTGTTTCTGGTTTGGTTGATTTGGTGCTCGTAGACACTACGACGGCATCAACAGATTGCTACGCTCAAGCGGCCCAATGTGCAGATAGGCTGGTAATAATCTCCGAGAACCCTCTTATGTGCATTAATTCTTTAGCAAAAGTAAGTGGACTTGCAGTGCGTCTTGGAGTGGCAAGAACTCGCATCATCCGACTTGAAAACAAAGCAAATCCAAAGGTTAAACAGGACTTTTCTGTTGGAAAGGCAGAGATTGGTCTTGAAGCAGCAAAGATGTTTAGGATTTTTGAAGGCGGACCAGGGTTTCAGGAGCTTATTCAGCAAGGAAAGCTTTCTGTGTTGTTACAAGAGGAAACTTCATTTGCGCAGTCGGTTTCTTTTGTCCTTGCGCATTTCCTTAACGAGCTGGGCATTCTTCCACAGCTGCGAGAGGCTCAGATTGCCCTGCAAGTAGCTCCTGAGAAAAAGCCATTTAGCTTATTCAATAGGAGGAAGGAGGTGGGTTAATGCTTGTCTTTGAACGCGTTGCTAAGCAAATTGAGGCTCAAGATGAGAATGACTCACTACTCCAAAAAGAAGTATTTCAGAAGGCTAGAAAGAAGTTAAAAGAAAAACTTGTTTCTCGATTAGGACTTTCTACGGTTTCTTCTCTTATAACAGGCAGTGATATCGATCGCGTAAGAGATGAACTAAGAGTTACCTGTGAGGCAATTGTTAATGAAGAGAAGAACGAGCTCTTTAGTTCAGTTGACTATGAGGAAACCATCGAACAGGTAATCAATGAAGTATGTGGTCTTGGTCCAATTCAGCCGCTACTAAATGATAAAGATGTTACCGAAATCATGATTAACGGTTGCAATAATCTGTTCTACGAGAAAAACGGCGAGCTATTTGAATCAAAAACAGTCTTTGACTCTGAAGAGCAGATTTTGATTGTTATGGATCGCATTTTGTCTCCATTAGGAAGAAGGCTGGATAGGGTAAGCCCTATTGTTGACGCTCGTCTTGAGAATGGGGACCGTGTCAATGCAGTTGCAAGTCCTGTTGCAGTGAATGGTACTTCAGTAACTATTCGAAGATTTACCGGAAAAATTACTTCTTTAGATCGTCTTGTACAGATGCAATCGTTGCCTCAATGGCTTGCAAAATTTTTATCTTGGGCTGTGAAGTGCAGACAGGGAATCGCGGTTGTTGGAGGAACAGGATCTGGTAAGACTACGCTTTTAAATGCACTTTCATGTGAAATTTCAAAGTCAGAAAGAATTGTCACTATTGAGGACTCAGCGGAGCTTAAGTTTGATTCACATCCAAATGTGGTCAGGCTAGAGGCTCGGCCCGCCTCAATAGAAGGAACAGGAGAAATAACCATTAGATCATTGGTGAGAAACGCGCTCCGAATGAGGCCAGATCGCATCGTAGTAGGAGAGGTAAGAGGTGAAGAGTGCATTGATATGCTGCAAGCTATGAATACAGGTCACGATGGTTCTTTAACTACACTGCATGCCGGAACCGCTCAAGAGGCAATATTGCGCCTAGTGTTGATGGCTCGTTTTGGAATGGACTTACCTGCAGAAATCATAGAAAAGCAGATTGCCACTGCACTTGATCTGATAGTTATGTCTCAAAGATTTCCTGATGGAAAAAGATATGTGACCAGTGTTTCAGAAATCTTCTTGTCTTCGTCAGGATCAATTGAAGTGCAAGAGGTAGTGTCGTTTGACGTGCAGAAAAGAAGTTGGCTTTTTGTAAAAATTCCTTCTTTTATCAATCGTGCAATACAAGAAGGAATACTCAATAAAAAGGAGGTTACTTCATGGATGTCTTTACTTCCACAATCACAGGAGGTGCGTTTGGAGTAATTATTTATTTTCTTGTATGCAACGGTGAAGAAAAAACTGTCTCTCAAATAAACGCACGAGTAACAGGTTATGTAGTTCAGTTTTTTCAATTTGCACGCAATAGTACTTTTGTTCAACGCTTGCTCAAATGGGAACCTTTTTCTTATACATCAATGCAGCTACGTAATCGTTTTCTTTACAAATATGGGATTACCTTAGTCAGTGATGCTTTTGTGCTGTTTTTTATTAGTGGTATAGCTGGATCCATCCTGCTTGGCGTTCTATTTGAGTCTGCAATAGGTACGCTCTGCGGTGTTTTCTCGTTATTTCTCGTTCCTTATTTTCTATATGAACATGCTAAGCATCAGTCTGCTTTAGAAATTGCCCATATGATGCCTTCAATTTTTAGAACAATCGCCGTTGCTCTTGGATCAGGTCTCACACTTTCACAATCTATTGAATATGTCAGTAAACACACAGAAGGTGTCGTATCAGAAAATTTTTATATTGCTGACATGCAAATCAAGTGCGGTTTTCCTATTGAAGAAGCTATTGAGGACTTGGCAGAAAGGCTGGATGCTCCAGGTGTAAATTTGCTGGCTAGCGCCTTAGTAATTTCACATAGAACAGGTTCTCCGCTTAAGAGTCTTTTGCAGAAAACTGCTGAGTTAGTTGAATTACAAGAGAAGAATCAAAGGCTCATAGCAACAAAGACTGCTCAAGTTAGATTATCTGCTCGAATTGTATGTCTTCTCCCAGTTGTTTTATTGATTGTCTTGTCGCTGCTATCGCCAGACTTTCAAAAGGGTTTATTTACACCATCGGGTGTTATATGCACATCAATTGCAATGGTCATGGATTGCGTTGCTCTTTTGATTATTCGAAGCATTATGAAAGGCGTGATGAAGTGATGGATCTAATATTTTCCGTACTATTTGCAACATGCATAGCTATTCTCGCCCTGGTTGTGCCCGTTAATTTGAATCATTTTGAAGTTCATAGCTATTGTCAGCAAATTATGAGAGGCGTAAAAAATCACAAAAGAATGAGCCTCCGAGCAAAGTCTGAGTTTAAAAGAAAATCATGTCTACGTGAGATGCCAGAAATGATTGATATTTTGATTCTGGGGCTGTCATCAGGGCTATCTTTTGATTCAGCGCTTGATCTGTATTGTTTGCGAGAATCTGGAGAGTTATCAAAAGAGCTTTCAAATGCTCATATGACTTGGAAGCTTGGTGCTACTACTCGTGAAGAAGCACTAAATCAGATGGCGGCAAAAGTAGGAGTTCCATCGCTTAAAAGCTTTGCGACTGTTGTGAATGAAGCACTTACTTTTGGAACTCCTCTTGCAGAAATATTAGATAGACAAGCTTCAGTTCTTCGTGATGAGCAGCGATCGTTGTTAGAAACGGAAATCGAAAAGATCCCAATTAAAATGCTCATCCCTCTAGGAACACTTATTGTTCCAGCAATGTTACTTGCAATTTTAGGTCCTTTGCTTGGACCTGCGTTTTCTTCTTAAGAGAAAGGAAAGCCGATGATGTTTTTCTATCAATTTTTTAGGTATCTGCAAGGCTTAAAAGAGGATGAAACCGGCCAGGGAACTACAGAGTATGCAATTTTAGTTGGTGTACTTGTAGTTATTGCGATTGTCGCAATCATTGCCTTTAAAGGTAAAGTTTCTGAGCTTTGGGAAGCAATTACATCGGGAATTAATTCTCTATGAGCAGAAAGAGTACTGCTGCTTATTCTGTGTTTATTATTGTCACTGTATGTTTGCTATTTGCTGCACTTCTCGTATTACCAAGAAAACAGGACCATTCATCAAATGCAAGCTCAGACTATGTGCAGACTCATGAAAATAGAGACGACAAAAAAGCCGATGAACAGTCGATCTCATATGCAGCAGCAGAAGATTTGTTTAAACAGAATTCCGTGCAAAGAGATAGTAAAGAAACTATTCAAAACGAAGCTCAGAGTATTTTAGAGGGCTATCAGCAAAGAGCTGATTGTGTGCTTGTTTATTCCGGATATTTAGACATAGCTGGCAATGTATGGGCTTGTTTAGTTAATGGTGGAAATTGGTCAGAACTTGTGACTGTTTCTGATCAAGGAGAGATCAGGAGGGTCTCAACATGTCACATATCCACTCAAGATGCGAAGAATCTATTAGAGCAATCAAACTAGGTGTTAAGAACACACAAGGACAAGCAACGCTTGAATATGCTCTAGTTCTATTCTCGTGCTTGATTGTTATTACCTCTCTTGGTGCGATTTATCACTTTGTACAAAATGGAGCAGTTGTTCAATTGGCTACTCAAGCTGCTTCACATACCATGCATGACTCTCTTTTAGATTTAGCTAAAGATGTTCTCTCGTTTTAAACAGAATGGTGGTCAAGCGTCAGTAGAAGCTGCACTTTTATTCCCCGTTATTTTGATGATTATTGCATTGCTTGTAGAGCCTATCTGCATTCTCTATACAAAGACAGTTATGGATGGAGCCTGTGCAGAAGGATTAAGAGTAGCAACAACGTCTTCTGACACTGAGTTAATAGAGTCCTATATCAAACGCAGACTTAAGGCTGTACCGGAGATACCTCTATTCCATAAGGGCGGAGATGAGGACTGGAATATCTCTGTTGATAAAAAAGAAAACGATGTCTTGATTGAAATTACGGGTCATGTGGCAGCAATGCCGCCAATAGGCTGGTGTTTATTCCTTGCGGGCCAGACGGATGATCAGGGAATTATTTTGCAATCAAGTTTATCTGCTAGTACGTATCCAGATTGGATTGAGGGTTCTTATGCGGATTGGATTGCCTTTTGGAAAGGATAAACATAAGAGAATAAAGCTTGGACTTTCCATGTTTATAGACGATAAAGGCGGTATTACGTCAATCGCTTTTGCAAGTGCGCTTTTGGTCTGTTTAGCTCTTGTATTTGCACTGGTATCTGTTGCTTGGGTTTCATCGAGAGCGTACAAAACTCAGTCAATAGCAGATGCGGCTTCTATGGCAGGAGAAAATGTCGTAGCCAAATACACAACTATTGCACAGGTAATTGATGCAAGCATTTTGAGTCTTGGGTTATCAGGATTGTTATGTGTTGGAGCTGGATTGGTTGCTTCATGCGTTCCAGGTTTAGCTTCAGCGGGTTCTAAATTGTGTGATGCGGGTTTTAAGACACTTGAAGTGCGTAAAAAATTTGCAACTTCAGCCTGTGAAGGCTTAGAGGCAACTGAAAAAATGCTTCCAGTTTTTGCAGCAATGGCAGCGAGCTCTTGTATTCAAAAGAACTCTACTGATGCGGGTAACTTCGTGGGATCAGCTCTTCTATTTCCCGCTCAGTCACAATCTGATTTTGGACATTTAAATAGTGACGTTTCGTCAGATGAATTAAAAGAACAGAGCGAACTATTACAGCAGATAGCAAAAGAAATTGAAGAGTTACAGAGTAAAGCAGAGACATCTAAAAAGAGGGCGTGGGAGGCAGATTGCGGTGGAGGTCCTTATTCTATGCGCGAAAGAGCGGAGCATCTTGCTGGTCTTTCTGGGGATATAAACCCATCTATCCCGTCGCCAACTTCTTGGACGTTCGGTATCGCTTTAAAGCGAGCTAGAGCATATTACAGAGCTCGACATGATCAAGAAACTGTCAATGGAAGCACCGCAGAAGAATTGCGTGATTCTGCTATACGAAAAGCTTTTTACAACTTTGCGTTTGCGGAACTTTCAAAAGGATTTTATAAAGAAACAGCTGATGGTGAGGTTGAAATGAATTTGCCTCGATTACCACATAATTTAGAAGAGACAAAGAAAACAGATCTGTATTTAAAGCCTATTTGGCCTTGCACCTATGAAAATGGCGAGAAGACCATTCATGCTCATAGGTCTTGTCCAGGAGCAACCGGAGAAAACGCGGGATTTGCATCGCTACAAGATTTAGATTCTGGAGCAGTTCATGAGTGTCAACATTGTCATTTTACAAGCGGCGATGTGGGAAGAGTGGCTTCTGCTTCGACAAATATTGATAACGGGTTTGAGTATTACTGGAAGATTGTAGTTGAAGAGTCTGAAGTTTATGAATCATCACGTCAGCAAATAAAAGATTTGCGAAAAAAGTTGTCTGAAGCTGCAGATAAATCAACTGGAATATTTCAAAAAGCACTTGATGCCCTAAAGGTTTCTAGGCCCAGATTATGTCCTCCAGGAGCTTGGGGATGTATTTCATTTGTGAGAAGAGGAGGTTCATCTCCGGAATTTCAAGGAAGCTTGGGAACATTCGAGCAGTCAGTTTTTCTCCCAGAAGGATATGCAATATCCGGAGCGGTACTTGCTCCAGATAGCTCATCCTCAAATAACGTTCTTTCAAGTTTTTTTGACCAGGTTGAAAGGAGAGGAGGGTTTATTGGACAGACCATAGATAAGGTAATGAGCTTGTGGAGATCTCTTTTAATTTCATATGGGGATGGTGTAGCTTCTTGGTCTTCTAAGCTATCGGAATTTCTTGATAACGTTGACGGAATAACAGGTGGAAGTGTGGGCTCCGAATTACAGAGTGCTTTGAAACAAATAGTTATTGACGCTGGATTAGAGCCAAGTGATTTAAGACAAATGAAACCTGTTCTTGTTAATACAGAGAGTGTTTTGAAACAAGCTGGCTTTGAGAAAGAATCAACGATTCGTGAACTAGTTCAGAAAATACCCAATACATCAGATCCAATCGCTTTAGCTCGTTCTCTTGGCGCATTTTCTCTGCAATATTTGCCTGACAAAATCACAATTGCAAAGTTGACTATTCCTGTCATTGATATTGAGATTCCTTTAGAAATTGATGTTAAGAAAGTTTTTGGAGGCATATGAGAAAAATGAAATTTCTTTGTTGCCAAAAAGGGCAGATGTTTGTTGAGACTGCATTGGTACTTCCGGTTGTATTAGTGTCTGCTCTAATTGCAATCAATTTATTTAAGTTTGCAGATATGTGCTCAAAGTTTGATCGTGTTGCAGCGGATCAAATTATTGCTCATGGAATTTCTTCTAGTCATTCCGCAGATGGAGGAGCACTAGAAAACTTAACTCAGAAAATAAAAGCTGTTCTTAAATGTGATGACAATTGCGACATTGTTGTCTCAATGGAGGGAGAAAAGGAGGGGATTGGGAATATGGTCTCTGTTTTTCCTAAATATCAAGCAACTCTAAAGTACAGGCCTTGGCCGCATACAGTGCGTCTTCCCTTAGTGTCACTAGAGTCTCCTCTATACCTCACCCATACAACTTCAATTGTTGTTAGTCCCTATAAGTCGGGAGTTGTGATTTGAAAATGAATGTACAGGTTTCGATAGAAGAAGTCCCTAATTCAGAGCAAATTTTTGAATTGTTACAAGGAGGCTTCGAAAAGTTCGTCGGTCTTTTGGGTACCGAGATAACGGCTCCTCCAGTCTTACTTCTAAGGTGCTCTTCAGTTCATACTTTTGGAATGACGTATCCGATTGATATCGCATTCGCAGACGATCATGGAGAAATTTTAAAAATTCGGAGACGAGTACATCCTAAACAAATTCATAGCTGCGCGGGTGCTTATTGCACATTTGAAAGACCATCAGTTGATGATTTCCCATGGTTTGAAGTTGGTCAGAAAGTGCTCATTCAAGAAATAAGTACTGAAGAAAGTAACGTTGAAAGAAGGAGTCGCTATGGCTATAGAAAACTACTCCGTAAAAATTTGCCCCAGATGCGGAGAAAAGCTGTTTCAGGACATGAGAATTTGTTACGGGTGCCTTCTAGACTTCAGCGGTCCAAGCTCGCTTGTATGCAATCTCGAAGTATCAAGAAATAAAAGAATTGCCAACCTTCCCTTTATAGAAACTGACGAGTATTTGCTTTCCGAAGAAGTAGGAGAGGAATGGGATAAAGGCCTGCCACCTGCTTTGTTTGAACTGGATAACTCATATTCACCAGCAGATTAAACAGTACGTGGTATCCTTTAAGAAGAGTTGCGAAAGTAACATAAAGGAGTTTCCATGTATAAAGTCTCGCTTCGCTCTTCTAAAAAGAGCCAGTTTGTAAAGATTGCGCTTTGCGTAATGCTTTTGGCTGTTGCGTTTTTAATTACGCCTGCAAGAGCATTTGCGCGCGACCTTTCAATAGATACGGTAAATATTGATGCGACGGTTCAAAAAGACGGAACGTTGCATGTCGTAGAAACTCGTACATTCTATTTCAATGGTAGTTTTCATGGTGTCTATTGGAATCTTCCAGTTGGAAAGAATAAATACAATGGACAGAACGTTGAAGTAAACATTACTTCAGTTAAGGTTCAGGATAGGCAAGGAACGCGTCAGATTTATAGTAAAGACTCTGGTGGAAATAATTCCAGCTCAGATGAGTACTATGTTCCAACTCTCTCAAACAACATGCTGAACCTAAAGATTTATTCAGCGCATGATGATGAGTCAGCACATATAACTATCGAGTATGACATTACTAATATTGTAACAAACTGGTCGGATACTGCAGAACTGTACTGGAAGTTTGTATCTGATGGCTGGGATTCCGAGTCTCGAAATGTCACTGCTACTATTCATCTTCCAGTCCCATCAGGACAGTCTATAGTTGCTGGCGATACTGTTCGCGCCTGGGGACATGGTCCACTGGACGCAAATGTAGAAATTACCAATAATGCAGTCGTCTACAAAGTTCCTGGCGTAGGAACTGATGAGTTTGCGGAAGCTCGCATTACATTCCCAACCGATTGGGTTTCTGGGCTAGCTCCTATTCAGCAGAATAAGCTGAGTAGCATCTTGTCTGAGGAACAAGCGTGGGCGGATGAAGCAAATCACAAGCGTGAGATTGCAAAAACTCAGGTAGCTCTTATTCTTTATGCACCATTAGTACTTGCGGCTATTACTGTTGTAGCAGCAATCTTGCTGCGTATTAAATACAAAAAGGTTATGACCCCTCAGTTTAATGACCTTTACTACAGAGATGTTCCATCTGATGATCACCCGGCAGTTCTTTCTATGCTTTACAACGGTGAGCTAATTAAGGGAGACGCTCTGACAGCAACCCTTATGCACCTTTCTGATTCAAAGTACATTAGCTTGAATAAGACGGTTAGTACAAACTTCCTTGGTATGGAGAAGTCTGATTATTGTCTTACAAAGGTTCAAGACCTTTCAGAAAGCCAGCAGCCTTTCTACCCTGGCAGTTCACTGTCAAATAAGATTGATATCATGGCAATGAAGCTAATCTTTGATAAGGCCGGAGAATCTGGAGCGGTAAACACCACTGTTACCATGAAACAAATTGGTAAGTATGCTTCATCACATCCAGAAGATTTTAATAAGGCATATGAGTCTTGGGAGAGCCCCATCAAGCTTAGCTATGCTGCTAAGTATGGAACAAATAAGATTCCATTCCACGGTAAGGGAATTCTTGGTGCTCTGATTGCTGTTGATGTTCTTGTTGCCGCTGCTGCATTCTTCATGGGTGTTATGGCTGATGTTTCATTTGCCAATCTACTACTACATCTGTTTATTCTTGTCATTGCCGGTCTTGTTGCACTTATAAACATTGGCTCTTTCGATTTGATGAATAGAGAGGGTGTTGAGACGCTTGCTAAGACTCGCGCATTAAGAAAGTGGCTTACTGAGTTCACCAATCTGCACGAAGCAATTCCTACTGATGTCATTCTCTGGAATAGGCTTTTGGTTATGGCGGTTGCGCTTGGTGTTGCGGATAAGGTTATCGATCAGCTGAAAGTTGCAATGCCAGAACTGCTCAAAGATCCTCAGTTTATGCCTGTTTATAGCTGGTATTACTATGGAAATGGCATGCGTACCAATGCAATTGAGAGTGTAACCAAGAGCGTTACAGCTGCTCATTCCGTCTCTACTGCGGCACTTGCTTCTTCTAACTCAAGCTCTGGCGGTGGTTTTGGTGGTGGCTTCTCCGGCGGCGGTGGCGGCGGCTTCGGCGGCGGAGGCGGCGGTGGTGGTTTCTAAAGCCATAAACGCTTCAATAAACACCACAAGAAGCTACGTTTAAAGGTTTTAATTCTCCCCGTGAACTTGTCGGGGAGAATTTTTTTAAGAAAATATGCGATTTTGGCATATTTGAGTTGATAGTTTTACGCTGCACTTATGGAGCAGATATCTAACAGATTAGTGGGCCAGTGCCTTCGCGATTTGCGAAAGAAGCAACGTCTTACTCAAGAGGCGGTTGCTGAGCACCTTGCTGGAGATCAAGCATTCATATCAAAGGTTGAATCAGGCGAGCGTGGCGTTAAGCTCGGGGAAGTCTTTTCTTTTGCCGAAGCTTTAGGTATTGATGCCTTCGAACTCATAGAAGCTTTGCGTACGTATCGATAGCTTTAGATAGCTTTAGATTACTTTTTAATATAAGAAACTTTATATGGGAGGTGCTTCTTAAAAGAGGCATGTCCTTTACTGTTTATTACTTGCCACATCAACATCAAAAGATAAAAGAAAACGGCCCAGAGAATAATCTCCGAGCCGATTCAAGTCGTGGTGGCGGGGAAGGGAATCGAACCCCTGACACGGGGATTTTCAGTCCCCTGCTCTACCAACTGAGCTACCCAGCCATTGGTGCTTCGAAAAGCTTATTTACTATAACAGACTCAAGCGCTTCGTCAAGCGGGCAATTTATACAATCCAGAAATTTTTTCCGCCAGTGAGGTCAAATTCAACGGTCATACCCTTTATTGCAAAAAACGCCTCAACTTGCTCCTTTGTTTTCTCGAGCTCTTGACCGTCGATTTTCTCGCGCCCATCGGTTTTCTCGCCAGAGGGGAGCTCTATCCACAGAGACTGCTTGCCGCATGCATCGCGCAGATGGACTTTGCTTCGAAGACCCTGTTGTTCAAGCCTTTTATTAAGATGAATGAGGTCAAAAAAGTTGACGATTTTTGGCATGGTAACTCGTTTCTCTAAACGCTCGCTCTTAAGCATACACGTTTGCAAATTGGTACAATAGATTGTCTAGCTTGAACTAGGTCAGCGGTCGTTGCTGCCTCCACTGAATAAACTATTCGAGGGGAAATTATGGCCTTTACGAGAAAAGAATTCTTGTCCCTTTCTGTTTTGGGAGCTGCGGGTACCTTGGCCGCATGTACTCCGCAAGCAAGGACATCTGATGATACGAATCAGCCTGCATCTAACGTGGACCTTGAAGAGTTCAAGTCACTCAAGCTGGACATGACCCAGTGGAGCTATGACGAGGATAACGACTGCTACTATCAACTGGGCATTCAGTACTGCACTAAGCCTGCAAGCAAGTCAGTAAACACTCTCTCGGTTTTTGTTCCTGGAAAGTATTTCTCGAGAAAGAAGAATGGCTCTACGTACGAGTGTGAAGTGAGCGAGAAGGCCGTTGTAGGCAGCTTCACCGCAAGTACCGCACCAATCGTCATGCCTATTAACACAGCAACGCTCGCCCCTCAGAGCGCCCCTACAAGTTACTCATACGAAGGCCTTGCACCGTACCTAGAGGCTGGTTGTGTGTACGTATACGCAGGTTTCCGCGGCAGAAGTGCAGGCTACGATTCAACCACGGGCTCGGACGAGCTTTACGCAGGCGGATCGCCTTGGCCGGCAGTAGACCTCAAGGCAGCTATCAGGTACTTGCGCTATAACAATGAGTTACTTCCTTGCAATACATCAAAGATTTTTGTGTTTGGCTTTGCGGCCGGTGGCGGCCTCAGCGCGGTGCTGGGAACCTCGGGAGATTCTCCACTGTATACACCATACCTTAAGGCGGTTGGCGCTGCTACACATAGCGAGAAGGGCGAGCAGCTTTCAGACTCTATTTACGGCAGCGCTTCGTGGTGCCCTGCAACATCGTACGACCTTGCAGATGCAGCGTACGAATGGTCAGCTGGTCAGTATGCAGACGCAACAGACTCTCGTGCTGAAGGTGTTTGGACACAGCCTCTCTCGCAAGATCTTGCTGGCGCATATGCTTCATTTGTCAACAACATGGATCTTCTCGACAGCAATGACAGCAAGGTTGGTCTTGATGAGACCAACTCTGGCGTCTATACCGCTGGATCATATGCAGATCTTCTTCTCAATGAGCTTAAGACCTCTGCAAATAACTTTGTTAAGGACAACGCATTCCCTTACACCTCTACACCTCAGCGTCTGGAAGAGCCTACGTTCCCAGGTGATCCAAATCTGGCAACAGTTCGTGGTACAGATAATGCAACTCCTGCCACTCAGCAGGTTCAATCTACTATCTACGATACTGCTGAGCACTATTTTGGCTCTCTGAACTCTGAATCTATTTGGGTTGTATATAACCTTCGTCGTCAGAGTGTTGAACTTGAGAACTTGAGGGGTTTCTCGCGAACTTTAAGAGGCGCATCGCTTCCTGTTGGAGCTTTTGATGCTCCTGATAGAAGCACTCGTGCTAATCAGCTTTTTGGCGTTGGCGAGCAAAGCACCTTGCATTTTGATAAGCAGACTGCTGACCTCATTAAAAAGAACCTTGATGCTTACATGAAGCTTGCCGATTGGAAGTCCAGCTACGCTAATGATTGGACCTCTGATCTGAATAAGGCTGATACGCTGGAGAATGACATTCCAACTCGTGTTGATATGTTCAATCCTCTGTATTTTACCAGCGCATCTTATAAGGGTTATCAGACAGCATCGGTTGCTCCTTATTGGCGCATTAATGAGGGTGCTCAGAATACCGATACTTCAATTTGCACCTCGTTCAACCTGGGTTTGTCTTTAAAGCATTTCTCGGGCGTGAGTAATGTCGATTACACGCTTGTCTGGGATAAGGGCCACGTTCTTGCCGAGAGAACAGGTAATGCAACCGCCAATCTGGTGTCTTGGATTGTCTCGAGCGCATCCGCTTAAAGGGGAGGTCATAGCGTGTTTCAAACAAAGAATCGTCGACTGTACGGTGTTATCGTCATCGTTGTGCTTGCGGTAGGAGCAATATTCTTCTCTCTTTTTAGAGGTCCTGATAAGTCTCAACTTCAGGCAAGTTCGCAATCGCAGCAATCGCAGTCGCAGCAGACACAACAAACGCAGTCTCAGAGCTCGCAAAACAAGGGCTACATTGATTCTGTAACAGCGGATGATCCCTATGCAAAAGGCATCCACCACGTGCGCATTGTGGTGAAGGATTACGGCACTATCGAGGCAACTCTTAACGCAAACGTTGCACCTATTACGGTCTCCAACTTCGCCCATCTTGCTGAGTCAGGCTTCTATAACGGCCTTACGTTCCATCGAATTATTGACGGCTTCATGATTCAGGGTGGAGATCCTAAGGGCAACGGTTCTGGTGGATCCGAGAATAAAATTAAGGGCGAATTCACCAAAAACGGTGTCGAGAATAACATCTCGCATACACGTGGAACTATTTCCATGGCGCGCGCTCAAGATCCAAACTCGGCAAGCTCACAGTTCTTTATCATGCAGGCAGACAACTCAACTCTGAATGGAAATTACGCTGCATTTGGCACGGTAACAAGTGGAATGGACGTTGTCGATGCAATTTGTAAAGGAGTAACCCCAACCGATTCAAATGGAACCATCCCTGCTTCAGAGCAGCCAGTCATTGAGTCCATCACAATGATTGATTAGATTCCTTATATAAAATATTGTTATGTTATTGAATGGCCTGCAACAAATTATAAAGTTGCAGGTCATTGGCGTATAACGAGCTTCTCATGATATACTATTGTTATCCGAGAGGAGTGGTGTTATGCGAGCTGTTGGAGAGTTTTGCGTTCACCCGGGTCAGGGCGTATGTCTTGTTGAAAATGTAGTTTCGGAGCCTACTCCAGCCTACATTCTGTTTCCTATTGGCCAAAAACATCCTGTTCAAATTGTATTTCCTCTTGATCAAGAGTTCAGGCTTCGTAATCTTATGACGCATGATGAGGCTATGAATCTTGTTGATACCTATCCTCAAATTGAGCTCATTACGTTCCATATTCATAATGCGTCGCTTGAAGAATCACACTTCAGACATGCGATTAGAGAAGGCTCTTGCAAAGATTCCATCAGCATTGCCAAAACGTTTAGAGCTCGTATTGATAATGCACGTTCGCTCAATAAGAAGCCACCCGTTTCTCACGAGAGAATATTTAAGATGGCTAGTAATCGCGGTCTTTATGAGCTTATTACAGCGCTAAATTGTACCGTTGACGAGATTCAAAAGGTCTTTAGCTCACGCTATGGCGTAGAAATTGGAAAAGCATAGAGTACAATTAACCCATCCGTTCAAGAGATGGGAAATTATGGCTTCAGAAACATCTGCTAATCGCGCTGTAGTTACTGTTTTGGGCAGCGATGCTCCAGGAATTGTTGCAGCAATTTCAACCACTTTAGCCGAGTCCAACGCTAATATTCTGGATATCGCTCAAACTATTCTGTCTGGTATTTTTACCATGACAATGTTGATTGAACTTCAGGATGCTGAGTCTTTCTTGAGTCTCAAAGAGCGTCTTGATACTGTCTCAGAAAAGCTTGGTGTACAGGTAAACATGCAGCGTGAAGAGGTCTTTACGTTTATGTATCGTCCTTAAAGAGGTAGTGTTTTGTCAGAGCTTTCAACAGAAGAACTTATTGCTCAGAAGCAGTCTTGGCTTAATCAAGACGCATCAAATCTGAAAGTAGAAATTGTTTTCTCCGATATGGATGAGACATTTCTCCATACCGATAAATCTCTTGATGATAACAATATGGCAATGCTGGATCGTTTGGCTGAGCTAGGTATACCTTTTGTGCCTTGTTCTGGTCGAGCTTTTAACGTGCTGCCAAAAGAGGTTGTGGATCATCCTGCGTCTAAGTATGTAGTGTCCTGCGATGGTGCCATTATTAGAGACCTTTCTACTCAGACGATACTTCACGAGTCTACCGTTACCAAGGAGCAGGCACTTGAGTTGTATCAAAAGCTTAAGGATTATCCCGTCACTTTTGATATTTTTGCTGATGGTGGCGTTTACCAGGAGCGCTCAAGGCATAATCTGATTACTCAGCTTGGTATTCCTGCAGATCATGCGGCGTTTATGCAGCGCTCACGTACACCCTTTGACCAGAGCGTCGAGGAGTTTATTGATAGCGTGACTACTATTGAGCGACTTGGTTCCTACTGGTCAGTTGCAGAAGGCGAGAAGTATCAGGCGCTTGTAGCAGATGCCGTTGCCTCGGTAAAAGGGCTCAGTGGCACGGCTTCCATGAGTATGGGAATGGAAATCTTGGCCGACGGCACCTCAAAGGGCGCCGCACTTCAATGGCTGTGCAACTACCTTGGTATCTCCACAGAGAATGCTGCTGCCTTTGGTGACTCGCTCAATGATGTTGCAATGCTTTCTGCAGCTGGAATGGGTACTGCGGTTGCTAACGCTCGTCGTGAGGATTTTGAGGCTGCAACTTATATCACCTTGACTAACGATGAGGCGGGTTTCTCGCGATTCCTTACGTGGGCACTGGGAGAGTAAGCGCTTGGCGCTGGGAGCGTAGCGCTTCAGAGTTTTCGCTTCAGAGTTTTGCTTGAGGCATATCGTGTAAAGAAAAAGCCGGCAGATACAATCTGTCGGCTTTTGTTGTAATTAGTAGAAAGTACTAGGCACTAGATTAGTTGTTACTGTCCTGCTGCTCTTCAAAGACATCTTCATCAATTTCTTCCTCGTCAAGCTTAAGAGGACGGAAGCTAGCGGTATCGCCACCAACATAGTCTGCAACGGTAGCTGCGTTCTCAACACGCTCCTTGTGCAGTGCTTCTGCAAAGATATCTTCGTCTTCTTCGATCTCTGCAATACGCTCTTTCATAGGAGCCTCAACAAGTGGCATAGGGCCAGTCTGAGCAGCGTCATCAAGCATGATACGGGTAAGCTTCTGCTCACGCTTGACCTTGGAGAACAAAGGAACGTACTCAAAGACAATGTTGGAGTTCTCAAGGCCATACCAGCGCGCAGGAGATCCGCAAATGCGACGAATAAAGTACTTAAGCTCAAGGCAGCGAGCGTCAAAACCGTTAATGTCGGTCTCTGGAGCTAGTACCTTACGCAGCAGGCAAAATCTAAAGTCACCAATCTCGGAGTGCTCTTTGTAGATAGAGTACTTGTGGTTTTGTGGAGCAAGCTGGTTGTTCTGGATTAAATCACCAACAATTTGGTAGAGATAGGTGTTGATGCGCTGGTTAACCTTGAAGCCAAGTCGCAACGTAATCTTGAACAGGAAGTCTGTACCAAAATCGTTAACAATAAATTCGCGTGTATTTGGGTCATCTGTAAGCGAGATGTTAATGAAGTAGTAGGCCTTTGCACGCTTTGGACGCTTATCCAGGATGGAATAAAGGATGTCACGATCAAGCTTGTCAAAGGATGAATCGTTGGTAAGGAAAACCAGGTTATCAGCAAGAGTTGAATAATCTGCATCGTGGCTCAAGCTACGAAGCTGGTCGATGTATTTATCAACAGGCAGATAAACGCTTTGCGTTCTCTCAACAGCAGTACCACGACGCCATACAAACATGATAATAAAGATTGCGGTAGCCATAAGAACGGTAAAGTAGCCGCCGTGGAAGAACTTGGTAAGGCTTGAGAAGAAGAACATGGCCTCAATAGCACCAAAGAAGATAATGAACGGAATTGCTGCCCACATACGCTTTCTGATGACGGATAGATAGGTGTAAAGCAGAATTGAAGTCATCAGCATGGTAACGGTAATAGCAAGGCCGTATGCTGCTTCCATATGCTCGGAGCTCTGGAAAAAAAGAACAACGCCAATGCAGCCAACCCACATGATGTTATTGACCAGAGGAATATAAATCTGGCCCTTTGTGGTGGATGGGTAGTTGATCTTGATGTGAGGCATAAGATCAAGCTTAATTGCCTCAGAGACAATGGAGTAAGAACCTGTAATCAAGGCCTGGGAGGCAATAATTGCAGCCAGTGCAGAAAGAACAACAGCAAAAGGCCTAATCTGATCTGGAAGCATCTCAAAGAAGGGGTTAAGGTCTTTGATGGTGTTGAGGCTCTCGTTGGTATGGTTGGTAATGAGCCACGCGCCCTGGCCAAGGTAGTTCAAGATGAGGCATACCTTAACAAATGGCCAACTGGCATAAATATTGTCTTTACCAACGTGACCCATGTCAGAATAAAGAGCTTCTGCGCCAGTAGTACAAAGGAAGACACTACCCAAGACCATAAGTCCTGCAGCATTTAGTTTGCCGTCAAAAAGGAATATAATGCCGCGAACTGGGTTAAGAGCCCGGACAACGCTGATGTCAGTAAGCATATTCATGACGCCCATAGCACCCAGGAACAAGAACCAAAGCGTCATGACAGGGCCAAAAGCCTTACCAATGGTAGAAGTACCTGCTTTTTGCAAGGCAAACAGTGTGCAGAGAATAGCGATGGTGATGATGACAACAATGTGCTGCTTATCACCAATAATGGCATGTGCGGCAGGAATGGTACGCAGGCCCTCGATAGCAGTAGTGACGGTAACTGCTGGAGTTAAGATGCCATCGGCGAGAAGAGCGGCGCCACCAATCATAGCTGGGATAATAAGCCACTTAGCACTTCTTTTAACCAGACTGTAGAGTGCAAAGATGCCGCCCTCATTGTGGTTGTCTGCTTTCATTGCAACCATGACGTACTTAACGGTTGTAATGAGTGTCAGTGTCCAGATGATGAGGGAGAGAGCACCCAGAACAACATCGGTGCTCATGGTAAGAAGTCCACCATTACCAGCGATAATTGCCTTCATGGTGTACATTGGAGAAGTACCGATGTCACCGTAGACAATACCGAGGGTAACTAAAACCATGCCGGCGCTTAAAGGAATACCGGCAGATCTCTTGGTCTTGTTCTTAGAAAAAAGCGCATTAAATGAAGCTTTATTTGCGGTCATCTATTAATCCTCTCAACAGATGATGCGTACAGTCCATCATCATATGTTAGTCCATATACCTAGTTATAACTAGACGAATGTACAAACGTGTCCTTTTTGCCTGTAAACGGAAAAATTTAGGCGTTTTCCCGCGGTTTTCTCGAGATTTTATATGCGTGGTGAATCTTTTGATTTCTTGAGAAGTCCTCTGGAATAGTTGCGCTTGTGATGTCTTCAATGACGACGTCAGCTCGCTGGATTTTCTCGACATCTGGTTTAAAGGTGCGCAGGTTGCACGAGAAAATAGCAACGCCACCGCGCGTCAGAAGACGAGAAATACCAATGATGAGCTCAGTGTGGTCTCGCTGGACATCAAACGAGCTCTGCTTCATGCGCGACGAGTTAGAGAAGGTAGGAACGTCGCAGAAGATGACGTTCCAGCGATTTTTGGTGTGGCGCATCTCGGTAATCCAAGATAAGACGTCTGCCTGGACAAACTCGTGCTCCTCGCCATCAAAACCGTTGCGTTTCATGTTGCGCTTGGCCCACTCAAGCGAAGGCTTGGAGAGGTCAACGGTTGTGGAGTGAAGCGCGCCACCATCTGCTGCGTAGCAGGTAGCGGTACCCGTATAGGCAAACAGGTTAAGAAAGCTCTTAGCAGGGCCAGCGCTCTTCATGAGCTCACGAATCTCTGCACGTGTGTCGCGGTGATCCAGGAAGATTCCGCAGTCCAGTCTGGAGGCAAAGTTGACCTCAAAAAGCAGGCCACCTTCGTCAATGAGCAGCATTTCTTTTCTGGAGTTGTCAGCTGCGCTGCCCTCGTCAGAGTACTGAGAGCCACCCTTTGCACGCGTTCTTGTTCTTAAGTTTACGTTTGAGCTGGGCACGTCTAGAATGCGAGGAGTCAGAGCTAGGACGTCAAGAAGGCGACGCTTAGCAAGATCTGGGTCAATCTCTTTAGAAGCTGCGTATTCGGAGATTTGCAGCCAGGTGGTTGGCTTTGTGGCACCCTTGTAAATGTCAATGCTGACGGCGTAATCGGGGAGGTCAGCGTCGTACACGCGGTAGCACGAGACATCGTTTTTACGAGCCCACTTAGCGCGCAGCTTAGCTACTTTTGTGAGACGGGCAGCAAATTGATCAGATGCAGGAACCAACACACTTATCGGCTGGTTGTTGACCATAATGGTAGGGCCAGCAGGAACTGAGGTGAGCTCAGAGCTGCTTTTAGACGCATCAGCGGTTTTAGTTGCGCCGTCAATGGCATCCTCTGCATTTGCAGCAGGGTAGGAGCGCATGGTGGCAATGGAGTTGCCCACATAGACGGAAAGTGTCTGCGCAGGAGTTGCTCTGAGTACTGTATCGGTATTTGTATCGCTGGTAAGAAGCGTGCTTGCCTGACCAGCAAAAAGTCCGAGTGTGGCGTAAGCAGAGCCCTGAAGCGTAGGCTCCTCTTTGGTCCACGAGAGGTCGGCAACAACGCCCGTGAAGTGCTCCGCATGCTTGAGGAGTTCAGATGCTGGTAAAAACTGCACGTCTGCCTTGAGGCCGCCTGCACGAAGCGTGTAAAGCACAGCCTCCTTTGCCTTTGGGCGAGGATCCGCTGCATAGAGCGTGATTTGGCGCTCCTGGCCCTTCTCGGCACGTTCATCGGCTTCGGCAAGCAAATCCTGCCAGGCATCGTCATCGTGGCCAGCCCAGCCCGTCATGCCCCAGCGAGCGCGCAGAATGCCCGGCGCCACGTCTAGCGCCATGCCCGCAGCCTCCTGCGCAAGCGCGCCTGCTCCCGGGAACAGCAGCGCCGGCAGCGGCGCGTCTGGCGAGAAGAGCGGTGTACTCGCAGCAGTTTGCGCCTGCAGGTACAGAAGGGCTGCAGCGTAGTCTAGTCTGAGCGGCGCAAACTCACGTGCCGGCCCTCGACCGCCAGTTAGACTGCGCTTAAAGAGTGCCTCACCAGCCAGGTCAATGCCAACCGTGGCACGGTTGCGTGATACGCGCACGACAATAGTCACGTCAGGTGCAAGCGTGTTGACCATAGGACGGCTTCCGCGCTTTGCTGCAAGGCGGTCTACAATGGCGTCTTTTGTTCTAACAGCAATAAAGTTTGTGTTTCTGAGCTGGTCATTTGTACCGTGAGCGCTCACTGCAATGGTGGCATGTGGACCAATATGGTCTTCCCAAGCAATGCGGGAGAGGTCTTCGTAGAGAGCGTCTGAAGTTGCGGCGCCAACACGATCAAGCACCAAAATGACGCGAGACGTGAGGCGAGACCAAAGACAGACTCGGTAAGCATTGGCAAGAGAGCCGTAAAACGCAACTTGTCCGCCAAGGGGACGCACCTTTTTAATGCGTAGGCCTTCTAACTCCTGTGCAAGAAGCTTTTCAAAGCCTTTTGGACACGTTGCAAAGAACTCAAGTTCTTGAGACATCGGGACACCTTTCGCCCGTAGGAATGAATACATACTAGCGCTATATTTTCCCATGTTTTTCTCGCCAAATCATCTGTTATTTTTCGCTTAAAATACGCGTAGTATCTTTTATAAAGAAATACAGAGAGCTGTTCGAGGTTTGGGAGTCATTATGGATGCAAAAGTTATGGAAGCATTTGAGTCCTGGCGTGCAAACGTCACCGAAGAAGACCTGGTAGAAGAGCTCGGTGAGCTTGCTAAACCAGAAGCAGAAGATAAGCTCTACGACGCATTTTATCGTTCGCTTGCTTTTGGTACCGCTGGCCTTCGTGGCACCATTGGCGTTGGCACTAATCGCATGAACGTCTACGTTGTTGCTCAGGCAACCCAGGGTCTTGCGGATTACCTCAACGCTCACTACCAAAATCCTACGGTGGCTCTTGCAAGAGATTCTCGCCTTAAGGGCGAGGACTTCCAGAAGGTCGCAGCCGGTGTTTTGGCAGCTAATGGCATCCGCGTGTACGTCTATCCACGCATCGAGCCTGTTCCAACGCTCTCGTTTGCTGTTCGCTATCTCAAAACTTCTGCAGGCATCGTGCTTACCGCAAGTCACAACCCTGCGCCCTACAACGGCTACAAGGTATACAACGATAACGGCGGCCAGATTACCGATGAGGCTGCGGCTGAGATTTCTGCAAATATCGCGCGCGTCAATCCTTTTGACGTTAAGCCTATGGACTTTGAAGAGGGCTTGGAGAAGGGCCTGATTGTCTGGACGCCAGAAGAGGTGCTGGACAACTTTATTGAGGCTATCAAGCGCGTTTCTATTCCAGGATTTAAGGCTGCCGACGGCTACAAGGTTGTATACACGCCGCTCAACGGTACCGGTATGGAGTGCGTCACGCGCATTCTTAAAGAGATTGGCGTCAATGACGTTGATGTTGTTCCAGAGCAGGCAGAGCCAGACGGAAACTTCCCAACGTGTTCTTATCCAAATCCAGAGTTCCGCGAGGCACTTGAGCTGGGCCTCAAGCTTGCCGATAAGGTAAAGCCAAATCTTTTGGTTGCAACTGACCCTGACGCCGATCGTATGGGTACCGCAATCCCACACAACGGCGATTACGTGCTGCTTTCCGGCAACGAGATGGGCGTTCTGCTTATGGACTGGCTTCTTACCATGGCAGAAGAGCGTGGCGAGAAACCCCAGGATAAGGTAGCTGTTTCTACCATCGTATCTTCCGCTATGCCTGACGTCCTGGCACGTGCTCGCGGCTTTGAGATGCGCCGCGTCCTTACAGGCTTCAAGTACATCGGCGACCAAATTGACCAGCTTAAGGACGCCGGCGAGGAGGATCGCTTCCTCATGGGCTTTGAGGAGTCCTATGGCTACCTGGTTGGCACCCATGCTCGCGATAAGGACGCTATTGTTGCAACTATGCTTTGCGTAGAGATGGCTTCTTGGTATGCTGCCCGCAACATGGATCTCTACGAGGCAATGGATGCCCTGTACCAGCGTTACGGCTACTATCTCAATGGCGTTGTTAACGCTGCTTATCCAGGTGCTGAGGGTGCTACAAAGATGGCTGAGATCATGAGCGGTCTGCGTAAGAATCCACTGGAAATGGTTGGTAATTACAAGGTTGTTGGCGTAACTGATTATGCTGAGTGCGCTGAGATGCCTCGCGTTTCTGGTCTGCAGAAAGAGGCTCCTCAGACCCTGCCAGCTTCCAATGTTATTGAGTACAGGCTTGAGGGCGACAACAAGGTTATCTTCCGTCCATCGGGCACTGAGCCTAAGGTCAAGGCCTATCTCTTTGCCAACGGCGCTACTCGCGAAGAGGCTGAGGCACGCATCGCTGAGCTCAGCGAGGCTGCTCAGAAGGTACTTTCATAATCTGCTTCTTCTAAAACGCCTTTCTCCGCACAATTTCTTGGCGAGAAATCCGTCCAGCCCAGCATTCACCTTTTGTGGATGCTGGGCTTTTACTCCGCGGTCTTTACTGTCACGGTGTACAGGGCATTTGCAGCGCTAGCAATAGTCTCTGCGGCCCATGGACGTGAGCTCACCTCAGGGGACAGAGGGTCGTGAACGTTTACCGTGCCATCATCGTTTTTGCTGGTTACCAGTATCCAGTGATCACCATCCGAGCTTAGCTTATTGCCCTTAACCTCAACAAGTAGGAAGGTTTCAGCGTCTAGAAGCGTGGTGATGTTGTCGGCAGAAATGTTGTAGCTATCAGCGGTAAGACCAAGGTTTGCCAAGTTCTTCTCAAGAAATGATCTGTTCATTCCAGAGTCGGTGTCCGTTGCCTTAGCGGTTTCAACAGCGCCCGCAATGTCAGCTGGAGTCCAGTTGTTCTTTCCCGTAAGGCCCATGTATGCCATAGACAGAGCAGTTGGACCAGAGCCCTTGGTAGCAATGACAGAGCCGGCATACGAGACGCCGCCCCATCTAGAGTCCCAGGTATAGAGCTGCGGTGCTGTGCCTTTGGTAATTGAATCGTCGTAGGTTTTGGCTTTGCCGTCAGAATCGGGATAGTTTGCAACAAAATTAATAGCCTCGGGGTGGGCGAGTGCTAGCTCAATAAGGCTCTTATCGCTATATCTATCAGCGTGCTCTGCAATCCACGAAAGATTTTTGTTCTGATCAAGCTTTGCTGCAAGTGCTTTGGTCAGCTCTTCTGAAGTTCCCACAGCAACACGTGAATCAACGGAGTTGACTTCTACCTCTGGACTAGATTCTTTAGCGCAACCGCGCACGCAGCTTGACACAATAAAGACCAGCAAAAGTGCTGCGATAACTGCTAGTCCAATAACAATGTAGGTTCTTGTACGAGAATCAATGCGATGCAGCAGAGACTGTCTCTTAAAAAGAATAGCCTGTGAGCCAAGGGTATTTCTTTTGCGACGCCTTGTCTGCCTATCAGAAAAACTGCCATCGCGAGGAGGACGGCCATTTTGCGGAGGGCGATGACGCTTTGCAGGATCTCCGTAGGAGCCTTGTCTTCTATCAGGTGAATCATTCAGGGGCATGGTGGCCTCCAAGCCGTAAAAATAGTTTCACTCATGATGAATCATACGGCGAGAAGTGCATAAATACTTTTAGAAAACGGTGAATGCAATATTCCGACCGACGAGCGGGTTACTTGCACCGTTTAGCGGTTTGGCATGCGCATAATGGTTGATTAAGTATATTCTTTTACTCACTATCATTTGTTTTCAAAAGTTAGTGAGCCGCATAAAGAAAGAAGGCGTCGTGAAGCATAGAAATGCTCGACAGGACGTGATTCGTGAGCTTGTTCGTAGCGAGTCAATCCGTACGCAGCGCGATCTTGTTGACATGCTTAAAGATCGTGGCTTTGCCTGTACTCAAGCAACCGTTTCTCGTGATACAGCAGAAATGGATTTGCAAAAGCTTCCCGAGGGCGCCTATGTGCTTTCTGAAGATATGCATTTGCAGAAAATGCTCTCTGAGTTCGTAGTTGGAGCTACGGCAGCAGAGAATCTTATTGTGATTCGTTGTCATCCTGGCACTGCATCAGCCGTTGCGTTTGCCCTTGACGACGTTGAGCTTGATTACGTCGTAGGCACCGTCGCTGGTGACGATACCGTTTTGATAATTGTGGATAAAACTGAGCACGCTGCAGACGTAGTACGCATCATTACGCAGCTTGGCAACGTAGATAGCGTTCTATAAAACATAAAGCTTTTGGTGAGAAACCCGTTAAAAGCGTACCTTATTTAAGAAAAAAAGGAGCCTGCTGAGCGCAGACTCCTTTTTTGTTGTAGATAGATCAGAGGTTTATGGAGTTCCAGTTCCGGTTCCTGTTCCAGTTCCGGTGCCCGTTCCTGTTCCCGTGCCCGTACCAGTACCAGGTGTGGCTGGAGTAGTAGGAGTGGTAGGAGTGGTAGGAGTAGTGGTGGAATTTTCCTCTTCCTCCTCGTCGGTAGTCTCCTCTTCCTCTTCCTCGTTATCTTCCTCATCTTGCTTGGCATTAGCGGAGCCACCAACAAACTTCCAGTAGCTATCAGGTTTATAGGAAATCTTTTCAGTGGTCTTAGGGAATTCAGCACGCGCAACACCAGAAAGTGCTGCGTTCATGTAGTACGCCCAAACATATTGAGCAGTAACAAAGGTAGAGGACTCTCCGCCGCCAATAATAACGGGGTCACGACTATCTGGATATCCGCACCAAGTAACTGTTGCAAGCTGTGGGGTATAGGCGCAGAACCAAAGGTCCTCAGAGTTATCGGAAGTACCCGTTTTACCAGCAACTGGTTGGTTGAAGGTCTTCAGGCTGTTAGCATAGCGGCCAGTACCGGAGGTAAGGACGCCGCTCAGAACATCGGTAGCAGCTGCAGCAACAGCTGGACTAATTGCCTGAACTGGGTTGTCCTTGTGCTCGTAGATAACGTTTCCGTTACGGTCTTCAATGCGCGTAATGGCTACAGCATCACGGCGAACGCCGCCTGCAGCAAGGGTTGCAAATGCTGTGCACTGCTCAATAGGGGTTACGCCCTGAGAACCAAGAGTGGTAGACAGGTATGGCTGTAACTGGGTGCGAATGCCCATAGCGTAGCAAGTCTGAAGGATTTTATCGATACCAATAGCTTCAGCAACCTGTGCGTAGACAGTGTTGGAAGAGTAGACCGTACCTTGACGCAGCGTAATTGCGCCATAGCTGTAGTTACCTGCGTTTTTGACCAACCATGTTGGTGTAATTTGCATAGGAGAGTTGCCGTTAAGAACAGTCTCTGGATTCATGCCCTCAGAAAGAGCTGCTACCAGCGTATACATCTTAAAGCTGGAGCCCATCTGACGGTTACTACTGGTTGCGATGTTGTACTGACTCTTTGAGTAATCCTGTCCACCAACCATTGCTTTAATGTAGCCAGTTTGAGGATCAATAGAAACCAAAGCGGCACCCAGGCGAGGGTTGCCAAGCTCAGCGACACGTCTTCTAGCTGCCTCATCAGCATCTTTCTGGAGGTCAGGATCAAGTGTGGTATAAACGCGCAATCCACCCTGAAGAATAGTATCGCTATCAAAGTCTTCCTGAAGCAGGCTACGAATGTAGTCAGTCCAGTAAGGGAACTGGCCAATGTTATCAGTCAAAGTACCAGGATTAAGTACTAAGTCTTCTGCAACAGCCTCATCGTATTGCTCTTGCGTAATATCGCCTGCGCGAAGCATACGCTCAAGAACAGTATTGCGTCTTTCTTTTGCTGCCTCTGGATTAACAGTTGGGTCATAAGCAGAAGGTGCATTTGGAAGGCCTGCAAGCGTTGCTGCTTCAGCAAGTGTAAGTTCATTTGCATGCTTGTTGAAGTAAATGATGCTTGCAGCTTCAATACCGTAGGCACCATTACCGTAGTAGATGGTGTTGAGGTACATATTAAGAATCTGGTCTTTAGTAAACTTCTTCTCCATTTGGATAGAGATGTAAGCCTCACGAACCTTGCGCTTCAAAGAACGCTCAAACTGCTCGTTAGAAAGAACGGTATTACGAACAAGCTGCTGTGTAATGGTGGAAGCACCTTCACCGCCACCAAATAGTGAGCCAACAGACGCGCGGACAATACCCCAAGGGTCAATACCGCTATGGGAATAGAAGCGTTTGTCCTCAGTATCAATGGTGCCCTGAATGACATAAGGAGAAATTTGATCCAAGGTAACAGAACGACGCTGCTGCAGATAGAAGTCTGCAATATCGTTACCCTTGGAATCATAGACGCGTGTAGGCTCTGCTACTAGGTAGGCATCAGCAGAGTTGTAATCAGGCAGGTTTTCAAGCCATGAAGAAACAGCTGCACCTAAAGAAAGAGCAAGCGCGAGGGCGAAAAGAGCCATAAAGCCAAAGAATCCAGCAATGCCAAAACCTACGGCATGTGTATTTGCGTGTTTACGTGCACGACGGGTTCTAATACCCATTGAGCCTCCTTGTCATAGTCCTCATTATTATAGTCTGATATTTATGTTTCAGTGAATAAAGAGTTATAACTCTGTTGTATTCTGATAGATAATATTTTTGAATTGATACTATTTGTAATAGTAACTATATGGTTTAACAGGCTCGCGTTGAGAGGATACAGAGTGCTTTCAGTAGAAGAACAACTCCGTGTTATTACTTCAGGAACCATGCAGATTGTTCCTTTGGATGGTCTAAAAGAAAAACTCAAGAAGGGTACCCCTCTTAACATCAAACTTGGCGTTGACCCAACAAGCCCTGATTTGCACTTGGGCCATGCGGTTCCTCTGCGCAAGATGCGCCAGTTTCAGGACCTTGGCCATAATGTTACTTTAATTATCGGTAGTGGTACTGCACTGATTGGTGACCCTTCTGGTCGCGATTCTACTCGTCCTCCTTTAACTGCAGAGCAGGTAGATGCAAATGCAGAAACCTACGTTAATCAGGCAATGAAGATTCTTGATCCAGAAAGAACTACTGTTGTTCACAACGGTGACTGGATTAAGCCAATGAATTTGGAAACTATGCTTGGTCTTATGAGCAAATTCACCATTGCTCGCATTCTTGAGCGAGAAGACTTTTCTAATCGCTATCACAACCAGCAGCCAATCGCACTTCATGAATTTATTTACCCTGTTCTTCAGGCATACGATTCTGTTGTTATTAAGGCAGATGTAGAGATGGGTGGAAACGACCAAATCTTTAACCTACTTGCCGGTCGAGATCTTATGCGTGATATGGACATGGAGCCTCAGATTGCTTTGACTATGCCTCTGCTTGTAGGTACTGACGGTACTAAGAAGATGAGTAAGTCTTACGGTAACTACATCGGTCTGACTGATGAGCCAAATGATATGTTCGGCAAGGTCATGTCTATCACTGATGAGATTATTCCAATGTATTACCGTCTTTGCTCCACACTTTCCATTGACGAGCTTGATGCAATTGATAAGAGCTTTGAAGATGGTACTGCTGATCCTTACCAGCTTAAGCGTGCTCTTGGTAGAAATATTGTTGACCTTTACCATGGTGAGGGAGAAGGCCTTAAGGCACAGGCATCTTTTGATGCTCAGTTCAAGAACAATGAGGTTCCTGATGATGTCAAAGAGTTTGCAATTTCCCTTGAAGCAGATGAAGATGGACTTATCTACCTACCAAAGATTTTGGTTGAGGCGGGAATTGCTTCAAGCAACGGTGATGCACGTCGTCTCATTGATGGTGGTGGCATTAAGATTAATCAGAAACCAATAGCAGCAAAGACGTATAAGGTTGAACCGTCGGTTCTTGAGGGAGCTCTTCTCCAGGCAGGTAAAAAGCGCTGGGCAAAACTCGTTTAGTCGGTAATGGCCACGAAATAAGGAAGCTTACACATGTGGAGACAGTTTGCTCTAGCTGTAGCAGTAGTACTGGTTCTTTGTTACGTACCGGGATATCTTTTTTCTCGCGCCATTGGCACTAAACGAATAACATCCCTTGTAGTAGCCCCGCTTATTTCAGTCTGCCTCATTGGTTTTTCTGGAATTGTTTTATATCCTCTGGGCTTAAGAGGCGTGACGCCGCTCTTAGGATGTGTTGGTCTTTTTATTCTGATTGCTGTTGGACTTTCGTATTTCATTCAGACGATTAGGTCTACCCAGCAAAAAACATCTCAAACAAACCATGGCGAGAAGGACTCTCTAAACGGAGTCTTTCTCTTAGTAACTGGTGTTATTTCTACCGCAATATTCTTCGTTATTTTCCACAAGGCAATTAGGAACCCTTCATGGTTCTTGCAGTCTGCTGATAACTACGCGCATCTGGCGTACATTACAAGAAGTGTTCAGTCGGGTGTTTATTCTATGTTGCATACTGCCTTTTATACGGGAGCAAGGCCTGAGATTCAGACTCCTTTCTTTGATGAAGGCTTTTATCCAAATGCTTTTCACTCTTTTGCTGCTGTTGCTACGGCTATAACCGGTCTTAATGAAGCACTGACAGAAAACGTTGTGTGGTTTGTCTCTGTGGCAGTTATATATCCAGTGGGTATTTGCGCACTGCTTCAAACAATAGGAAAGAAAAACCTCGTTGCCAGCGTTCTAACCTCATTTGTAGTTTTTGCACAGCTGGCATTTCCTCTTCGAATGGTTACTGTTCATGCAGTATTTCCAAACGTAATGGGATTCTGCGCTGTTCCTAGCGCTGTTGTACTTTTCATTTTGATGCTCAATGGTGCTGTTCCGGACAAAAATGATTCTGCTGTTGAACAGCTAAAGTCGACTTCGTTTGTAAATTCAAGGCTAGTGCTTTTGTGTGTGATGGGTATTCTCGCCCTTGCTATGATGCATCCAAGCGCAGATTTCTTCTGGGCTATCTGTGTTTTACCTTATGTGCTTTGCAGTTTTTTGCCACGACTTACCAACTTCCTTCAAGATAAATTCACGCTTTCAAAAACAAAAGGTATTGCGCTTTTAGCGGTTATGGAAGTTATAACAGCGGGCCTTGCGGTTGGCATTTGGGTTTTTCTGCTTAATACAAGCTTCTTGGCTCCTACGGTCAATTTTGTGTGGGAGATTTACGTCAAGCCACTTGCAGCAGCTCAAACCGTATTGAACTTTGGCTTGCTCATGAACATGCCACAGATTCTCTTTGCGGTTGCGTTCTGGATTGGATTTGTCAGCTGCATTTTGAACAAGAATTATCGTTGGCTTATTCTGGCGTTTCTCATGACGGCTGTCATTTATGTGGCAAGTCTTTCTGAGATTCTTCCTATTAAGAGGTTCTTCTCGGGATTTTGGTATACCGATCCAGAGAGAACTGCTGCAATGGTGACAATCGCTGCAGTGCCTGTTGTAATTGTTGGCATGGAAACCGCCATTACGCTTTTGTTTGATCTGATTAAACACGGAATTAAGATAGTTAAAGAGGGCAACAAAGGCGAGAAAATCAACTCAGAGAATCTTGCTTGCACCATTTCTGCAAATGGAGATCAATCATCCTGTAAGCCCTGCATGTTTATTAAAAACTCGGGCATTCTCATGTGTATTATTGCTGTGTTGTGGGGTTGCGCACTCCTAAGTCCCTGGGATTTAGCAAGCCTGCCTAGAAAAGAACGCAGTGAGCTTCGCTGGGGAATCATTTGGCTTAATGAGGTTTTTGAGCCTCGTGAGTGGACAACGTATAAGACAAGTGAAGACGAGTTTGTAAGAAGAGCTCTGCAGATTGTTGGCGATGATTTGGTGGTCAATAATCCATACGATGGTTCGTTGGTTCTCAACTCACTTTATGGCATGAATATTTTCTATCGAGAGAAAGTTGAAGTAGAAGAGTTGCCACAAAGTGCGATTATTCGTACAAAGCTTAACGAGGTAGCCACTAATCCAGAGGTTCAGCAGGCGGTCCGAGAAACTGGAGCAAGATATGTCCTGTTGCTCGACTTGGAAAATCCAGCTTTGCTAGGAAATCAAAGCTATTTCTTCTCAGGCCTACAAATCACCGATGAAGATCCTGGATTTAAGATTGTTCTTCAAGAAGGACCTTATAGACTATATAGAATTATGGCCGTTGAGTAGGACTTTGGTAAGCTTACGTATGAGCGTTATTCTAAGTACCATTGCGCGAGAAACCCGATTAATGAGGAGTAGATTGTGAAAGGCATCATTCTTGCAGGAGGTAGCGGCACGAGGCTTTATCCGCTTACAACCGTTACATCTAAACAGCTCCTGCCTGTCTATGACAAGCCAATGATTTACTATCCTCTGTCTACGCTTATGTTGGCGGGAATCAGGGACATTCTTGTTATCTCTACTCCTCGTGACCTTCCAAATTTTGAAAAGCTTTTGGGTGACGGATCTGATTTTGGCATTTCTATCAGCTATGCTGAACAGCCTTCTCCTGATGGATTGGCTCAGGCTTTTGTTATTGGTAAAGAGTTTATTGGTGATGATGCAGCAGCTTTGATTCTTGGAGACAACATCTTCTTTGGAAACGGTCTTTCGGGACTTGTGAGAAAAGCTGCTCAGCAGGCACAAACTGCTGGTCGTGCTACAGTCTTTGGTTATCATGTCGATGATCCAGAGCGCTTTGGTGTTGTTGAGTTTGATAAGAACTACAACGCTATTTCAATTGAAGAAAAGCCAGCTCATCCAAAGTCTAACTATGCGGTAACTGGACTTTACTTCTACGATCAGCGTGTTACTGAGCTGGTAAAGCAGGTTCAGCCAAGCGCTCGTGGTGAGTATGAGATTACTGATCTTAATCGCCTGTATCTTGAGGATGGTACCCTTGACGTTGTTACCCTTGGCCGTGGTTTTGCATGGCTTGATACGGGAACTATGGAGTCTCTCTTTGAGGCATCAACCTTTGTCCGTACCGTTGAAACAGCTCAGGGTCTGCCGGTAAGCGTCCCAGAAGAGATTGCTTTTGAGAATGGCTGGATTGACAGCGTAAAACTCATCGAGTGTGCTGAGCGCTACGGTAAATCTGCTTATGGTGAACACCTCAAGAGTGTTGCAGAGGGACGTATTCTTCCTTCTGGAAAGGGAGAGTAGTATGCACGTTCTTCTTACCGGTGCGCATGGCCAGTTAGGCAACGAGCTCAAACGTCTTTTTGAATCCGGTGTCTCTGAGATTGGTCCAATTCCAGAGGTTTTTGTTGAACCAGATGTTGATTATACCGATGCTGATGAACTTGATATTACTAGTTCAGAGGCAGTAAGTGCGTGGTTTGACCAGCACGAGCACTATGACGTTGTTATTAACTGTGCCGCTGCAACAAACGTAGATGGTTGTGAAAGTAATTTTGAGGCAGCGTTTGCGGTAAATGCACTTGGTCCCATGAATCTTGCACGAGCTTGTAGCGCTACGCAAACAAAGCTTGTTCAGGTTTCCACTGATTATGTGTTTAGCGGCAAAGAAAGCACTCCTCGTACAGAACAAGATGCTCCTTATCCTGTTTCTGAATATGGTCGATCTAAATTAGCGGGAGAGGGGCTTGCTCTCGCTGCAAATCCTCAAACGTTTGTGGTGAGAACTGCATGGCTTTATGGCTATGTTGGCAAGAACTTTGTAGCAACTATGCGTACTCTTGGTGCTAAGTATCCAGAGATTAGCGTTGTTGATGATCAAGTGGGTAATCCTACCAGCGCAAATGATCTTGCTCATACAATCTTGTGCATTGCAGCTACTGAGAACTATGGTATCTATCATGCAACCAATGAGGGAACATGCTCGTGGGCTGATTTTGCTGAGGCTATTATGGCTGGCAGTAATCTTGAGTGTAAGGTGGTCAGGGTAACTTCTGCTCAGTGGAAAGAGATGCACCCAGAAAGTGCTTCTCGCCCTGCATATTCATCTTTGGTAAACGGTCATCTTGAGAGTACCATTGGAAACTGTATGAGGCCTTGGCAAGAGGCTCTTGCGACATATCTTTCGAATGTAGAAAGAGGTTAGTGTGAAGACCTATTTAGTAACTGGTGGAGCTGGATTTATTGGATCTAACTTTATCCACTATATGCTCAAAAGAAATCAGGACATTCATATCTTGAATGTGGATGCTCTGACGTATGCAGGCAACCTTGAGAACCTTTCGGAATATGATCAAGACCCTCGCTATACCTTTGCTCATGTAGATATTAGGGATAAAGAGGCTCTAACGCAGCTGTTTGAGACTCATCATCCTGATTATGTTGTGAACTTTGCTGCAGAGAGCCACGTAGACCGCTCTATTGAAGATCCGGGCGCCTTTGCTGACACAAACGTTATGGGTACTGTCGCGCTTCTGAGCGTTGCAGAGTCTTTCTGGAATGATGGCCAGGGCTCCTACGGAGATCACAAATACTTGCAGGTTTCTACTGATGAGGTCTATGGCTCGCTGCCACTTGATGATCCAGAGGCATTTTTCCGCGAGACTACACCATTGAGCCCTCATAGCCCTTACTCTGCGTCTAAGGCTTCTGCAGATATGTTTGTAAAGGCCTGGCATGATACGTACGGATTCCCAGCAGTAATCACCCGTTGCTCTAACAATTACGGTCCTTATCAGTTCCCTGAGAAGCTTATTCCTTTGATGATCGAGAATTGCTTGGAGCACAAGGCTCTTCCTGTCTATGGCGATGGACTTAACGTTCGTGACTGGTTGTACGTTGACGATCACTGCAAGGCAATTGCTATGGTTCTTGAAGGCGGACGTCTTGGTGAGGTCTATAACGTTGGCGGTCACAATGAGCGCAACAACCTCTACATTGTTAAGCGCATCATCAGCGAAGTTGCAAGAATCACAGGTGACACTCAGATTACTGAGGATCTGATTTCTTATGTAACTGATCGTAAGGGTCATGACCGCCGTTACGGTATTGCGCCTGATAAGATTAAAGATGAGCTTGGCTGGTATCCAGAAACTCCATTTGAAGAGGGAATTGTTACCACTATCAACTGGTATTTAGAGAACCGTAAGTGGGTTAAGAATGTAGTTTCCGGTGATTACCAGGATTACTACAAGAAGATGTATGAAGGTCGATAATGCGCACATACGATACAGAAACGCTTAAACATCTCCAGCAAGTTGAACGCATGATCTTTAAAGATTTTGTTGATACCTGCGAGTCTCATAGTATCCGCTATTTTGGTATTGCTGGCACTGGTATCGGCGCCTTGCGTCATAAGGGTTTTATTCCTTGGGATGACGATATTGATGTTGCGCTTCCTGCAGAAGACTTCCATAAACTCCTAGCTATCTACGATGAAGAATGGGCTGATAAATACAGCATCATCAACTCAGAACGCAACATTAACTACCCGTTCCCTACAACACGCATTATGCTCAAGGGTACTCAGTTTTGTGAAGAAGCACTTGCATCGCTTCCACTTGATTTGGGAATCTTCTTGGATGTCTATTGTTTTGACAACGTATCAGATAATCAAAAAGAGTATGAGAAACAGGCACGTGATACCTGGTTCTGGTCACACATGCGTATTTTGGTAGATGTTCCACATCCCGTTATCCTGGTTGATGGTATTAAGGGAAAGCTCCTGCGTGTGGGAGTCACCATAGGCAGGGGAGTCTGCAAGCTGTTTCATGTATCTACTCAAAAGATGTATGAGCGTGAGCAAGAAGCTCGTAATCGCTATGCACACATCAAAACTAAGCGCATTGGATACTTGAACGACACCGATCCATGGACACAGACATATTACGTTGATGATATTTTCCCTGTTAAAAAGCTTGAGTATGAAGGAATGATGGTTGCATTCCCTAATAAAATCGAGGAGTTCCTTGAGCTTGTATATGGCGATTATATGCAGCTACCTCCAGTCGAGAAACGCAAAAATCACTATCCAGCTCGCCTTGATTTTGGTCCTTATTAATTCAAAACTCACTCTGATTCATGACAAGTACTCTAAACGGCACGTATTGTGCCGTTTTTTTGTGAGTCCTGATGGCTGAATATCAGGTAAGCTCAAAATCGTTACTAATTTGTTCAAAATAATATATAGCTTGTTAAAAATTGAACATAGTAGTACTATCTCAAGTGTGTTTTAGCTTGAAATCATTTTTTTGCTATCAGAGGTCTTCATTTGGAGGAACCGTGGCACTGACAAAGAACGTGTTTTCTGTATTAAAAACTATTGCTCTTTCTGACGAGAAGCTCAATCAGAGGCAGCTTGCAGAAGAGATTGAGCTTTCTCTAGGATCAGTTAACTCAGCAGTTAAAACGCTTGAGGACCAGGGTCTTATCGAAGAGGGACTCATCACACCAAAGGGTCTTGAAGCACTGAAGCCTTATGAAGTTAAGAATGCCATCATCATGGCTGCTGGTCTGTCTTCTCGCTTTGCACCTATCTCATATGAGAAGCCAAAAGGTGTCCTGAAGGTTCGTGGAGAAGTTCTGATTGAACGTCAAATTCATCAGTTGCTTGAAGCTGGTATTACTGACATCACCGTTGTTGTGGGTTATAAGAAGGAGTACTTCTTCTATTTGGAGGAGAAGTATGGCGTCAAGATTATTGTTAACCCAGATTACGCAACAAGAAATAACAATTCCACGCTGTGGTATGTAAAAGACCAACTTGATAATACGTATATCTGCTCGTCAGATGATTACTTTACTCAGAATCCTTTTGAGCACTATGTCTATGAGGCTTATTACTCAGCAACGTATGTTGCAGGAGAAACTGATGAGTGGTGTCTTAAAGAGGGACGTGGCGGTCGTATTACCGGCGTAGAAATTGGCGGTTCAAATTCTTGGATTATGCTTGGTCACGTCTACTTTGACAGGCAATTCTCAAAGAAGTTTGTAGACATTCTTGAGGCTGTCTACGACAAGCCAGAAACCGTTGATATGCTCTGGGAAGAGATTTACGTCCGTCACATCAAAGAGCTTTCTATGACCATTAGAAAGTATCCTGACGGCGTCATTTACGAGTTTGATTCCCTTGATGAGCTTCGTCAGTTTGACCCAGCGTTTATTGAGAACATCGACTCAGAGATTTTTGACAACATTGTCTCGGTGCTTCATTGTCAAAAGAAGTACATTCACGGTTTCTATCCTCTCAAGCAGGGACTTACCAATCTGTCTGCTCACTTTATTGTGGGATATGGTAATGATGCTCAGGAGTATGTCTATAGACATCCTGGCGTTGGTACCGAGAAACTTGTTGATCGCGCAGCTGAAGAGGCTGGTCTTCGACTTGCTCGTGAGCTTGGCCTAGATAGCACCTTTATTTACGAGGATCAAAAAGAAGGTTGGAAGATTTCCAAGTTTGTGAAAAACGCTCAGAATCTTAATCCTCATAACCCTGAGCAGCTCAAGCGCGCAATGGAGATGGGCCATAAGCTACATCATAGCGGCGCCTCACTTGATCGTTCTTTTGACTTTGTCAACGAGGGTCTTAATTACGAGAAGCTTCTGCTTGAAGAGGGTCCTATTGAGATTCCTGGCTACTATGAGCTTCGCGAGAAGGTCTTGCGCTTGAAGAAATATGCAGACGCTGATCAGTATCCCGTTGTCATTTCTCACAATGATTTCTTCTATCTGAATTTCTTGATTGATGAGGATGGCAACTATAGCCTTATTGACTGGGAATACGCAGGCATGTCAGACGAGGCAAACGACTTTGGTACCTTTACAGTTTGTTGTGAGCTTACTGACGATGAAGCAAATGCTGCTATTGATTATTACTTTGGACAAGAAGCAACCTTTGAGCAACGCAGACACTTCTGGAGTTATGTAGTCTTTGCTGGTTGGTGCTGGTATTTGTGGTCTCTGGTCAAGGAAGCAGAGGGCGAGAACGTAGGCGAGTGGTTCTTTATTTACTATCGCTACGCTGCAAACAATATTGACCGTGTACTTTCTTGGTACGAAGAGAACCAGAACTAAGAGTAAAAGGGGAAATAATGCAATATGGTTTATTGAGCGGTATTCTTTGGGCAGTTGATACCGTTATCCTTGGTGTTGCTCTTGGTATGAGCCCCTATGTTGATTCCGCTCAGGCATCCTTTGCCAGTGCATTTATGCATGACTTTTTTGCTGCGGCTATTCTTCTTGTCATGATGGGACGTAAGGGTAGGCTGAGGGACACCCTTGAAGCTGCAAAAACTAAGAGTGGTCGCGTTGTTATGCTTGGTGCTCTTTTAGGCGGACCAATTGGTATGAGTGGTTATCTTGCCGCAATTAATGCTATTGGGCCTGGTTACACCGCAGCTATTTCAGCTTTTTATCCAGCCGTTGGCTCGCTCTTGGCATGGCTTTTGCTTAAAGAAAAAATGAATTTGAAGCAGGTCATTGCTCTTATTGTGGCTCTTGTTGGCGTCATGGTTATTGGTGTATCCACCGCTGCAGGAGAAGGTAACGGTAACGTTCTTATTGGAATCTTAGGTGTTATTGCCTGTGTCTTTGGTTGGGGCTCTGAGGCAGTTATCTTGGCGTGGGGTATGCAAGACGATGCTGTTGATAATGAGACTGCACTCCAGATTAGGGAAACTACCTCTGCGTTTGCTTACGGTCTTATTATCTTGCCTCTCGCAGGCTCTGTAGAGTTTGCAAGCCAGGTTGCTGTAACTCCTGCTAATGGTGTTGTCTTTATCGCAGCGCTTGCAGGCACCGCTTCGTATCTCTTCTACTACAAAGCAATTGACGTCATTGGTGCTTCTCGCGGTATGGCCTTGAATATTTCTTATTCTGCCTGGTCAGTCATTTTTGCAGCGCTTGCAGGCATTATTTTGCCAGCTATTATGCCAGAAGCAATCCCATCTCCTCTGACCGTCATTTGCTGCATTGTCATTATTGTGGGAACCGTTCTTTCGGCAACTCCAGACTGGAACGAACTGCTCAAGAGAGATTAATTTGTTGCTGCAATTCTAGAGGTCTTACAAAAAGCGAGTCATTCTACGATAAGAACGACTCGCTTTTGCTTGTCTAAAGGTGAGAACCTACATTTGAAAGAGCTATTTATCGGAAACTAGCCTCCAGTTGTTTCCCGTCAAACTCTAGGTAGTAAAGTTGGTTGCGTCACCATTGATGACAAACTCTCTCAGTTCTGCATCGCGGTTATTCTCGGTAATAGTCTCGATGTAGTAGCGAGGACGGTTCTCTCCCTCATAGGACTCATCAAGAGGAGTGGTGTACCTAGAGAGCATCTGAGAATCTGCACCCATATCTTTGAGCGTTTGAGCCAAGATATCGTAGTGCCAGACAGGAGCGTCTGAGATCTGCATTGGTTGGTCGGCTTCTTCTGCGCTTTGACCAGCAGGCTTATAGAAAATTGCTGGAGCAGAAGTCTCGGTAATGTCGTTTGGCGTCAGATACCAGCGACCATGGTCAGCAGTCACAATAATAGAGGTGTTTTCGTAGAGGCCAAGACGCTTAAGCTCTGCAATATAAGCATCTACAATTTTCCAAGCACCGCGGGTCTGCTCAATTTCATTTTCTTCACTTGGATCTTTGGGGTGCTCAAGGTTCCTATTAAGAATAAAAGGACCATGGGAGCCCATAAGATGGATAAAGCGGAAGCTTCCTGTATCGTTTTCATCGTGAACGGACAGACCATAGTGCTGGAGTTCCTGGTAATACTTAAGGTCGTCTTCGTTATAGCGCTGAGAAGACATATCAACCTCGTCATACGTAAATTTCCTCATCATACGCATGTTAAGGTCCTCGGTGTAATACCAGAAGCGAGGCTTAAATACCCAAGGCATGTCCCTGCAGAACGCCGTCTTGTAGAGAATACGCAGTGCACCAAGAATGTTGAGCTGATTCTCTGAACCACGACCGCGAAGCTCGTGATAGTTGATAGTGCGGTTGTGCATATAGTCGGTATAAATTGAGTTGAAGTTATCGGTATACAGGCCAACAGAATAGCCAAGCTTATTGATGTCATCTAGATAATGGCTGTTGTCCGCCCAGCCATTAACAAAGTCTCCAAATGATTGACCAGGCTGCAGACGATTTTCAAAGACAAGGGAAGAAATTCCATAGCGTGTTGGAATCATTGATCCCGCGGAATTTCTGTACCAGGTAAAGCCCGTCATGTGGGTAAATGTCTCGGGATACTCGTTATAAATTTGCTGCACAAAGGCCGTATCGGTGGTATCCAGGACAAAGACCACAACGTTCTTCTTGGAAGATACGTTAAAGAGACCATCTCTTGTGGCATAGATTTGCTGAGATTCTCTTGTGTTTACGTCAGTAAAAGCAGCTACAGCTGGTCCCCACAGACTTGCAACACCCACTGCCTGGACAATGATAAGACCTGTTGCGGTTACTAGAA
>ERZ773055.208-NODE-208-length-39520-cov-17.533080_pt1 | contig 39520 bp, 46 predicted proteins | sample MGYA00580515_ERZ773055 | MGnify/ENA primary metagenome ERZ773055 (study PRJEB29015, sample SAMEA2737993) | human oral metagenome | biome: human oral; feature: human-associated habitat; material: dental | place: China | collected 2064 ...
TCTGCGGTTGTATAAAGGGATGAGTTCCAACGCGTCCATGCACTCTATTTGCGCCATTTTCAGACGTTCCACCGTATTTAAAATTTTTCCCGGTAGCTCATTCCAGTATTTCGGCCTGAATACCGTGTTAGTTCTATCATGCGACCATGCCGACCTGTTACGGGTCTTTGCTCCTAAGCCTTGCCACGTTCTCACTAAAAACCTCCTTGCTTTATCCACAGAGTTATCCACAAAATTATCCCCACCGCATGATTCGTACTCTTCCCTGGCATACGGCGTCATTTCAACAGCCCTGCATAGTGCTTCCACATCATCTCGTATGACGCGAAAGAGGTTTACGACATTTCCATCCATGTCGTTTATAGTTTCCGTACCGGATGGATGTTTTGTAAAAAATACCGCGCCGCTGCCGAAAAACGGTTCGACGTATACATCGTGCCGCGGAAAAAAGTTGACTATCCAGTCCGCTATACGCCACTTTGCGCCCGGATAGCGCAGAACAGGTTTTATTATCATCGCACCCTCAATCCTTTTCGCACGCCGATATTTGCCAACTCCATTTTTTACCCCCCCCATTCCTTTTTTGCTCCACTTTCCCCGTATAATCCCCGCAAATAAAACACGCATATATCTTCCCCGACTTTCGGCGCGACGAAATGCCTGGCATGATGGCATTGGGGGCAGAGCAGTACGGCTTTTGTCTCTTCATCGCTCTTGTATATGCCGCACGGTTCGTGATGATGCTTTACGCCGTACTCAACATGGGCCCCGCACCATATACACGTGCCATTATCTCTCTCGTAAATTTTGTCATAAAACGCTTTCGCTGCTTTACCCTTTAGTCTTACTCTTTTTGTTTTCGGTATCATGTCGCACCACCCTATATTTTATTAACCGTCCCTCATAGACTCGTTCGATTCTCGCCCAGCACCCTTTATCTGTGCGTTTGCCGTTAACCATTTCCACAAAGTGGATCATTTCGTCCGGTTTAAAGCACCTTTTGTCATCGTGTACCCACAGGGTATTTTCTCTGCCGCTTTCGATGGCGGCAGAGGCTATAGGATTTTTTCGGATCAGATATTTCAGACTCATTTCTATTGTCCTTTATCATGCGGTAAAACATGTACGGGAATCCCCACGCCGTAAATCCGTATTGTACCGGCTTTTCGATATACCATCCTGTCGGCGCTTTCGGTTCCCGCCATGTTTTACTTTTTATGATTTCTTTTTTTATTTCCGGCTTGCGCAGGTTTCGGCTTGCCCGGTATCTGGATTTCTGCACAGCGTCCGCCTTACAAAATGTCTCCCTCGTTTCCTTTACAAAGTATTCCGCTACTCGCTTGGCATCCGCCGCTGCTCCGTCATAGTATTTAAATGCCTTGTACGGGATGTCAGACCATTTCCATAACTTTTTGTAATCTTTTCGCTGCAGTCCGATATTGTTTATCAGCATATGATGATGTATCCGGTGCCCGTCGCATTCCGTTGTCGCGATCCATTTCAACTGTCGGCCCAGTTTGTGATACAAGCGCCGGAGATTTTTCAGGAAATTGTCCAGCCTCTTTTTTGCTTCCCACTCGTCCGGTTCCGGTTCCCGATACGTCAGGTCGATACGGATATCTTCCTCTTTAAAATTTTCCAGTATCAGGTAATACAGATGGCGGATAGAATTTTTTTCATTCACACGCCATTGTTCTGCAGTTGTCTTTTTATTATTTTTTGATCGCGGCATTGTCGGCGTTTTGTATCGGGAAGTATGATATTTGCAAATTTCAATTACGTTTCCGGCTTTTACCGTTTTCTGCACATACATTATCAACCTCTTTTTTAGACGTTGAATGGTCGTATATTTAATACCTTTAAGCTAGTGGAAAATAGGACCGAAGCCCTATTTCCAAAAGCTATATAATGTTATATACTATATATAGACCACTCACGGTGTTTATGGCACCACGGTCATTATTTGTCAGACGTCCTTTTGGGCGTCTCTTTTTTTATTTACCGCCGCTATACGCTGCCGCATATCGGCAATTGTTTTTCGCGCTCTTGCATCCTGCACTTTCGGCACTCTCCTGTATGTACATGTCCATGTTTTCCGCCCCGAAAAGTATTTACATGTAAAACAGGTATGTTCCGGCACCGTTCCGCTCACAGGACAATATACGTGTGCTTTACTTTCCATCATTGCATAATTAACTCCAGCAAACGGATGGACATAATCATGTCGATCAGGACCATCGCAATAATAAACAGTCCCACAAACGTTCCATATAGTTTTATTTCCTTTATTTGGGCGTTCAATCTTTCGTTTTCTTCTTTCAGCACTGCATTTCCGGCAAGCGCTTCTTCTTTGTCAATCCGCTCTTCCACGAGCTCCCATTTCAGATCCTCTACCGTCTTTTCATTTCTTTTCTCTTGGTTTATCCACTCCGGCAAAGTTATTTTCATTTTTTCCGCTCCTTTTTATTCCACTTTCGCACCGCTTCCCTAGCGGCAGCGATATGTGCATCAAATTCTTTGTAAAAGTTTTCTTTTCTCGTATCCGGTGCAAGCGGGATATCATCAAGTCTTTCTTTTAATTCCTCTATTGATTTAAATACGGGTGTTCCTATCTTATACGCAAAAGCCAATTCTGTTTGACATCCAACGCTGCCGCCCCAGTTCCCCATCATCAACACCGCATCACACGCCCGCTCCAACTCCAGGCAGAGCTTTAGGCCGTCTTTATATATCAGCGCATCATACGGACAACGTATGGCATGCAAAGCGGAAACAAACGTCACTTCTGGCAGCTGTCTTGCCAACATTTTTATAGCGGCGTCGCATAAGACCCGGTTCGTTCCTTTTCCACCGTACGGGTGGGATACATATACTACGTACATGATCAGTCTCCTTCCGGAAGAATATATTCGACTCCGGCATGACTCATCGGCCACGCCTCTTCTATAACGAGCCCCGCATCCCTGTTATTAATCAGGTTTTCATCAAACGCTTTTAAGATGTATCGCCGTTTGCGCGTAAAGTTTTGGGCCGGAACGACGGTAATTTCCGGAGCCGCTCCACTCTTTCTAATCATGAGACATATATATGCCGTATTATTTTTTATTGCGTCTTCCCATACTTGCATTAATTCCAGTCTTGTCATTTTCTCACCTCAAATGCCGTCACTTTGACAGCTACCTTATTTACGTTATTTTTTTCAAAAATTACGATAGCGGACGGGAACGGCGCGGAGTTTTTACTGTCATTAAATTTCAACCGCCCCTTTATTAGCCGTATTTCCGTTGCTTTCATTACCCAGTCATGCCACCACTTAGTGTCAGTACGTGCCGGTACCAAGCATACTATCGTTCCTCACGGCGGATTCATCCACGCAACGCCTTCCCACGGCCTCGTCAATCCATCTTGCTGCGGAGAGAAAAATTCTTTGCATTTCGTATTTTCCGCTGTGGCGCATACATCCACGTCAAATTCAAACTCTTCATTCAATTGTTCAAAGAGTTCTTGCGGCGTTTCCCACTCTGCAGATGCGCTACTGTATAAACCTTTATTTATCATGAGTCAGTCCTATTCGCCATCAATAACTACATGTGTCTCTGTGGCTAACAGTGTAATGCCTGCGCATGTGACTATTGCCGTAGTCATAGGCGTTTGACGTTTCCTGATATACTCAACTAACGGCCGTGCCGCTTCTGCCAACTCATTCTGCATGATCCTTATTTTTTTCCTGTTCGTGCAAGGCTCTTTTTCTTTCTCTTCCATTCTTTATTCCTCCTTATTTACCCGTACTTCCAAAGCCGCCGCCACCGCGGTCTGTGGTGGTCAATTCTTTTACTTCCTCAAACTCTACAGGGATGTTCTTTTCTATCAGGCCCTGCATAAAGCGGTCTCCCTTGTGAATCATCCTGGTCATTTTTCGTCTGCCATGAGTTTTAAATATTCCCATCACTTCTCCGCGGTAATTACTGTCGATAATGCCAACACAATTTGCCAGGAAAAGCCTTGTCTTAGCTCCGTATGAACTTCTCATAAATAGTTTCATGTGATAACCTTCTGGAATTTCAAAGGAAAGCCCGGTTCTTACAAAAGTTGCTTTGGCGTATTGCGCAGACTTAACCACCGTGTCCTCTATGGCGTAGAAGTCAAAGCAGGCGTTTCCCTCTGTAATTAAAGGCATTTGCGCCTCGGGGTGAGTCTTTTTAATCTTGATTTTTAAAGGTTCCATTTTTTCTCCTTTTTATTTAAAAATCTGCTTTAATATGTCGTACATCATTGCTGTAGAATTATCCGCTGCAACGTTTGCTATTTTTACTACTCCGGTCGAAAATGTCACCCCCACGCATTCCGATTCGGGAATATATGTCAACCGACACTTCTGCCCCGCCGCGTTCAACGCAGCTTCCAATAACACGAGTACTCTTTCCTTTTCTTTTCGTTCCCGCTCAATTACATAATCTCTCTGTTCTTCGTTCATCATTTTTCTTCATCCTTCCCGTATCTCGATCCAAATCCATGCCAGCAGCACAATCGTTACGGCCGCACTCGTTCCTGCCGTTATCAATTCCAGCTTTTTCACCCCCTGTTATAAATATTCCTATGTTTATCGGCATCCGATTTTCCGGACGCCGTTTCCGCTCGGTGTCTTTTTTTATTCCGAACATTTGTTTTCCCTCTTATCCATATTTACCTGGCTCCGCACGCCTTTATTATTATTTGCACGGTTTTCCGTATTTAATGTGTAAAAAAAAGATCCGTTACTTCTTCGGCCGATAGTTTTCTGTCTATTGCCTCATTGGCAACTTTATCGATCTCTCTCTGTGTAAAACAAACCTTATTGCCCATTCGTCGCACTAATGCGGTTGTGCCAATCCCAAGAAATTTGGCAAAAGCCCCCTGCGTGCCAAAATGTTCAACAATAAACCCCCTTAACTTTGAATAATTAAATTTTTCATTCATATTTTATCATCCTTTCTTGCTCGGTTTTCCGTGCTCGCTGTAATCATATCATAGTTTCATTTTTCTGTAAACGGTTTTCCGTTTTTTTTTATGCTTATCCCGTTGTTTTATTACGCTTTTCCGTATATAATATTTTTATACAGTGTTTAATCAAGAAAGGAGCGCGATACATGGATAAAACCTTTATTTACAGACTAAAAGAATCTATGTCCAAAAGAAACTTATCGCAAGCTGATTTATCTAAATTAACGGGGATAAGAACGTCATCAATTTCCGATTATTTATCTGGAAAGTATTCTCCCAAACAAGATAAAATCGCGATTATTGCTAAAGCTTTGTCAGTCAATCCCGGATGGTTAATGGGATATGATTTGAAAGAAAAAACACGCAATGTAAACACTTCTTTTTCTACCGACATTAAATACTTGCTGCAAAATACGTCTTACTGCACTTATGGCGGCAAAAAAATAGAAAAAAATCTTCTCATGAAATTAATTCAAGCCGCCGTAGAAGCAAAAGAAGGTGATGATGATTGAAGCGAATACTCCCGATTGTTTTAAATTTAGTCCAGCAATATGGGACTAACGATCCCAAGGAATTATGTCAATGCATAGGGATTGATGTTATTCACATCAATATTCCTATGGGGCCGCGAGGTGTATCACTTAAGATATTGGACGCGAGATATGTTTATCTGGATAACTGCTTGAGCAAAGACGAGAAAAACGTTACATTGGCTCACGAATTAGGGCATGCCGTACTCAAACATTCGCAGCATCGAATTATAGATGTTGATATTGTATCCAAAAAAGATAACCCCGAACATGTTGCCAAAGAAGAATTAGAAGCCAATAAATTCGCCTTTCTTCTTATATCTCATACGTGTTTGCGTAATGATTATGATATGATCGATGGGATACGCAATGAAAAGCTCTTAACCATTGATCGCGTACTAGAATTACTTGATGTATTTTCTAACACTGCATGCTATATTAATTAATAAGGAGTGTTTCTATGCAATTTAAAACCTTCTCCCTTAAATTTCCGATTGGAAAATTTTTATTTGTTTTTTTTATTCTTGTTGTTATATTTTTTTCATCATTATGTGGTTTATATATTTATTATCAAAACATTTCTCTTTCTGATAAAATTGCCGGCACATATCTTTCCGACGTAACATCCATTGATTATCAAGATAATGATGCAATAATTGATAAATATGGAAAACAAGCCCATTTTATTTTTAGCCAAAGACCTCATTATTGCGAAAGGTTAATCTCTATAGAAAGAAAGGATAAGTCGACAGTATCCATTCATGCAACATTAACAACAGAAAAGAAAAAGGAACTAGACATCAATTACGATTCAGCACATATTAAAGCTCCGATTTCTACTGTGTTAAAACAGGAGTTTTTCAATGAATCTGCTTCTTTATATCTTTATGATGATAACAACGAGGAAATCGGGTATATACGTCTACCTTCGCATGTGCAATCTAATTATACTATCGTATTAAATAAACTGACCTTATTTAATTCGGAATATGGTTTTTCTGTCAAAGAACCTTATTCATCTCACGAATATAAACTTCAAAACAATCAAAAAAGCTTTGATTACTGGCAATATATCATAACTCAAAACCTTGACAAAAAAGCACGCGAATCAAAAGATCGTTTAGAGAACATTATTAAGGAAATAAAAAACAGACATGAATATTATCAATCTCTTCATTAATTCTAATAACTAAAAATCCCGTCAGTACCGCTAATACTAACGGGAATGCAAGACATTTACTCACCCCGCATGGATTTGTAAGTGACCTGCAAGGTCATTATACCAAAATCCATATACATTTGTATACCCGGCCCCGCACGCCAGGAAGGATATATAATGACACCAAAAAAGGCGGCAATTTACTGTCGCGTTTCCACTACCTATCAGGTAGACAAAGATTCCCTGCCCGTCCAGGAAGAAAGTCTGATTGCCTATACCAAACAAGTTCTCGGTATAGACGAATACGAATTATTCACGGACGCCGGCTATTCCGGTAAGAATACGGAGCGTCCCGCTTATCAGGATATGATGAGCCGCTGCCGGAATCACGAGTTTACGCATATACTTGTTTATAAGATCGACCGCATCAGCCGCAATCTGTTGGACTTTGCGACAATGTACGACGAATTGAAGAAACTCCATATTGTTTTTGTGAGCCGCAACGAACAGTTTGACACTTCTTCCGCCATCGGCGAGGCAATGCTCAAAATCATACTGATCTTTGCCGAGCTGGAACGGAAGATGACCAGTGAGCGCGTAAAAGGTGTTATGACCGCTCGTGCAAGAAAAGGATTATGGAACGGGGCCCGTATGCCGTTCGGGTACGATTGGGACAAGGAAAAAGAAATCCCCGCAATCAATCCCACAGAGGCCGCCGTTGTACGCAAGATGTTCGACATGCTACTTGCCGGTGACGGTGTTTTTCGTGTATCCGTCTACCTTAACGAGAATAAAATACCGACTAAGCGCGGCGGCAGGTGGACACCCACTACTGTCCGGCACATTGCCACTAATCCCATGTTTGCCGGTACACTGCGATATAATTATCGTTCCGCCGGCCGCGGAGAAATTAAACCGGAATCCGAATGGATTATTCTTGAAGAGGCCCTGCCGGCTATTATATCCAAAGAGGAATTTAATCAAGTGCAGACACGTTTTAAAAAGCCGGGGCCACATGAACACCGGCGGAAGAATTATCACCCTTTTTCCACCTTATTGTATTGCAGTTGCGGACAGCACTTTATCTCCCGCAAAGACAGAGTTAGGAAGCGCACAGGTCTTTGTCCCAGCGTCTATACTTGTGCCGGCGTCCGCCATCATTGGGGATGTCACGAGCTGCAACCTAGTGATGTAACTTTGCTGCCGTTTGTCATCACGTATATACAGAATATGATGCGCGTACAGATTGCTTCCCCTGCGTCCGCATCCACCATGAAAGAAATACTTCTTCACAACTTATCCGGAGTATCCGATATTAAGGACATTAAAGCTATATATCGCGCATACACTCGTTCCCATCCTGCCGCTTATGAGATGCCTAATTCTTCACCTACTATCGATCTTGCGGCCGCTGAACGTCATAAAATCGAAAGAGCGCTGGCGCGTTTGAAAGATCTTTATTTGTACGGTGACGGCACATTAAGCCCATCAGATTATGCGGACGAAAAGAAAAAGTTAGAAAACAAGCTTCGTTCTGCCCCCGCCCCCGTAAGTTCTACGGAAGATGTTGTAACGGACGCTATCAGTCATGCTTCATTACAAGCGTTACTTTCTGCCGACTCTATGAGTTATCCGGAAATCATGAGTTATGTGGACGACAAAACAATTCATAATTTCCTGCTCCGCATCATTAACCGCATTACTGTTGCCGGCAGACGGGTACAATCCATTACGTTTTCCAACGGCGTCACTCATACATTTATATATTAATTACATCCCGTCGTAAAAGGCGGGATGTTTTTTTGTAAAAAAATAAACGGCGCAATGGCGCCGTTCTTTTCATCTGATTTAATTGTTCATTTGACATCCGTATGTAACTATAAATGCGAACTTCTGTTTATACATAAATATCCCCTCATTAGCATTGTATGTTATATAATATCATATCAACCACGTAGAGAACAGGCTGGATAATCAATATCTTTTTATCCAGCCCGTCCTTTTTTAATAAGTTGTTTAATAAAACGCCTACCCAATAAACAACTTACCGTTGTTGTTTATTGGAATCGGCTTTGCTTAACTTCGTTTTTTCTTCCGCTCTCCAGGGCATTTATATCCCCCTCATAATTGCGGCTCCTGTTACTATACCGGCGACCACTGCCCACATATTCCTCTGCCGTTTAACGACTCTCATCTTGTGTTCCATTGATTTGATTTGCTTCGTCAATGTCTCTAAGGATTCGGCTTGCCTCTTCAAGGTTTCGTCTGCCTTCTCCAACGAGATTTCGGCAATCATCAATTTTTCGTGCGTTTTCTGCAGTTGATTCTTGGAGTCGCTCAATTGATTGTAAAGAGTCGTCAATTCTTGCGATTGTCCCGTCGATGTCTTCTGTAGATTCTCTAATTTTATCTCCAGCAGATTTAATGTCATCTCTTGCTGACTGATTATCGTCTTTAATCTGTTGTATTGTGACAACTGCATTACCACTGTTTCCTGCTGTGTGATCGTAGTGTCGGCAAAGCAGATACCCGACGGCAGCAACAATAACAATAAGCACGCAAGCAATATAAAGCGGACGTTTTTTATATTCTTTAACTTTTTCATACATGCGGATCTCCTCTCTTTAATACATAACATTGCAATCCACTTCCACCCCGGCAACAATCCCTCTATCTGTATATTGCCAGATCTTTACATTCGGGTAATCACAATTGCGGTCGTATTGTGCGCACCATACCGGCACGGATGGGCACTGGCTATACATGTAGGTTTCATCCCACAGCAGGCTGTACCCACTGTACACTCCGACAAAGTCATATCCAGCCCGCCACAATTGATTCACAAACACGCTGATGCAGTTTGTCATGGTTTGCGGCGTTACCACTCCATAATTAATGTTATTACGCAATTGCCGATGTTCTTCATAGTCGTACCATATCCCGGCTTTTACATGCCAATTCGTATACCCATGTTCAACTAACGTATTAATTACAAATGCCGCCTCTTTTTCTGCGGTTTGAGTATCATATGCACGTGAAAAGTAATATACGCCCACTTCCAATCCGGCATTTAGGGCCGCTGTCATATGCTGCGTAAAAAACTCATCTTCCTGGAAGCCCTCGCCAAGCTTTATAATCACAAAGCTGTTTCCCTCTTCCTTCGCCCGGCTCATGCGTGATACATCAAAGAGCGGCATACCGTTTATGTCGGCTTGCCAAGCCGATATGTCAAATCCGTTCGTCATAATTTTTCCTGGTCTCCCTTCTTGTTGATAGCGTTGTTATCGGTGTGTTTTGTGCATTTTCCAGCTTGTCAGGTATCCCGTCTCCGTTTCTATCGATCCACAGTGCCAAGAAACCCACCAGCGCCGTCAGTACCGTCGGTATAAAGATGTGATCAATTATCTTGATGCCCACATCAATGAGTTTTCCTGTATCATCGTCCAGATACCCACGAACGCACGTCATTGCATATTGGCTTATCACCAATAGAATAGGCACCAGTAATATGATTACCAGTGCCCTTGTTGCCAGTACCCCTGTCGGTTTTACGTTGGCTATCCGTATGTTTTCGTATACGGATTTTATTTTGTTGATGATTTTTGTTTTGTCCATTATTGCCCCTTAAAGTAATTGATAACAAATGATACAGCGGCGGCAATACTGCCCGCAATGATATAAATATAGTCAATGCGATGATGGGCCGACTTGGCGCTTTGCCGTGCAATTACTGCAGTCTCTTTCATGTCGGTTATTTCCGCATCATGCCCGTTTACGACTACGCTTATTTGGCGTACCTGTTCTTCAATCCTGGCCAGACGATCAATAACCTCGCTTTGGAAATCATGTTCTCCCATACGCATTATCCTTTCTTTTCGATGCATTTATTTTCTGTATCTTGCATTATTTTGGCACGTGTGTATTCCGGGCATTTCTTATTCGTGCATTGTCCTTTCTTGTCCAATTTTCTCGCGCATACCTTGCATCTTTTCATTTATAACGCCCCCAATTCTTGGTTATAGTCCGTCATCGTTTGCGTATACTCTTCTTTGATTTCTGTCTGTAGCTCCTTGTCATCAAGTAGCACCGCCGTAATCATATTGTTCTTCAACTCGGTAAACCGTGGCTCGTATTTAGCTGCTATTTTGACAGCTTCCGCGACCTTTTTCTCTTCTGCAGTCGGCTCCGGAGCGATATATTCAATCGGCTTCCCATTTGCACCTCGGATGTAATTTCCGGTTACGTACTTATTAAAATCTTCTGCGGAAATAATCTCAATGACAGTCGCATCGGAAAACAGTTCTTTAGCTTCTTCTCTTAATATGTCAATCTTACCCTCATTTTTATCTTTTGTCGGATTAAACTCGCATATAAGCGATCCTACACGCTTTCCATCTGCAGCAAAACCAGCAATATAATATTCGACATTTGTATTATTCATTTCATCCTCCTGTTAAAATAGCCTCCATAAAGGAGGCTTTATTATGCGTAAACCTAACGGATACGGCTGTATTAAGAAACTAACTGGAAATCGGAGGCGGCCTTTTGTTTTTGTAGTATCCGAGAATGGCAAGCAAAAGGCAGTCGATTACTTCTGTACACAAATCGAAATTGTAATTGGCAAATAAAGAGTGATATCTAACTCTTGCCGACGGCAATCCATCGATAAGTTACACTTGTTGCACTTGCATTGTAAATCGTTGCCGTGGTATTGGTGCCGGAAGCTCCTAACGGATGTGCACCGGACCCAACATCACCGGCTAAAATTTGAAAGCACTTACCAAAGCCAATAGGGAATTGGATAGTTGCAGATGTTCCGCTAACATCCCCATTTCCCCACTGTTTAAATTTTTCCGATTGCTACATACTGTGTAGATTGTGTCCATGTTGGCTGACTTGAATAAATTGCTATTGATCTCGTTGTTTTAAATTGGGCACCATAACATATTGTTGCTTCTCCGGTATCGCCAGCTAAAACCAGTATCCCTTCACTTACCGCAACGGGGAGCGTAGCAACTATATGGGGACCGGTATAATCTGCAACTAATCCCCACTGTCTAAATTGCTATTAGAAGCCAACAGAATACCGTCTGTCCATTGCCACCATATCCTTGACCTATTTCATAGTCAGTCGTGATATTAATAGTTGTTTTTGTGCATTCAGACCAATACGGGCATACAACAAAACCATTGAAATCCAGAGATCTTACAGTAACTTGAGCCGCAATAGCATAATTTATGGGGATGGGAAGCTGAATGGAATGCTTGTTTCCATCTACCGTTAACACGGTACTTCCCCACTGTATAATTAGTCCACCAAAAAATGAGCCGAGGCATATATACCCGTTTCCCGCTAAGTTATATCTTACACCGGATGCCGTAAGCACCCATTTCAATAGCTGTCCGAACCAACTATTTTCTTGTAACGATGATATAACGGTTATCATTTTCGTCAGTGCAAGTTGTTGGATAATGTGTACTGATCCCAGACTTAATTCGGGAATAACTCCCCATTCCCCCGATCCTTTTAAATATTTATCTTGCTCGCCTTTTAGCGGTTTTGGCACTTTTCCGCCGGTGCCGTCTTTTGTAGCCGTCGCCCCTGTGAAATCTTCAAAAGTTCCCGCCAGGGCCGCCGCTTTATCTGCCGATGCTTTTGCGTCTTTTTTATATTGTTCCGCCGCGTTTTTTATTATCTCGGTATCTTTTTTCAAGCTTTCTACATTCTCTTTTAATCCAACCGTTTCATTTTTCGTTTCTTCCGTCTTTTCTTTTAGTTTTTCTACAGCGTTTTTAATTTCGTTGGTTTTGGCCAGTATTTCTATTTGCGCCTCTTTTCCCGCTTCTACCGCGTTTGCCGTTTCTTTTGCGATTTCTACATCGTATCCCATTTCCTGAAGAATCATAATCATCCAGTCGAGTTCTTTTTCAATGGATATATACGGCATTTTGTTTGGTAAATCGACGTTCTGCTGCATTGGCGTACTGCGTATCAGTTTTATTTTGTTTGGTTTTTTTATCGGTTCACCCGCCACAGGATAGATATATTTATTTTCTTCTTTGTTGTACGTATAATTTGTTTCAATTTTTTTTTCACTTTCAAATTCATCCACAAGGTATCCGATAATATCCCCCGCGTCCCGGTACGGGTAAGGGAACGGGAACGACGTTGTTACGCCGTCCCCTTCATAGGTTATGCTTATTTTCGTTTCGTTTATCATTTGTTATCCCCCTTTTTATTTTTTCGTTTTTCCATATTTTTCCGTTCCTCTACCGTTTTATACCTCTTATCAAAAATGATTGAGGTCATCAGGTCCATAAGATTGCGGTCCGTATCAACTAACGAAAAGCGAACCAGTGTCCAGAATCCGTCCGTCAGTGTGTCGGAGAACCCGACATATCGATTACTTACGCGGCTTACGGCACGCCCGATATCTGTCCAGTCTTTTCGGTCACTTGTAGCAGCTTCTACCGCATTAATCATTTCTTCAAATCCGGAGACGGCCAGCGGCGTAATGCCGTTTCCTTTGTATCCTTCCAGCATGACGCTTACGGCTCCCTCTATGGCGTCGCGGGCAACCGGTATTCCCTGATCTGCGTTACGTATGGCCGTTAGGCCGAGTCGGCGCAGCATTTTATCCGGATCGTCCACTTCTCCCGCCACGGCGCTTCGGTACAGTGATTCAAATATCGTCGGCAATACGATCCAATACAGCGCGGCATTATATACGGCCATGCGGTTGCCGTTATCTTTCCAATTGTACCCGGCGGCAATAAGGGCGTTTAGCTGTGTATTACAATATGAGTAAAACGGGGTAAGTTGTCCGATAAGAGAGTTTTTACGCTGCACTTCTGCCTGGTCTTTGACCATTCCCGATCCATATACGGCCCGTACATTCGCATCCGCCGCGCTTACTGCGTTGCGCTCCAGTACATCTCTATTCAGTTCGCCCGCTTCCACCTGTTTTTGCATGGATTCATCATATGAGTGCTTCCATAGCGCCATTGACATCATAAGATCCGTTTCCGTGATAAACCAGTACCCATACCGATTAACTGCATCTTTAACGCTTCTCGCCTTTTCTTTTGCTAGCCCCGTATTGGCTTGTACACTGATTTTCATATCTTGCTGGATGTCACGGTCCATGGTATTCATACGGGACCGCATCATGGGCGAATGTTCCATGACAAAGGCCCTGTTTGCGTTGTACGTATCGGTTCCTTTATAAAAGCCAAGCCCGAAATTAACCAGCGCTTTCACGGCTTGCGGCGCTCCTATTTTCCACATCATCGGGAAGATATTTAACGCATTTAGGGCCGCTGTTGTCGTACGGAACATCATAACAGCGCCCGATGTATTCCGGCGCATCTGTTCCAGCATTTTACTTACGGTATCTTGTTTCTGTACATCCGTTTTCCAGCAGTCTTTCGCCCATTGTTTTATTTTTGCAAAGGTTTCTTTCCCGTATCTTTCTTCTACGGCCCGCTGTACTTCCGGATGATTGATCAGTTTATATACATCCGTTACCGCTTCACGCATGGCTATATGATGGATGGCTTCATTTACCGCCGCCGGCCATACGTCCAAGCGTAAATTCAGCTGCTGATTTTTTACTTCGGATACCCGTGACTTGGTACTGCCCATGCCGATCGCCATAGTGGCATTACCGGACAACTGCTGCCTGATGATATCGTCGGCCTCAATGTCACTGCTACGGCTGCTTAATCTGCTGTCGTACTTAATAGGGTAGTATCCGCCCGTCAGTTTTCGGCCGTTAATCGTAAAAGACAATGCCCGGACTTTTCCCAGTCCTACCCCGTACAGATTTTCCTGCACTTTATTTCGTTCCGGCCAATACTGCCCGATCTGTTCCCAGATTTTCTCTATAAAATCCCAGTCTTTTTGTGTGAGCGCGCTCTCAAATATTTGCTGCACGTCGTATTCTTTTACAAGGTGGTAGTCGTGTTTTACGTCTTTATTGATGGTGGACAGTACACGCCGGCGCCCTTCCAGATTCCCCCAGTTTAGGGCCATACACATAACCTGTTCCCGTGTAAACCGTTCGGTAACGCCGACGGTATAGGCTTTTACGCTTCGCATGGTCTGCCATTCTTCCAAGCTGTACATGTTGTGTATCGCCGCAAACTCTTTGCAGGCTTTTTCTTTAAGGATGAGTTCTTTGTTTGATGCCTGGTTTATCGGCTCATACACCAATTGCATCCAGTCTTTCCCGAAGCGATTAAATATAGTTTCCAGTTTTGTCAATGATAATAGCGCATCGGACGCCCACTCTTTCGCCCTGCCGGTACTTGTCTTGTCGTTCTGCGCTTGCATCGCATTAAAGTCTTCAACCGGTTCAACGGTGTCAATTAAGCGCCTTGCCGCTTCTTCCATTCCTACCGACATGCCGTTGCTATCTGTCAATGTCGTTGCTTCGTATTCTCTGCGGGATACTTTATATATGACGTTCATGGCGGTTATCATGTCTTTAAACTGCGTCATCGGCATATTTTTGTAATCCTGTTTTTCGCTACTCATGACAAGCGCCCGGAGCCACGGGGCGACGATATCATCCGGTTTTGGTCCCGTACTTTCGTCCATTGCATAATCCGGTGACAGATCCCTGTAGATGGATTCCCAGTTTATATCACCAGGCATTCCATCTTCTCCCAACGGTTTTATGCCGTCCTGGCTTCGTAGCCCGGTAACATACGCCAAATGCTGGATAAAGTAGCGGCTGTTGGCATTTAATTGCACGGGATCTTTGCGGCGACTAATGCGTTTTATCATTCCCAGCACGCCGTCCATCGGTTCATGCTGATCGTCCATACGTCCGTTTTCGCCTTCCAGTTTTTTACGTACGTATTCCTGATTATCCTTGGCCGCCCGTGCCATGCAGTAGTATTTCAGGCTGTTGTTCTTAGCCAATACAGCGTCTTTAAAGTTTCCCGACGCCATGAGTGCATCAGCCCGATGGCTTTCCGACTTTCCCTTTATTTCCCAGTGCCGCCACGTGGTAGCGTCGGCTACCGTATACTGTTCCAGTTCTTCCTGTGCCGCTCTCAATGTCCGCATGTAATTCCCGTTCGTTGCGTCCCGCGCCGCATTTAACCCTTGCATAACTTCTTTCAGGGCCGCCTTTATGCTGTTAAGCTCCGCTTTTACATTCTGCTTCTGCAGCATTTTTGCTACAGATTGTCCTTTCTTCACATCTTCTTCCGATGCGACGTTTAATATCTGCTGCAGCCCTTTTGTCACTTCTTCTTCCGATTTTCCTTCCAGTTTATCCGTTTCCCGCATCGCCCGTACAGCTTCTGCGATATACCCGTTTATTTTCTTTCTCATGGCATACGCTTCCAGCTGTGCCAATCGCGCCTGTCCGCTCGTTGTGGCCAGTTCCGCATCAGCCGCCATACGTATATCTTCCGCCGTCGGCATCATATCTTCGTAAGCCTCACGCCGTTCTTCCATATACCGGTTTACCCGTTCTTCCAACGTTCCACCGGCTTTTTGCAATGCTTTTTCAAATTCCGCCGCATTTTCATACCCGTATGCTTTGAGGATATTTAACTTCTTATCATCTTGCGCGGAACGATATATAAGTTCCTGTTTATATATTTCGTTTTCTTCGGTCAGTTGTTTTTCATAATCAATACGTTCGGTTGCAAGACCACTTTCTTTTTGTGATTCCCACATGTCCTGCTGCGTCTGCATGATACCCGCCAACAGTTTTTCTTTTGCCCAGGCTTTTATTTTATCGTTCCATTCTTTTATCATCTCCCCTTCGCTGCCCGTGAGGTCCCCCGCAAATCCTTTACGGTCCCATGCGCTAAGTTCTCTTATTTTGGCCCAGTTTTCAATTTCATCGTCTGTAGCCAACATTCGGTCCATAACTCTTTTTACGTCTTCCGGCGGTTCTTTACCGAGGTTTTTTAAATCGCGATAAATCGATACAAGCCATGCTTTAAATTTCCTGAACGGGCTCTTAAGGGCTTCTGCCGGTGCCTTTCCTTCGGCTATATACCGCTCAAACCCTCTTGCAAAGCGTTCCTGTATCCATCGTTCTTCTGCTGCTTTAATAGCTACAACATCCCCCGATTTCCTTGCCGCTTCAATCTCTTGGATATATGCGCGGAATTCTTTTTCCCGTGCCGTTCCCACATAATCCGCCATATCTTCCGGCTTGTACGCCGCCCATTCCTGGATGGTGTTCCAGTCTTTCAGCAGCCGGTACGGTACGTTCTCATCCTGTACCATACGGCCCATTTCCGACAAATACATATGGGCCGCTTCATGGATAAATGAGGACTGATCCGCCGCATCAAATAACCGGATAGCCCCCGTTGCCGATTCGTACGACGCTTTTATATCCTGATCGTATTTATTACGTATTTCAATCGCTTTGTCATCAAAGACCACATAACAGCGCCCTTCTTGCGTACCTTCATACGTAATTCCCTTAATTCCAAATTCATTTAACTTTAACGAGGCTTCCTTATCTCCGCCATATAAATCATACAGCGTTCCGTATATACTTTGGCCGGTACTGTTTTTAAACATTCTTTTGGCGGTTTTTCGGGCCCCTTGTATGCCGACGGTTCCCACATCATCAATATCCCACAGTTGATCTTCGTCCATATTATCAATGAGCTTGTTTAATGCGTTTTTTACTTTTTTCGGCTGTTCGTCAAATGACTTCTGCTCATCCAGCAGCACATCCTCATCCGGGATTTCCACTTCCAACAATCTTCCGCCTTTATGCCCTGTTCCTTCTCCCTGCTGTAAGATATCCACAGCTTTTTGTGCTTCGGCTATATATGCACCGCGGAATTTTCCCTCTTTTAACTCTTTCTGCAAGGCACTAATCGCGGCGTCTTTTGTGCCGTGTGCTTCCAAGGCATCCAGGGCATACCCTACCGCTTCCCCATATTTTGCGGTCTTTCCGTCTGTTTCCCAGTCTCCCGATTCACTAACGGTCCATATATCACCATTTAATTCAACAGCGCTTCCCTTACTGCCGAATGTGTCTTTATATGCTTCCGACACCTCTCTGTTTTGGGCAAAATACAATCCCCATCCATGCACTTGATTTCCTTCACCACTGCCTATGCCCGATAAATCAAACGCATTAAAATCATAAGGCGTCCCGTGCCATGCGCGTTGATAGTATCCCGGATATTGTTCTTTTAATTTGACAAGATTTTCTTCATTTGGTATATTAGATTCAAAAATAAGACCAGCGATGGATTCATCGGGCATGGCGGAATATACCGTCTCCGATTTTAACCATTGTCTGGTCTTATTTTTGTTTACATACTCTAATTTTCCCTCTTTTATTTTATCGAAAAAATACTTATATCTCGGCTTTTTTTGTTCCCCCTTTTTCTTGGGTTCATACGTCGGCTCATACGCGGATATCATTAAATTGGCAATTTCACCAGTTTGACGAATTTTAGTATCCAGTTCCAACGGCACTATTACATTAGATCCTGTTTTCCCTGTAAGGTCCACAACTATAATTTTTCGTTTTTGTCCGCCTTTTCCGTTATATGTATCCAGTATCATCAGCGGATCTGCCAGCGCTCTCGGCAGCCGTTTTAAAAGTTCCGGGGATATTTCATCACTGTGCCTGTTTTTTAAAATTTTACCGAGTTCAAACAAGGATATTTTTATCGGCAGGACTTCTCCACCTACTAATTTCATAACCAACGGAGTTGTCATGACATCGACGACTTTTTCTTTTAATTCATTGCTCATGAATTTGTCGATTGTCTTCATAAATGCTTGTTCGTCTCTTGTAAGCTTTTCTTCCGGCGTGATTGTTTGGAAAAAATTTCCGGTCCCTTGCCCCATGACAACCGGATGTGCCGTCATGAAGTCTTTCGCCGTATACAATGTATCGCCATATTCCTGTCGTATCTTCGCCCACGTTTCCGCCAGCCGGGCGTATATATAGGCGTTTTCTTTTGCGGCGGACTGCACGGCTTTCGGCCCCTGTTCCAACGTTTGTGCTACTTTTCGGTATACTTCCGCACCTTCTTTAGACAGCGATTTGCGCAGGGCATAATCGCTGTTATTCAATTCCGCAATTTTGTCTTTCAGTCCTTCTACCGCTTCATATTTTTCTTTCGCCGCCTGCACCGCTTCATTCCACTCTTCCAATCTTTCCGGAGTGGTTGCGGCCAGCTCTTTATATTCGTTTTTATACGCTACGTCCAGCATTTCCGCTTTTGTCGCTTTGCGGCCCAGTTCTTTATACATATCACTGTACCACGGTTCATTTTCCGACACACGGATTCCCCTGCCGCTTCCCGTATTGTTGTGTCCGTCTATATCCGCCGTGATAATGCTTACGCCTTCGGGCTGATAATTCCAGTAGTAATTAAAGTTTATCGCGTCTTCATAATTCTTCCGGGCTTCTTTTACGGATTCTTTATATCCTTCTTCCAGATCATACGGATTGCGGCTGATGATATCCGCTGCCGCTTCTTGTACCTGCGGATCGGCATCGGCAAAATGATCTTTTAATATTTCGCCTGTAAGGGCGTCTTTTTTATTGGCTGCCAACTCGGCTATTTCTTTTCTCATGTTTTCCAGCCGCGCGGCCCGATCTTCCAGTGCTGCCCGATGGATACCTTTTTGTGTCATTGTTGTGGCCCGCATCAAGGTATCCGTATCCATGCTTTCATCCGCAAGCTGCGTAAACACGCCTGTCGGGATAACGATATCCGTTCCTTTTTCAATCGCCGTGTCCACCTGTTCCGCCGTTACCATACCTTTATTTACAATGTCGGTCAGGACGGCTACGCCTTTATCCGTTCTTGCCAGTTCCTGGGCATCCACGTACAATTCTTCCATGCCTGATTTTTCCGCCTGGGCCTGGATGACATTACGATATACTTCCGGATTGGTTTGCGCCAATTTGTTTGTTTTTTTATCTTCTATCAGCCTTGTAATGGCATCCTGTTCCACCTGGCGCTGGTATAATTGTCGCCAGTTTTCCACTCTCGCACCGGCAACGGCTTTGGTGGTGTGATATTCTCCTATCATGCGCGGGCCCACTCCAACCGCACCCATACCGATAACAGCCGGGACGGCCTGTACCATGGCGTCTATCGCATTTTTAAGTACTTCGTCCGGGCTGTGTATTTCACTTTCGCTTCGGTTAATATACGCTTCCGCATTATCGGCCAGATCGTTTACAATCTGCTGTGACCCTTCTTCCGCAAGTTCCGCCGCACTGCCTCTTGCCCACTGTTTACCGCCCGATACCAATGCCATCCGCATCAATGCGGACTCTCCCGCATCCACAATGGAGCGCTGTGCCGCCGCGCTATTTAATATGGCTTTAGCCGTATTCTTCCCCCATGCGGCGGTAATAGGCTTTGTCGCTACATGCAGCAATCCTACTTCAATCGCTGCATTTAACGCGCCTGTAGCTGTACTGTCTATCAGTGCATTCTTTCTTGTGTAAGTTTTGTTTCCTGCGGCGTCTTTACGATTCATGAGTTCCCAATACCGGGACGCCGCACTTTGTTTCCATACTTCTTCGCCGTATCCGACTCTAAATCCCAAAGACGCACCTTGGGCCGCTCCTGCTAAAATGGTTCCTATCGCAACAGGCGTGCCAGCTCCTAATGTAGCCCCTTCAATTCCCGCCGCCAGTGCCACGGACGCCGTTGCCCCGACAACCGCCCCTTGGGCCGCTCTTTTTGATGCCCGTAATGCTTGATTGCCCATTACCGTTAATTGCCGGATTGTATCATAGACAATTTTTCCCATTTGCGTATCCGGCCGGTCCTGTTCCTGATATTCCTGCAATCTTCTGCTTATGGTATCGATTTCCGGACGCACGGATTCCATATCTTCCCCGTTATATACTCTCATTTGCGCGTCGTACAGTTTTACCATATCCGATCCGGAATTAAACGCATTTACGGCTGTTTGCCAATCCGCTACGGCTTTATTTTTGCTTTCCTTTAAATTATCAAAGATGACCTGCGTTGCCGTCATATCCGCATAATTTTTGAGGGCAATTGAGGCCCCCACGGGATCCCTTTGCCGCATTTCCACCAGTTCCGGATACAAGCTGTCAAGGTTCGCCGCACTAAATCTTTGCCCGCGCATGTACGCCCAATTGATAGACTCTTTATTTATTTCCCGTACCCGTTCCAGTGATTCCGGATTGTCCAGTAAAAACTGCGGAGATATCCCCACTCGTTCGCCAAGTCGTTTGGCTTCCGACATGGTTCCTTCGTCGCCGCTTATCATATTGCGATAAATTTCTCCCGCGCTGTCTACAGCACGTTCAATCAACGTGCCGCCGTAATCATTTTCGGCACGCCATTTTTTACCTTCATCGTCGGTATGTTCAAGTTCCAGACTCCATCGTTGTTCCGGTTCACCAGTTGCCTGACGATCCGTTACAATATACCCTTTTGCGGTTTGTTCCGCCAAGGCTTTTAATTCTTTTTCTCTTTCTTCTGATAGCATCTTATCACCTCAATCCGGCACGTCTTAACATGTCCGGTACTTCCGTTGCATATACATCTTTAAAATCTCCGTATGGCGTATAGAAACGTATATATACGCCTTCCGGTGTTTTTATGCGCTCCCATCCTGCATATCCCATGCGCTGCACGTCCGTATCAGAAAATTGTAATGGCGTATCCTCAAACATCCCGTATTTAGCCGTTGCGCCGGTGTCAAATTGATACATAGCCGAAATAGTCCATTGCCGAATTGTCTCCAGGTCCGGCTCTTCTCCGCCGTGTTCCGCTTTATATTGTGCGAATTTTTCTCCGACGATAACATCTAACGCGCCTTTTTGTTCCGCAAATACATGGTTCATAACGCCGACCATATCCGCATTGACATAGTTTGATATGTTAAAACTCTTCCCGTTTTTAAAATCAGATAAATACGTATACAATTTATTCATTTGTTCCGGCGTAAATTTTAATTGTGTATATTCAATAGCCTTTGTCAGTTCTTCCTCATCTTTAATTTTCCCTGTGCTGATATTTTTCATGAGATCGTTTATGTGAAATGTGTTGGCGCGGTAATTTGCGGCATTTTCCTGTTCCACTTTAGCCTTAATACTTCTGTCCAAACTAATCAACTGCCCACCCAATGCGCTATGCCTTAAATCCTCATCATCCCCGATAATGCTACTTAACATAGCCCTTGATTCGGTATCCGTTGCGTCCGGATTGTTGATTTTCCAATCCGTAAACGTGTTTTTCGCCGCGGTTATTTTTGCATTTATTTTTTCCTGTTTCACGCGCTCGTCCTGTTCCCACATGCGGCGCAATTCCTGTTTTTGCACTGCCAATTCATCCAAAGAGTATTTACGTCTCTTTACCTGTATATAATGGCCTTTCCCGTTGTCCCCCGTTTGAATGATTTCCTGCGGCGTCATACCGGGTATATTGTAATCGCTTCCGTGCACGGTAAGCCCGTTTACGCCCGATTCGCTGCTGTTGCCATAAAATCCGCCATTGCCGTCGTATATGACAATGTGACCTTCGTCGCCTTCGCCGGTATGATATACGATACAATCCCCTTTATGCAGGTTTTGTGCATCAAATGGAATAACTGCGATCCCCGCATCTTTTGCGTCCTGCACCATAGACGGCACGTACACGACTCCTTTATTGGCTTCATCTGCCAGGAATTGGCTGTAACTTGCCCCGAATTTACCGACAAATTCCGCGCATCCGTTACGGCCGTTCGCCATTTCAATCCCGACCAAGCCGTTATCCACCGAGTATTTAAAGCCGGCGTCCACTAATCCGTCCGTGCCGCCGCTTTGTCCTTTCAGTGCCCTGAATTTTGCCACTCGTTCCGTTACGGCCATATTGCCGAGATAGGGCTGATTAAATGCAAATTCCTGTCCGTCGTAAATGCCAGTAGTGTATCCTTGCGCCCACCTCTTCCCGTTATCTATCCCCCAGTTCCATGCAACGCAAGCCGCTTCTTCGTCGCCGCCTACTGCATCAAGTATTTGTTTCCAGTAGTATTGCGCATTTTTATCTTGAGCTTCTTTTGAATGGTCGTTTACATCCACCCCCGTTGCGGCACATACTTCCGCCCATGTGCTTGGCAGGAATTGATATTTGCCGAACGCACCTGATCCTTCATTGTATGCCTCGTAATCGCCGCTGCCGCCGCTTTCGATGGTTGCATTCGCTTCAAAGGCACCCGTACCGCCTGCCGAGCCGCTGACGTATTTATATTCCACCACTTCGTTATGCGACATGATGTATTCTTGCTGTTTTTCCAGATCGCCGGGGAATAATTTTCTTGCCGTTTCCAAGCTCTTTGTGATTTCTCCGGCTTTTCTTTTGTTAGCTACGGTGCTTGTCATTTGCGATAATTCGCTGTCGTTTACATACGGGGATGCTTCCGACAGCAGTCGTCCCGCTAAATCAAATCCGTCCGGGCTGCCGTCTGCGATGATGCTTGGGATATATGCTTTTAACAAATTGGTATTGGCGTCTTTGATTTTCTGCTTTAAATTTTCTTCGCCTATCTGATTGCCGTACAACGTTCGTATGACCGCTTCATTTTTGTTGTATGCGTCGAAAATATTGGCATTAATGCCGTTTTCCACCACGTTATCTGTATTTTGTGCTATACGTGTGTTAAATACGTTATCCCTGTATTCTTCCTGCCGCTCATACTGATATTTCATTGCCACTCCCAATTTGGCCAAGTTCGTATCATCGGCCATACTGGTAAATGCGAGATGGGCCTTTTTGTAGTCCGGCAGTGTTGCCATAACTTCCTGTCGGATCTTTGCTTCGCCCTCTTCATACTGCCGCATCACGTCCAACGCATTTACATCTTTTTTTGTCAACAGTCCTTTTTCCGGATTATTCAGCAAGTCATTTATTTTCTGTTGATATTGATTGGATGCGTCTACCACCTTCAAATTGATTAAATCATCCATGTACGCCTGCAGTTGTGCCCTGGCGTCATTTAATCCTTTTTCCAGTATTTGGCTACCGCCTGTATTTGCTCCGTATGCTTCCGCGTTAGCAGGGGCCTGTATTTGTCCTTGTACGGTATTACCATCAACCGCTCTGTTATACGGTTTTATATCCATCGTTTATGTACCCCACTTTATATTCTTCGTGCCGAATATATTGCCATTGTATTTAAATGTGTTGCCAAATATTCCCAGTTGCCGCGCTTTTCCCGCATTTAATAAGTCCGTCGGGTAGGTAAAGGTACCGCCTGCCACCTGCGCCGGTGTATCTGCCCCTTTGTAGCTGTTATGGATTCCCCATAATGACGATGCCGTACTCAAGATCGTTCCCAAGGCCGCCGCCTTCCCCTGTGCCCTGGCATTTGCCGCCGCCGCATTGTACGTGGATGCCTGGTTGCGATAATTCACTTCGTTAATGTATTCGCTTCGCACGTCATTTCGTTGGTTCTGCAGTAGTTGCGTACTGTCATCCTGATAGGCCCCGTATCCCGACATCAGTACATCCAAGGGGCTTCCGGATAATGTCAGTCCGCTGCCGCCCGCCTGCGCCGCCGCCTGTCCTGCCATAAGCCTCATTCTGTCATCCAGTTTTCTCTGATCGTTTGCGTATTTCTCCGCAATTTGCGATTGCCTTGCTTCACTTATCTTTGCATTTTGTCGCGCCAATTCCGCCTGCTGGTTATTTACGGCCACCTGCGCCGCCGTCTGTTGTTTTACCTGGTTATATTGCTGTATCCCCTGCAGCGCCGTCAGTGCCATCATCCACTGTACTCCGCACATGTTTCTCACTTCCTTTTATCGTAAATGCCTGCCATCTCTCATTATTTGCCGTAAACGGTTCATAAAACACCGCTCCCGCCGCGGCAATCCAACGACGGGATTGGTTGTTTTGGATTGATATAACGTTGTATACCTGCCCATATATAGCGGCATAGTGTTGTAATACGTTCGTTCCTATCCTGATGATTTCTTTTTTATATCGGTTTACATCCACGGCCGCCAGCATCCATACAGCATGTCCCATATCGCCATGCCGTACCCGCGATACGCCAAAGACGCATAAGGGTGTGCCGTCACGCGCTATTACCAACCAGTTATCGCAATCGGGATGATACGCGCATTTTTGCACGGTCATCCCGACGCCTTCCACTTCCAACCGATCAATAGGACGCAACCTCTCTTCAATGGTTTGTATCGCTTCCCTGTGCTTTACACTTTTTTTATCAAAGGGTTCCATTATAACTCTTGACGAGACCGCCATCGATACTCACCTCTCTGATAATCGCATTCAACGCAAACGGGAACGGTTCTTCGTGCTTGATGTGTATATGGTTTCTTGTATTGCTGCCGATATCGGCGTTCGGCATGCTCTGCACAATATCTCCCGTTTGCAAGACGCACCATTCGTCATATTGTATTTCATCCATCGCCGTCTGTGTATAGCCTATATATCCGCCGTATGAGTTTTCCACCCGAAGGCACACAGTGTTTATGCGGCTGATGCGCGCCTGCATAGTGCCTTCCCTAAGCGGCACGTCCGGCACCGGCTGTTCGATTTGTGTGGTATAGGGAAGCCCCGCAGTGATTTTGTCGTACGTGTCGTCCAGTTCCACGATGCCGCTTTCCGGGACGGTTTTATCTTCACTACGTTTCCCGTCTACGACAATCTGGACGGTTTTCCCGATAAGGTGCGGCACGGATATCATATTCCCACTACCGACGGTAAAGCAATCGGCATAGGTATCCGTATCGTCTTGTATAGGATTAAACACTTCCAGGTATTTTTTTGTTGTCCCGTTTACGGTGCGCTCCACAATGGCACATAATTTGTCATTGTTTCCCGACGAGATGGATACGATATGCTTATACTTCCCATCCGTTGTCATATGCGACCACGCATAGACATTCTGCTCTTTAATAAGTGTCAGCGCCAATAACACGCCGTCATTTCTTGTAAAATACATGATGCTATCCGGTTCCTGCACATATGCCGATGATAGCAGTTTGTGATTTTTGGTTAAATGCGTTGCCAGGAGCGTCAGATCGTCTCCATTATAGTTATCCGTATCGTACTGATACCCAAGTTCCCGTACGGTCGCACCGCTTCGCTGTACGTGGATAATGCGATTGCCGATATGCTGCGGCAAGCATTGCGAGGATCCTCTCATGGTCTGCGGCCGGGGATTGGCTTTTGTCGGCGTGATGACACTGTCGCCCGGAATAATCCATTCATTGCCGGTCGTCAGTATAACCAAATCCGTAGACGGTATCAGGTGCAGGATTTCAAAGCCGCTCCGCGCGATTAAATCCAGTTTTACGGCGCTGTCGTCCGTGACGTTTCCGTCCGCCTTTTCTACCGAAAAGTTCCCATAATCCCCCGTGCGGCTCATCCATACGGAATATGGTTCCCGCTGCGTGGCGGCTACCACCAATCTGTCCTGGAAAAAGCATGCCAGCCGCGGATATCCCGATATTTCATTCCAGCTGCTAAACGCGTATTCTTCCGTTTTATCCGTCGTGCCGAAATCTTTTATAACGGATACTTTGGCTTGTGTCGGGCTGTCCACTGCCGTTATTCTCCCCACACCTTCGTGCGTATACGGCAGGCGCGTTAAATCCACCGTTATTTTACTTTTATCTGTATCGTCGTTATTATCCATGTAAACGATGGGCCGGATCCATGTCGGTTCCGTCACGGTCCCCGACTCAGTATAATTCTGATCGTCATTTGCCGTGTATTTTCGGTATTCCCGCCACTGCACGCCATCAATGGATTGCTGCAGTGTGACTTCTCCTTTCCATGTGCCGTGCGTGATGAGCTTCCACGTTCCGCCGACGCGGATAGCTCCGCCTTCCACCGTCCTCGTTTCTTCCCGCAAGGATACGGATACGGTCTGGCTCGGTACACGCTGTGTCAGTCTGATTTGGCTGCCGATAAGTTTTGTGCTAAATGTGTCTTTAAGTGTTGTCAACGTGACATTTTCACCGGACGTCGCCGACGGCGCGATCGTGTTATTGTCATCATACGATATGGACACCCATCCGTCCCGCCCCCGTTCGCCGTTTATGGCGACTTTATTTTCAATTACGCCACCATTCCCGCCGAGTCCGCCGCCCGAATATCCCTGTCCACCCGGACCGGAATTTATAGTCTTTAATTTATTATTATCTATCGTGTATGTGCATTTTCCGCCGCCGCCACCGCCTGATGCCGTATTACCGTCAAACGAGGACCCGGCCCCCGCCGTGCCGTCTGTTATATTTACGCTTGGGAAGTTGTTGTCATTTTGCCATATAGATTTACCGCCATTGCCGCCGCTTCCCACCGTGACACTATACTGATGTCCCGCGTTTAATTTAACCGATATGGTTTTCAATTCTCCCATTCCACCCCGGCCACCACTTGCCGTCGTAAGGGTATATTTGTAAGCCTTTCTTCTTTTTATCATTGTTCCCAAGCCACCGCCGCCACCGCCGCCACCGCCGGCGATATGTACGGTATGCCATCCGGTTACTTTTGCCGTGTAGGTGTAACTGCCCGGAGTAGAAAAGGTATTCGCTAATGTTTGTGATGTTGTCGTCGGATCGAAATATGGATCCGTAATTTCATAGTCTGCAAAGCTCCATCCCGACACGGTACGGGACAGCCGCTTTATCGGATAGTCACCGCTACAGATAAACATCGTATCTGCCGACTGGGTAAAGTTTAATTTGGATACATCCGTAAACGGCGTTTGCAGTTCCACGCCCGTATATGCATCATCTTTCCATATCCGTATATATTGATACCCCACTTCCAACAGATAGGCGTCGTCTATACCGGCCGCAAACGCTACCAGCATGGCATCTTTATCGTCATACTTAAGTTGCCCGATATATTGACTGCCCTGTCGTCTGTAGCATCCACCGTACGGCCTGATAACGGTATTTTCCGCGTTAAGCAGGGCGGATTTGTATTTATCCAGATCCACCCTGTTTGCTACATACGGTGATATTTCACCGCCTGCAAAGGACGGCTGTATGAGATAAATGCTGCTCATCGTACTCTCCTTTTCGTTGCGTAATTACTGTGATACACGGCGTCCCTTTGTCCTTCCCGCGCATCCATCAGCCGGGCTTCCCGTACCGCCTGTTGATAAAGCTGGTACTGTAGTTGATAGCTTTGTGGATTTCCCAGTAACCGCATACATATGTTAGCCGCCAACAACCGACTAAAGGCTTCAATAAACAAGCTGTCCATGACAAGCGGATCGGTGATATTTAATGTGTAGTCGGCATATGCTGCCGACACTTCGCAACAGATTGCTTTTGTCGCAACATCTATATTAATAACCGTATACGGCTCATGTTGCTGCTCGTTCGGTTCTTGTGTTCGTATTTTATTTATTTTCAAGCATTTATGCGGATACGCATACGTAAAGGTATATCCCGGCGTCTTTATATCCAAGAGCGCCAATTTTTCTATGCGATGCGCAAATCCCCACGGGTACGCTCTTAATACGGTTTCCCGCGTCGGATGATAGTATAGTTTACATGCCCTTGCATTTTCCATTGGATCTTCGATGTTTACAATCGTACCCTTGCCAATGTTACTAAGGGCTATATTGCAGATATCCGTATCTGTCATGATTAGTTCCTTTCTATGATAAACAGGAGACGCCAAAATGACGTCTCCCCCTTTATCTATAATTTATGCTTCTTTACGAGTTCTATTAACTCTTGTTTACTTGCCGTATCACTATACTTGATACCGGCATTTTCCAGCTTGATACGCAATTCGTTTGCGTGCAGCTGGTCAAGTTTTCTTCCCGTCCGGATAGACGGGAACGGGATCCCGTCCATTATGCGATATCCGCGTCCAGAACAAGGGCTGCCGTAATGGCACCTGCCGACTGGGCGGCGGCGGCCGACCATTTGAGACGTAAGTATCCCAAATCCCCATACGGCACTTTTACGGCAAGGGTTTTCCCTTTTACCGCCGTATATGTACCGAGTGTTTTAGCACCTGTCATTTTCTCATTATCCGCCGTTTCCAGCGTGACAGTAAGATCTGCCGTAACGCCCGGCGTTTTGACTACGAGGGTGAGCGGATTTCCCGCATCACCCTTCCCTGTTTTAATTATTTCGCTTGTGCCGTTCTGGCCGGTTACTTTTTCCTTCCAAAAGAAGGTATTTTCCGCATCATATACCATGGTATTCTCCTTTCTTACGCAATAATTTCTTCGGTTTCCGTCAATGCATCGTTTTTGCTGACCCGCAAGCCGGAGATATAGAGTTCCGGCATTTTTTCCATCAGGTCCCTACGCGTGACGTAGACATTGTTTTTATCCGACAGGTGCAGTTCAATCATCGTGTACACGGACGGGGATACATAGAGTACCGGATTTTTGAGATTTACAATCCGGTTTTTTGCTACAATAATTTTTTCAACGAGAGCCTTGCGCGCTTCTGACGTGGTATCTTCTGCCGCCGCCTTGCAATCGATGTTGCGAATTGCCGCTACTTTGCGGAGATTCTTCACAGCAAGACCTGCGTCCCACATAAATAGCGTGGATACTACGCGATACTTGCCGCCGTCTTTGTCCGTTGCATCGGATTCGCCAAGGTCCTGCGTTTCAAGTCCTGCTTGGGATCCCCTGGGATAAATACCCATGACCGCATCATCGCCCCATTCCACGATATACGCGGATGTCTGTTTCTTTGCGGTTTTGCCGCCGGCATTAATAACCTGGTACCCTGTTTCCCCGCGATCGCCCGCAAAGGTGTTATACCGGACACCAAGGCCGTTAAACTGATCGGGATTTGCGTCCGTATCCCCATAAAAGAGATATTTCGCGATATCTTCCCCGAATCCTTCGATAAATGCCCTATCTTCCGACGCGCGGAACGCCATTTTATCCGGTGCCAGTTTCAGGAGTCTTACGTCAATTTCGCTACGCATTTCCATGATGCAGCAGGTATCCACTACTTGTCTTGTCGTTGATTTCTGCGGCTGTACCCCGCGATTAACCCTGCGTAATTCCGGATGCGGGTACGACGTGCGGAGCGTCGTCTGATTACCTGTCGGCAAGTTCCCTTCACTCCACTTTACGTCCTGCATGATAGGATTGGACTGCGCCAATACTTCCATCACAAAGTCAATCTGTCCTTGCGGATTCAACCGTTTCCGCAAGTCTTCAAATGTTACTGCCGTGGTTCCGTACATATTCGTGTCTCCTTTTCTTAATACTTGCTAAAGTCCGTATTGGGGTATAAGTCTTGGCTTCCGGCGGATCCCCCTGCACCGCCCATCTTGCCGGGATCTTCTCCGACAAGTTCAGACAAAAGCGCCATGGCTTTTACCATGGTAACATGGTTACCAACGCCGGAAATATTTAGCATTTCTTTAAATCCCGGCACTTTCTGCTCGATGTAGTCACGGGTAATGGCAGCTTTACCGAGCGTTGCGTCATATTGCCCGCCGAGCTCCTGTTTCATCGTTTCGCCCCATCCCTTAACCTCATCGATATATCGCTGCTGCATCCCCTGTGCGACGGCGTCGGCCACGGACTGTGCATAACCCAGCCCGTACTTTGCCATCGCGGCGGCTTGGTCTTGGCTTGCTCCCATTCCTTTCAGGATCTCCGTAAATTCCCCGATACTGGTATCGTCCGCTTCTATGCCCGCTTCTTTTAATACGTCCGTAAAGTCGTACGATTCCGGTATGTTAGAATTTTGCGGAGACGGATCGCCGCCCAGGGCGGTTTGCTGTGCCGGCATGGCCTGTGCCTGCTGCGTACCGGTAGGATCTCCCCCTGTGTTCGGTTCTGTTGCCTGCTGTGTACCGGCAGGATCTCCGTCCGCAAAGCGTTGTAAATCAAAAATCAGGTCTTTCACAATCAATGCTTCCATGATTCTTTCATCCTTTCCAATTCAATCTTGTAGTTAGCGTACTCTTTTTCCATGGTATGGAGCGCATCCATCCCTTCCAGTCCCAGCGACCGGATATACCGGAGATACTCCAGTCCGACGCGGCGACGGCCTTCGTCCAATTTCATACGGTCATTCCCAAGCGGGCTGTAAATCAATGTCGCGTCAAAGAGCCGCGCAATAAAAAATCGTCCCAGCGGATCTTGCAGTACGTACCGCAAGGCGGCTTTGTCTTTTTCCGATATAGCATCTTTCAGCAGCTGTGCCGCTTTTTTTTCTTTTTCATGCATACATTACCCCATTCCCAGCACTTCCCGCATGGCAGGATTGCCGTCGTTTGCCGCCTGTGTCGCATTCTTAGCCGCCGCCGCCAAATCCGGTGCCTGCGCGATTGCCTGTGCCTGTGCCGCTTGTTCCTGCGCCGCTTCCATGGCTTCCTGTCGCTGCTTCTGGATTTCCGCCACTTCTTCATCGCTGCGGATCATCGCCGCCGGTACCCCTACTTGCGTCAAGTAGTGGGCCGCCGCTTCCTGCATATTGACTTTATCCAGGACGGTTTGATCAAATTGCGCCGCCTGTCCGATAAATGCAACGCCCTGCTCGATGGCGGTTAGGCCGCTCATTTTTTGTGCCTGCGCCAGCGGTGATATATATTCAATTTTCAGTTTTTCTTTCGTTGCGACGTCCGCCAGTTCCGGCGGCATATCCGGAAAGACCCCGCCCCGTTTCAAGATGTTATACACCCGCATCAGGATGAGATTTAAAAACTCACTTTGCAGCCGTTCTACCACCGGCCCTAATTGCTGTAATTTTTCCTGATTGCGCGTAATGACTTCCTGTGCCGTCATTTGTCCGCGGTTTAACTGGTCAAGCATTAAAAAGAGATCGGATGAGTACGCCCGCTTGATACGATCTTCCACGCGCACGATTTTACTTTCCAGTTCTCCAATTGCCAGCTGTCCCTGAATGATGGGACGGATCATCTCGTTTGGACCCTCGACGGCTGTCGTACCGCCCGGGAACAGTTCTATATTGCTCACCAGTCCTGGCGGTACCTGCAGCGGCGGTTTTACTCCCATTTCTATCGCCGTTACACTGTCAAGCTCCATGGCTTGTACCATTTTTGCGTCCGGCAGGGCTTTCCACCCGGGGCCCGTCGCATAGGCCGCCATGCCTTTTACCGTATACCTGGCTACCGGCACCGGCCACTCTTCAAAGCCCGTGACGGCAAGGCATGTGTCGCTGCCGTCACCTTCTACCCAGTAGACGGACCGGTACGGCATTGTCTTGTTTCCGATTTTTGTCGGATTTTCCGCGTCATTTGGCTCGACTATCCAGCATACGGTATGCCAGTCCTGATACCCGCCTGCTGTCTCATATGACCGCACGATGTTTTTCGGGCAGTTTTCCGCTCCGAATTGACCCACAATCTGTGCCGCAGTCATCTTGACTTTACGCGCAAATGTCGTTACTTTACCGGCCGCATCACACGCCAGCGCATACGTGCCGATCGTATACGGCACAAAGGTAATTGTCCCCTGCGACGAGAAAATCCCAAGCGGAGCCTGTCCAAACGGCAGTTCCGCATAGCACTGATGGATTGCGTTATAGAAGTTCGAGCCGGCCAGCACGGACTCCATGATATCGCATCTTGTATCAAGGAACCGCTTTATGCCCGTATCGTCCGCCAGTTCGGGATTACTTACGCCCAACCGAAACCATCTGCGAGATGGCGGCGTCAGTCCGGACTGCACTCCTGCCGAGAAAATTTCCCGCGCTTCTTGCGCAATGCTTGTAAAGATTTCTTCGTCGTGGATGATCGGCCGTCCCGGCGTGTCGTCATCAAATATGCCGTCATACGGAAGCTGATAGTCTCTTATGAGCTTCCATATCTGTTCCCATTGCCGGCGGCTCTGGATGAGCGATTCAAAGCGCTGTACAAGCCGGCGTTTATCCGCAAAGATTGTCTGCTTATTCTTTGCCGCTGCCGCCGTGGGACTTCTAGCCAACGCCGTATCTATTGCTGTTCTCATTATTTCCCCCTATCCTAACGTCTTTTTGCTGTCCGATGCGCCCAATGCCGTATCGACAGCCGTGCGCGTACTTGCAAATCCGCGTTTACGTTTGTTTTTTGTTACGGCATCCACCGTTCCGGTATCCCCGGTATCTACTGCCGTTGCCGCTGGTGCAGTTGTTTCTATTGTCGGTGTCTGTACTTTCTGTCGTCCGAATAATCCGTTTAATCCGCACATAGTATCATCTCCTTTTCTGATATGGGTTGTATTTCGTCTGTGCTTTTTGCCGTTGCGTCTGTCCTCGTATGACCGGCAGCGCAAAGGTAAGTGCCAGCGCGTCCGCTTCATTCGGTGACGGCAGGCCGCGCATTTTCATGTGGTCTTTGCTTTCCAACATAATTTCCCCTTTGTCGTTTACCGACGCTTCCGGGCCGATCAGGTCGTCATAGATAGTTTCTCCGTCCGGCAGCACACCGCCGTCCTGTAACCACGCTTTTACTTTGCCCCACATTTCGGCCCTCTTATTTGCAAATCCTTTGGTTCCGGATTTTCCTGCAAACGACACCAGTTTCCAGCGGCGGCCCATGGTCTGCCCAAAGGAATATATGCCGGTTCCGTAGCCCTGGTCGATAAATACCGCATCAGCGTGGTACTCATCTTCAAACCCCGCGATTATCGCCGCCATATGTCCGTCGTTGTCGTTTTTTGCATACGTCCCCAGCCTCTTGCTGTATAGCCCTTGTCGCAAGTAAATAACAAAGTCATCGTCTCCTGTCCATGCCGGATCCACGCCGATGATAACCGGTGCAAAGTTGTATTGCGCCGGCCGAAGTGTACGCCTTTGCGCCTCTTCTACTATATCCGTGCCGATGTACTGGCTGTCCGATGCTGACGGAAAGTCCCCGCGTACGCGCACTTTGAAAAAGTCGCTGTCCTCGCCGTACTGTGCCTGCCATTCCTGTATCTGTCCTTTGTTTGCGATAGATACGCTACGGCTATCAATTTTTACAGTATCCCAGTATTTACGATACTTTGTAAAACATGCATGGAATCTCCCGATATTACGCGTCGGATTGCCGTAGCAGCACCATATGATCTCCGTGTTTTTATCTGTCAAGGCCCCTTCCGTGACGTCCCATATGCGGTCGTCTACAGCCGACGCCTCGTCAAATACGATTAAAATCCTTTTCCCTTGATTGTGCAGGCCCGCGAAGGCTTCCGTGTTGGTGACGGACCATGGTATAGCGTCTATGCGCCACGTGCGTTCATGCTCCGCCTCGATTGAGAAAATCGCTGTCGCTGTATACGCAAAGAGTTCTTTCCCTATAAATTTACGGTGCCATTTTGCCAGCTCCGCCCATGTCTTGGTGCGTAGCTGCGCTTCCGTGTTGGCCGTGACGACGCCGCGCGTATCCGGATGCGTTGAGATAGCCCACAAGATAATCCATGCCACCAAACTACTCTTTCCAATTCCATGTCCCGACGCAACTGCCTGGCGGATGACGGTATTCGGTGTTTCAAGCCCCTTTGCGATTTTTTCAAGCTGGGCTATCTGCCACGGCTGCGGTGCTTGTCCTTTTAATTCCGTATCGTTATCCCAATCAAACGCAAAGTATACCCACGCCACAGGATCGTGTGTAAGTTGTCCCAAGCAATCCATCAGCTCATACGCTTCGTCATGCGTCATTGGCATTTCCTTCTTTCCTCTTTAAAGCATCCTGAAGCCTATCCGACAGTTTCAGTGTCGCATCCACTGTCACGCTACCCGTGAGTTCCGTCTGCTGCTTCTGTTTCCAGTCGTCCGGCGCAAGGTTTGTCAGGATAAAGGTCGCCGCTTTCGTGTCCGGCGGGATGATAATGCATTCCGTCTCCACTTTTTTCGTCACCTTTTTTCCTGTGACCCTGCCGTCTTTTACGATATCCATCGTCGTCGTCTCTTCTTTTTTCGGGATTACTTTTTCAATCCCAACGGCGCGGTGAAACAGCGCATCTTCCACTTCCGTTACGCAATAATCTTTGCCGATGGAAAGGGCCTCCGAAAACTCCGGATGTTTTTTAATCCATTCATAAAACGTTGACTCTGATATGCCGATGTATGCGGCAATGGCTTCATTATGCCATCCTTTACGACATAAGCCTGCAATGATTTTCAGGTTTTGATCCGTCTTAAATTTTTTCCATGTTGTTGCACGCCGCCTTATATTAATGTTCTTTTTGCGCGGGCTATTTGCGCGTGTATCTGTTTTTTTTAAAAAAATCTTCTCACGCTTAATCGGTTCGCCCCACACCTTGTTTTTACTCATTTTTTTGCTCCTATTTAAATACCCGTCTGCGGCTGGTATGCCGGACGGGCTCATGATTTAAGTCTGATTGATATGTTTTTCGCCACTTTCGTACAAAGCTTTTGCACTTTTCATGCGATATGATAAGAGGTTCTTTTGTGCAAACCTCTGCATGGTTGTATTCGCAGCGGCGATTATCGCAGTATATCATCTCTACCTCTTTTACGGCATAAAAAAAGACGTCCGCATCACGCAAGGCGCCTTTTTGTTTTATTTCACGCTATCATTTTATCACGTATCAAAGTATCATTTAGTATCCTCTTTTATTTTTTAGCAGGAAATTTTTATTTATTTTTTCTATAACCCCATAATTCCGCATGGTTAAGCCATTTGCAAATATTAAAAATATTTTAAAAAACTTTTTATTTTTCTCTTGACTTGTCACGCATTGCGTGATATACTTTACTCGACAATAAGGGCAACGGCCCAAAAGGAGGAAAAAAATGAAAAAGAAAAAAATAAACATCCGTGTATTAAACGCAGTAAAAAATTTCTCTGACCCGTGGCATCGGGTCAAGGCCTACAACCCCGTAGGCCGGTACTTCGAGCGGGTCACCACAAACGGTTGCCCCGAAGAAGTACAAAACGGGGGTGTCTATGGCCTCGGCGCGCCGAAGAACGCCGAGGTGCTGGCGTGGTTCCGGTCTTACGGAACCGCAAGGCGGCGCCAGCTGCTCCGGGCTATGCACATAAGTGCATAGCTCTAAAAAAAAGTTGAATTGCCGCAAAAGCGGCGAAAGGAGATAGTTAAAAATGGAATTGAAAAAATACAACGCTGGTAATAAAATTACCAGCTCAACCGAATACCTGTTTAGCCGCGGATGGAGTATCTGCGACGACGGCTTTATCTATATTACTGATTTAAGAGACCAGTACGGCTGGTCTTTCAAAATTAAATACAGCGGCCAGTTAAAAGCCGCGTTTTTAAACGCGCACGGAACGCAAGCCGAACTTGACGTCCTGGATGACACCATAGGCAATCCTGCGACATACGGATTGTCCGGAGAAGATGTCATCGCTTCTCCGTCTGCGCGGTTTAACCCGTGCGACTTTGAAGAACTTGAGGTCGGCGACCTCAAGGCCATCCGCATCGACGGCGTTGAGAACTGGATCCGTGTCAAAGAAATACCGAGTCGGGTTTTCTTTGACACGGAAACATGCGACTACGTCGATAGCCACTTTGACTATATCGACGTGTACGACGTAGTCGAATTTAATGACTACGATATTGACGGCGAGGAATATAAACTCGCCATCGCCTCTGACGCACAATTCGAGGGGCCGCGCGGAGAGGAAAAAATCGCCGCCCAAGTTGTCGACAAGGACGGCACTGAGTACTTATTGTACTGGGACGTCGCCGACGACTGGAAAGATGACGACGGGGACATGTCCCACGCCGCCGACTGGGACAACCCAGTTGATATCACGAAAGCGTGATATCATGTCTGAAAAAATTAAAGAAGCCCGCGTTGCTGCGGGTCTCACACAAAAAGAAGTGTGCGAACTTCTCGGTATCCCACCGCGCACACTGCAAGATTGGGAAGCCGGGCGGAGAAATCCGCCGGCTTGGGCGGAATCCCTTATTTTAGAAAAAATTAATTGCCGCGGAAGCGGCGAAAGGAGAAAAGAAAAATGACTTTTGAAGAATTCAAACAGACAAAACAGTACACGACTATTCAAGAAACAGTTTCAACTTAATCGCTACGGGGAAGGCAACTACACTGTGCAAGTCGGATTTGATGATCGCGGATGGGCAGATATGTATAAAGGAAATCTGTACGGTGCAATACTTGAGTTCGACGCACAGCTAGAAAGCAACTGCGATGATGACGATCTCGCTATGTGTATCGATTTAACCGTCGATACAAAAACCGGGCAGCACTCGCTGCTCCGCGTTGACGAGAACTGCAGTATCGTATTCGACGATACAAACAGCTAACACATAAGCCCTCATTACGAGGGCTTATTTTTATGCTAAAAGGCGGCCATAATGACCGCCTCGTCCTACGAATATTTTTTTCATGCATCTAGTTTTATTTTTTGTTCCTTTGCGATTTCATTTAATTTTCTCACAGCAATTCGTCTTATTCTTAACACGTGTCCTCTCGACATGTGTGTATGTTTTGCGACCTGCTCCCAACTCATAAAATCTAAATAGTAATATCTCAACACCGCTTCCTGCATATCATCGCAAAGCAAGCTTATAAATGCCTTTCCCGCTTCTCTTTGCTCGTACAGGATTTTCATTTCCTTGTTTATTTTTTCCGCATATCTCTCTACTGCTATAGCAATATCCGCCAGATCTTTTTTTTTACCGCCTTTTGTTATTGGCTTATTGTAGTTTACGCCACTTAATAACAGCCCGTTTTCTTCCAAGTATTTTGCGTATTTCAATTCTTCAATTTTCCAATATTGTTTTCTGATTCTCGCTAAGTATCTTTGGGCAAACTCATCTCTCTGCATATCAGTCCTCATTTATCGTTTTTCCTGACTCCATCTTAGCTTAATATTTTCTTTTTCAGCCCGTAGCTTCAAGATATCCATATATCCTCTCATGGCCTTTAATTGCTCACGTAGGATATTTATTGGGCCTGTAAGTTCAAAATCCAGCATTCCACAATCATATCGCGCAATCGTTGTTTCCAGCTTTTCATATCTTATTTTCAATTGCCAATATTCAGCCTTAAAGCGTTTTTTGTAATTCTTGCTTTTCATAAGTTTTGCCGTGTCTTTTAATCTTATTTCTTTAATCTCGCATTGTTTCTTCATTTTAATCATCCTTTCAGTTGTAACCAAAGGCATCCTTTTCAGTGTTTCGATTTCTTCTGATAGCCGCTTTTTTTCCTGCAACGGTTTACACAACTGACGCATCCGCTCTATAAACATTCTGCGCGCGTTTGATTCGGCTTTTACCGCTTCATATGCCCCGTATATCAAAACAACCGTTAATACGCCGCTTCCAAACAGCAATATTCCTACAAACATTCCAGGCATTATTCTTCACACTCCCGTTATTCTCTGTTTGTTCAGCTTTCCTCTTCCATCAGCTCCTCAATGCTATACCGCTTCGGATTCGTCATAAAAAACTTCGTATTACGATACTCCGGATGTGAGCTTTCCCAATTCTCATACGCTTCTGTCAGAACTTTTTCCAGTTCGTCCATATGCTCTCCTTTTATATTATTGAGATAATCATCATCCTCGAAACCCTCGTTATATGCATCGTCCGCAATATCTTCCAAGACTCTTCCCGTATTTACTTGGGGTTCAAATCTGCGTACCTTCCCTACAAAAATAAATTCATATTCGTTCTCATGCTCCCAAAGTTCATAAGCTTCCAAAGCTTCGTTGATAGCTTCTTTTTCCGTATCAAATATCCCGTAGCACGTTTCATTATCAAAACTATATGCGTATTCTGCCATTCTTTTTTACTCCTTTTTTTACGTAATACTTTCATCATCCAGCACGCCGAAGATATTAATAGGCTCTATGTCTTCGTGCGGAATTCCCTTTCCATTTATCCAAAACGCCATTTGGTCATCAACGGTTTTAAATAGCACTTTTTTTCCTTCGCGCTTCCGTTTTTTCATCGCCAGCTCTGCGCCGCCCCGCCATTGATACTTGTAAATATGCGGCCATCTCGCAATATCCTTGAGCTTTTTTTCTCGGCTAATAAATGGGCAGCATACACATCCAATGCGAGTAAATCCCTCATCATACAGCCAACAATAGGGTACTCTGTATGTTTTGATGTACTCCCAAACCTCTTGAGTGCTCCACTCAATAATCGGATGTATAAACCTCTTGCCGTTGGGTTGCCTGCACGGCTCAATTAATTTGCGAGTTGCGCGTCTTGCGCTTTCTGCATGCCTGATCCCTGTAACAACATATCTTCCGGCGCCTCCGCGCTCTTTATATTCTGCGCAGCAATATCTTACTATCCGCGTCGGCAGTATCCCCTTTTTTTCAATCAGTTTTCTCATGCTTATTCGCGGTTTTTCTATTGTGACTTCCGGATGATTTTGTTTAACAAATCTCACAACTTCCGGCGGATCTACCGTCGTCAGATTAAAATGCGCGTCAAATTTTACGCCGGACTTTTTTACGAGATCCAAGACGACACAACTGTCTTTTCCACCTGAAAAGGCCACATAATAACCTTCCACCGGTTCATGCAGTTTTAGTCGTCTGATTGCCAAATCAACTTTATCGATTGTTCCCCAAAGCGTCTGTTCTTTTAACATTTCTCATACCTCAAAATAGCGACATTTCCTGCGTGGCGACTGGATTTATATAAACGCATTCCGTCGCCGTCTTTGCGAAATTTGTTTGCGTTTTTATGAGCTTCTTTTCCCATCCTATGAGCAACTTGTTATACATCTCATTCTCATATGCACTGATGATGCACGGCCCTACATGTTGTTTGCATATATTCAGCAATTTTTCATGCTCTGCAGATGTGGCAAATTCATGCGCATAGTGTAAGTTAGTCCGCACGCTCCTCAAGTACGGTGGATCCGCATACAACAGCGTGCCTCTGCGGTTGTATAAAGGGATGAGTTCCAACGCGTCCATGCACTCTATTTGCGCC